>JAAGKN010000804.1_pt1 | contig 108834 bp, 104 predicted proteins | sample 6206371 | NCBI WGS metagenome assembly JAAGKN01 (sample SAMN11533720, study PRJNA540317) | gut metagenome | isolation source: fecal pellets from male and female animal of same cohort | host: Peromyscus leucopus | place: USA:CA | collected 2017
TCGGAAGCCTCCGGGTCATGGAGGATTTTTGCCACTAATTCATTGTGTTCGCGGCGGAGCATGAACGAGCAGTTGTGTGAGGCCACGTTGGCGATATGGGAAAATAGGACGTCGCCAGTTTTTTTATACCTTTTTTACTTAGTTGGAAGTAAAATAATAAGAGATTTTCTGTTCGAATCAGAAAAAAGGGAGAAAAAGAGATATAACTCAAAAAGTTATATCTCTTTTTATATTTATAACCTTTATTAGCAATTTGTAGACTTTTATTGATTTTTTTGATATAATATACAAGATTTTAAATTATAAATTTAGAAAAATTGTTATGTTATATTATAAAAATACAAAATAGGGAGATAGATATGTATAAAACAATAATATTTGATTTAGATGATACACTAACAGATGATTTTGAAAATACTAAGAATGCATTCAGAATTGCAATGAATTATAAAAATTATGAATTTACAGAAGAAGATTTTTTGAGATTTCATGAAATAGATGTAACAACTTGGAGAGATAGAGCCGCAGGAAAGATTGTTACACCATATGAAAATGATAAAGTTAAAAAAACAGAATTTATAAGAGCAAGTAGATTTATTAAATTTTTTGGAGAAGAAAATATATCTTATGAAGAAGCAGTAGATGTTAATAATGCATATATGGAAGGTATGAAAGCAAAGGTTGTTGCTCGTCCTGGCGCTATGGAAACAATAAAATATCTATATGAAAAAGGATATAGATTAGCAATAGCAACTAATGGACCGAGAATTCCTTTACAAACTAAAGTAGAAAAATTAGGAATTGCAAGTTATATAGATACAGTTTTTTCTTCAGAAGAAGTTGGATTTATGAAACCTTTTAAAGAATTTTATGATGGCTTAATAGAAAAGCTTGAAATTTCAGATAGAAAAGAAGTTCTTTTTGTTGGTGATGACTTAGAAAAAGATATTAGAGGTGGATTAGAAAATGGATTAGACACTTGTTGGTGTAATTATAATAATGGTGTAAATAATAAATATAAATGTAAATATCAAATAAGAAGATTAGAAGACTTAAAAAGTATATTAAAGGGAAAAGAAAAAGATATTGACGACGATGCAAGATAAAAAGTTGATTAAAAAGCAAATAATAGGAAAAAATAATTATGGAGGATTAAATGCCAGATATTTCGAATAAATTATTAGCTCCTAAAAAATTTTTTGAAAAATTGCAAGATGATCATATTGGTGAGTATGCAGCTGAGTGTGCATATTTTACAATACTTTCTTTTATACCATTTATAATTTTATTTTTAACCTTAATACAATTTACTGCTGTTAATAAAGAAAACATATATTATTGGGTTGGAGAAGTTGTACCAGCATCTATGAATGATAGTATAATTGAAATAATAGATGAAGTATATTCAAAATCTATTGGAACAATTTCAATTTCAGCACTTTTTGCATTATGGTCTTCAAGCAAGGGATTTTACTATTTAAGTAAAGGATTAAGACATATATATGGAACTAAAAAAACTAAAACTAATATTATAATAAGAATTGAAGGCATATTATATGATTTAATTTTTATAATTTCAATTATTGCATTTTTATTAGTAATGCTTTTAGGAGAAAGAATTCATAATATATTTAATAATAAAATAGAAATTTTAAGTGTAATAATTTCTTATATTTTAAAAATAAGAGGATTTTTGCTTATAATACCAATGTTTATAGTCTTCTTATTCATATATAAATTTATACCAAAACATAAATTGCCAATATTATCCCAGGTTAGTGGTGCAGCGTTTTCTGCGATTTCTTGGTATGTAGTATCATGGTTTTTCTCAATATATATAAATTTATTTGAAGGATTTTCCAATACATATGGTAGCTTAACATCCATTATTTTGATAATGATGTGGGTTTATGTATGTATGTTTATTATATTAATAGGAGCAGAAATAAATTATTTTGTATATAATTATAAATATATAAAGAAATTTGTAAAATATTAGAAGAAAATTACTTAAAATACTTGAATTTATTTGACAAATTGTGTATACTAAACATTGGTTAAAATATCTTAGATAGGGGAGAATTAAAATGAAATCAAATTTAAGAAAAACAAAGATAGTAGGAACTATCGGACCAGCTAGTGAAACAAGATTAGAAGAATTGTTTGAAGCTGGATTAAACGTTTGTAGAGTTAACTATTCTCATGGAAGTTATGACGAACAAGAATGGAAAACAAACGAAATCATAAGAATAAGAAATGAAAAAGAATTACCTATTCCAATGATTCTTGACATGAAAGGTCCAGAAATAAGAACAGGAATGTTATACACTGGAAAAAATGATAAAATAAAAATAGAAGACGGACAAAAATTTACATTAGTAAATGAAGACATCACAGGAGACGAGAATAGAGTTTCTGTATCTTATAAAGAACTATACAAAGATGTTGAGCCAGGTACTAAAATATTAATAGATGATGGTGCCATCGAATTAAGAGTTGATGAAATAGTAGATAAAGATATAGTTTGTACAGTAGTTCATGGAAATCCTTTAGGAAGTAGAAAAACAATGAATTTACCAGGTACAATAATTCGTTTACCAGCTTTAGCTGAAAAAGATATTAACGATTTAAAAGCTGCTTGTGAACATGAATATGATTATGTTGCAATTTCTTTTGCAAGAAACTTAGATGATATTGCACAAGTTAGAAAAGTATTAGATGAAAATGGTGGAAAAGATATCAAAATAATAACAAAAGTTGAAAACGTTGAAGGTTTAACAAATATGGAAGATATCGTTCGTGTTGCTGATGCTCAAATGATTGCTCGTGGAGATATGGCTACAGAAACAGATTTCACAGAACCACCAGTAATGCAAAAAAGATTTATAAAATTAGCAAATAGATCTTATAAACCAGCAATAACAGCTACACAAATGTTAGAATCAATGATGAGCAATCCATTACCAACAAGAGCTGAAGCTTCAGACGTTGCAAATGCTATTTATGATAGAACAAGTGCAATAATGCTTTCTGGAGAATGTGCTATGGGTAAATATCCATTAGAATGTATTCAAACAATGGTTAAAATAGCAAATAGAGTAGAACCAGAAATTAATTACTGGAAAAGATTTGATGATAAAGAAAAAATCGAATTAAATACATTAGAAGATAATATTGCATATTCTACATGTATAATTGCTAAAAATACACATGCTGATGCAATTGTTGCTTATACTCATACAGGAGATTCTGCAAGAAGATTAGCTGGTATGGGAGCTGGATGTCCAATTTTAGCTATTACAGATAATAAAAGAACATTCCGTCAATTAGGTTTAGCATGGAATATTCACCCTATATATGTTGATCCAAAAGATTCTATAGATAATACAGTAGAAGCAGGACTTGAAAAATTAAAAGAAAAAGGAATCTTAGAATCAGGAGATAAAGTAGTTATTTCAGGTGGACGTAACTATGTTAAAAATGCTAAATTAAGCAAAATGATTGGTGGATACGTAGAAATTTAATGTTTAAATAATATAAAAGTAAACTAAAATAATGTAAAAAATGACATATTTTTCAAAAATATGTCATTTTTTTTGCTAAATTTACAAATTTATTTGAAATATTGCTATATCCATGGTATAATATCAAGGAAAATACACCTTGTGTAAACAGATAAAAGCTAAAAAACTTTTTCGCTTTAAATTTGAAAAAGCATTAGTCTAATATTTGTTGCCCAAAGTGGAATAACTCTAAAAACAATAAGATTCAATAAGGAGATGGCTTAAATGAAGAATAAACCAGTATTTAGAGCTTACTTGAGTGCGTATCATAATGAAGTAACTGGTTCGCGGCTCTTGGTAACAGTGGAATTTCCGGATGGTACAGTCCGACGTATATTAGTGGACTGTGGATATTTCCAGGAGATTGGTTACCGTTACTTGAACTATGTGGATGATCTTAACCCGGAGATTATTGATGCGATGGTTATTACCCATAACCATATAGATCATACAGGGTTAATTCCCAAATTTGTTCGGGACGGATACAGGAACAAGATTTATATGACCAAAATAACTCAGGAACTCTGTCCAGCGTTTTTGGCTGACTGCTGCGAGCAGCAGGAAGAAAATGCAGATGATATGAGACAGCGATTCCCGGATAAAGCGGATATATTCAAGCCTTTGTTCTATGCAGAGGATGTGGATAAGGCAATGAGTTTGGTCGTTGGAGTTCCTTATCGTAAAACAATTGAAATTGTCCCAGGCGTAAAGATGACTTATTTTGAAAACGGTCATATTCTTGGCGCAGGAATGATTTTGTTGCAGTGTCACTATAAAGGATTGCAGGATATAAATTTCTTTTTCACAGGTGACTACCGGCTTAAAAATTGTTTTTACACAGTGCCGCAGCTTCCTAAATGGCTCACAAGAATGCCACTTATTATGGCGCATGAGTCAACATACGGAAGTACCAATGCAAACGAGATCAAAAAGTGCTTTAGAGAAAATGTTCTTATTTCATTTGCTAAAAAGCAGGATATTTTGATTGGTGCGTTTGCTCAGGGCAGAATGCAGGAGATGTTATACTTCTTTAAATGCCTGGAAGATGAGGGATTAATACCAGAGGATTATGTTATTTGCATAGATGGTCCTTTGGGAATTAAAACCACATTAAAGTATCGTGATATTCTTTCATGGTATAATCCGGATATGGCAGACTTCCTTCCTAAATGTGCTGAGTTTGTTTTACCAAAAAACAGAACTCACATTCCATTTGATGGAAGACCTAAAGTGGTTATAACTACCTCAGGAATGCTTTCTAATGGTCCTGCACATTTTTATGTACCAATATACTTGGCAAAAGAAAATGCCATGATTCATTTGGCTGGTTATGCTGCTGAGGAAACATTGGCACGTAAATTGCTTGAGTGCAAACGTGATGAGACCATTAAAATTGGAACTGAAGTAATCGAGAAGAAATGTGTTGTGAAAACAACGCGTGAGCATTCATCTCATATTACTGCAGATGATGGAATCGAATTTATAAAGCAATTCGATAATATCGTGTTTATGGCAGTAAATCATGGTGAGGCAAGTAATAAGAGTACTTTTGCACATCGTGTTGAAGAGGAAACATCTGTTAAAAATGTTGGCTTAATTGATAGAGACAATATGTATGTCTTCTATCAGAATGCCACAAGAGATGTTGACTATACAGACATGTATGTTAAGAGGATTCCAGCGAAGCTTAACACATCATATGAATTGTCTTCGAAGCAGAAAGAGCTTGAGAAAAGGAAGAAGCGTCAGGAAAAGAAGGCTGCGAAGAAGAAGAGCAGAAATGCAGCTAAAAGGGCGCGGAAAGCCGAAAAAAATCTCAATAACTAAGCGTAGAGTAAAATTCCATATGGAGGAGAATAAAAGCAGAATAGTGCAAAAAGAGCAGATGAATATAACATCTGCTCTTTTCAATTATAGAATTTTAGTGAAATATAGAAAAAAGTGAAATTTTGTGATGTAAAAGAGATTTCAAGTGTATTTTATATTGACATTATATATAAAAAGATATATAATGTTAACCACGGTTAACAAATAAGGAGAAGGTATATGATAAGCAAGTCTTTAGAAGAATATTTGAAAACAATGTATATATTAAAAAGACAAAATGGAGATATTAGAGTTACAGATATTGCTAATAAAATGAATTGTTCAAAGCCTAGTGTGAATAAAGCAATAAATAATTTAAAAGACAATAATTTAATAAATTATGAATCTTATGGAACAATAGAATTAACAGCAAGTGGAGAAAATTTAGCCAAAAAGATTTTAGAAGCATATGACATTGGTTATGTATTTTTTAAAGATGTTTTAGAATTAGAAAAGAATATAGCAAAAGAAGAAGCTGAAAAAATAAAATCTGTTCTTTCAGATACAACTTTAAATCAGCTTGCAAAATATGTTCACAAAGTTTTAGATTTTAACAATTTGGATTGTGATTATGATATAAATAAAGAAAAATGTAGATGTTGTGTAAGAAATTCACTAAAAGGAAAGGTATAAATATGTTAGAATTAAAAAATATATGTTTTGAGAGAGATAATAAAAAAATATTAGATAATATTAATTTAGTAATAGATACAAACAAATTGGTTGTAGTAACAGGTCCTAATGGTTCTGGAAAATCAACTTTAGCAAAAATTATTATGGGAATTGAGAAACCAGATTCTGGAGAGATTTTTTTAGATGGACAAAATATAACTAATTTATCTATTAATGAAAGAGCAAAGCTTGGAATTGCTTTTGCATTTCAACAACCTGTTAGATTTAAAGGAATAACAGTGTTTGATTTATTAAAATTATCATCAGAAAAGACAATTAATAAATCAGAAGCATGTGAAATTTTATCTAAAGTAGGATTATGTGCTAAAGAATATGTTGATAGAGAAATTAGTAGTTCATTATCTGGTGGAGAGTTAAAAAGAATTGAGATTGCAACAGTGGCAGTAAGAAATTCTAAATTAACTATTTTTGATGAACCTGAAGCTGGAATTGATTTATGGAGTTTTCAAAATTTAATTAAAATCTTCGAAGATATGAGAAATATTGTAAAAGGAACTACATTAATAATTTCTCATCAAGAAAGAATTTTAAATATTGCAGATGAAGTAATTTTAGTTAAAAATGGAAAAATAGAAAGTAGAGGAACTAAAGAAGAATTATTAGGAATAGTTCCAGAAAAACCTTTATGTTGTAAGTTAGGAGAAAATCAATAAATGGATAATAAAGATGTAGAATTATTACAAGAAATAACTGGCGTAGAAAATGCCGAGTTTACAGGTGCATATAATATTAGAAAAGATGGTCAAGGAATTGAAAGAAAAATTACAGAAAATGTAAATATTGTAACTAAAAAAGATGTTTCTGGAATTGATATATATGTTAAAGAAAATACAAAATATGAATTTATTCATATACCTGTAATAATTACTGAAAGTGGATTAAATGATGTAGTATATAATGATTTCTATATAGGAGAAAATGCAAATGTAACTATAATTGCAGGATGTGGTATTCATAACGACCATCACAAAGATTCTCAGCATGATGGAATACATCGTTTCTTTTTAGAAAAAGGTGCCAAAGTAAAATATATTGAAAAACATTATGGTGAAGGAAATGGAACAGGAAAAAGAATATTAAATCCAGTTACAGAAGTTTATTTAAAAGATGGAGCAACAATGGAAATGGATTCAGTTCAAATAAAAGGTGTAGATTCAACAGTAAGAGTAACCAAAGGTGTGCTTGAAGGCAATACAAATTTTGTAGTAAGCGAAAAGATTTTAACACATGGAAATCAATTTGCTAAAACAGCTTTTGAGGTTGAACTAAATGGTGAAAATGCAAGTACAAAAGTAACTTCAAGATCAGTTGCAACAGAAAATTCAAAACAAGAATTTTCTTCAAAAGTAATAGGAAATAATAAGTGTTTTGGACATGTTGAATGTGATGCAATTATTAAAGATAATGCTAAAATAATTGCTGTTCCTGAAATTATTGCGAATAATGTAGAAGCTAATTTAATTCATGAAGCTGCAATTGGTAAAATAGCAGGTGAGCAATTAATTAAATTAATGACATTAGGATTAACAGAAAAAGAAGCAGAAGATGCTATAATTAATGGATTTTTAAAATAAAGGATAAAGGTTGAAAAATAATTACAATTTTGGCGTTGTCAAATTTCATTTAAAATTTAATCAACGTACAATTAGTACGTCTCATAAATTTTAAATTTATTTTCCTAGCCAAAATTTAATTCTTTTCCACCCCAATTGTGCTTTGAAGAAGGAATAGAAAATATGGAAAATAAAAAAGTTTTACTTGGAATGAGTGGAGGGGTTGATAGTAGTGTATCTGCCATTCTTTTAAAAGATAAAGGACTTGATGTAATTGGAATAACAATGAAATTGTTTGAAGCGGAACTAGATGGAAGCTGTTGCAATTCGTCGTCTACATTAGATGCCAAAAGAGTATGTGATTGCTTAGATATCCCGCATTATACATTAAATTTTAAAGAAGAATTCAAAAAGTATGTAATAAATGACTTTATAGATTGTTATGCAAATTGTAAAACTCCAAATCCTTGTATTGAATGTAATAAACATATGAAATTTGGTGCAATGTATGAAAAAGCAAAAGAATTAGGATGCGAATATATTGCAACAGGACATTATGCTAAAACAGAGTATAGTGAAAAATATGGAAGATGGGTTCTGAAAAAATCAAATGCAGGAAAGAAAGATCAAAGTTATGTGCTATGGAATATTCCAAAAGATTTAATTAGTCACATTTTATTTCCGCTTTCAGATTTTGAAAATAAAGAAGAAATTAGGCAAATTGCAAGAGACAATAATTTAAAAGTAGCAAATAAGCCAGATAGTGAAGATATTTGTTTTATTCCAGATGGAAATTATAAAACCTTTTTAGAAAATAATTCTAATATAAAACCTAAAGTAGGTAATATAGTAAATTTAGATGGTAAAGTTCTAGGGAAGCATACAGGTCTATATAATTATACAATAGGACAAAGAAAAGGACTAGGAATATCAAATCCAGTACCACTTTTTGTTTTAGGATTTAATAAAGAAAAAAATGAAGTTATTGTTGGAGAAGAAGATAAATTATATAAAAAAGAAATTTTAGTTAATAATATTAATTTATTATTAGTAGATGAAATAAATGAGCCTATAGAAGTTGGAGTAAAAACTAGATATTCTTCTAAAATTGCAAAAGCCAAAATTATGCAAGAAGGTGAAAATATAAGAGTTATTTTTGATGAACTACAAAGAGCGATTACACCTGGACAATCAGCAGTATTTTATATTGATGATATTGTTTTTGGTGGAGGAAAAATAATTTAATTATTGGGGAATACGAATTTTATAGATTTGTGAGGTACATATGGAGCAAAAGCTTGAACCAAAATTAGAAGGAATAAGTGAAGAATTACAAGAATTAATAAATAGTGAAAAAATAAAAATAAAAGAATACCTAAAAAAGCTTGAAGAAGAAAATAGTAAACCAAATGAAGTTCCCAAGAAAACATCAATATGGAGAGTTTTAGCTTATTTTATAATATATAGTTTTTTAGGATTTGTAATTGAAACCACTTTTGCACTATTAAATTATGGAGTGTTTGAGTCTAGACAAAGTTTTTTATATGGACCATTTTGTAGTATTTATGGAGTAGGTGCTGTTGTTATAATTATAAGCTTAAGATATAAATTCTTTAAAAATAATTATACACTATTTGCTGGTGGATTTATTGTAGGTTCAATTGTTGAATATTTTGTTAGCTTTTTTGGAGAAATGCTATTAAACGTAAAATGGTGGGATTATTCAGATAGATTTTTAAATATAAATGGCAGAATTTGTTTTTTGTATTCTATTTTTTGGGGACTTTTAGGTGTGTATTTGATGAAATCTATTAATCCTAAAATAGATAAATTTATAGATTGGCTAAAAGAGAAAATAAATTTGAAATTTTTACGAGTTATAGTTTCATTTTTAATTGTTTTTTTATTTATAGATTGTGTAATTTCTGGGTATGCCATAAATGTTTATTTAGTAAGGGCATGTGTTGAAAATGATTTGCCAGTATCAAATAAAGAGCAAGTAGAAAATTACTACCATGAAATTTATGATAATAAAGAAACGGCAGATATAATTTATAAATATTGGAATAATGAAAAAATGATATTAACATATCCAAACTTGACAATTGAACTAGAAGATGGTTCTTTAAAAAGAGTTGCAGATTATTATCCAAATATAAACGATTGTTATTATAGATTTAAAGATACAAAAAATTCAATGTAATAAAAATAGAAAAGAGAAAAAATGGAAAGATATGAAGAAATAGAGAAAACTATTACTAAAAGATTTAGAAAAGAAATATGGAAAAAATTTGTTAAAGCTATTTGTGATTTTGAAATGATTTCAGAAGGTGATAAAATAGCTGTTTGCATTTCAGGTGGAAAAGATTCAATGCTTATGGCTAAATGTTTTCAAGAATTAAAAAAACATAGAAAAATGAATTTTGAGCTTGAGTTTATTGTTATGAATCCAGGATATAATGAATTAAATAAAGAAAAAATCATTAGTAATAGTAAATTATTAAATATACCAATAACAATGTTTGAAACAGATATATTTAATAGAGTTGTAAACATTGAAGATAATCCATGTTATATATGTGCAAGAATGAGAAGAGGTTATTTATATGAAAAAGCAAAAGAACTTGGATGTAATAAGATTGCACTAGGTCATCATTTTGATGATGTTATTGAAACAATCTTAATGGGAATGTTTTATGGTGCTCAAATGCAAACAATGATGCCTAAAGTTCAAAGTACATCACACCCTGGAATGGAGTTAATACGTCCATTGTATTATGTGAAAGAAGATGATGTAATTGCTTGGAGAGATAAAAATGATTTAGATTTTATTCAATGTGCATGTAGATTCACAGAAGAGTATACTGAAAATCATAATGAAGATGGAATGAGTAAAAGACAAGAAATGAAAACTCTAATAAAAGAAATGAAAAAGAATTATGATAACATAGATATAAATATTTTTAATAGTGTTCAAAATGTTAATTTAGATACTATAATTTCTTGGAAAAGAGGAGAAAATACATATCATTTTTTAGATGATTATGAAGAAAGATTAGAAGAAAAAAGCGAAAAGAATATTAATTAATATTCTTTTTTTACACATTGACATATACCCTATGGGGGTATATAATAATTGACGAGGTGGTAATTATGGAAAAAGCTTGTTGTAAAAATATAGAAAAAACAAGAAATACTTATAGAAATGAAGAAGTAAAAAAAGATTTAACTAAAAGATTAAATATTATAGAAGGTCAAATAAGAGGAATAAATCAAATGATTGCAAATGATAGATATTGTGATGATGTATTGATTCAGATTGCAGCAGTAAGTAAGGCATTACAAAGTTTAGGAAATCAAATATTAGAAAGCCATTTAAAATCTTGTGTTGCAACTGATATACAAAATGGAAATATGGAAATATTAGATGATGTAATGCTTTTGATAAAAAAATTACAATAATAAAATAAATAATTTTTCAATAAATAAATTGGAGGGAGAAAATGAAAAAAGTTAAGTTTAATGTTCAGGGAATGACTTGTAGTAGTTGTCAATCACATGTAGAAAAAGCAGTAAAGAAACTTGAGGGAATAGTTTCTGTTAATGTTAATTTACTTTCAAATAATATGATTGTTGAATATGAAGAAAGTAAATTAGATAACAGTAAAATTATATCTGCTGTTATAGATGCAGGATATGGAGCAACTATTTTAGATAGTGAAAATAAGAAATCAGAAAATAATAAAAAAGTGAGCAATGAAGATATTATTAAAAGTATGAAAAAAAGATTAATAATTTCTATTTGGCTTTTGATTCCTTTAATGATTGTTTCAATGCATCATATGATATTTGAATTACTTAATATTCAGATTCCAGAAGTAATTCACAATTTATTTGATGGTCCAGAAAACTCTATTACATTTGCGTTAACTCAAAGTTTATTGTTGCTACCAATAATGTATGTAAATAGAAACTATTTTATAATTGGATTCAAACAGCTATTTAAAAGAACTCCTAATATGGATTCACTAGTTGCAATTGGGTCATCAGCTGCAATTGCTTATGGAGTATACGCTATTTATATGATAGGTTATGGATTAGGACATGGAAATTTAGAGTTAGTTAATAGATTTAGAATGGATTTATATTTTGAATCTGCAGGAACAATTCTTACTTTAATAACAGTTGGAAAATACTTAGAAACAAAATCTAAAGGAAAAACAGGAGATGCAATTTCAAAATTAATAAATTTAGCTCCTAAAACAGCTATTGTTATTAGAAATAATAATGAAGTAGAAGTGGGAATTGATGAAATATCAAAAGATGATATCGTAATAATAAAACCAGGAGGTAGTGTTCCAATAGACGGTATTATTATTGAGGGAAAATCTTCTATTGATCAATCAAGTATTACTGGAGAAAGTATACCAGTAGAAAAAGAAGTGGGAGATAGTGTTGTTTCAGGAACTATAAATAAAAATGGTTATTTAAAAGTAAAAGCTACGAAGGTTGGAGAAGATACTACTCTTTCACAAATTATAAAATTAGTAGAAGAGGCAAGTAATTCAAAAGCACCTATTTCACGATTAGCAGATAAAGTTTCAGGAGTATTTGTTCCAGTAGTAATAACTATTGCAGTAATAGCTACTTGTTTTTGGTTATTACAAGGTCAAAGTTTTGAATTTGCATTAAGTATAGGAATTGCTGTTTTAGTAATTTCTTGTCCGTGTGCTCTAGGATTAGCAACACCTGTTGCAATTATGGTTGGGACAGGAAAAGGAGCTGAAAATGGAATTTTATTTAAATCAGCTGAAAGCTTAGAATTATTACATTTAGTAGATACGGTTGTTTTAGATAAAACAGGAACTGTAACAGAAGGAAAACCAAAAGTTATAGATATAATTACGAATAGCCAAATAATGCAAGACAGCCAAATAGGAAATGGAAAGCTTAAGTTTGTTGGAAATATTAATAATAATATTGCCTCTAGTAATAATTTATTGAAAATTGCAGGAAGCTTAGAGAGAAATTCTGAACATCCTTTAGCAGAAGCAATAATAGAAAAAATTAATGAAGATAATATAGAACTTCAAGATGTACAAGAATTTTTAGCTGTTTCTGGAAGAGGTGTAAAAGGAAAAATAGATGGAGTAAATTACTTTGGTGGTAATTTAGCATTTATGAAAGAAAATAATATAAATACAAAAGATTATGAAGAAAAAGTGAATAAACTTTCAAGTCAAGGAAAGATTTGTTTATATTTTGCAAAAGAATCTAATTTATTAGGGGTAATAGCTGTTAGTGATACAGTAAAGAAAACAAGTAAAAAAGCAATTGAAAATCTAAAGAAAAATAAAATTGATGTTGTAATGATTACTGGAGATAATAAATTAGTAGCAGAATCAATTTCAAAAGAAGTTGGAATTGATAAAGTAATTGCAGAAGTGCTTCCACAAGATAAAGAAAAAGAAGTCTCTAAACTTCAAAAAAGTGGAAAAAAAGTTGCTTTTGTAGGGGATGGAATAAATGATTCACCAGCATTAGTAAAATCAGATGTAGGACTCGCAATAGGTTCTGGAACAGATATAGCAATAGAATCTGCGGATGTTGTGCTAATGAAAAATAGTTTATTAGAAGTAGATACAGCAATAGCTTTAAGTAAAGCAGTTATAAGAAATATAAAAATGAATTTGTTTTGGGCATTTTTCTATAATATTATAGGAATACCAGTAGCTGCTGGTGTATTTTATTTAAGTTTTGGTCTTAAACTAAATCCAATGATAGGAGCTGCTGCTATGAGTTTAAGTTCAGTATGTGTAGTAACAAATGCACTTAGATTAAGATATTTCAAAAATAAAAATATTCGGAGAAAACGAGTCAAAAAAATTGAATGATACACCAAATTGCTCAGCTGGTAAATGTGATATTAAATTTAATAAAAAAATAGAGGAGGTAAAATTTATGAAAACAGTATCAATTGAAGGAATGCAATGTAATCATTGTAAAATGACTGTAGAAAAAGTTTTAGGAGCATTAGAGGGGGTAACAAAGGTAGAAGTTAGCTTAGAAAATAAAAATGCTATAATCGAATCTAGCAAAGAAATTGATAATAATAAAATTGAAGAAGTTATTAAAGAAGCAGGTTTTACTGTTGCTGGAATTAATTAGAAAATATAGGACCATCTTAAGGTATAGAATAAATTAAGATGGTCTTAGCCTGTAACAATCATAGATTTAACAGGCTAAGCAAAAGGGATGGGCCAAATGGTCCATCCCTTTTTTGAAGCTTTCAAATTATTGTGACTTATTTATTTGTTACGTTTGTTTACCGTATCTTGCCAGATCTTATCCAGCTCAGTCTCACTCATAATATGCTTTTCGAGCAGAGCTTCTACAATTGCTTCAAGAATATCTTCATTCTCCCGAATTAACTGAGTTGCACGCTCAAAAGATTTATTAATGAGTTTGTTAACTTCCCTGTTGATGATATTTACAGATTCCTCTGTACACATTGGATAGTTCTCACAGTTAAGGAAAATCTGGTTTTTCAGGAGTTCTACTTCAGACCCCATACCAAGCTTACTTATAACATAGAAAGCCATTTTTGTTGCGTTTTCCAAATCTGCGCTTGCACCACTTGTGAAACTATTGCGGAACATGTTTTCTGCAACTCTACCTCCTAAATCGAATGCAATTTCATCGATATAGTAGTCGAGGTTACAGTAAGGAACTTTTGTATCATCTTCTTCGTAAACAGTTACACCGAGGTAATCTTCTGCAGGCATAATAGAAACTGCCTGCCAGTTATTACGAATAAGCCTCCCAGACGCCTTACCAACAATATAATGGCCTGCTTCATGATATGCAACTTCTTTTTTGGAATCGTCAGACATGTTTTTCCACATTTCAAAGAAAATTCCAAAATTTTTGAGAATAGATGTCTTATCAACATAAGTCTTACCAGCTCTTTTTGCGGCTACCATCGCTCTATCAATCAAATCCAGAGTTTTGTCCGGATTTTTCTTTTCAAAAGCAAAGCAGCTTGCAATCATGATAGCATACTGAACCATTTTACGGGTAATTTTTACACCATGAAACTCAGAAAGTACCTGAAGTTTATTTTTAATCATGGGGTACACATCTTTTGCCATAGGTTCTTTTACTTCAACTTTTTCGAACCGGCGGGAAAGAGCAGCATCCTTTTTGAAATATTTCTCATATTCTTCCTCAGTAGTTGCTCCAAGTACAATAGTGTCACCACGAGCAAGAATTGGCTTTAAAGCATTAGCTAAATCCATTTCGCCTTCAAAGCATGAACCTGCACCCAGAATAGTGTGAACTTCATCAATGAAAAGAATTACGTCATCATTGTTTTGAAGAAAGTCGATAACGTCTTTAATTCTTTCCTCTGCATCACCTCTGTAAGAAGTACCAGCAATCAAGGAATTAACGTCAAGAGAAATAACCTTGAACTTTTCAAATTCCTTTGGACAAGAACCACTGTTGATGTCATATGTGATTTTTTCCACCAGGGCTGTTTTTCCAACGCCAGCTTCGCCGACGATAACAGCATTACGTTTGTTTTTCTTAAGCATAATATTCCAGAGAGCTTCTGATTCTTTATCACGCTTTAAGATTTCGCAAGGCTTATTGCTATCAATTTTGTCATTTACAGTATTTAAAAATCCTGCAAGAACAAACGGAATAGAGCCCAGCCGAAGAATGCGTTCAGGTTTGAAGTATTTTTTTGCATCAAGGTAATTTACATTAATTTCTTTCATAAAATGTTTAAAATCCTTGTGCTCAATCTGAAACATAGCTACAGTAAAGTGTACAGGTTCAATTTCAGTAACAGAAAAATCCTCAATAATTTTGAGTAATTTTTCGTTTACAGCCTCGACCTCAAGGTTAACAGGAACTTTAAGTTCATTTCCTTCAAAATCTGTGAAAATTAAAGTTGCTGTAACATCCGAAATCATTTGCTTCTTAGAATCCTTTTTGCCTTTCTTACCATTTTGCTTCTTTTTAGAAGAATCAGCATGGTCAGCATCTTTTGAATCCTCACTTTTCGGATGAGCTTTATCATATTCATCCTGAAGTTTTGCTGCATAGTCAGTAATCATCATACTTAAGGAATCTTCGATATCCATAGGGTAGATATCCTGACTGCAAATGTAGTTTTCAAGAGCACTGCCGCCATCTTTTTCTTCAGATGCATTCATAACTCCATAAAGAAGCATTGCAAAGTTTACAGAATCGAAATTGTAACTCCGCATATCTTCAAGGATGTCATGCATCATCTCAGTAGATGATTGTGATAAACGTACGTTATTAGTTGTCATAAGTCTTCGCCTCCTTGTATTTTTTGTACGCTCATATTATATTACGGTAATTTAATTATGTCAATTAAAAAGAGAGATTTTTTCTAAAAAACATATCAATATTGCAATTTATTATACTTTATAATATAATATTCAAAGAATTTGAAATAATAAATGGAGGAACGTTATGAAGGACGTAGAAATTTCACAAGATATTATTTATATAGGAGCAGATGATAAAACAATAGATTTGTTTGAAAGTCAATATATTGTTCCAAATGGAGTGTCTTATAATTCATATTTAATTAAAGATGAAAAAAATGCTATAATGGATACAATAGATAGAAGAAAAACAGAAGAATGGTTAGAAAATTTAGAGAATGCATTAGATGGTGAAAAACCAGATTATTTAGTTATTTCACATTTAGAACCAGATCATGCATATAATATTGAATTAGTTGCAAATAAATATCCAGAAATGAAATTAATTGGAAATGCTAAAACATTTTCAATGTTACCTCAATTTTTTAATGTAGAAAAATTAGAAGATAGAATGGTTGTTGTAAAAGAAGGTGATGAAATTTGTTTTGGAAAACATACATTACAATTTTTTATGGCACCAATGGTACATTGGCCAGAAGTAATGGTTGAATATGAAAAGTGTGAAAAAATCTTATTTTCAGCAGATGGATTTGGGAAATTTGGAGCCTTAGATACAGAAGAAGCATGGGACTGCGAAGCTAGAAGATATTATTTTAATATAGTTGGAAAATATGGTGCTCAAGTTCAAATGTTATTAAAAAAAGCTGCAAACTTAGATATCCAAACAATTTGTCCATTACATGGTCCAATATTAAAAGAAAACTTAGGTCATTATATAGAAAAATATGATATATGGAGTAGTTATAGACCAGAAGATGATGGTGTATTTATTGCATATGCATCAATTCATGGAAATACAGAAAAAGTAGCACAAGAAATGAAAAAAATATTAGAAGAAAAAGGTGCAAAAAAAGTCTCAATAGCAGATTTATCAAGAGATGATATGGCAGAAGCTGTTGAAGACGCATTTAGATATGATAAATTATTACTTGCTGCTGCAAGTTATGATACAAGCGTTTTTCCACCAATGCATAATTTCTTAAATAAATTAGTAGAAAAAAATTATCAAAATAGAAAAATAGCACTTATTGAAAATGGATCTTGGGCTCCATCAGCTGCAAGATGCATGAAAGAAATGATTTCAAAAATGAAAAATATTGATTTATGTGAAAATATAGTAACAATAAAATCAACAATGAAAGAAAATGATATACCACAATTAGAGAGTTTAGCAGAAGAATTATTAAAAAATAACTAATTTTACTTAAATATATTTATATAAATTTGATATGAGTAAAATTTTATAAAATTGAAGGAGATAAAAATGACTCAAATAATACCATTAATTATATTAATAGCACTAAATGCTTTTTTTGCTGCATCTGAAATTGCATTTATATCTTTAAATGATGCAAAAATTGATATGCAAGCAAAAGAAGGAAATAAAAAAGCTAAAAAAATAAAGAAAATGCTTGAAAATCCAAGTAAATTTTTAGCAACAATTCAAATTGGAATTACTTTAGCTGGATTTTTATCAAGTGCTTTTGCATCAGAAGCATTTGCAAGTAGCTTAGCACCAGTATTACACAATTTAATTCCTGCTTTAGATGTTACTGTTTGGAATAGTATATCTATTATATTAATTACAATTATATTATCATATTTTACATTAATTTTTGGGGAATTAGTACCAAAAAGAATTGCAATGAAATATTATGAGAAAATTGCATTTGCAACAATAGGAGTTATAAAATTTATTTCAGTAGTAACAGCGCCATTTGTTAGATTTTTAACATTTTCAACAAATATAGTATCAAAAATGTTTGGCATTTCAGGAAATGAAGAAGAAACAGTTACAGAAGAAGAAATTAGAATGATGGTTGATGTTGGTGAAGAGAAGGGAACTATAGATAAAGAAGAAAGAGAAATGATAAATAATGTTTTTGAATTTAATGATAAAACAGCTTCTGAAATTATGATTCCTAGAAAAGAAGTTTATGCACTTGATATGAATTTATCAATTTCAAAAGTTCTTGAAGAAATAACAAATAATGAAGATTTTAGATATAGTAGAATTCCAGTATATGATGAAACTATAGATGAAATAAAAGGTATTGTTTATATTAAAGATATATTATTATCAACAAAAAATAAAAGCGTAAAAGTAAAGAATTTAGTTAAAGAAGCATATTATATACCAGAAACAAAACCATTAAATGAACTTTTTGAGGATTTAAGAAAAAATAGAAAACAAATAGCTATTGTTGTTGATGAATATGGAGGAACAGCAGGTATTGTTACAATGGAAGATATCCTAGAAGAAATAGTTGGTGAAATTTATGATGAGTATGATTTAGTAGAAAATAATTTTGAAAAAATAGATGAAAACACATATATTTTAAATGGAAGTGTATCTGTAAGTGATGTAGAAAAAGCTTTAGATATAGAAATTCCAGAAGGAGATTATGATACTATTTCTGGATATTTAATAGAAGAATTAGGTAGAATTCCAGATGAAAAAGAAAAACCAGTTATTGAAACTGAAAATGTTATTTATAAAATTGAATCAATTAAAGACAAAAGAATTGTTAAAATAAAAGCATGTAAAGTAAATAAAATTGAAGAACAAACCGAAGAAGAATAAAAGTACACATTAAATCCTTTTAAAATTCACACAAAAAACACTCAAAAAAATGTGGGTAATGTTATAATCAAATCAATTTAAAAGAGAGATTAAAAAATTTTGAAAGGATAAAGGGTGTGTGCTTATGGAAAATTTGAAAGAGATATTTGAAATTAATGAAAATAAAGAGATTGGTTCTTTAAATAATTGTCTTGCTAGTGAAAAAGTAGAAAATATAAGAGTATATTGTGGAGCAAGTGATTCTTATTTCGAAGATATGTAAAAAATAAAATAAAAATCATTTGAATTTTTAAAAATTTTGTGATATTTTATATATGTAAAATTTAAAATTATACATATTAAGGAGAGAGTAAAATGCAAAGAGAAGTTAACGAAGAAAAAAGAGCAAAATTTATGGAATTCGCAGGAAAGAGAGTAAATAATGTATTACATGATATTCAAATTCTAGAGCCAATGGCAAGAAGTAATTCTTACGATTTTACTAAACAAGATGTTGATGAAATGTTTGATGCTATGCAAAATTCTTTAAATGATGCTAGAGAAGAATTTTATAGAAAGTTTGAAGAAAAAGCAAAAGCTGCTAAAAAAACATTTTCATTTGGAACAGCTAGTGTAAAAGAAGAAGCAGAAGAACCAGTTTTAGAAGAAACAAATACAGAAGAAAACGTTTAAAATTTATTAAATATATATTTTAAAATATATTATAAAATGATATAAATAAAAGTAACTAGATAGTTTTATTTAGTTACTTTTTAAATGTAAAAAAATAGAAATTATAAAAAATAATGGGAGGAAAATATGATTAGAAAATTAATGACATGCATTGGTGAATACAAGAAAGAAACAATTTTAACGCCAATTTTTGTTGCTTTCGAATCGGCTTTTGATGTAATTATTCCTTTTTTGATGGCATTTTTAATTGATAATGGAATAAACAAAAATAATAGCACAGTTATAATTCAAATTGGAATAGTTCTTATCATATGTTCTTTGCTTGCAATATTTTGTGGAGTTAAATCTGGAAGATATTCAGCTAAAGCAACAAGTGGATTTGCTAAAAATTTAAGAAAAAAAATGTATCATAATGTTCAAGATTTTTCTTTTTCAAATATAGATAAATTTTCAACATCAAGTATTGTTACAAGACATACAACAGATATAAATAATGTTCAAATGGCGTTTCAAATGATAATAAGAATTGCTATTAGAGCACCACTAATGCTTATATTTGCTTTAATTATGGCTTTTTTAGTAAATAGTAAGCTTGCAACAATATTTTTAGTTGCAATACCAATTTTAGGATTAGGATTGTATTTTATTGCAACAACTGCACATCCAATTTTTGAAAGTGCAATAAAAATTTATGATAATTTAAATAATACGGTACAAGAAAATGTTAGAGGAATTAGAGTAGTAAAATCTTTTGTTACTGAAGATAAGGAAATAGATAAATTTTATAAAACATCAGATAGAATTTATAATGAATTTTTAAAAGCTGAAAAAATTGTTGCACTAAATAATCCATTAATGCAAATTACAGTAAGCACAATCATAGTACTAATATCATGGTTTGGTGGAAAACAAATTGTATCTGGTGGACTAACTACAGGTGAATTTACAAGTTTAATCTCTTATGCAATGCAAATTTTAATATCACTTATGGTTTTATCTATGGTACTTGTTACAATAATGATTTCTAGAGCATCTGCAGAAAGAATTGTTGAATTATTAGACGAAAAAAGTGATTTAACAAGTAAGGAAAATGCAATTAAAGAAGTAAAAGATGGTTCAATTATTTTTGATAATGTTAATTTCAGTTATGTAAAAGATGAAAATAAATTATGTTTAAAAAATGTTAATTTAACAATAAATTCAGGAGAAACTGTTGGAATAATTGGAGGAACAGGTTCTTCAAAATCTACTTTTGTTCAGTTAATTCCAAGATTATATGATGTAACAACTGGAAGTATAAAAGTTGGTGGAGTTGATGTTAGAGATTATGAATTAAATGCTTTAAGAAATCAAGTTGCAATGGTTCTTCAAAAGAATGTTTTATTTTCAGGAACAATTAAAGAAAATTTACGTTGGGGAAATGAAAATGCAATAGATGAAGAACTAATTAATGTTTGCAAATTAGCCCAAGCAGATGGATTTATTTCAGAATTTCCAGAAGGATATGATACATATATAGAGCAAGGCGGTACAAATGTATCTGGTGGTCAAAAACAAAGGCTTTGTATTGCAAGAGCTCTTCTAAAAAAACCTAAAATTTTAATTTTAGATGATTCAACAAGTGCAGTTGATACAAAAACAGATGGATTAATAAGAAAAGCTATGCTAGACGAAATTCCAAATACAACAAAAATAATTATTGCTCAAAGAATTTCATCTGTTCAAGATGCAGATAAAATAATTGTTTTAGATAATGGCAAGATAGACGCAATTGGTACACATGAAGAATTACTTGAAAAGAATAATATTTATCAAGAGGTGTACTATTCACAGTCACAAATGAAAGAAGGTGACAACTAAATGAATACTAGTAAAAAAATGAAACCTAAAATTGATTTTAAAGTTTTAGGAAGAGTAATGAAATATATTACAAAAAATTACAAATTTAGATTAGTTATTGTTTTAATTGCAATTGTGATAAGCACGGCTTCATCAGTTGCAGGTAACTTGTATTTACAAACCTTAATTGATGATTATATTGTTCCATTAATAGGAGTTCAAAATCCTGTATATACAGAATTACTTCATGCAATTGGAACTATGTGTGTTATATATTTAGTAGGACTTGTTGCAAGTTATGTTCATAGTATTATTATGGTATATATTTCTGAAGGAACATTAAAAATAATTAGAGATGAAATGTTTATTAAAATGCAAAGATTACCAATTAGGTATTTTGATACACATACACATGGAGATATAATGAGTCGTTATACAAACGATACAGATACTTTAAGTCAGATGATTTCTCAAAGTATACCACAATTTTTAGCGTCAAGTGTTACTATTGTAACAGTATTTATATCAATGGTACTAACCAATATATATCTTACATTAGTTGTTGTAGTTTCCTTAATAATTATTTTAAATATTACTAAACTAATTACTTCAAGAAGTGGAAAATATTTTATAAAACAACAAGAATCTGTTGGTAAAGTAAATGGATATATTGAGGAAATGATTAATGGTCAAAAGGTTGTTAAAGTTTTCTGTTATGAAGATAAAGCAAAAGAAAAATTTGATAAGTTAAATGATGAATTATGTGATCAAGTATATAATGCCAATAAATTTGCTAACTGTCTAGGTCCTGTAAATGGTGCATTAGGAAATGTTCAATATGCTTTACTTGCTACAATTGGAGGATTACTTGCTGTTAATGGAATAGGAAATGTAAGCGTAGGTTTAATAGTATCTTTCTTACAGTTAAGTAAAACATTTATAAGACCAATAAATCAAGTTTCTCAACAATTAAATTCTGTTGTAATGGCGTTAGCTGGAGCTAAAAGAATATTTGAATTAATGGATGAAGAACCAGAAAAAGATAATGGATATGTAACTTTGGTAAATGCTAAATATGTTGATGGAAAATTGACAGAAACACCAGAAAAAACTGATATATGGGCTTGGAAATATCCTCATAGTGATGGAAGACTTGAATATGTAGAATTAAAAGGATACATAGAAATGCATGATGTGGATTTCGGATATGAAGAAGAGAAATTAGTTCTACATGATATTAGTTTGTATGCAAAGCCAGGACAGAAAATTGCTTTTGTTGGAGCAACAGGCGCTGGAAAAACAACTATTACTAATCTTATAAATAGATTCTATGATATAGAAGATGGAAAAATAAGATATGATGGTATAAATATAAATAAAATTAAAAAAGATGACTTAAGATTATCCCTTGGAGTAGTTCTTCAAGATACAAATCTTTTTACAGGAACAATAAAAGAAAATATTAAATATGGATTAGATAGTGCAACAGATGATCAAGTAATTGAAGCTGCAAAACTTGCTAATGCTCATGATTTTATTATGAGATTACCAAAAGGATATGATACATATTTAACAGGAGATGGAGCAAGTCTTTCACAAGGTCAAAGACAATTAATTGCAATTGCAAGATGTGCTCTTTTAGATCCACCAGTTATGATATTAGATGAGGCAACTTCAAGTATAGATACAAGAACAGAAAAGATTGTTCAAGATGGAATGGATAAACTTATGAATGGAAGAACTGTATTTGTAATTGCGCATAGATTATCAACTGTTAGAAATTCCAAAGCAATTATGGTTCTTGACCATGGAAGAATTATTGAAAGAGGAAATCATGAAGATTTAATTGCAGAAAAAGGAGTATATTATCAATTATATACTGGTGCATTTGAACTTGAATAAATACAAAAGGAAATTAGAACTGTTAAATTAAGAGATACAATATAAATTTTTTTAAGTTTATATTGTATCTCTTTTATGTTTATAACAAATAATTATGAAAAAGCATATTATGAATTACAAATACATAGTGAAAGGGAGATAATTTATGAATTGTCAAAATGTAACTGAGACTAGAAAATATTTATATGAATTTTTTCAAATATTAAATAATATGGAAAGTAAAATGCTAAATGCACCAATTACAGATAATATAACAATAAATTTTATTAGAGCTATGGTTCCTCATCATCAAGCTGCAATTTATATGTGTCAAAATTTATTAAGATTTACAAATTACGAACCATTAGAAGAAATAGCAAGAAATATAATAACTACTCAAACCAAAGGAATTGCAGATATGAGAGAAGTTGCAATAACGACTTCAGGATATTCTAATTTAAGAAGAGATGTTAATCTTTATGAAAAGGCATTTTTATGTATAACTAAAAATATGATTTGTAAAATGAGAAATGCACCAAGAAGTAATAATATTAATTTAAATTTTGTAAATGAAATGATACCACATCATGAAGGCGCAATTAAAATGTGTGAAAACTTATTAAAATATAGGATAGATCCAAGCCTAATAGAAATAGCAAATGAAATTATAAAAGAGCAAACAGAAGGTGTTAAACAAATGGAAGAAATTAAAATGGTATTAGAAAAAAAGAATTAGATTGTGAATAAGCAAAAGTTGACATAAATAGAGGAATTCCTTGAAAACTAGATAAAAACATGCTATAATAAAACTTGATGTAAAAAATATAAAACAACCTGAAAGGAGAGTATGAATATGGTAGCAAATGATACAATTCAAACTGAACTTAATAAGAAAGTGGTTTCGGCAACTGTAGTAAGACTTCAACCGCTCCACAATGGTCACAAGCAATTTCTTATCAAATGGGCACGGAAAGGCAAAATTATTGTAATGATAGGTTCGTGCTATGAAAATGGTGAGGAAAGAAACTGCATACCAGCTTCTGAAAGAGAAAAAATGGTGAGAGCCGTTTTTAAACGTGCTAATATTAGCGAGCAGCAGTTTGAAATTATAACTCAGGAAGACTGTGAAAGCTTCGAAGAGTGGATTAGCAACGTAAAAGAAGCTTGTGATATGTATGGAGTTACACATTTCATAACAGGAAATCAGGAGGATATCCTCGACGTTTTGGTAGAGAAGGGCGAAAGCTTAAATGCAGAAATGGTAAATCCGGAAGAAGATTCAGATTTTCCTTATCATGCAACAAATATTAGAAAGTTGATTATTGAGGGAAATTATGAGGAATTAGATAAATTAATTCCGGATGAGGTAAAGCCAATTCTTTTCAAGTATACATTTAAGGAAATTATTGCAGCCAGTCAGAATCGTGGAATTAAATTTGTTCCGGGGCGGCAAACAGTGGATGTTATTTTGCTTGTTAGAAATACTATTGATGGCAAAGTATATGTACTTCTTGGAAAACGTTCCAACAAAAAAGTCGATTTCCAAGGATACTGGGGACTTCCGGGAGATGAAATTAAGAAATTTGAAACTTCGATGAAGGCTGCGACTCGTGCTTTTCAAAAGGTAACTGGACTTGAAATTAAAGTTCTGGATAATTCTCTTGAACCTGCAATTGTAAGATTTAATAATGTTCCTGATTCTAATTTGGAACAAATGCACATTATCGGAATTTATAGTGCAGAGGAAGAGAGTTTGGCAGGAACTCGTGGCGGATCTTCACAGTGCTTTGGTATTTTCTTTGAAGATGACATTTCTAAGTACGAAAAATGTTTAAATTCTTCAGATGATACTGTAACAGATGTGAAGTTTTATGAAGTTAGTGAAGTACTTGAAAAAGGTCTTGCTTATCAGCAAACCGAAATGCTAAAGAAAGCGATAGCAATGCTTGATGCTTATCCTAACTTAACAAAAGAACAGTAACATGATGTTTTTTCAAAAATGAATAGGAGATAACGATGAACATGATGAATGTAGAAAAAAATCGGCTGCAGAATCTTAAAGAAATACTGGAAAAAAGAAAGAAAGTTACACTTTTAGGTCATGATAATATTGATGTAGATGCAGCACTATCTGGGATATTGATGTCAAGACTCTTGAATTTTCTTGAGATAGAAAATGAGTTTTGCATTCTTGAACAGGTAAAGAAAGATGATACATATGAGATTCTTCAGGAACTGTTTGGAATTGATATGTGCAAGTTTGAAAATGTAACAGAAGATTATGAAAGAACATTATTTTTGCTTGATCATTATGAAACAGTTCACTGCGGAGAAGTAATTGCTTGCATTGATCATCATCCAAACAATGCTCAGAAAAAGTATTCATTTATGTATAGCAGAAATGCATGTGCTGCGGCGTATCTTATTTATGAGATTATGCAAGAAGCGGGATTTCCGATTGGTGAAGAAGAGGCAAAAATGATTATTGTCTCTATGATGGTTGATACTACAGCTTTTAGAAGTAGTAAGACCATCAAGGAAGAAGCTGAAACGGCAAAAAGATTAGCAGAAAGATTCAATTTGGACTATATTTTTTTAGAAAAATATTGCCTATGCTTAACTCCGATCGATAAGCTTACTGTCGAACAGATTATTTCCAATGGGCAAAAATGGTATAACTATAGCGGTAGCAAAGTAGGTTCTAGCTATTTGCAACTTTATGGATTACCAGACGAAAGTATTATAAACAATTGGTTGGAAAGACTGAAGGAAAAGAGGTACGAGACAGATGGTAATATGCTTGTATTTATTATTTTTGAAACACAGAAGAACAAAACTTATGAATACCATATTACAGAAGATGGAATAAGTAAATTTGTAAAACCGGGAATTTTGTCAAGAGGCAAAGATATTATGCCTGTTATCGAGAAGAAATTTCTTCCAGAGTAAATAAAATGAAATGCTCACCCTAAAATTTTTGGGGTGGGCATTTTGTATGAAAAAATTAATAATAAAAGCTTTTCTCGTCTTAATTTTTAATATATAATAATAAAAATTAAGTATATAAAATAGAAGAAAATATAATATTAAATTTATAAAAGAAAGGAAAGAGTTTTATGGAAAAATCAAAAGTTTATTTTTGTAGGGAGATTACTCCAGAAAATGTAGTTATGCTATTTGAAAAATTAGGAAGAGAATTGCCAGGGAAAGTAGCAGTTAAAGTTCATTCAGGGGAAGAAGGAAATCAAAACTATCTTCATCCAGAATTTATGAGACCAATGGTAGAAAAAGTAGGTGGAACAATTGTAGAATGTAATACTGCTTATGAGGGTGAAAGAAATTATACAGATAAACACAAAAAACTAATGGATAACCATGGTTGGACAAAATATTTTGATGTTGATATTATGGATGCTGAAGGTGATGATATAGTTCTAAATATACAAGATGGAAAAATAATTAAAGAAAATTTTGTTGGAAAAAATATGAAAAACTATGATTCAATGCTTGTATTATCTCACTTTAAAGGTCATCCTATGGGAGGATATGGTGGAGCATTAAAACAATTATCTATTGGATGCGCATCATCAAGCGGAAAAGCATGGATTCATACAGCAGGAAAAACAAAAGATCAAACTAAGTTATGGGATTTAGTAGCAAAACAAGATGAATTTTTAGAAGCAATGGCAGATAGTGCAAAATCTGTAGTAGAATATTTTAAAGGAAATATTGCATATATTAATATTATGTGTAATATGTCAGTAGATTGTGATTGTTGTGCTGTTGCAGAAGATCCTTGTATGAAAGATATTGGAATTTTAGCGTCACTTGATCCAATTGCAATAGATCAAGCATGTATAGATTTAGTAAAAAAATCTAATGATCCAGGAAAAGAACATTTTTTAGAAAGAGTAAATTCAAGACATGGAACACATACAATTGATAGTGCAGCAAAACTTGGATATGGCTCTAAAGAGTATGAATTGATTGAGGTTGAAGGTTAAATGTTAATGTTGGTTGACAAAATTTCAAAGTCAAATTGGTAGATTGCAACCAGTATAAATCGTATAATTTTATCAGAAAGGAATGGTGCAAAAAATGAATTTAGGAGAAAAATTATTTGAATTAAGAAAAAACAAAAACTTATCTCAAGAAGAAGTTGCAGAAAAATTAAATGTAACAAGACAAACTGTATCTAAATGGGAAACAAATCAAAGCACACCTGATTTTGATAAAATTATACCATTATGTGAATTGTTTGAAATAAGTACAGATGAGTTATTAAGAGGGGAAAAATTAGATAGTAAAAATACTTCTTCCCACAAACAAGAGGATAAAATTGAAACAGAAGAAAATATTAAACAAGAAGATTCAGACTCTGAAAAAGTTATGACAAGAGATGAGGCAAGAAAAAAGATGGGAGAAGTAACAAGTACATCTATACTAATTTATATAGTATCAATTGCTGTATTTATAGTTGCTGTATCAAGTACGAATATGGATTCTGTAATTGCAGTTGGACTACTTATAATTGCTTGTGGATATGCAACAGTGAGGATTGTAAAGTGCTGTATGTCTCTTCCCAAATTTGAAGAATTAAAAGAAGATAAAGAGAAAAAAGAGGAAAATCAAATTTTAAAATCTATAGATTGTATTATATGGTGTCTAATTACATTTATTTATTTTGTTATAAGCTTTTCAACAATGGCTTGGCATATTACATGGTTAATATTTTTAATTGGAACAGTAATAACTGAAATTGTTAAACTAGTGTTTTTATTAAAGGAGGGAAAAAATGATGAAGAATAGATCCTTAATAATAACATTAATTGTATTACTATCAATTATTGCTATATTACTAACAATATTTTTAATATATGCTCTAACAGAAAAAGACTTTCTATTTGAGTATACTTCTGGAATAAATAGTAAGAATGTAATACTTGAAAAAGATTATTCAATAAACGAGATAGAAAAACTAGATATAACATCTGATGCAGGTGAAGTAAAAATATTGGAAAGCGAAGATGATAATATTAAGCTAATAGTATATGGTAAAAGTTCTAAAGATTTAAATAATATAAAAACATTTGAGAATAGAGATAAAAGTTTAAATCTTGAAGTTTTAGGAGAAAGAAATAAATTTATAAATTTTGGATTTCGAAGTTTTGATATAGTAATTTATGCTCCTAAAGAAGCTTTAAAAGAAATAAAAATAAATAATGACCTTGGAGATATTGAAATAGAAAATTTTGAAGAAGCTTCAATAAGTTTAGATCAAGACTGTGGAGATATAGATATAGGAAAAGTAAAAAATGTTACAATAAAATCATCATATGGTGATGTAAAAATAGTTTCTATATCAAACAAATGTAATATAGATTCAGATTGTGGAGATATAAAAATAGATAATCTTCAAATAAATGAAAATTCATTAATAAAAAGTGATTTAGGAGATGTAAAAATAGAAAAAGTAAATGATGTTTATATTGATGCCAAAACAGATTTAGGTGACACAAAAGTTAGTTCAAACAATAGACATTCAGAAATTACTTTAACAATAGAGAATGACTGTGGAGATATAAAAGTTAATAATTAAGAAAAAGTGAAATTTAAGGGCGCATCTTAAATTTCACTTTTTTTCTTAAAAAATTATTAAGATAAAAAAGAAATATTGTAGTACATTTTTTTTAGTGATATGATAATAAAGTAATAAAAGGAAAAAATTAACATAAGCTTATACAATGAATTGAATAAAAATAAGGAGTAGGATTTATTATGACAAGAGTTGTGAAAAAAGAAAAAAACAAAAAGAAAAAAATTATAAAAGTAGTAATTATAGTTGCTATAATTATTGTTATTTGCACGATTGCTTTTTTTATTTTTAATAAGTTAAAGAAAAATAATGAAAATGATGAAAATAAAATTGCTGTTCAATCTGTTTCAATACTTACAGGAACTAGTAATATGACACAAAATCGTTTTTCAGGAGTTGTAGTTTCACAAAAAACTGTAAAATTACAAAAAGAAGAAAATAGAACAGTAAAAAAAGTTTATGTAGAAGTTGGTCAAGCAGTAAAGTCTGGTGATAAATTATTTGAATATGATACAGATGAAGTAAGTGCCAAAATAGATCAAGAATCTTTAGAAGTTGAAAAATTACAAAATTCTATTACAAATTCTCAAAAACAAATAGAATCTATTAATGCTGCAAAAGCTGAAAATCCAGGTGGAGACCATACTTCATATAATTTAGAAATTCAGACACTAGAAAATGAAATAAAACAAACTGGATATAATATAACATCAAAAAATAATGAAATAGCAAGATTAAGAAAATCTTTAAAAAATACAGTTATAACATCTGAAATTGATGGTATTGTTCAAAGTATTAATGATTCATCAAATCCAGATTCAAGTATAGGAGATGGACAGGATAATTCGTATATGTCAATAATGCAAACAGGACAATATAGAGTTAAAGGAACAATAAATGAACAAAATATGTTTTCTATTAATGTAGGAGAAAAAGTTATTATCCATTCAAGAGTTGATGAAAATCAAATTTGGGGAGGTACAATAGAAAGTATAGATACATCAAATCCAGAAAAAAATTCAGACGGATATGGCTATGTTGTTATGGGAGAGGATTCTTCAAATAAATCTTCAAAATATCCATTTTATATAACATTAGATTCAATGGATGGACTTATGATGGGACAACACGTTTATATTGAAAAAAATATTGGTCAAAGCGAGCCTAAAGAAGGATTATGGCTTTCAAATTATTATATAATTGAAGAAAATGGTGAATATTTTGTTTGGGCATCAAATAAAAAAGATAAATTAGAGAAAAGAAAAATTCAAGTTGGAGAAAAAGATGAAGAACTTGGAAATTATCAAATTATTGAAGGTTTAACACAAGATGATTATATAGCAATTCCACAAGAAGAATTAGAAGAAGGTCTTGATGTAAACAAATTTGATACAATGGATGTTCCAATAAATATGGAGATGACAGTAGATGATTCTATGATGATGGAAGAGGGAGATATTACAAATATGGAAAATATTCAAGAATCTGGAGAAGCACAACCAACCCCAAATGGTGAAGAAGTTGCCTTATAAAATGTCTATTAGTATAAATATTAGTAAAATGAGGATTAAAAATGATTGTAGATATTAAAAATGTTAATAAAGATTACATTCAAGGAAAAATGAGTGTAAATGTTTTAAAAGATATAAATCTTTCAGTCGATAAAGGGGAATATATTGCTATAATGGGACCATCTGGTTCTGGAAAAACAACATTAATGAATATAATTGGTTGCTTAGATGTTCAAACATCTGGTGAATATTTGCTAGAAAATCAAGATGTTTCAAAACTTAATGATGATAAGATGTCAGATATAAGAAATCAAAAAATAGGATTTGTATTTCAGCAATTTCATTTGTTACCAAAGCTTAATGCAATGGAAAATGTAGCTTTACCTCTTTTATATAGAGGATATGAAAAAGAAAAAAGAATGAAAATTGCTGCAGAAGCACTAGAAAAAGTAGGACTCGGAGAAAGAAAAAAGTTTATGCCAAATCAATTATCTGGTGGTCAATGTCAACGTGTTGCTATTGCAAGAGCTATTGCAGGTAATCCAGTTCTTTTACTTGCAGATGAACCAACAGGGGCTCTTGATACTAAATCGGGAGAGCAAGTAATGGAATTATTTAAAAAACTAAACGATGAAGGTGCAACAATAATTATGATAACTCATGAGCAAGAAATCGCAGAACATGCAAATAAAATTTATTATATAAGAGATGGAATGCTTAGAAAGGAAAAATAGATGAATAAAGTTAAAAGTAAAAAATGGCTTAAATACATAATTATAATAGCTATTGTTTTAGCTATTATAGCAGGAATAATAACTTTTTTTGTCACTCGCAAAAAAAGTGAAGTACCAGTTTATTCTGTAAGTGATGTTGGAAATATAGATTATTGGGAAAGTAATTCAAGATCAGAAGGCATGATAAAAGAAGATAAAATGCAATCTGTATACTTAAGTTCTACTCAAAAAGTGGAAAAAGTTATGGTAAAAGAAGGGCAAAAAGTTAAAGTTGGAGATGCTTTGTTAAAATATAATACAACTCTTTCAAATTTAGAATTAGAAAGGAAGAGAATTGATATAAAAAAAGCTGAATTAGAACTTTCAAATGCTCAAAAAGAATTAACCCAAATTCAAACATATAAACCGGGTGAACCTACTTATGGTTCCTTACCAGAGGAGCAACCAGTAGTAGAACCTACAGAGAAACCTAAATTTCATGATACAGTACCTAATATTACACCACCAAAGCCAACTGTATCAGAGGAGAACGAAGTAAAACCTGCGCCACTTACTGGTGAAGGAACTGTGGATAAACCATACTTGTTTGTTTGGAAAGAGAATAAAGAATATGAACAAGAATTTATTAAAGGGTTAATAGAAAGAGCAGGAGAGAATAAAACAGAAGTTATTGCTATATTTATGATTAGAGAAGATGATAGCATGACAGGAAATTTAATAAGCAGTTCTAAAATTAAGTTTATAAAAAAAGATGAAAATTATACTTTTTCAATTTTAGGTGCAACTATTGGAGACGAAAATGATCCATTATATCCTAATGAATCTAATAATGATACTCCAGAACCAATAGAACCAGATTTTCCAGAAATTGGACCTATATATACAGCAAGCGAAATCAAAAAAATGATAGTAGAAAAAGAAAACGAAATTAATGACATTTTATTAAATATTAAAGTAGCTAAAAGCGAATTAAATAAATTACAAGAAGAAGCAAAAAATAATACAGTTTATAGTAAAGTAGATGGTATTGTAAAAACAGTATTGGATGTTGAAAGCGAAGATGCAAAAACAAAACCTATAATAGTTGTGTCTAGTGGTGGTGGATATTATGTGCAAGGTAGAGTAAGTGAATTTGATTTAGGAAAAGTAAAAGTTGGACAAAAAGTAAATGTTCAAGCTTTTGAAAGTGGTGTTTCTAATGAAGGAACAGTTGAAAAAATATCAGATGTGCCATTAAATGGTAGGTATTATAATGGTGCAGGAAATAGTAATGCTTCATATTATCCATATACAGTAAAAATTGATGATAGTGTTAATTTTAAAGAAGGCGAATATGCATTACTGGAACCAATTTTTGAAGGAGAACAATCTAGTTCATTTTATATAATGGGGGCATTTGTTATTTCAGAAAATGGTAAAAATTATGCTTATATAGCTGATGAAAACAATAAACTTGAAAAAAGAGAATTAAATATAGGCAAAAATATGCATGGAAGTTTAGAAGTTCGTGGTGGAATGACAATGGAAGATAAGATTGCATTTCCTTATGGAAAAAATATAAAAGAAGGAACTCCAGTAATAGATGGATCTTTAGAAGATTTATATAATGGAATGTAGAATTGAGGTGAATAAAATTGATTGAAAATATAGCACTTGCATTTCAAGGAATATGGGGACACAAATTACGTTCATTCCTTACAATGCTAGGAATAATTATTGGTATAGCAGCAATTATGACAATTGTTTCAACTATTCAAGGAACAAATGAACAAATAAAACAAAATTTAATAGGTTCAGGAACAGATGCTGTAAAAATAGAATTATATCAAGGAGATATGCAACTTGAATTTACTTATAATCCTGTTCCAGATGGAATTCCTACAATAACAGAAGAGGTAAAAAAGCAAATTTTAGAACTAGAAGAAGTTGAAAAAGCGGCTATTTATAATTCAAGAAGATATTCAGAAAATATATTTTATCAAAATACATCATATACAGGAGCATTACTTGGGATAGATAAAGATTATTTTGATGTATATAATTATTACATACAATATGGAAGAAACTTTGAAGAAAATGATTTTAAGAACTTTAAAAAAGTAGCAATATTAGATTCAATTGCATCAAAGAGTTTATTTCAAAGTGAAATTCCTATTGGAAAAACAATAGAAATAAATAATGAAGCATATATTGTAATTGGCGTGGCAGAAAAGAATTCGAAATTTAAACCAGTAATAAATAATATATCAGATTATACAACATATATGGAAGAATCAAATGGAGAGATATTTGTACCAATTTCAAATTGGCCAATTTTATACAATTTTGATGAGCCTGAAAATATTGTTGTAAAAGCAACAAGTACAGATGATATGGCAAAAGCAGGCAAGAAAACATCTGAAATATTATCTTCAAGAATAACAAATACAGATGAAAGTGAAGAAATTAGTTATAAAAATGATGACTTATTAAAACAAGCAAAACAATTACAAGAATTAGGATCTTCTACTAATAATCAATTATTATTAATAGCAAGTATATCACTTGTAGTTGGTGGTATAGGAGTTATGAATATAATGCTTGTTTCTGTAACAGAAAGAACAAAAGAAATTGGATTAAAAAGAGCAATTGGAGCAAAAAGAAAACGTATATTATGGCAATTTTTAACAGAAGCATCTGTACTTACAAGTATAGGAGGTATTTTAGGAATAATAATAGGAATTATACTTTCTCAAATTATTTCAAGAATATCAATGGTTCCAGTTGCAATTAGTATACCAGCAACTATAATATCTGTTGTATTTTCAATGGTAATTGGAATTATATTTGGAATAATTCCAGCAATGAAAGCATCAAAATTAAATCCAATTGATGCTTTGAAGTCAGAATGATAAATTAGGGATGTTAGTTTTTGGGACATTTTTGTCCAATTTTAAACGTATGTTAATAATGCATAACTATTTGCAAATTAACATACGTTTTTATTTGGTCAATTTTCTTACTCTTTTATTATTTCAACGAATTTTTCAGTTGCAAAGCTTGATATCATATTTTTGGGTAAAACAATCCCAAGACCTCTTGTAGCAATAGGTTCCTTTATTGGAATTTCAAAAAGTAGATTATTATTTAATTCATCTTGTGCAAATTCTTTTGTAATATAAGCAATTCCAAGTCCCATTTTTGCAAATTCTTTAACTAATCCATAACTTACAATATCAAATTTTGGATGGAATTCAACATTATTTGTATTCATTAAATTATTTAAAAATGTTCTTGTATTTGAAGGCTCTTTTTGAGTGACAATTGGGTAATTTGAAACCAATTCTTCAAGAGATATAGGTGTTTTTATTTTTTCTTTATATTCTAAGTTGGCTGCAAATCCATCATGCAATTCGGCACAAGGAGTTATTTCTAAATCATCATCATAGTTTTGTGTAGGAAGATTTATAATTAAAACATCTAGACTTCCTTTTTTCAAATCTGATATTAAATTATGTGTTAGTCCATTTGTAATGGAAATATCAATGTTTGGAAATTGTTTATGAAATTTTGCTATGTATTGTACTAGAAAATACCTAGTAACAGTACTACTAGCTCCAATTTTAATAGTTCCAGTTTCTAGATTTTTAAGTGATGTAAGTTTATGTTCTCCATTCATAAAACTTTCAACACCATTTTTTATAAAATTATAAAAAGTTTTTCCATTTTCAGTTAAAGTAACACCTTTAGGACTTCTATTAAATAGTGTAATTCCAAGTTCTTGTTCTAAGTTTTGAATAGATTTTGTAACTGCAGGTTGCGAAATATATAGGTAATTCGCAGCTTTTGTAATACTTCCATAAAGTGCTACAGTATAAAATATTTTATAAGATTCATAATTAATATCCATAGTCATAACCTCACATTATAATAAATATAAATAATATATATTTGAATTATACTACAAAAGGGAATATAATGCAATCATCAAAGAGAAAGGAGTATACGAATATGCGGATGAATGATTATTTATCGGTATGCATGTTTCAGTTAAAAGTTCGTTTAGATTGTGATACTACAAATGAATTTTTGATTGAGACAGAAGAACTCTTGATGCAAATGGAATCAGCTTTTCGTATTATAGAAGAGTTAAAACCAGACATATCTTTATTTCCAGAAATGACTTATATGGAAAGATATGAGAAGAAATATCAGGAATTATCGGTATCAAAACTTATTGTAGCAGGAAGTTATTACAAAGATGGAATTAACACAACAGTAGTATTTCAAGATGGGAAAAAGTATGAACTTGCGAAGGATTATGCATCTGGTGCAGAACCTATGGCAAGAAAGATTACTTTCATCCAGCCAAAAGAGTTTTTAAGAAAAAAACTTAAAAGTCATGAATTTTGGGTAAAGGGAAAAAAGATTTATATTCTTAATTGTATGGAATATTACCACGTAGCGTATTTTATTGCAAGAGATGAAAAACTGAATAATAAGCTGTTTGGAATCTTTACTGTTTGCTCTAATTCTAATACTCATGTTTTTGAAGAAGAAACTGTATGTATTCATAATCATAACGAAAGTCTGTATACTTTTACTTTAAATTGTGTAAGTACATATAAAGGTGAAAGTTTTGGAGATGGAAAAAGTTATATTTATGGTCCAGTTTCTGTTCATGAAAAGGAGTGGCTTGTAAAGGAAGGTATTGAAAGTAAGAAAAATATCTGTCATGTGTTGTCACTATCTGCAGAAAATTCTCAATATGCTTATGGAAAGTTTGTTCTTTCTGAGAATTTAAGCAAATTTGGCAGAAGTGATAAGTACCTTAATAACCCAAGAGACATCATTGTAAATAATTTATAGGAGGAAAACACTATGAAGAAGAATATTATTATTACTGCTGGTCCTACAAACGAGAGAATCGATGCTGTGATGAAAATCACAAACATGTCTACTGGAGCTCTGGGCAACATTGTTGCAGAGACATTCTTAGAAGACAAATATGATGAAATCGGAACGATTTATTATATTTCTACTAAGATGTCTTACAAACCAAGAATTGCAAACGAGAAAGTTCAGTTTGTGACAGTAGAGTCTACTCAGGATCTTATTGAAGCTTTGAGAGAAATCTTTGCTACAACAAAAATTGATATCATAATTCATTCTGCAGCAGTAGGCGATTATGCCGGAAAATACACAATTAGAGCAGAAGAATTGGTAGATGAAATCTGGGATACTATTCAAAGCGCAGACAATAAAGAGGAGATTACAAAAGAAGCTCTTATGAGCATTTTTGAGAATCCTGCAAGTGTCTGCAATGATAGCACTAAGATTTCGTCTTATGAACCTCATTTGATGACTATGATGAAGCTTACACCTAAGGTTATTAGCCAGATCAAAGAGATGGCACCTGATGTAACTTTAGTAGGTTTTAAGCTTCTTGAAGGTGTCAGCAAAGAGGAACTGTTTGGAGTTGCAGATAGATTGAGAGAAAAAAATCATGCAGATTACATTGTTGCTAACGATTTGGCTAAAATCGGTGGCGGCAAACATTGGGCGATGATTTTGAATGAAAATGGGATTGTAACAGAATGTAATACAAAGAAAGAAATTGCAAAAGCATTGGAAGGAATTCTCTTTTAATTAAGGGAGAATAGAACAAAAAAGAAAGGGTCGAGAGCTAGTTTAGCTCTCGACTCTTTCTGTGTTTCATAAAAAATCTTTTACGTATTTTACCAATATTTAATTGTGTTACTGAGAAACTCCGTTAATCCAGTTAGGAACTTCATCGATAGGACAAGTGCTGAACTCACCAGTTTCCGCATTGATGAGCATCATACCTTCGATATTTCTTCCGGCACGAAGCCATTTGAAAGTGCCATATGCACAAACATAATAGACATCGTCTTCGCCATCTTCATTAGGCTTAAGCTGGAAACTCCAGTTTCCAAAGAAAATCTTTGTAGGCATTTTTCTGCGGGCAATGAGAGAAGGATGATTTGTTCCACTCTGATTAGGTGTATAACGCAGTGTTTTTTGAACAATGCTCGGCTGGTCATTTTCGATTACAACATATCCAACATATGATACATTGCCGTCACGTTTCATCGGGATAACGACTTTTCCGTTGCGGTTAAGTGCACTATCGAGTTCATAACCATCCACAAGCATCTCATTCTCTAAAGTTTTGAGAGTATCAACGCTGATGACAGGGACTGTTTCTTCCTGAATGAAAGTTGTTGTCTCCTGCTGATGATTGAAGTTGTAAATCGAACCTGCTATACCACCTCCGCAAGAAATAACAAAAAGTCCAATAGACAGAATTAATGCACTGCGAGTAAGTCCTTTTGGAAAATTGTACTCTTTAAATAATCTACTTGAGTCATTAATCATTGCCAGTACAACCCAGTTAATGATATGGATTATCCCAATAAGCCAGCCTGTCGATATGAAAAACTGGGAAATTGTTCTGTCTGCGGCAGCAAAGTAATACCAGCATAAGAGAATAACAAATCCTATGATAAAAAAGATTGCCTGTTCAATCAAAAAACTGATAGCATCTCCTTTTCCATAGAAGTTGAAATCGAATGCTTTTTGCGGCCTTCCATTTTCATCTGTTTCACTGAGCTGTGTTTTCCCAAAAGAGATAGAAATCCCCCGGAAAAACTGTCGAATGAAATACTCATTGATAAACAATGTGCAGAGTAACCCTCCAATGAGTGCCATAATAGTTGCTGATGTCATAATGTTTCTCCTTTCATGTTGTTAATGGTAAATTGTTTATAAGGTTTACTAATACATTATAGCACTTTTAAAAAACAAAATCAATATTATGTAAATTATAGAATTAGAATTGTAGTTTTTGGTTCTTGCTTTTTCATAAATTGTGTGCTATTATAATTTAAATTTTATTTCAATAAAATCTTATGGCAAATCGCCAAATATGTTCCAAAAAATTATTCTAAAGATAAATTGGTAGAATTTGAGATATAAAGAGCTTGAATTATATTGTAGAATTTAAAATTAAATAGTAAAAAAAGAATGGAGAGGTGCGAATGAATGAAAAATATAATACAGAAACATTTGAAAGTATTAAACATATTGATAAAGATGATACGGAATTTTGGTATGCAAGAGAATTACAAATTGTTTTGGATTATGTAGAATGGAGAAAATTTGAAAATGTAATAAATAAAGCAAAAGAATCCTGTAAAAATAGTGAAATTATTACTTTTGACCATTTTGTCGATGTCGACAAAATGGTACAAATAGGTTCAGGAGCAGAAAGAAAACAAAAAGATTATAAATTATCACGTTATGCCTGTTATTTAATTGCACAAAATGGAGATTCAAGGAAAAAAGTTATTGCACTTGCACAAACATATTTTGCAATTCAAACTAGAAAACAAGAAATTAGTGAAAAAGAATATAGTTCACTTAACAGAAGATGAAAAAAGATTTTATCAAAGAAATTTAACTAAAAAAGGAAATTATTCACTTAATCAAACTGCTAAGAAAGCAGGTGTTAAAAATTTTGATAAATTTCATAATTTTGGATATAAAGGTTTATATAATGGAGAAACTGCTGATGATATTGCAAAAAGAAAAAAACTAAAATATAGAGAAGATATTTTAGATAATATGGGAAGTGATGAACTTATTGCTAATTTATTTAGAATTTCTCAAACAGAACAAAAATTAAAAAGAGATAATATTGAAAATGAGAAAGATGCTAATAAAGCTCATTATGAAGTTGGAGAAAAAATAAGAAATACTATAAAAGAACTTGGAGGAATACTGCCAGAAGATTTACCTAAGCCAGAGAAAAGTTTAAAACAATTGGAAAGAGAAAATAAAAAGGCAATAACAAAAAAATGATACATATTACTATCTCTTAAATTTTTCTTAAAATATACAATTTTGATACAAATTTGGTTTATAATACAATTTGGGTGATAAGAAATGAATAAAATTTTAATTGTTGAAGATGAAATTGCAATAAGTGATTTAATAAAACTTGGGTTAGAATCACAAGGATATAAATGCGAAACAGCAAATGATGGAGAGATTGCAGCAAATTTAATTGAAATCAAGCAATATGATTTAGTTTTATTAGATGTAATGCTTCCTAAAATAGATGGCTATGAACTTTTAGAATATATAAAACAAATGCAAGATACACCAGTAATATTTATAACAGCTAAGGGACAAGTAAAAGATAAAATAAAAGGTTTAAAAGCGGGAAGTGATGATTATATAACTAAGCCATTTGTTATGGAAGAACTTTATGCGAGAGTTGAAGCTGTTTTAAGAAGATATAATAAATTAAGTGAAAATATTAATATAGGTAATATAATAATTAATTCAATTGCAAGAACTGTAAAAAAAGGCAATGAAAAAATAGAATTAACTCCAAAAGAATTTGACTTGCTTATGCTTTTAGTTCAAAATAAAAATACAGCATTATATAGAGAAGTTATATTTGAAAAAGTTTGGGGTGAAGAACTTGAATTTGAAACAAGAACTTTAGATCTGCATATTCAAAGATTAAGAAAAAAATTAGATTGGAAAGATAAAATAAAAACAGTATATAGAATAGGATATATGTTGGAGGATTAGATGAAATTTTGGATTAAACTAATGCTTGGAATTGTTATAATTACATCAATTATATTGTCATTTAGTAGATATATAACAGTAAGGCAAAATTTCGAAAAATCATTAGAAAATAGTGTAAATCAAAATGCAAATAAACACAAATTAGAAAGATATTATTTAGAAAGTAATATTGTTGCTAAAATAGAACAGGGAGAAGAATTTACAGAAGAGCATTTATATGAATATATAAAAGCTTTATATGAGTATATGGATAATGATTTAGAGAGTATTGAAATATTTTCAGAAGATAAAGTGAAAATAATTTCTAGTTTTGATAAATCACATAAATTAAAATTAGGAGATATAGATAATTTATTTGATAAAGAGGTTAATAAATATGTTGTAAAAGAAGTTGAAGTCAATAATTATATGGCTTTTAGTTCATATTGTTTATTTGGAAATATTAGCATATATATTGTAAATATTTATGATATTACATCTATTTATGAAGAAAGAACAAGACAATTAAAAGATATAATGTTTGCAGATATTATTGTTTTATCAATATCTTCAATTGCTGTGGCTATTTTTTCAAGATTTTTAACAAAACCAATTGATGAATTAAATATTGCAACTAAAAAGATTTCCTCTGGAAAATTTAATGAACGAGTAAAAGTTAAAACTAATGATGAAATAGGGGAATTGGCTAGTAGCTTTAATAAAATGGCAGAAGAAATTGAAAACAAAATTAATTCTCTTAATTTATCACTTAAGCAAAAAGATGACTTTATATCTGGATTTTCTCATGAAATAAAAACGCCAATGACTGCAATAATCGGATATTCAGATTTACTTAGATTAAAAAATTGTGATGATAATATACGAATTCCAGCATTAAATTATATTTATTCAGAATCTAAAAGATTAGAAGAACTTTCTTATAAATTATTATCTTTAATGGAATTATCAGAAGATAAAATTGAATTAAAAGAAGTAAATATAAAAGATGTAATAGAAAAAATCTGTAGAAAAATAATTTTAGATAATATAGAATTAAAATTAGATTTAGAAGAAGCAATAGTAAGTTTAGACGAAAATTTATTAGAAGTTGTTATAAGAAATTTAATTCAAAATGCAAAAAAAGCAGAACCTAAAGATAATTGTATTTATGTTTCTGGAAAGAAACAAGAAAATAAATATATAATTTCTGTAATAGATAAAGGAATTGGAATACCAAAAGAACATATTGAGAGAGTAACAGAAGATTTTTATATGGTAGATAAATCACGTAGTAGAAAAAATGGTGGGACAGGAATAGGACTTTCATTATGCAAAAAGATTTTAGAACTTCATAATTCTAAAATTAATATTGAAAGTGAAGAAAATATTGGAACTACAGTATATTTTGAATTGGAGGTAACAAAGTAAATGGCAAAGAAATTTATATTATTTTTTAGTAGTATTATAATAATAACTTTTTCTTTTCTAATGCCTAAAGTATTTCTCCAATTAGAAGATTTATCAAGAGAAAAAGAAGTATTTGCAATACCCAAAAAAGAAAGTAAAATAGATGTCCAAGCAGAAAAAATATATTTAGTAAGAGCTATTCATGATATATTTGAGTTAAAAGATAAAAATTTATATGATTCTAAGAGTAAAAAAATTGCTGTTAGTGTACCTATGATAGAACATTCAGAAAATAGAACTATTACAGATGAAGTGAAAAATGAAATACAAAAGATAGTACAAAATGACATTATAAAAGAATTAAATTATGATGATTTTTTTGAATATGGTGAAATATCAAGAATATTTAATTCAGATTATACAGTAAGGGATTGTACTTTGGTAGGAGAGGATGAGGGGATTGGAATGGGAATAGAGAAGAAAACTGGAAAAATTATTAGTTTAGACTTCCCTAATAGTCGTCTTAGAACTGATGTTGACAAAAGGAAACAACTTGAAAATTATGTAAAATATTTAGATTTAGATATAATTGATGATTGGGTATATGAAAATGAAGTTTTGAAATCTGAAAAAGCTCAATTATTTATTATTCTGGAAGAAAGACATGATGTGTGTATGCTTACAATTGCTCCAGAAGAAGTATATGAAGAATATGAAACTATAAAAAATGAGTATGAACTTGTTGAGACTACAATAAACTCTAAAGAAGTTGAATCGAAAAATTAGATACAATTTGGATACAGTAAAATTGCAACTTGGATACACCATAAATACAATTTAGATACGCAAAAATGCTATATTGAATATAGCATTTTTATTTTGTTATTGACATAACAAAATAAAAGTTTTAGTTGAAAAATGCTAATACTGTTTAAGCTTTATCTGTTACAGTATTAGTGCTTAGGAGGTATTTATGGAGTTTATAGCAAATGAAGGTAAGAAAGTAGAGATTGAGGTACAAGGAGAAACATATTTAAGACATGCAATAAAAACACGTTTTGTAAATCAAGGAGATGATTATATAGAACTTTTTAAAGAATATGTAAGTCCTATATATGAATATGGAGACATAGTGTCAAGCAGTGAAAAAATAATAGCATTATGCCAAAATAGAGTTGTAAAAAGAGAAGATATAAAAATAGGCTTTTGGGCAAAATTTTTATCAAAGTTTGCTTGTCATAAAAATAGAGGAGGATATGGTGTTGGAATGACAATTAATATGCAATATGCAATTGATAAAGTTGGTCTTCTAAAAGTTTTATTTGCAAGTATTATTGGTGGAATTACGAAATTAGTTGGTATAAAAGGAATGTTTTATAAAATTGTTGGACAAGAAGTAACAGGATTAGATGGTTTTTATGATGGAGCATGGGATGAATATAAAGATATAGGAATTGAAATTCCAGAAAATCCAGATAAAGTTTGTAATGAGATAAAAGATAAACTAGGAATAAGTATGATGATAGTTGATTCAAATGATTTTGGACGCGAAATATTAGGAAAGTCTTATGATATTGATTTATCTGATAACTATTTAAAAGAATTAATAAGAGATAATCCAGCAGGACAAGGAAAACAACAGACTCCAATAATATTAATTAGAAAGAAAATCTATTAAAAGTTTAACAAATAAGTAACCAAAAGATAATTTAATGTCAATATATTAGTAGGAGAACTATTATGAAAAAAGTTGTAATAATTATAATTTTTATGATTTGCGTAATATTTGTTGTAATAAACTTTAATAATACTATTGAATCAAAAAATGTAAAAAATAATACTGTAAATAAAATTGAAAATGAAATAAATGTAGAAGAAATTTCAAAAGAAATAGATGATTGGAGACTAGTTTTAGTAAATTATCAAAATACTCTTCCAAAAGATTTTGAACCAGAACTTAGAGATATAGATAAAACAAGAAAATTTGATTCAAGAGCAATAGAATTTTTAATGAGCATGCTTCAAGATATGAAGCAGCAAGGCTATAAAAATATATGGCCACAATCTACATATAGAAGTGTTGCAAGACAAGAAGAATTATTTAATAAAAAAGTAAATAGTTATATAAGTCTTGGAAAAAGTAGAGAGGAAGCAGAAAAATTAACACTCAAAAAAATAAATAAACCAGGAACAAGTGAACATAATTTAGGACTAGCTGTGGATTTTAATAATGTTAATTATAAATTTGAAGAGTCAAAAGAATATAAATGGCTAACAGAGAATGCTGAAAATTATGGATTTGTATTAAGATATCCAAGAGATAAAAAAGATATAACTAAAGTAGATTGTGAACCATGGCATTGGAGATATGTTGGCGAAGAACATGCTAAGAAAATGAATGAATTAAATATGTGTTTAGAAGAATATATTGAGTATTTGAAAAAATAGAAAAGATAAACATTGTATACAAAAAAATATTTTGAAAACAATATAAATTATGAATAAATTATTTTTAATAAAAAATCCGGAACTATTTCAAGGTGAAAAGTATTTAAATTTGAATAAAAATTATTTTGAAGGCTGGTATTTCAAAAATGTTAATAATGAAGATGGAATTTCATTTATACCAGGAATAAACATTGATGAAAAAGAAAAGAGTGCTTTTATACAGATAATTACAAATAAATCTTCATATTTTGTTAAATTTAATATTAATGAATTTAAGTTTAATCACAATCCATTTGGTATTAATATTGGAAATAATAGTTTTTCCAAAAATAGTATTCATATAGATATTGAGGATGTTTCACAAAATTTAATAATTAAAGGAGATATCAATATTTTTAATAGTAAAAATATTGATAGTAGTTCTTCAAGCCCTAACATAATGGGACCGTTTTCATATATGCCATTTATGGAATGTAATCATGCAATACTTAGTATGAAAAATAACATGCAAGGTATAATAAATATTAATAATCAAATTATAGATTTAAATAATGGGATTGGATATATTGAAAAAGATTGGGGATGTTCTTTTCCAAAACAATATATTTGGTGTCAAGGAAATAACTTTTCTAAAGAACAGAGTAGTTTTATGATGGCTATTGCTGATATACCATGTGGAGTAATTAATTTTAGAGGAATTATTTGTTCTTTAATTATAGATAATAAGGAATATAGATTTGCAACATATAACAATACTAAAATCACTAAATATAATATAGCAGCGGGTTATGCTGAAATAGATTTAAAAAGAAAACAATACAGCTTAAATGTAAAAATAAATTATGATCAAGGAAATAAGTTATCTGCTCCTGTTAAAGGAAAAATGTCAAAAGATATTTATGAAAGTATTTCATCAAGAATAACTATAACTCTCAAAAAAGATGATAATATTATTTTTAAAGATACAAGTAATTGTTGTGGATTAGAAATAGTAAAATGAAATTTAGGAACGCAAAAAAATATGAGATTAATTTTGCGTTCCTAAATTTTATTTTTGTTTTCAAATTTCACTTGACAAAAGTATGAAATAATACTATACTATCAAAAGTACGATTTCATACTTTTTAAAAATCTGTATATGGGAGATCTTATGAAAGAAATAATTAATAGAAAATTACTAATGATAACACAAATAAATAAAGAGTTTGATGAATTGTATCATAAAGTTGCAGTACATTATAATTTATCAGACAGTTGTTTTTGGGTATTATATGCACTATATGAAGCCAAAGAACCTTGCACTCAAAAACAAATTTGTGATTATTGGTATTATAATAAACAAACTATTAATTCTGCTATAAAACATTTGGAAAAAATTGGATACATAAATAAAGGCTATGAAGAAAATAACAAAATGAATAAAAAAATAGGATTAACTCAACTTGGACTGGAAATTGCAGAGCAAAGTGTAAAAAAAGTAATAGAAATGGAAGATAAAGCGTTTATATCAGTGAATGAAAAAGAACTAGATACAGTAATAGAAATAATGCAAAAACCACTTACAATATTTAAAGAAGAGGTAAATAAAACCATTGATTAAAAGGGAGGAAGGCATATGAATAAAATTGTAACCATAAGCAGAGAATTTGGAAGCGGAGGTAAAGAAATTGGAAAAAGATTATCAGATAAACTGGAAATTGCTTATTATGATGAAGAAATAATTGCAGAACTTGCAAAAGAAACAGGATTATCAGAAGAATATATAAAAAATATTTCTGAAAAAGGAATGTATCCTGTAAGTTTTAATTTTGGTAGAACATTGGCCAAATTTAATACTATGCAAAGTAGTCAAACAGAAATATTGATAAAACAACAAGAAATATTGAAAAAGATTGCCCAAAAAGGTGATTGTATTATTGTTGGAAGAGGTGCAGATGTTATATTAAAAGATTATAATACAATGAACATATTTGTATATAGTGATATGGAATCCAAAATTAAGCGTTGCAAAATGAAAGCAACTGAAAATGAAAATTTAAGTGAGAAAGAACTAGAAAAGAAAATTATTCAAATAGATAAAGATAGAAGAAATTTTCATAATTTAATTTCAAATTCAGAATGGGGAGATAAGAAAAATTACAATCTTTGTATAAACACATCAGAATTAGAAATAAAAGAAATTATTCCAGCACTTAGTGAATATATTAAGCAATGGTTTAGGAGGAAAATATAGAAAATGAAAATACAGTTATCAGAACATTTTACATATAAAAAATTAATAAAATTTACAATTCCAACAATTGTAATGATGATATTTACATCAATTTATGGTGTTGTCGATGGATTATTTGTATCAAATTGTATTGGTTCAGGACCATTTGCAGCACTAAATTTAATTTATCCTGCGATAATGGTATTAGGAACTGTTGGATTTATGATTGGTACTGGAGGAAGTGCTTTAGTATCTAAAACAATAGGAGAAGGAGATAAGAAAAAAGCAAATAGATATTTTTCAATGTTAATTTATTTATTAATAATAGTAAGTGCTATATTTACAGTTTTAGGCGTTACTTTTATAAAACCAATATCTAAACTTTTAGGTGCAGATGAGACAATGCTTGCAGATTGTATAGTTTATGGAAGAACTTTGATGTTTTTCTTAGTTCCATTTGCTTTGCAAAATTCATTCCAAAGTTTTTTGATTGTAGCAGAAAAACCAACTTTTGGGTTAATAGTTTCTATTGCAGCTGGAATTACTAATATGATATTAGATTTCTTTTTTGTGTATGTGTTTAAATTAGGATTATTTGGTGCTGCATTTGCAACAGGGATAAGTCAGACAGTTGGTGCTATTATTCCATTAATTTATTTTATAAAAAATAAAGATAATACATTAAGGTTAACAAAAACAAAGTTTGAAATCAAAGCTATAATGCAAGCATGTGCAAATGGTTCGTCTGAAATGCTTACTAATTTATCAATGTCTCTTGTGACTATATTATATAATATGCAACTTATGAAATATGCAGGATCAGATGGCGTTGTGGCTTATGGAATTATAATGTATGTAAGCTTTATATTTGTTGGAACATATTTAGGATACTCAATAGGTACAGCACCTATTATTGGATATAATTATGGTGCAGATAATACAGAAGAATTAAAATGTTTATTGAAGAAAAGTTTAATATTAATAGGAATAACAGCAATAGTTATGACAGTTTTAGCAGAGATTTCTTCAAAATTACTTGCTTCAATATTTGTAAGTTACGATTTAGAATTATTAAAAATGACAACAACAGCAATACAAATATTTTCAATATCATTCATAATAAGTGGATTTAATATATTTGCATCATCGTTCTTTACAGCATTAAATAATGGAGCTGTATCTGCTGCAATATCATTTTTAAGAACATTGGTATTCCAAATATTAATGATATTAATTCTTCCATTAATTTGGGGATTAAACGGAATTTGGTTTGCAGTTGTATTTGCTGAAATATTAGCATTAATTGTAAGTATAATATTTTTAATTTGTAATAGAAAAAAATATAAATATGTATAAAACGAATTTGGGAACACAAAATTGAAATGGAATTTTGTGTTCCCAAATTTCATTCTTAATAAAGATTTAAGAAATTTATTTTTTATAAATGTTATAATTATATTGCAAAAGAGAAATATAATTATAAGGAGATATTAAAAAAGAAATCTAAATATAATTTCTCTAATGACTATTTTAATAGTAGTAAATTTATAAAGGAGAAAAATTTTGACTTTTTGCATATTAATTTTTGTTTTAATTTACTTTTTTATTTATTTTAAATTTTTAAAAGGATAAAGAAAAAATACAAATTTTAAAAGTATCAACAATGTATGTATATTTAGTAGCAGTACTTTTTGTAACTATTTTACCAATTGATTTTACTTTAGATTTTAAATGGAAATATCACAGTTCAATAGATGTAACTTATATACATTTAAAACCATTTAATGATTTAATTATGGGATATAGAAATGCATTAAAACAAATTATTTTAAATATAATAATGACAATTCCATTTGGATTTTTGTGTTGTGTATTGAAAAGAAATAGTACAATTATAGGTGTTACAATAAAAACATTTTTATTAAGCTTTATAATAGAATTTATCCAATTAATTATGACAGTATTTTTGCTTCATCATAGAAGCTGTGATGTAACAGATTTAATTACAAATGTAACAGGAGGAATAATTGGTTTTATATTGTATAAATTAATTAGAATAATTTTTAAACAGAAAGGAATTATTGTGTTATGGATGAAAAAGAAAAAATGCTAGCTGGAGAAATATATGATGCAAATTATGATGAAAAATTAATACAAGAAAGACTTGAAGCAAAAGATAAATGTTTTGAATATAACAATTTAAAACCTTCAAAGTTAGATGAAAGACAAAACTTAATAAAACAAATATTAGGAAAAACGCGAAATCAATTTTTAATTGAACAGCCTTTTGTTTGTGATTATGGATATAATATTGAAATTGGAGAAAATTTTTATTCAAATCATAATTTAGTTATATTAGATGCAAATAAAGTTGAATTTGGAGATAATGTATTCATAGCACCAAATTGTGGATTTTATACAGCTGGACATCCTTTAGATTATGAAACAAGAAATAAAGGCTTAGAATATGCCAAACCAATAAAAGTTGGAAATAATGTATGGATTGGTGGAAATGTAGTAGTACTTCCCGGAGTAACAATAGGAGATAATGTTGTAATAGGAGCAGGAAGTGTTGTTGTTAAAGATATTCCTTCGAATTCAGTTGCTGTTGGAAATCCATGTAGAGTTATAAAGGAATTAAATGCATAAACCGCTTAAGTTGCAAGCTTATGGAAAAGATGCTATAATAAATAAGACAATTTAATAGCAAACCCAATAAGGAGGTAGACTTCATGAAAACGAGGAAAGAATTTTTGGATTTTGTTCAGAAAAATCATCCGCCAATGTTACCAGGAGATTCTATATATTCTATAGCTCTTGATGGAAGCATCACCAAACGCAAAACAGTAAAAAATATTGTGCTTGATGAAAATTGGAACTGGAAAATGACAGATGAAAATGGTTCAACAATAGAAATAGAACCATCCGATATTCTTTCATTAGAAGAGGCTTTGGAGAGACGGAATAAAATAAAGAAAGTAAAATATCTGATTTTACAACCAGAGGAAAATGGAGAGTTTTTTATAGATAGTAATTTCAGAGATGAATATAGTATCGAAGGATGCTATACTTTGGAAGTATCTAATCTTTCAGACACAGATAACTATGTTACAGAAATAATTAAGAAACACAGAGATTGTGTGAATAACGGAACAGTTATAAACATTCAGATGATTCAAAAACGAATTACAGTTTTCTCATTTATTGTTTCTGATAAATATGAATGCCAATATAACTACTGCCGGTTAAATCATGCTCATAATGATTTGCTGTACAAATGTATACAGGAAGCCTTTAATTAACAACTAAAACGGGAAAACTTTAATAAGTTACTTTTGAATTATTGGTAATAAGCAGGGTCCATGTTGAAACATGGGCCCTTAGCGTATAAAAAAATACTTGAGTTTTTATTTAAAATATTATATAATATTACCTAATATTTCAAAAAAGGAGAAATTATGGATAAAATAATTGGTTTTATTGGAAGTGGAAATATGGCAAATGCAATGGTTGGTGGAATTATAAATGCAAATTTAGTTCCATCTATTAATGTTGTTTGTTCAGACCACTCAATAACTAAATTAGAAGATATGCATAATCGTTATGGTATTACTATAGCCAAAAATAATTGTGAAGTTGCAAGTAAATCTGATATTTTAGTATTATCTGTAAAGCCACAATTTTATTCAGAAGTAATAAATGAAATAAAAGATCAAGTAAAAGAAAATACTATTATTGTTAGTATTGCTGCTGGTCAAAAAATCGAAAAAATAAAAAAACTATTTGGAAGAGAAATCAAAATAGTTCGTGCAATGCCGAATACACCTGCACTAGTAGCAGAAGGTATGGCGGCTTTAACACCATGCCCCATGGTGCTACCCGAAGAACTAGATTTGATTTGTAATATTTTTAATAGTTTTGGAAAAAGTGAAGTAGTGTCTGAAAACCTAATGGATGTTGTAACAGGTATAAGTGGCTCATCACCAGCATTTGTTTTTATGATAATAGAAGCAATGGCAGATGGAGCAGTACTTGAAGGAATGCCAAGAAATAAAGCATATACATTTGCTGCACAAGCTGTTTTAGGCTCAGCAAAAATGGTATTAGAAACAGGAAAACATCCAGCAGAGCTTAAAGATATGGTATGTTCACCAGGTGGAACAACAATAGAAGGAGTATCTGTTTTAGAAGAAAATGGTTTAAGAGCAAGTATGATAAAAGCAGTACAAGCAGCAACAAAAAAGTCAAAAGACTTATCAAAGTAAAAATATATAAAATCAAACTAGGGAATTGGGTTATAAAAATCCAGTTCCCTTTTTGCTTTTAGAAAATAAAAAATGGAGGAAATAAAAATGGAAAATTATTGGGAAAAAATTAAAGATAAAAAAAGGATTGTTATAAAAGTTGGTTCATCAACTTTAACACATAAAGAAACAGGAAATTTGAATTATTCAAAATTAGAAAAATTGGTTAGAGCAATTAGTGATTTGAAAAATACTGGAAAAGAAGTTATTTTAGTTTCTTCTGGGGCTGTAGCAGTTGGAAGAGAAACATTAAAAATTGGAAGAAAACCAAAAACAATGGCTGAAAAGCAAGCATGTGCTGCAATTGGTCAAGGTAAATTAATTATGAATTATTATAAATTATTTGCAGAGTATGGCTATGTAGCATCACAAGTACTTATGACTAAATATAGTTTAGACCATGAAAAATCATATGAGAATTTAAAAAATACATTTCAAGAAATACTAAAATATAATGCAATTCCTATTGTAAATGAAAATGATGCAATAGCTACAGATGAAATTGAATTTGGAGAAAATGATACATTATCATCAATAGTTGCATCGATTACTAAATCTGATTTATTAATTCTATTAACAGATACAGAGGGATTATATACAGATGATCCATTCAAAAATAAAGATGCAAAATTAATAGATATAGTAACAACTCAAATAAATGATGTACAAAAAATGGCTAAAAAATCTAGCGATAGTGATGTCGGAACAGGTGGAATGTATACAAAAGTTTTAGCTGCAAATATAATAAATCCATTAGGGATTGATATGATAATTTGTAATGGTAAAAATCCTAATATTTTAAATAGTGTTATTTCTGGAGAAAAGCATGGGACTTTATTTGTGGGAAATAAATCAAATGAGGAAGATATTAGAAAATATTTAATTTCAAAAATTGAAAAATAATTATAAGGAGTTATAGTATGGAAAATTTAGAAGAGATAGGAAAAAAAGTAAAAGAAACAACAAGAAAATTAAACGGCATGAGTAGCGAAGAAAAAAATACTGTTTTGAAAAAAGTTGCAGAAGAAATTGTAAAATTGCAAGATGATATATTAAATGCAAATAAAATAGATATTGAAAACGCTGTAAAAAATGGTATGAAAGAAAGCTTAATAGATAGATTAAAATTAGATAAAAAAAGAATTTTAAATATGTCAGAAGGCTTAATAAAAATTACAGATTTAGAAGACCCAATAGGAGAAATAATCGAAGGTAAAATATTAAAAAATGGACTAGAAATTTTAAAGAAAAGAGTTCCTTTAGGAGTTATTGCGATTATCTATGAGTCTAGACCTAATGTTACATTAGATGCTTTTGGATTATGTTTTAAAACAGGAAATGCAGTTATTTTAAGAGGTGGAAAAGATGCAATACATACTAATATTGCTATAACAAAGATTATTAGAAATACATTAAAAATGTTAGAAGTTTCAGAAAATTGTATATATTTAATTGAGGATATAAACAGAGAAAAAACAATGGAACTTATGAAATTAAATAAATATGTTGATGTCTTAATTCCTAGAGGTGGAAGTGGATTAATAAAAACAGTAGTAGAAAATAGTACAATACCAGTAATCGAAACAGGAACAGGAAATTGTCATGTTTATGTAGATGAATTTGCAGATTTTGAAATGGCACTTTCTATTATTGAAAATGCCAAAACACAAAGAACAGGAGTATGTAATGCTTGTGAATCATTAGTTATTCATAAAAATATTGCAAAAGAATTTATTCCTTTAGTAGTTCAAAAGCTATCTGAAAAAAATGTGGAAATTAGAGGAGATAAAGAATCTTGCAAAATTTCTAATAAGATAATAGAAGCAACAGAAGAAGATTGGGGAACTGAATATTTAGATTTAATAATATCATTAAAAATTGTTTCAAATATAGATGAAGCAATTGAACATATTAATAAATATAGTACTAAGCATTCAGAAAGTATAATAACTAAGGACTATGAGAATTCAAAGAAATTCTTAAATGAAATAGATAGTAGTTGTGTGTATGTAAATAGTTCAACACGTTTTACAGATGGTGGTGAATTCGGTTTTGGAGCAGAGATTGGTATTAGCACTCAAAAATTACATGCTAGAGGACCAATGGGACTTAGAGAATTAACTACAACAAAATATATAATTTATGGAAATGGACAAATTAGAAAATAGAATAAAGATAAAAATTTGAAAACTAGTTAGTATTGCGGGCAAGTTTTTTTAATGATATGATGCAGTTAAATAAAATTAGACAATGTAATATATATATTGTATTAAAGGAGTTAATATGGAAAAAAGTGTAAAACTATATGTAATAGTAATAATATTGCTAGCCATTATTGGAATCTGTATAGGAATTTTTATTCATACAAAAAGTAGTAGACCAGTTTGGATAACAGACCATGAATTTTTATATGATAAAGCAATTGAGTACTTAGATAAAAAACATACAGCAGAAAGTTATGATAAAAATAAAGAAGGATTTAAAATATTTTTCGATTATGAACCTTTTGGAATAGAAGAAAAAGGAAAAAACAGAATTGCTTATATGTGGGTACTAGAAGAAGAGTATTATTTAGAAAATAATCATATAGAATCAGGCTCAGGTAGCTCAATGCCATGTAAATTTATTTTTGAAAACAATGAAGTTGTAAGTTATCAAATACCTAGTGATGGAAGTGAATATGGTCCATCAATAAAGAAAATGTTTCCAAAGTCTATAGTAAACAAGATAAATTCTTTTAATTTGGATAGTACAAAACTAATAAAAACGGTTGAGGAACACTATGGACAAACAATTATATGGTAAAACAAAAATATTACATGAAATGAGGTATTTATGGAAAATATTTTGAAAGCAATAGTAATTTTACTAATAATTATATTTTTAGTAATTTTAATTGGAAATATACATTATAAGATGTTACCAGAAGATATGAAAGCTAAGATTACAGCAGTAGTAGTAAAAGTAAATGAGAATAGCATGATAGTTGTAGAGAAGGATGATTCTTTATTAGTAATTGGCTTTTCAGATGAAGGAAATATAGGATATAAGCAGGGACAAGAAATATTAATTTATTATGGTGGAATAATTGATAGCATGTATCCAGGTCGTATAGGTAAACCAGGAAAAATTAAAATTATAAAAGAAAAAAGTAATAAAGAGATTCCTGAAAAAGCATTAAGATATTGTTATAGCTCTAAAGATAATGTTAATGTCGAGATAGCTGAATTAACAAATAGCGGTATATATTTAAAAATTACTGATACGAATGAATTAAAGTATAATTATGCTCATAACTATGAAATTAGTAAAGAAGTAAAAAATCCAAATTATACAGGAGTTGGATATAAAATAGGAAAAGATACGGAGAATTCAACAGCGCCATACAGTCGGAGCTGGACCAGAATATATTTTTGAAGAAGTAAATAAACTTTCAAACATTTCATCAGAAGATACAGAAGAAGTTGTAGAAAGTATTTCTACAGATATTATTGATAGAAAATTTAATTGGACAGAACTTTATGGAGAATTAGAAGCACGGAAAATATATGCTTCAATTGTTTGATGTGAATTCTTTTGAAATAGTAATAAATTTTTCAATAGATGAAGATGGACAAATATCATATAGCGAACCAGAAATATTATATTAATAGATAATTATAAAAGCTAGTTAGTATCTTATTTGCATTACTAACTGGCTTTTATTTTTTAAAAATAATTCACAAACAAATGTTTACAAATTGTAAAAAAGATGTTATAATTCTACTAAACAAAAGTTCGTGTTTAGAGGTGCATAAAATGAATCACATTTATATTTGTATTGATTTAAAAAGTTTCTATGCTTCAGTAGAATGTGTAGAAAGAGGTTTAGATCCATTAAAAACAAATTTAGTTGTAGCAGATGTTAGTCACACTGAAAAAACGATATGTTTAGCTGTCAGTCCTGCATTAAAGAAATATGGAATTCCAGGTAGAGTAAGATTATTTGAAGTTATACAAAAAGTAAATGAAATAAATTCAAACAGAAGAACGTATGCTCCAAATAAAATTTTTACAGGTTCATCTTATGATGATAATGCATTAAAGAAAAATAAAGATTTAGAATTAACATATATTGCTGCTCCTCCTAGAATGTCTTATTATATGAAATATAGCGAAAGAATTTATAATATTTATCTAAAATATTTTTCACCAGAAGATATATATTCTTACTCAATTGATGAAGTATTTATTGAAGTTACGCACTATTTAAAAACATATAAAATGACTCCAAAAGAACTAGTTACTAAAGTACTGCAAGAAGTGTATGAACAAACGGGAATAACTGGAACTTGTCGGAATTGGAACAAATTTATATTTATGCAAAATTGCAATGGATATAGTAGCAAAACATGCTAAACCAGATAAAAATGGAGTTAGAATAGCAGAACTTAATGTGATGACATATAGAAAGTTACTTTGGAATCACTTACCTATAACAGATTTCTGGAGAGTTGGAAAAGGATATGAAAAAAAACTTAATGAACATAGAATATATACAATGGGAGATATTGCAAGAATATCTATTGAAAATGAAGAACTATTATATAAATTATTTGGGGTAAATGCAGAGTTATTAATAGATCATAGTTGGGGCTGGGAACCTTGTACACTTAAAGCTATAAAAGAATATAAGCCAATTTCAAAAAGCATTGGATCTGGTCAAGTATTACATTGTCCATGTAATTATGAAGAAACTAAGCTTATTGTAAAAGAAATGGCAGAATTATTATCTTTAAGTTTAGTTGAAAAAAATATTGTTACAGACCAAATTGTTTTAACTGTAGGATACGATATTAGTAACATAAGTCCAAATTATAGTGGAGAAATAACAACAGATAGATATAATAGAAAAATTCCTAAACATGCACATGGCACAATTAATTTAGATCATAAAACATCATCAACTAAAAATATTATGAAAGCTGTAATTGAGCTGTATGAGAGAATTATTAATAAAAATTTATTAACTAAAAGAATATATTTAACTGCTAATAATGTTATAACTGAAGAAGAGGCTAAAAATCAAAATAATTTTGAACAAATTGATTTATTTACAGATTATAGTAAGAAAAAATTAGAAAGCCAAAAGGAAAATGCAGAAAAACAAATCCAAAAAGCAGTAGTAAGTATAAAAAATAAATATGGAAAAAATGCAATTATAAAAGGAATGAATCTTCAAGATGGTGGAACTACAATTGAAAGAAATGGTCAGATAGGAGGTCATAAAGCATAAAAATGAAAAAGAACTATAATGATATTATAAATTTTTCACATCATGTATCTCAAAATCATATTCAAATGTCAATAGAAGAAAGAGCAGCACAATTTGCTCCTTTTGCAGCATTAACAGGATTTAGTGAAGAAATAAAAGAGGCAGAAAGATTAACTAACGAAAGAAAAGCTATTGATGAAAATTTAAGAGAAAAATTAGATAGAAAGTTGCAGATTATAAAAAATATATTACATATAAATCCCCTAGTAACATTTACATATTTTGTGAATGATTTAAAAAAAGAAGGTGGAGATTATATAACAGTTACTGAAAAGGTAAAAAGAATAAATAACTATAAAAAAGTGATTGTATTAGAAAATAATATTGAAATACCAATATCAGAAATTATCGATATAACAGGCGAAATATTTAAAAATTATGAATACTAAAAGATTGATAAAATGTTTAAGTAATGTTAATATAAAAATAGAAAATTTAAATTAAAGGAGATAAAATGAAATATTTAGTAATATCAGATATACACGGTTCAGGCTTTTATGCCAATAAAATACAAGAAATATATAACAAAGAAAATCCAGATAAAATAATTCTACTTGGAGATTTATACTATCATGGTCCAAGAAATGATTTAACACAAGAATATAATCCAATGGAAGTTGCGAAAGTTCTTAATGGATATAAAGATATAATTTTATGCACAAGAGGAAATTGTGATGCAGAAGTTGATGAAATGATTTCTGAATTTAAATTTGAAGAATATATTGAACTTAATATAAATGGAGTAGATTTTTTCTTTAGCCATGGACATAAATATAATATGGATAATGTTCCACCAGTTGGAAAAGTTGTTGTATATGGGCATTTTCATACAGGATTTATTACTGAAGAATATGGAACAATATTTGTAAATCCAGGTTCGATATCATTGCCTAAAAATAATACACCAAATAGTTATTTAATTATAGATGAAGAAGAATTAGTTTTAAAAGATATAAATGGAAATATTATAGATAAAAAGAATTATAAAAACTAAAATAAAAGTTTATTTGTAGTTTTACAAATAAACTTTTTCTTTAATAAAACTTTAAGCTTTTTAATTAATAATATATATGTAAAACAATTAAAATGTGTTACAAATTTGTACCAAAGGAGAGATTTATGAGAATTTTAATAATAGAAGATGAAAAAGCATTATCAAATGCCATTAAAGATTCTTTAAAAACAGAATTTGAAATAGATCAAGCATTTGATGGTGAAGAAGGATTATTATATGTAAAGCAAGATATATACGATGCTATTATATTAGATTTAATGTTACCAATAAGAAATGGATATGAAGTTCTTGAAGAAATGAGAAAAGAAAAAATATTAACACCAGTTTTAATATTAACAGCTAAAGATTCTCTTGAAGATAAATTGCAAGGTTTCAAAATAGGTGCAGATGATTATTTAACAAAACCATTTGCTAAAGAAGAATTAAAAGCAAGAATTCAAGTAATGATAAGAAGAAATAATCCTAGCTTTTATAAAAATGAAATTACATTTAAAGAATTAAGAATAGATATAAACAATAGACAAGCATATATTGGAAATGAAGAATTAAAACTTCAAGGAAAACAATTTGATATGTTAGAATACTTAATGAATTATCAAAATAGAATAATTACTAAAGAGCAAATTTTTGATAAAATATGGGGATTTAATAGTGAAACAACTACAAATGTTGTAGAAGTTTATGCAAGTGGAATAAGAAAAGAATTAAAAAAATATGATTATGATAAATATTTTAAAACAATAAGAGGAGTAGGATATATGATTTCATAGGAGGAAGTAATGAACGAAGAAGAGAAAGTAAAAAAATTACTAACTAAAAATATGATTTTAAACTTAATTACATTTGCATTTATATTTTATATTCTAGGTATAGTTATATATAGTCAATTCAGTTATTCTTTATACCTTTCAGCAGATACTATATTAGAAAAATTAATTGTTCAAGAAAATGAAAAAGTTAGTAGAAAATTACCTAATGGAATAACAGAAATTAGAGTAGAAGTAGAGGATCAAAATCCAAGATTAATATTTATAAGAAGAAATGAGAATGGAAGAATATTAAATGATAATAATAATTTAAATAGTATTTTTGAAGATATATGGTTTAATAATAATGATTTAAATACTATATATGAAATAAATATAGATGGTTATTACTTTAGAGGAGTTAATTATAAACTAGATAATGGTTATTATAATCAAGTTTTAGTAAATGTAGATTCTGAAAAAGCAATAGAGCAAAAATTTATTACAAATCTTACTATTTCTTTAGTAATAAGTACTATTGCAATTATGATTGCAAGTTTTTTCCTTTCTAGAAAAACACTTAAGCCAATTATAATATCATGGAAAAAGCAAAATCAATTTGTGCAAGATGCATCACATGAATTAAGAACTCCGCTTGCAATTATAAAAGCAAAACAAGAAAATTTACTTGAAAAACCAGAAGACAAAATTATAGACAATATAGAAGATATAGGATGTACATTGCAAGAGGTTGATAGACTTACTAAGTTAATAAAAGAATTAATGGAACTTGCAAGAAATGATTCTAATGAGCAAAAACTAAATAAAGAAAATTTCATATTAGATAAAGAAATTAAATCAATTATTGAACTATACAAAGAAGTTGCAGAAACGGAAGAAAAAGACTTTTTGTTAAATCTAGAATATAATGATGAAATAAATGCAGATTTAAATAAATTAAAAGAATTATTAGTAATTCTTTTAGATAATAGCTTAAAATACACAGAAGAACATGATTCTATAGAAGTTAAAACGTATAAAAAGGATAATAAATGTGTAATTGAAGTAACAGATACAGGAATAGGTATTAGTAAAGATGCAATAGACCATGTTTTTGAAAGATTTTATAGAGAAGAAAAATCAAGAACTAGAAGTAAAGGTGGAATGGGGCTTGGGCTTTCAATTGCATATAATATAGTAGAACTTCATAAAGGAACAATTAAATTTGATAAAACAAGAGAAAAAGGAACTAGAGTAATTGTAAAATTACCAATAAAATAGTAGAAAGCAGTATTTTAAAATACTGCTTTCTATTGCACAAGATATAAAAAATAATCAAAAATACTACACAAATTATAGAGAATATGCTATAATTAAAAATGTTTAAAATAATTAAAGGTACAAAGCCTTTAAAATAAAGAGAAATAAAAGGAGGAATTTATCATGTCAGGACATAGCAAATGGCATAATATTCAAGCAAAAAAAGGAAAAGCTGATGCAGCAAGAGGAAAGATATTTACAAAATTAGGAAGAGAATTATTAATAGCTGTAAAACAAGGTGGACCGGATCCTGCTGGTAATTCAAAATTAAAAGACGTTATTGCTAAATGTAAAGCAAATAATATGCCTAATGATACAATAAATAATGCTATAAAAAAAGCTTCTGGTGCAGGAAGTAATGAATCTTATGAAGAAATTACATATGAAGGATATGGAACAAACGGTGTTGCTGTTATAGTTAATGCTTCAACAGATAACAAAAATAGAACAGCAGCAGATGTAAGACACGTTTTCAGCAAAGCAGGAGGAAGTTTAGGAACAAACGGATGTGTATCTTATATGTTTGAGAAAAAAGGTGTAATTGTTATAGAAAAAGAAGGATGCCCATTATCTGAAGATGATTTAATGATGCTTGCTATTGAAGCTGGAGCAGAAGATTTTTCAAGTGAAGAAGAGGTTTATGAAATTACAACAGCTCCTTCAGATTTTACACAAGTAACAGAAGAATTATCCAAAAATAATCTTACATTTTTAGAAGCTGGAGTTCAAATGATTCCAAATACATATGTATCACTAGATGAAACATCAGCAGAAAAGATGCAAAGATTAATAGATAATCTAGAAGATTTAGATGATGTATTAGAAGTATTCCATAACTGGGAAGAATAATAAAATAGAAAATTAAAGTTTAAACCGTTTCTTAAAATTTAGGAACGGTTTTTTATATACTATGAAAGTCATGAGCAATGCGAATAAGTCTTTCCGTGTAGATAATTATGGCAGAATTGCTTTTTGTAAATCTAAATTTGATAGTATAATTTCCAAAATAATGGAAAAAATATTTGAAAGTTTAGAGGAGGTAGCGTGATATGTTTTTTAGAACCGATATGGCAGTGGAAAGAAGAGACTTATATAAAAATGCAAACAAATTAGAAGATGAAATTAAAGGTGTTGAATGCGAAGAAGAGAGAATTGATGATATAAATATAACTAGAGTAAAAATTACAAATAGTGAAGGAGAACAAGCTCTTCAAAGAAGAATTGGAAATTATATAACTATAGATATAAAGAAAATTCATAATATAACAGAAGATAAAGAAAATCAAATTATTGAAACATTTTCAAAAGAATTAAAAGCAATTATAGATAAACATATAAAACCAAATGAAGAAATTTTAATAGTGGGGCTTGGAAATTCATTTTCAACACCAGATTCATTAGGAGCAAAAGTAGTTCAAAATATTGAAATTACGAGACACATAAAAATTTATTTACCAAATGCAATAGACAGGAATACCAGATCTGTAAGTGCAATAACACCAGGAGTGCTTGGAACGACAGGAATTGAAACTGTGGAGATTGTAAGGGGAATTGTAGATAATATAAAACCTAAATTAGTTATTGCAATAGACAGTTTATGCTCAAAAAATATTGATAGAATTAATAAATCGATTCAAATTTCAGATACAGGAATAGTTCCTGGTGGAGGGGTTGGAAATAGACAGGCAGAGCTTTCAAGAGAAACACTAGGAGTTCCAGTTGTTGGAGTGGGAATTCCAACAGTATTAGATGCTGCAACAATAGTAATAGATACTTTAAATGCATGTGACGTAAATATTTCAGAAAATGAAATTGTAGATAAGATGAAACTAAATAATTTTAACTTTATAGTTACTCCCAAAGAAATAGATGAATTAATCGAAAATATGACAGCAATAGTATCAGAAGGAATAAATATGAGTTTTTAAAAGATAAAAATGTCTAATTTTGATTTTTTCTATTGTTTTTTTTCTTGTTTTAGGTTAAGATTTTTATATAATAATTAATATAAAAATAGGAGCTAAGATATGGGGAATAAAAAAGGATTAAGTGCGGAAACAATAATAATAGCAATTGTTGCAATAGTAATAGTAGTAGCAATTATTTATTTTAGTATGTCAAATAAAAAAGAAGAATTTACTTATGGAACAGTAGAGGCAACAACTTCTGCTTCAAATACACTTATAGAAGATTATAAATCATATAGAAGATTTCTAACAAAAGTTGGAGCAAAAGATGAAATAACTATTAATTATAAAAAATATAATATTCTAGAAAGATATAATGAGGAATTTTTTAATAATAAAAAATTAGCAGTTATAGTTGTTGCAGAAGATACATCCAAAGAATATATTAGAGATATATTAGATGTTACTTACAATAAAGAAAAAACAGAAGCTACTATAAAATATGAATATAGAACTGCTGGATATGCTGGAACTCTTTCAAGAGGATGGCAAACATGTATGGTAGTTGAATTAGATAATACTGTTACAAATGTTAATTTTGTATTAGATAATAGTTCAGAAGAAGATAAGAAATAAACTAAAAAGAAATTTGGAGAAGAAGAAGATATACTCTGAATTTCTTTTTTTTATTTATGCTAAGCTTTTTTAGAAAATTTTATTCTTGTTTTTGGAATAATATAAACACAAAATGGAAAAATATGAATACTATATTTTGGAATTAACTTTGAAAGGTTTTAAGAGGTATTGGGATTGAAAAGTGTTTGTATAAAGACTGTTAGTGAGGATAAAATTGAATATTTAATAGAACAATTTGAAAAAATTCCAATGAATATATATATATCAAATTACAGGTTTAAAACTTTTGATAATTTAATAATACACTATACAGAAAAAGAATATATTGATGAATTTTATGAAATTGTTAGCCTAATTATAAAGAAAACAATAGAAAAATTTTATGAAGATGAATATATAAAAAAGACTGTTGAAAAAAATTATTTTTATTTGAGTAGTTTAGAGAGATGTTATATATATGAAATTACAAAAAAAGTTTTAGAATTACCTGATGAAAAAATTGGACATAAAAGCGATATACTAAAGAATTTAATAAAAAATTATTTATTAGAAAATAAAAAGATTGTTTTAGAGGGATTTATTAATTTTAGAATCTCTGAATATAAAGAACTTCTTGAAAAAATTGTTGAAGTTTCTGTTTTTAGTTATTTAGATTTAATAACATTTTAAAATATAGGTTTAAAATTTGTATTGATAAATAATTTTTTTTGTAGTAAAGTAATAAAAGAAAAAGGGGGAATATATATGTTAAAAGAAAAATTAATGAATGATTTAAAAGATGCAATGAAAGAGAAAAATGAAATTAAGAAAAATACTGTACAAATGGTAAGAGCGGCTATTTTACAAATAGAAAAAGATAAAGGAATTACTGTAGAAGATGAAAAAATTATAGAAATAATTGCTAAAGAAGTTAAAGGAAAAAAAGATGCTATTATAGATTTTGAAAAAGGTGGAAGGCAAGATTTAATAGATCAAACAAATCAAGAAATTGCTATTTTACAAGAATATTTACCAAAGCAATTAACTAAAGAAGAATTAAAAGAAGAAATAGAAAAAGTTATAAGTGATATAGGTGCAACTTCTATAAAAGATATGGGAGCAGTTATGAAAGAAGCTAAAGCAAGAATTGGTGCTGCAGCAGATGGTAGAACAATAAACGAAGTTGTTAAAGAATTATTAAAGTAAATAGGAGAAAAATTTGACTAGTTTCGTAATAAAAATAATTGCATGCTTTACAATGATATTAGACCATATAAAATATGCAATACCACAAACAGATTGTTTTATAACAGAGTATTTTGGTAGAATCTCATATCCGTTATTTGCATTTCTAGTTGTAGAAGGATATATACATACAAGTGATTTAAAAAAGTATTATAAAAGATTAATTATTTTTGCTATTATTTCACAAATTCCATTTATGCTATTTAGAACATTAGTTGGAGAATGGAAAATGCTTAATATAATGTTTACTCTATTATTAGGATTACTAAGTATTACAGCTTATGATAAAATAAAGAAAGAATATATATCATTTCCAATTTGTATAGCACTAATTTTGTTAGGTAATATTTTGAATGTAGATTATGGATGGTTTGGAATATCAACAATTTTATTTTTATATATTTTTAGGAATAATAAAATTTTAAAATCAGTTTCATATGGATTATTGGTTTTTGCTTATTTTTATTTTTCGGGAATAAGAATAATAAATATAAATATCTTACTTTTATTTATTTTCTGTTTATTACCAATTATTCCTATAGTAATGTATAATGGAAAACAAGGAAGAAAGTTGAAATATTTCTTCTATTGGTTTTATCCAATACATATGATAATTTTATATATAGTTGGTTGCAAAATTATGTGAACCGTGTTATAATCTCTTCATCAAAAAAATATATGGAGGTAATGGAGATGGTAGAAATTATGTCTGCAGAATCAGTAACTCGGGAAACAATAAGAAAAGTTCTTGAAAGGGAAATACCAATAGCGAACGAGGCTATACAGGATTCCAGGGAAAAAGGGTTAAGGATTGCATATGTTAAGCAAAGACTTTCAACAGCAACAATTAGACTGTTGGAAAAGGCAGGATACTATGTAGATTCCGAACCTACTTGTACAGAAATTTCTTGGGAAGCTCGCTACAATCAACTGATTGATGATGAAGATTTTATTGAGCAACTTGCAAGTGAACTCAATGTTAAAATCGTTGATTGTGAAAGCAAAAGAAATGCTATTGATCGCAATTGGAGACCTCCAAAATATGAAGATGATTAATATCAGATAATCAAAAAAAGAAGACGCCACACATTGTGTGACGTCTTCTTTTAAAATATTAAACTTCGATTCTCGAAGTACTTAGACTGTAGCAGTTAAATCTTAACAGATTAAGCAAATGCTTGACGACTTTTTTTGAATGAAAGTAAATTTGTAATTTCGTTTGATTTCTTGATTTCTTTTTGTGCTTCTTCTTGTGAAATTTGTTTTGCTTGTTTATCTGCAACTGTTTCTGCAATTGCTTTCTCATAAGCAAAATGAGTATCTTGTGTTATTTTTGTCCAATTATATTCAGATTTTACTTTTGATATTGCATTTTTTGTAACTGAATCGCAAAGTTTTTGATCAAATAATAAAGTAAGTATAGAATCTGCAAAAGAATTTGCATTTCCAGCATAGCTTTTCATTCCATTAATACCATGGTCAACAATTTCATTTAAACCACCAACATCTGAAACAACAATAGGTGTTCCAGAAAGCATTGCTTCAAGAGCAACAATTCCAAATGGTTCATATGTGCTAGGAAATACAGAGACATCTGCACATTTATACATTTTTTGAACATCTTTAGAACCAAGATATCCAGTAAAGTAAACTTTATTTCCAAGTCCTAAGTAATTTACTTGATTTCTTAATTCATCAATCATTCCACCTTTACCAGCAATAAGAAGTTTTGCATCATGATAATGTTCTAAAATTTTTGGCATAGCAGCAATTAAAGTTTGAATTCCTTTTTCATATACTAAACGTCCCATGAATAAAATAATTTTTTCATTATCCATTGCGTATTTTCTTCTAAAATCATAATCTTTTTCAATTCCATCATACATATTTAAATTAACACCATTAGGTATAACATTTATTTTTTCATAAGGAAGACCAAATAATCTTTGTAATTCACTTCTCATATAATTACTGTTTACTATTACTTCTGAAGATTCGTAAGTAAGCATCCATTCTGTATCATTTATATATCTTTGTTGCTCATCACGAATACCACTGTTTCTACCAGCTTCTGTAGCATGTATTGTAGAAACTAGAGGAATATTATAAGCAGTTTTTAATGTTTTTGCAGCATAGGCAACTAACCAATCATGAGCATGAATAACATCAAAACTTCCTTTTTCAGCAATTATTTCACCAGTTTTTGCTATCATATTAAAATTAAGTTGCATAGTCCAGTCGATAAGATTGTTTGAAGAAATCATAAAATTATCAACTCTATAAACCATTACACCATTATCATCTTCGATATAAGGAACATTACCATCTCTATATGTTACAACAGTAACTTCATGACCTTCATTTACAAGTTTATGTGATAAGTCATGAACAACTCTTGATATTCCTCCTACAACTCTTGGTGGGTATTCCCATGATAGCATTAAAATTTTCATTTAATATTTGTACTCCTTTCAAAAATATCTTTTGTTATATGAAATTTAATAAGAATTAAAAAAATAATTTGTCAAGTCTTTTTAAAAATTGAAAAACTTTTTGAAAACCTTGAAACAACATAACTATAATGTTATGACTTTATTTTACATTTTTTATAAATTCTTAGTATATTGTATATAAAATGACCATAAAAGTAAACATGTTTTGACAAAAAAATGGAAGAAATGTATTACATTTTTGTTACATGATGTGATGCTTAAAAAAGTTAAATAAAGAATAAAAAAAACATTAAATTCTCTTGAAGTTTCAAAATATTATATATATAATACAAATATTATTGAAATGCAATTTGAAATAAAACACAATAATATATACTAAGGAGGATAAAAAGCAGAATGCCAAAGAATGAAAAACTACAAAATGAACTAGAAGAAAGCAATTCAAAAACAAAAGGAAAAACTACAAAAAAGAAAAATGAAGTAGAAAAAAGTAAAAAAACTACTTCTGCAAAAAAAACTTCTACCAAAAGTAGTGCTACAACAAAAACAACATCTAAAAAAACTTCAACTAAAAGTACTGCTAAAAAAGCAACTACTAAAAAAAGCACTGCAACAAAATTAGATACAAAAAAGAGTTCAGTTGAAAAAGAAGTTAATAAAAAAGTAAATGAAGAAACTGTAATAGATAAAATAAAAAACTTTTTAGCCAAAATTGCATTAATGCAAGAAGAATCGCAAAAAGAAAATGAGGATAAAAAGCCAAGTAAAACAGTTGAGGAAAAGAAGAAAATTGCTGAAAAACTAGAAAATCCAAAATATATGCTTGAATATTATGATTTGCCATATAGATATAATGAAACTGTAGTAAAAGTTCTTGCACAAACTCCAAAAAAACTATTTGTTTATTGGGATATTTCAGATAGTGATAGAGAAAAATATTTAAAAGCATTTGGAGAAGATTTCTTCTATAAAACGTATCCAGTATTATTGTTATATAATGAAGATAGAAACTATGTAAAAGAAATTGCAGTAAATGATTTTGCTAATAGTTGGTATATAGATATAGATAATCCCAAAAATAAATATACTATACAATTAGGTAGAAAATTTAGAAATAAACCAGAAATAGTAAATTTAGCAGAATTTGAACAAAATAATATTATTCTTCACTCAGATTATTTGCCATTTGCGCAATCAAACGAAATGGAAGCACCAAATGATCATGTATTGTTTGAATCTTTACCAAAATTCTTTGTGTTTAGAAATGTTAAAACAAATGAAGAAATAACAAAAGATTTAAATAGTTTTAAAGACACATTTGGAAATAATTATAGTGTAGAAGAATTTTATCAAGAACAATATAATGAAGAACTTGCAGAAGGAATGTTTGATATGTCAAATCCATCATCTGGGTTTAGTAGTTCTAGTTTTAAATAAAAGTTAAATTGCGTGTATTAACTTTTTATACACGCAATTTATTATATAGGAGAAAAATAAATGAAAAATGTAAAAGGATATGTGAATTTTGTTTTACATGCCCATCTTCCATATGTACATCATCCAGAATGTGATACTTATTTGGAAGAAGAGTGGCTTTTTGAAGCAATTTCAGAAACATATATACCATTACTTCTTAATTTTCAAAAGTTAGAAGAAGAACATGTTAATTTCAGAATTACTATGACAATGACACCTACTTTGTTAAGTATGCTTGATAGTAAATTATTACAAGAAAGATATATAAAATATTTAAATAAACATATAGAACTTTGCGAAAAAGAAGTAAAAAGAACAGTATATGAGCCAAGACTTAATAGTTTATCTCATTATTATTTAGATAGATATACAAATGATTTGCATATATTTAGAGATGTTTATAATTGTAATATAATTACTGGATTTAAACATTTTCAAGATGCAGGATATTTGGAAATTATAACTTGTGGTGCAACACATGGATATTTTCCAATATTATATGTTAATGAAAAAGCTGTAAGAGCACAAATTGCTGTTGGTGTTCAAACTTATGAAAAATATTTTGGAAGAAAACCTAGAGGAATTTGGCTTCCAGAATGTGGATATGTTCCAGAAGCAGATAAATATTTAAAAGAATTTGGAATTGAATATACAATAGTTGAAACACATGGAATGCTTTATGCAGATCCAACTCCAATTTATGGAACATATGCACCAATAGTCTCTCATGGTGGAGTTGTTGCATTTGCAAGGGATTTAGAATCTTCAAGACAAGTATGGAGTTCAATTAATGGATATCCAGGAGATTTCAATTATAGAGAATTTTATAGAGATATAGGATATGACTGTGATTACGATTATATAAAACCATATATTGCATGTAATGGAGTTAGAGTAAATACTGGAATAAAATATTATAGAATTACAGGAAAAGATTGCCCAAAAGATTATTATGATATTCAGTGGGCAAAAGATTCTGCTGAAAAACAAGCAGGTCATTTTATGGATTGTAGAAATGCTCAAATAGAACATTTATCAAGCTATATGGATGTTCCACCAATTATTACATGTCCTTATGATGCAGAACTGTATGGACACTGGTGGTATGAAGGACCATATTGGTTATATATTCTATTTAAGAAAATTCATTATGATAATAGCAATTTTGAACTAATTACTCCAGGTGAATATATAGATAAATATCCGCAAATGCAGGTGTCAACACCATGTCGTTCTAGTTGGGGAGCAAATGGATATAGCGAAGTATGGTTAAATCCTACAAATGATTATGCACATCGTCATCTTCATAAAGCAGCAGATAGAATGTGCGAATTAGCTTATTTATATCCAAACGAGGGAGATACATTAAGAAGACAAGCTTTAAATCAATGTGCTAGAGAACTTTTAATGGCACAAACTAGTTGTTGGTTATTTATAATAACTAATGGAACAATGGTTGAATATGCACATAAAGCAATAAAAGAACATATTGGAAGATTTACAAAACTTTATTATCAAATAAAAAAAGATAAAATAGATGCAAAATATTTATTAGATGTATTTGATAAAGATGATATCTTTCCAGAAATTGACTATATGATATACTATTAATAAAACAATAAGATAAGTTGAAAAAAATTAGATATTTTTCAACCAAAAAGGAGGTAGTAATGAACGTATACGACGCAGTAAACAATTTAGCAAGAGCTATAAAAGATTCAAATGAATATAAAGAATACAAAGAAGTTAAAGAAAAAATAGTAAAAGAACCACAATTAAAAGCTCAAATAGATGAATTTGAGAAAATTCGTTATGAAGAACAACTTTTAGCTATGCAAGGTGAAAAACAAAGTGAAGAAAAAATGGCAAAATTACAAGAACTATATAAAATATTAGTTCAAAATCCAGATGTAAAAGAATACTTTGATAAAGAAGTTAAATTTAATGTTATGATTGCAGATGTAAACAAAATAATTGGAGAAGCAATAAAAGACGTTTTATAAAAAAACAAAAAAGATATACTTAAGTATATCTTTTTTTTGACTTTTGTTATATAATATTGTAGAAAATTTGTATTTTAGGAGGAAAGGATGAACAAAAAATGGGAATTTTATAATCAAGAACAGGATAAAGTAGAGAAATTAGTTGAAAAATTCAAAATATCAGAATTACTTGCAACAGTCTTGGTTAATAGAAATATAGTAGAAGAAAAAGATGTAGAATTGTTTTTAAATCCGACAAGAAATGATTTTCATGATCCATATTTAATGCCAGATATGGAAGTGGCAGTAAAAAGAATAATAGAGGCAATAAATAATAATGAAAAAACAATCATTTTTGGGGATTATGATGTTGATGGTATTACAAGTATAACTGTTCTATCAAAATTTCTTAAAGAAAGAGGATTAAATGTAGGTGCCTACATACCAAATCGTTTAAATGAAGGATATGGATTAAATAAAGAAGCAATTAAGAAAATTGCAGATGAAGGGTATAAATTAATTATAACTGTTGATTGTGGAATTTCTGGAACTGCAGAAGTAGAATATGCATATAGTTTAGGAATGGAAGTAATTGTTACAGATCATCATGAGCCATTAGATGAACTTCCAAAAGCTTTGGCTGTAATAGATTGTAAAAGAAAAGATAATAAATACCCATTTAATAGTTTAGCAGGAGTAGGAGTTGCATTTAAATTAATACAAGCTATTGGAATAAACTTAAAAATAGATGAAAAAGAATATCTAAAATATTTAGATATTGTGGCTATTGGAACAATTTCAGATATAGTTCCATTAGTTGATGAAAATAGAGTTATTGCAAAACTTGGTTTAAAACTTGTTGAAGTTACAAGGTCACCAGGGGTTAGAGCATTACTTAATGCTGCTGGATATAAAGAAGTAAATTCAAATACTGTATCATTTGGTATTGCTCCTAGAATAAATGCTTGCGGAAGAATGGGACATGAAAGAGAAGCACTAGATTTGTTCCTTACAGAAAATATTGTTGAAGCAAATAGAATTACAAATGTCTTAAATGAATATAATAAAGATAGACAAAATATAGAAAAAAGGATTTTTGAAGAAGTTGTTTCAAAAATAGAAGCAGAACACTTAGATAAAAATAATAGTATAGTATTAGGTGCTGAAAATTGGCATCATGGTGTTATTGGTATTGTTGCATCTAAAGTAACAGAATTATATTTTAAACCAAGTATATTAGTATGTTTTGAAGGAGAAGAAGGAAAAGGCTCTGGAAGAAGCATTCCTGGATTCGATTTACATGCAGCTTTATGTGCTAGTAGTGATTACTTAGAAAAATACGGTGGACACGAAATGGCAGTTGGGCTTAGTTTAAAGAAAGACAAGTTTAATGAGTTTAGAAAATCGTTTGAAGAAAAAGCAGAAGAAGCTCATACAGAAGAAATTGTACCAGTAATAAAAATAGATAAAGAAATAAACTTAAAAGATATATCTTTAGAAAGTGTAAAAAGTTTAAATTTACTAGAACCATTTGGTGAAGCTAATAAAACACCAATATTTATATATAGAAATTTAAAAATAGATTCAATAAGAGCCTTATCAGAAGGTAGACATTTAAAATTAACTTTAAAAGACGAGAATACTATTATAAATGCTATTGGATTTAATATGGGATCATATTCAGAAGAATATCAATTAGGTGATAAAATTGACGTTATAGGTATACTAGAAATTAATTCCTTTAATGGAATGGAAAGCGTACAAATTAATATGAAAGATATAAGAAGATCATATTAATTTGTTTAGGGGGAGTAAAATATGACAGAAAATAAAACAATTGATGACATTATTAATAAACAATTAGAAAATTATCCAAATGCAGATGTAGATTTAATTAGAAGAGCATACGATTATGCTAATAAAAATCATGGTGATCAATGCAGAAAGTCTGGAGAACCATATATGATACATCCAACTAATGTTTCTTATATTTTAGCGGAACTAGGTATGGATGATGAAACATTATGTGCTGCACTTCTTCATGATGTGGTTGAAGATACACCAATAACACATGAAGATTTAGTTAGAGACTTTGGAGAAGCAATTGCTGAAATGGTAGCAGGTGTTACCAAATTAGGTACCTTAAGATATACATCAAAAGAAGAAGAACAAGTTGAAAATTATAGAAAAATGTTTTTAGCAATGGGAAAAGACATAAGAGTTATTCTTATTAAGCTTGCAGATAGACTTCATAATATGAGAACATTAAAGTTTTTAACTCGTGATAGACAAATTGCAAATGCCAAAGAAACACAAGATTTATATGCTCCTCTTGCAAATAGACTTGGTATATATTCTTTAAAATGGGAACTTGAAGATTTAAGTTTTAAATATTTGCATCCAGAAGAATTTCACGAAATAATTACTGGATTAGATAAAAAAAGAGAAGAAAGACTTAAATTTATAGAAAAAATTCAAGATGATTTAAATAATGAAATAAAAGCTCAGGGAATAAAAGCAGAAGTAACAGGTAGAGCAAAGCATTTATATAGTATATATAGAAAAATGCAAAGAGATAATAAAACATTAGATCAAATATATGATTTATTTGCATTAAGAATTCTTGTAGATAATGTAAAAGATTGTTATTCTGTACTTGGTATTGTACATGAAATGTATACACCAATGCCTGGAAGATTTAAAGACTATATCGCAGTTCCAAAGAAAAATATGTATCAATCTATACATACAACTTTACTTGGACCAAAAGGAACACCATTTGAAGTACAAATTCGTACATGGGATATGCATAGAATTGCTGAATTTGGTATTGCTGCACACTGGGCATATAAAGAAGCAAGTAATCAAGGAACAAAAAAATCTGTTGTTGTTACATCAGATAAACTTGCATGGCTTCGTGAAACATTAGAATGGCAAAAAAATACCGAAAATCCAAATGAATTTTTAAATACATTAAAACAAGAATTATTTGAAGATGAAGTTTATATATTTACACCAAAAGGAATGATAAAAGTTTTACCTAAAGGTGCTACACCAATAGATTTTGCTTATAGCATTCATGAACAAATTGGACATAAAATGGTTGGATGCAAAATAAATAGTAAAATGATGCCTATAGTTACACAACTTAGAAATGGTGATATTGTAGAAATTATTACATCAGAACAATCAAAAGGTCCAAGTCATGACTGGTTAAAATTTGTAAAAAGTTCATCTGCAAAAACTAGAATAAATCAATGGTTTAAAAGAGCTCAAAGAAGCGAAAACATTGAAAAAGGAAAAGACTTAATAGAAAAAGAAGTAAAAAAATTAGGAATAAAATATTCAGATATAGTAAGACCAGAATGGTTACAACTTGCAATGGATAGATATAAATTCGCTACAGTAGATGATTTATATGCAAGTATAGGTTTTGGTGGAATATCTGTAAATAAATTAATGGCAAGACTTTTAGACGAATACAGAAAAGAACACGAAGAAGAAGATTTTGAACAAAAAATTGAAGAATTAGCACAAGCAAAACCAGTAAGACCTAAAAATTCCAAAACAGGAATTGTTGTTAAAGGAATAGATAACTGTTTAGTTAAATTATCTAAATGTTGTAATCCATTACCAGGAGATGAAATAGTTGGATATATTACCAAAGGTAGAGGTGTTTCAGTCCATCGTACAGATTGTACAAATGTAAAAGACTTACTAAATGAAGAAAACAGAATGATAGATGTATATTGGTTTGATGATGTTAATGGTTCATATAAAGTTGAAATAGAAATATTAGCAAATGATAGAAATGGATTATTAAGAGATATAATAAAACAAGTAGAAAACAATAAAGTAAAATTAACAGGAATGAATACAAAAACAACAAAAGAAAATATTGCAGTAATAGACATTTCATTAGAAGTTCTAAATACAGAAATGCTAAACAAAGTTATTTCTTCATTTAGAAATGTTGAAAGTGTTTATGATGTAAATCGTAGGAGAGGATAAAAAATGATACTAAAGAGACTACAAGTAATAACCCCACAAAAAGGCTTAAAAACAAATGCCTATGTAATTTGTGATGAAAAATCAAAAGAAGCTATGGTTATAGATCCAGGAGGAGAACCTGAAAGAATTGCAGAAACATTAGATATATTAGGTGCAAATTTAAAATATATATTTTTAACACATTGTCATGCAGACCATATTGGTGGTATTTCAGAATTAAAGAAACTTAAAGGTGGTAAAATCTTAGTAAGTAGACCAGACAGTGAGGGATTATATAAAAAAGAAATAAATTTAGCAGAATATATTAATATGGAAGTTCCAGAGTTAGAAGCAGATTCTAGAGTAGATGATGAAGATTTAATTCATATAGGAGAAATAGAATTCAAAGTTATAGCAACTCCAGGTCATACAAAAGGTGGATTATGCCTATATGCTGAAAAAGAAGGATTAGTTTTTACAGGAGATACAATGTTTTCTGGAACATGGGGAAGAACAGATCTTCCAACAGGAAGTTTTGTAGAATTAATAACTTCAATTACAGATAGATTAATGCCACTTCCAGATGATACCATAGTTTATCCTGGACATGGAAAAATTACAATGATACAAGATGAGAGAAATATATATATAGAATTAAGAGGAAAGGATTTCTAGTGTTTACAAAATAAGCAGCGTCTAACTGCGTTATCGTCTATAAAAAAGCGGTCACATACCATTCGTATGCTCCCTTACTTTTTATAGATTGCTGCCTTGTTATACTCGCTTCTTTTGTAAACCCAAAATTTGATGAAAGGATTATAAAATGGAAAAAATTCAAAAACCAAAAGGAACTAAAGACCTTTTGCCAAATGAAAGCTATAAATGGCAAGAAGTTGAAAATAAAGTAAAAAAAGTATTAGAAAGTTATAATTTTAAAGAAATAAGAGTACCTGTTTTTGAACATACAGAATTATTTCAAAGAGGTGTTGGAGAAACAACAGATGTTGTTCAAAAAGAAATGTATACATTTGAAGATAAAGGTGGAAGAAGTATAACATTAAGACCGGAGGGAACAGCAGGAGTTGTTAGAGCATATTTGGAAAATGGTATGGGAAGTATGCCAAGTCCACTTAAGCTTTGGTACAATATGGGAATGTATAGATATGAAAATGTTCAAAAAGGTAGACTTAGAGAATTTCACCAAATTGGTGCAGAATTAATTGGTTCTAGTAGCTATTTGGCTGATGTAGATGTTATTTTAATGGCAAATAGTATATTTGAAACATTAAATATTCCAAATATAAAATTAACAATAAATAGTATTGGATGTCCAAAATGTAGAAGCGAATATCAAAAGATTTTAAGAGAATTTATAGGAAAAAATTTAGACCAGTATTGTGATACTTGCAAAACAAGATTTGAAAAAAATCCTATGAGAATATTAGATTGTAAAGAAAAAAGATGCAAAGAATTAAATGTTGGTGCACCAATGATGATCGACTATTTATGTGATGAATGTAAAGAACATTTTGAACATGTAAAATCAATGCTTAAAGCAGCAAATTTGAATTTTGAAATTGATGCAGGAATTGTTAGAGGATTAGATTATTATACAAAAACAGTATTTGAATTTATAGATGAAAATTCTGGATTAACTGTTTTAGGTGGAGGAAGATATGATGGATTAGTTGAAGAATTTGGCGGTCAATCAACTCCAGCTGTTGGATTTGCGACAGGAGTAGAAAGACTTATGGAAATGTATAATGCAAATAATCCAGAATTGGAAGATAAAAAACCAGATTTATATATTTTATCTTTAGGAGAATTAGAAAATAAAAAAGCATTAGAATTAGCAATAGATTTAAGAAAAGATGGATTTATAGTAGAAAAAGATATTTTTGGAAGAAGTTTTAAAGCTCAAATGAAATATGCAGATAAAATAGGCACTAAAAATTTATTAGTTATTGGTGAAAATGAATTAAATTCTGATAGTGCTAAAATTAAAAATATGCAAACAGGAGAAGATGTTGAAGTGGCTTTAAGTGGTGAAAACATAAAAGAAATTTTAAAAAAATAAATCTTAGCAAACCTTAGAGAGAATACACATTGAAGTGTATTCTCTTTTTAAATACAAAAAGTAATCAAAAGGTAATGTAATTGTTACAAAAAAACTTAAAAAATAACAAATATCTACAAAACGGAATGTTACAAAATAAAACAAAATTTAAAATAGAATTTTAAGAAAAGCCAAAAATAAAGATTTTCAAGTTTTAAGAAAAAAGCGAATAGAAAAAATACTCGTTTTTAAAAAATTTTGAATTGTGATAGAATTCGAAAAAATGAAAAAGCGAGGTTTAAAATGAAATATTTAGATTTGGTTGAAAAACTTCAAAAAGAGAATGAAGGTTATATTGTTTTAATAAAAAATGGAATATTTTTTATAGGTGTAGGTAAAGATGCAATTGTACTAAATGAATTATTAAATTTAAAGGTTACATGTATGAGAAAAGAATTATGTAAGGTGGGTTTTTTAGTAAAAAGTTTAGAAAAATATATAGTTAAATTAAAAGAAACAAATAAATCTTTTGTTATTTATACATATGATAAAGACTCTGAAATAGAAGAAGAAATTTTTAGGTTTAAAGGTGATATGGTTAAAGAAGCAAGAACTTGTATAGATTGTGCAAAGTGTTCAAATAGAAAAGAAACAGAAGATGAAATAATAGAAAGAGTGAAGAAAATTGGATCAGAAAACTAAACTAGAATGTGGAAAAGAAGAATTAAAATTAATACCTAAATCTGAAATATATATTCAATATATGATAGATTTGATTTTTAAACTTCCACGAACAGAAAAATTCAGTATAGGAACAGAATATAAATCGTCAATGTATAAAATGCTAGAAAATATAATGTACTTAAGCAAAATAGATATGGAAGAAAGATTTAGTGTTATAAATAAAATTGATGCTGAACTAAATACTCAAAGAATTTTTTTAAGAATAATGAAGAAAAATAAATGGATAGATGAACATAAATGTAAAGTGGCAATGGATCTTATATATGAACTTGGAAAAATAGTTGGAGGCTTAGTAAAATATTATGGCAAAAACTATAAGAAATGAGTTTGATAAATATTTAACATATGATAATTTAATGAAATCTCATGTATTGTCTAGAAAAGGAAAAACAAGTCGAAAAGAAGTAATTTTATTTGATTTAAAACAAGAAGAATATATAAACTGGCTTTTAGAACAATTAAAAAATGGAACATATAAACATGGCGGTTATAGAGAATTCTATGTATATATACCTAAAAAGAGAAAAGTAGAAGCATCTAGATATATGGATAGAATTGTGCACAGATGGCTTGTAGATAGCTTTCTTAAGAAATATTTTGAAAGTCAATTTATAAGTACATCATATGCTTGTATAAAAGGGAGAGGAATGCATAAGTCAGCTATAGATATACAAAATGCAATGAAACATTGTAGTAGAATTTGGGGAAACTATTACATCTTAAAAATGGATGTAGCAAAATATTTTAATAGTATAGATAAAGATATTTTAATGGAAATATTGAAGCGAAAGATAAAAGATGAAAAATTACTAAATTTAATAGAAAAAATTGTATATTCTCAAAATGGTAAAAAGTCTTTACCAATTGGAAACTATACATCTCAGACATTTGCTAATATTTACTTAAATGAAGTAGACCAATATGCAAAACATATATTGAAGTGTAAATATTATTTTAGATATATGGATGATTCTGTAATACTATTAAAAACTAAAGAAGAAGCAATAGAGGCATTAAACAAAATTAGAAAATTTTTAAAAGATAAGTTAGAATTAGAATTAAATAGTAAAACACAAATATTTAAAAGTAAACAAGGTGTAAACTTTTGTGGTTATAAAATAAATGAATATAGACTAAAAATTAGAGACAGAGGAAAAAGAAATTTAAAAAATAAAGTAAAAAAACTGCAAGAAAAAATAAAAACTGGTGAAATGGCAACAACAGATGCATATAGACTTTTATGTGGTCATATAGGTTATTTAAAAATTGCAGATACAAAAAATTTAGAAGATAAACTTTTTATTATATAAAATTTAATTATCTTAGGGATAAATCACAGAGTCTAATGGTTCTAACAACAGGTACAACCGCGGGGGCAGTTACAACAACAATGGCAACAACAATCCAGCACACAACCGCAACAACAACAATCCTAACAATTCCAACAACAACATCGGGTGTCGAGCCACACTCTAATATTATTTTGAGATTATGTATTTTAAGGAATACATACAGTAAAGTATTAGATATTAAAGAGATTTATTCCTTCCTAATTTAGGTAAAAAGGTATCATCAAAATATGTATTGGTAGTTTTTCGAAGATATGTATTTTGAGAAAATTCTAAAAGAAAAAATCTTTTAGAAACAAAGAATAAAAGTAGGTAAATTTATGTCCCAAATAAGCACTGTCTACTTTTATTCTTTATTATTTTTAAATTAAAAGTGGAGAAAACTATGAATAAATGTTTTTTTATAGGAAAATTGATAGAAAAAGAAAATCTAAAATTTATATTAAATAAAAAGAAAAAACATAAATCTCAAATTATAGGAAAAATGCAATTATTAGATGAAACAATAATAAATATTATAGGTTATGATGAAATGGCAGATTATATGTATAGAAATGAATTGGAATATATTTATATATCTGGAAGTTTAATAGAACTAAATGAATTATTTTTTATAGAAATTGAAGAAATAAAAAAAGTAATGGAATTTGATAGATATTTAAAAATAGAAAATGTGTATGAAGTAAATTAAAATATAGACAGAAAAATATATAAATTTACAAGATTTTTTGAATCAAAATTTATTCGGCAAAAAAAGATAATATGTAATAAAAATGTAATATAACAAATACATAAGTGAGTATGAAAACTACTCACTTATGTCGAAAAATTTGTATAGAATTACATTGAAAAACTAGTATAAGTAATACTTGTTTTTCAATGTAATTTTTTTTGTATAAAAAGCTAGAGGGAGAATGAATTTATGCCAAAAAGAAGAAAGAAAAATGTAAAATTAAGCAGAAAAAATTTAATAAAAGTAATATTAATTTTAACAGCAGTAGTATTACTAATTATTATAATAGGTAATTTACTAATTTCAAAAAGAACTTCTACATATGCTGGATTAAATTTAAATAAAAAAATGGATTTAAATAAAGTAGACTTAATTGAAAGTTTAGATGGAATTAAAGTTCCAGTTCCAAAAGGATATACAGCATCTTCAGTAGAAAGTGAAAGATATGTAAATGGAAAATATACAGAAAAAAAAGGAAATAAACAAGAACTTACATTTAGTACAGAAGGAGAATATCCATGGACTAAAAGAGAAGATGATGGAGTTTGGCAAAGTGGTGGATTTAATATAAATAGTGCCACAAGCGTGCTATCTTCAAATGAATTTTCATTAGAAAAAGGTGGATATTTAAAAGTAAATTGGAGTGTATCATCACAAGCAGGATATGATGTTTTATATGTAACTATAATAAACAATCAAACTGGAACAACTGAAAGATGTCCTAGTTTAAGTGGAACTAATTTCGGAACAGCTTATGATAAATTAGTTTATACAAATTTTGAGAAAGAATTAGACGCAGGTAATTATACAATAACAGTAACATATTCAAAAGATGGCTCTTCTAATTCTGGATTAGATAGTGGGTATGTAAAAAATGCAGAAATTATTTCTTATGATGAAGGTGGAAATGAAACAATAACAATAAAAGAAAATGGTGGTTTTGTAATATATGAAGGATTTGATGCAGTAACAGAATCAAATTTAGAAGATGCAAAAAAAACAAGAAATCAATGGGTATGGGTTCCTATAGAAAATGTATCAGATATGTATTATACATCTGGAACTAATATATATGGTTCATATTACACTTTTAATGCTTCAGGATATACTAGAGGTACAAGAACATATGAACCCAATACAGTAGATATATCTCGTGATGGTGAGACTTATTATTTAACTACATATATGAATGGAATAAGTAGATATAGCTTCTTAAGAGAAATGCAAGAAAGCTTTAAAGAAATGATAGAAAGTACTTCTACGTATAAGGGATTTTATATAGCAAGATATCATACAGGAAACTTATCTAAAAATGAACCAGTAGTTGTAAAACTAAATGAAGATATAGCAAGTCAAACATGGTACAGAATGTACCAAAGAAATAAAAGACTAGCTGTTACAAATGAAAATGTGACAACAAATATGATATGGGGAACACAATTTGATCAAACATTAAAATGGTTAATAGATACTAAGGAAAAAACATATGTAGAAGTTGGAGCAGATTCAACAGCATGGGGAAATTATAGAAATGCTACATTTACATATACAAATACAAGTGGAGGAATATCAACAAAATCACTAAATAGTCAGACAAGAATACCAACAGGAAGTACAGAATACACAAATGCAAACAATATATATGATTTGGCAGGAAACGTATGGGATTGGACTATGGAGTCTTATGGTTCTGGCAGCAGGTACTACCGCGGGGGCAGTTACTACAACGATGGCGTCAACTATCCAGCACACTACCGCAACTACGACAGTCCTTACTATTCCTTCTACTACATCGGGTGTCGAGCCACACTTTATATTAAGTAATACTGAGTCCTGCAGGCGATAAAGTAATGTCTTTTTCGTAATAATTTTAGGGTAAGAACATAAACAGATAATTGCAAACTTTGCTAAAAAATTAGCAAAGTTTGCAAAAGAAAAATAAATTTTCTATATAAAAAATATTAGGAGAAATTGGAATGAAACATTTAGAAAAAAGGAAAATGAAAAGAAGAAAAAAAGAAAGTGACACAAGAAAAAGAATCAAGAAAATTTCTATAGATCCTTCTAAAAAAATAATATGTACTTCAGCTATAGCAATTTTTATAGTATTGCTATCTTCATTTTTAATTTATAAATTTATTAATCCAAAAGAAACTTTTGAAGTTACACCTGAAATTGCAAGAGCTAGAGAGTATACAGAAGTGGGAGATGGTGACGAGGATGTTGAAGGTACAGAATATGTAAAATTTGATGCATTCTTCTTAAAAGACTTGGATGGAGACGGATATGCGGATGAAATAAGAGGTACTTGTAACGAAATAGGAAAAGAAGATATTTTATATATGAATTTAAGTGTTCTAAATAATGGAACACTTAAAAACGGAAAAATAAAAATAAATGCAAGTAACTTTTACTTTAATACTGCTCTTGTTAAAGACGATATAATTTCAAGCAACTATATTTCAACTAATACTACAGAAATAGTGCTAAATGATATACAAAATGGTTCTCAAAAAATAATTCAAGGTACAGTAAGAAGTGGTAATTATTCAAATTCATATGCAAAAAATCAAGCTATAGGAAATGATACAAATAATTATAGTAAAGTTAATAGCATAACAATAACAGGAACACATGTTGCAGATGATGGAACAGAAACACCTATAAATAAAACGGTAGAATTTAATATAGATTGGTATGGAGAAGTAAGAGCATCTATAGAAAATACAAGACCAATATATGAATATACAGATATGAATACTTTAGTAACAGGAGATACTGTTAATTTATCATTTTCAGTAAGAACATCTGAAATAGATAATGAGTTAATATTAAAATCATCTGTTTTAGAAGGTACTATACCAGAACTTAATGGATACAAGCCAGTTGAAGTAACAATAACAGGTACTGGAGTTACATATGAATATGATGAAGAAACTGGAAATTTTATTGCAAGAAAAGATGCTAAGTTAAATGATAATGGAGTTGTTACAAATTCTGTAAATACTTCATCTTCTGGATATAGTAGATACAATTCATATACAATAAATATGAAGTATCCAAAACAAGCATATGAAGAAGGAGAGCAAGATTATATCCAATTACAAGTTCCAGTAAAAACACATTATGAAGGATATAATAATCCAAATGATGAATTCCAAAATCCATATATTTCAAATACAGCAAGTACAACTGTTATAGCAACATGGAGAAAGAAAGTAGAAGTAGAATATGTATATTCTCCAAAAATTGAAATAACTGTTGGTAGATACGTAACATCACCAAGTTATAGATATGTAATTTCTAAAGATAAACCTTTAAAAATATATAATGGAATTTCAGAAGAAGAAGTGGAAGATTACTATACAGTAAGATGGTATGCATATACAGGAACTAATGGTACTTTTGATAGTTTAATTTTAAAAGAGGCAAAAGATAAATCTCAAGAGAGAACAGTAGATACATTTATAAAAACAGATAGTTCAGCAGATTCCATGGAAGATATAACAAGCAATAAAGGTATTTACTTTAGTAATCCTTCAAATTTATTAGGAACAGAGGGATGGATTAAAGTATATAATGACGATACAAATGAACTTTTAGTAACATTTACACAAAATAATTGGAATGAGTATAGTTCATCAAATCCATACATGTATGAAAAAAATATTAAACATGTAAGAATAGAAACAAGTAATACAAATGCATTGTCTAGTATGAATGTATATCATATAAAAGAACTAGATGATTTAGAAATAGTAGACAAATATTATTTAGAAGAATTTAATGAATTACAATACATTAGAAGTAATCTTGCAGTTAACTTTGGAAAAGATTCTACACCAACAAGTAGTTCAGCAAGTGCAAGATATGAAGCTCCAATGTCTATTGCAAGTATAGCTTTAAGCAAAACGAGTTTTTCAACACAAGAAACTTGTGAAAATCAAATAATTACAATTAATACAAGTGCTTCTGGATTTAATCAACAGAAATGGATTGATGGTTCATTTTTAGTAAAAATACCACCAGAAATCATTGGAATGGAAATAAATAGCATACAAATAAGCGAACCTTCTGTAAGAATGCTAGGATATGATTTATATGAAGAAGGTGGAAATTATTTCATTAAAATACTTACTGAAAATGAGGTAGAAACTACATATAGTATAAAAATTGATTGTAATATGACACCAGATCCAACAACAAAAATAGTAAGTACACCTGGTTCAACAGAATTACAACAATTAAATAAATCTGTAGAACTATATGCAACAAATAGACAAGCTGCAAGTTATTATTATCCTGCAGATGACATATATGATGTAAATGGAGACTTAAATTTTACTGAAAAAGTACATCATTCTAGTACAGGATTAACATTATTATCACCAAATTCATTATTAACAAGTCAACAAGCAACTAATTTTGATGATAAAGGAACTACAATTATTGCTCCACAAGTTGCTAAAACAGATAAAAATCAAAGAGTAGCAACTGTAAAGGTAAGCCTTACAAACAATTATGCAGCAGAAATAAGTGATGTTTTAATTCAAGGTGTAATTCCTTTTGAAGGAAATAAATTTGTAATTGGTAATAGAGAATTAGGTTCAACATATACAACTAACATTACGTCTGCTGGAATAAAAATTCCAGATGAATTAAAAGATAAAGTGACTGTTTATTACTCAACAGAACCTGAGCCAACAAAAGATTTGAAAAATGCTGATAATCATTGGGTAACAGAGAATCAAGTAGAAGATTGGAAAAATATAAAAACATATATTATAAGCTTAAATGATTATGTTATGCAAAGAGGCGAAAGCCATGAATTCTCTTATGAAATAGAGATACCAGAAGGAGTTGAATATAACGAAGTAAGTTATAGTGAGCATGCAATATACTTTGCAATGCATACACCATCTGGAAAATATAGTACATCAACAGCAGTTAGTAAATTAGGATTTATGATTGCTAAACAATATGATTTAGAAATTGCAAAATATCAACAAAATACCTTAAAACCTTTATCTGGAATAACATTTAGTATAACAGAAGAAGGAAGTGATTTAAGTTCAATAAGAACAACAGATGCAAATGGTATTATAAAATTAACAGGATTATATGCAGAGAAAAAATATACAATAAAAGAATTAAAAACAACAAATGATTATGTAAAAATAAATGATGAAATTGAATTTTATGGATATGCAGATGAATCTGGAACATTACATGTTGTTTGCAAAAATGATGATGGAACATATGAAAATTTAAAAGATAAATATTCATGTATTAGAGAAGCTGTAGTTACGAAAAATGAAGGCGAAGACTATAAAGTTCAAATACAAATAGATAACGAAGTAAAAGCCAAATTAAAAGTAACAAAGAAAAATGGCGAAAATCTTCTTAAAAATGTTAAATTTAAATTAACAGGTGAAGGCAAGAATGTAACTTTAACAACAAATTCTGAAGGTATTATTACAACATCTGGATTGTTCTTAAATAAGGAATATACTTTAGTAGAAACAAGAGCAGATGGATATTACTTAATAGAAGATGAAATTAAATTTAAAATTACAAGTACATCAAGTGGCTTTAATTTAGAAGTTATAGGTGATGAAGTTAAAAACCATTCTGTTATAACAGATAATGAAATTCCAACTATTAATTTAGAAATAGATGATGAAAAAATTCCTACATATAGTTTAGAACTTACAAAATATGCTAAAGATGAAGATAAAAAATTATCAGGAGCACAATTTAGAATTGTAGGAGAGGGCTTACCTTCTAATGGATTAACAGTAACAACAAATGAAGAAGGAATTCTTCATATAGATGGATTATATGAAGTTGTAAAAAATGAAGATGGTACAGTAAAAGGAAATATAACAGGAATTTATACAATACATGAAATATATGCACCAGAAGGATATGCATTAGATTCTTCAGATATAGTATTTAGATGTTCTAGAGTTAATGGGAAATTAGAAGTAGAATTTTTAGATAATAGCGAAGATAAAATAAGAAAAATAGAAAATGAAGGTACAGAGATACCAGATGTAAGTATTGAAAATGCAGATACAAATACTCCAATACTTAAATTCTCTGTAGAAAATCCACCAATATTTAATCTTATAAAAGTTGATGGAGATGCAGAAGGAGAGCCATTACTAAAAGATGCACAGTTTGAAATTTATTCATTAGATGATAATAGAAATGTAGTAGATTTTGCAAAAGATATTAATGGAGAATATATAGGAACTTTAGAAGGTGAATTGCCTATAACTATATCCTTTGTTCCACAAACTCCAACTAGTAATACTAGCCATACTAGTTACTTATGGTTTCAACTAGATGATGGAACATGGCAAAGTGGTGGAGGAAATAAGGGAGCTAATAATCTTGTTACAACAATGACATCAAATGAATTTACATTAATACAACCAAAGACACTTTCGTTTGATTGGGCAGTATCATCAGAAAGTGCAAATTATGATTATATATACTATACAATAAATAATGTTAAAACTGGAGCGACAATAGGTGGAACATCAACTAAAATTGGTGGAAATAATAGTGTTACATCATATGATAAATTAAATTGGATTTCAAAAGATATAGAACTTCAAGAAGGAACATATACAATCTCATTTACTTATAGAAAAGATAATTCAGCAGATAAAGGGTTAGATGCAGGATTTGTAAAAAATGTAAGAATAGGAAATTCAGGACGTTATTTAATAACAACAAATGAATTTAAAGAAGTTTCATTAAACTTACCAGAGGGGCTATATAAGTTAATAGAAGTAAATGCGCCAGAAGGATATCAGCTATCTGATAAAGAATATTTCTTTGGAATTGGAAGTTCAAAACCAGCAGAATCTGAATTTAAAGTAGAATGGATAAATACTGTTAAAGGTGAAAACTGGAATGAAGTAAATTCAAGTATGGCTACATTTGATGGTGGATTAATTACTTGCCGGAAGTTTTTATGGTGAAGCAGATTTTGGTGGATATAAAATGACATCTAATGGTGAAAAAGATGGATTTGTAGCTAAGTATAATTCAAATGGAGAACTTGAATGGGCAAAAAATATTGGTGGCAGTAAAGATGATGTATTTAATAAAATAATTCAGACAGCAGACGGAAAATATGCTGTAGTAGGATATATTTCAAGTTCAGATATAAATGTAGATTCTAATATTAGAACAAATGGAATACAAGATGGAATATTAATAAGACTTGATGAAAACGGAAACTATATAAATAGTAAAACTATAGGTGGAAAATTAGATGATTATATTTATTCATTAATAGAAGATTCAAGTGGCAATTTAATTGTAACTGGAGGATTCTATAGTGATACACTAAAGATATCTGAAACAGAAAGTATACCAAATCTAGGTTCAATGGATGGATTTGTAATATCTTTTGATTCATCAAATAATTGCAATTGGTATCAAAGAGTTGGTGGAACATATGATATTCAGGCAATAGATATTACAGAAACATCAAATGGATATGCAGTTGCTGCAAACTATATAGGTACTGCAAATTTAGATATAAATGGAACAGCAACTTCTACTGGTAAATCTAGTGCTACTGCTTCTTATCCACAAGATGCAATTATAATTGGTTATAACAATTCAGGTGAATATGTTTGGCATAAATCTATTGGTAGTACAAATAACGATAGCTTAACAGGAATAGAAACACTACAAGATGGAAATATATTGGTTTATGGAAGTTATGCAGGAAATATAGATTTAGATGGAGATGGAACAAACGATTTAACAACAAAAGGACAATTTGATAATATGCTTTTAAAATATTCACCAGATGGAGAATACTTAGAAAAATATTCTTTTGGAAGTACATCTACAGATGTAGTATCAGAAGTTATAGAAACCGAAGATAATGGATTTTTATTAAGTGGATGGTATTATGGAAATATAGATTTGGATGGAGATGGAACAAATGATTTAACTACTAGAACTACTCCAGATGCTTTCATAATTAAACTAGATGAAAATTATGGATTAGAGTTTTGTGATGCTATTAAAGGAACAAATTATGAGGAAGCAAAAACAGTTGCAGAATTAAATGATGGTGGATTTGTAGTCGGTGGAACAACAAGTTCAAGCGATGTTACAGTTTATAATAAAACAAATTCAATTGCATCAGGTGGATATTCAGATGGATTCCTTATAAAATATAATAATGTAGTAACAGCAGAAGAAATACCATCTAGTCAAAATGTTACTATAAAGAACTATTTAAAACAATTTAAAGTAACAACACAAATAGTAAATCCAGTTCCAGACGAAGATGGAAAATCTATAGGCGGTACAGTTACAGGTACATATGGAAATCATAATAAAGTAGATTATCCTATAGAAAATCATATACAATGGGTTGAAGACGGAGTAAAATACGGACATAATACAACAAAACAAATTGTAATTACACCTGCTGAAAATTATGTAGTAACATCTATAAAAATACAATATTTAGATGAAGAAGGAAATGTAACAAAAACAGAAAATTATGCATATTTAGCAGATGAAAATGGAATAGTTACAATGCCAGTGTTTGAAGATGTTAAATCAGATATACATGTTTTAGTAGAGTTTAGCAATACAGTATCAAGTGTTCTAGTAAATCACTTATTATGGACAGAAGAATCTGGCTTAACAGAAACAGCACTTGCAGAAAGCGAATATTATACAGGTCAAATTAGAAATGAAGGAGACCCAATAACAACAGATAATTCATATAATACATATCCAAATGTAGATTTATCAGATTATGAAATAATTACAAACTATGATTACTACTCAAAATTATCAAATCTAGAAGAATTACTAATAGAAAATGGAGTAGATAATGTTCATGATTTATTAATAAAACTAGATTTAGATGAGACAGATTATTACATACCAGATAATGCAACAGGATGTTATAAAGAAGAGCAACAAATAGTAAATTATTACTATAAAGAAAAAACTTACAGTTTAACTGTTGAACATTTAATAGAAGGAACAGACGAGAGAGTTCCAAGTATAGAAGGTGGAACAGTTCAAGATGAAATATCAAATGGACACAAGAAAGATACACCATATGATACAAATAACTCAGATAAAATAGATTATACAAAATATGAATTAGTAGAATTTCCAGATAATAAAAGTGGAATAATTATAGAAGATACATTGGTTAGATATTATTATAGATTAAAAGATTCAGCAGGAGTTATTGTTCATCATTATATAGACGGTACAGAAGAAAAAGTACCTTCAAAAGATGGTGGAGTTGTTGAAGATGAATATTTACCAGAAACAGGAATAGCAAAAATTGGAGATGAGTATAAAACTAATCCATCAGAGAAAATTGCTGAAAACTATAGACTTGTAGAGTCAAAGATTCCTGCAAACAAAGATGGTGAATATGAACAAGATGTTATACATGTATACTATTATTACACATTAGAAACACCAGGAACTACAAATATAATATCAAAAACAGGAACAAACAGAATAGTAAAAGAAGATGAAGAAGTAACATATAAAATAGATTACAATGTTCAAATAGAAAAATATATTGGAGATGCAAGAATTGAAATAGTAGATACACTTCCATATGAAATAGATGTAACAAAATCAGATTTAAATGGTGGAATATATAGTTATAATGAAGAAACAAAAATTGCAACAATAACATGGACAGATTATATTGCAAGCATAGATACATATAATGGAACAAATTCATCAAATAATGAAAAAGTAACATTAAGATCAGATACAAGTTTGAACTTAGTTTCTGTATCAGATATAAAAAATATTAGTGTTGTATATTTATATATAGATGCAAGCAAGCCATCTATGACAAATACAGTTACTGGAAGAACATTGCTAATAACAACAAATACATCAACACCAGAAGTAACGGCAGATAGTACAACAACATATGGATTTAACTCAAATATTGCAGTTAGAAAAGTTTGGGAAGATGAAAATAATAAACTAGGAATAAGACCAAATGAAATACAAGTAACATTAAAGGCAATAGTTACAGATAGTGCAGGAAATGAAATACAATACAATATTCCAGACACATTAAATATGATTGTTATTGATGAAAGTGGAAATCCAGTAGAACAGACAGTAAATATTGAAAAAACAGTTACTTTAAAAGGAACTAAAGGCGATACAAACGGAGAAAACTGGACATACAGTTGGCCTAACTTAGAAAAATACGATAATCAAGGAAGACTAATTCATTACTATCTTGAAGAAGAACCTTTAGAAGGAAATCTAGGAGTTGTATATAGCTCTAGCCAAAGTATAGATCCTGAAAATGAGAATTTACATATAATTACAAATACATATACAAAACCAGAAGAAAAAATTGATTTCATAGTAGATAAAGTATGGGATGATAATGAAAACAAATATGGTAAAAGACCAGAAAAAGTAAGATTTGTTATTAAAAAATATATAGATGGTTCAGTTGCAGAGCCAATTGAAACATCATCATATTATGATTTAAATACAAATTCAGAAACAGAACATACATTTGAACTTGATAGATATGACAGCAAAGGAAATGAAATTAGTTATGTTGTAGTAGAACAAGAAGTAAATTCTGGAGACTTAAAATTCTACAATTATCCTCAAGGTGTAAAATACGATAATAAAACAACAACAATAGAGAATAACAAAGTTATAAAAACAACAACAATAACAAATACATTTAAATCACCAGATGATAAAATAGAGCTTGAAGTAAACAAAGTGTGGAATGACAATGAAAATGCTAATGGAAAACGTCCAAATAGTATAGAACTTGAAGTATATCATTATGAAATTAATGAAGACGGTGAGAATGTTGCAGTTGTAGATAAAACAGAAACTCTAGAAATTTTAGATACTAATAAAAAAGTAATTGAAGTAAATGCTACAGATAATACAGTAATAAAAGAAGAACCACAAGAACCTAATATAGATGAAGAATATGTAGAAGAGCAAGAATTACCTGATTTAGATGAGGAATCTGTAAAAGAACCAGAAGATGATACTATAGAGAATACTCAAACAACTTCTGAAATAAGTGATAAAGAAAACACAAATACAACTACTGAAAATGATACGGTTTTAAATAATGATGAAATAAAGAATGAAACTATAAGTGAAGAAAAAACAAACAACACAATTTCAAGTGGTGAAACTACAAAAACAGAAACAACAGAAAATGCAGAAGTTCCGGTTGTAAGAACTGCACAGGAAACTTATACAAAAGTATTTACAGAACTTCCAAAATATGATGAAACAGGAAAAGAAATAATATACTTAGTAAGAGAAAAAGAAGGTTCAGAATTTTATGCACCAACAGTAAGTGATATGGTAGAAACAGAAAAAGGATATTCTGTAATTATTACAAATACATTTACAGTACCAGATGATAAAATAGCTGTTCAAGCAGAAAAAGTTTGGGATGATGAAAATAATAAAAATTCTAAAAGACCAGAAAGCATAAAATTAATACTAGTTAAAGGTGATGAAACAGTTGCAACAGCCGTTGTAACAGAATCAGACGCTTGGAAAACTACATTTGAAAATCTTCCAAAATATGATGAAAAAGGAAATGAAATAGAATACTCATTAAAAGAAGAAGCAATTGAAGAAAGCGATTTAAAATTCTATACAGTAGAAAATAGTAGTGTTCAAGTTGTAAAAAAAGATAATACATATTCAGCATCTATTACAAATAAATTTACAGTTCCTGAAGAAAAAATAACTTTAAGAGCTATAAAAGTTTGGGATGATAATAATAAAGATAGATTATCTAAAATAACATTAGTACTAACAGGAGACGATGGTAATGTTTATAAGAAAACAATTTCATCAGCTAATAGTGATAAATCAAATTCAAACAATTGGATTGCAGATTTTGAAGTATTAAAGTATAATTTATCAACAGGTGAAGAAGTTGTATATACTTTAAGTGAAGAAGAAGTAAATAGTGGAGACTTAAATAGATACATAACAAGTGTTAATGGATACACAATAACAAATACTTTAATTGTAAAAGAATTAAATGTTACTAAAACAGGTCCAGATACAATATCTTCAATAGATGAAAAACTAGAATACAAATTGGATTATAAAGCAGATATTGATACAAAATATAGAGGAGATACAAAAATTACAGTTGTAGATACTCTTCCATATAAAATAGATGAAACAAAGGAATATAATCTAGATGGTGGAACATATAGCATTGATGAAGAAACAAATATTCCAACAATAACATGGAGTGGTATATATAATTTTGATACAAATACAATTACTTGGTCAGATGAAAGCACTCAAGTGTTAGAAATAAATACAGAAGATGTAAAATTAAATACAATTGAATTTTCAAAAACAATCTCTTTTGTATATGAAGGAATAGAAATAGCAGATGAAGGAACTACAATTCATAATGAAGTTAAAGGAAGGGTAGAACTTTCAAATGGAGCACAAGACGAAGACACAGATTTTGTAGATACAGTTACAGATTTTACAAAAGACATTACAGTAATAAAAGATTGGCAAGGTGACTTAGTAACAAAAGAAGATGGAACAACAGAAATTGTTGGAAGACCTGAAGAAGTTACTGTTAAATTAAATAGAGTAATGCCAGATGGAACAAAAGTAGAACTTGCAAAAATGCTACTTACTGCTACAACTAATTGGAAATACACATGGGAAAACTTAGCAAGATATGATAAAGAAACAAGAGAAGAAATTAACTATAATGTAGAAGAAGAAACAACTTTTGAAAATTACTATAGTAGAGTCTTTGAAGAAGATGGAACATTTACTATAACAAACTTCAAGTATGGAAGTTTAACAATTACTAAAGTAGATAGCAAAGATAAAGACAAAAAACTTGAAGGTGCAACATTTAAACTAGAAAGAATAATTGAAAAAAATGTTGAAGGTAAAGATGAAGTAGAAAAAGTTGTAGATAATACATTTACTCCTATTGAAAAAACAACAGATGAAAATGGAATTGCAATTTTCGATAAATTAGAATGGGGAGAATACAAACTAACAGAAATAGAAGCACCAAGTGGATATAATCTATTAAGAAATAGTATAGATGAAATAGTAATAAGACAAAATAGAGTAGATTTAGAGAAAACAATTTCAAATAGTGAAGGCTTTAAATTACCAATAACAGGAGGAATCGGTGTAACAATATTTATAGTAATAGGAGCATTTATAACATGGATTTCTATAAAATTAATTAGAGCTAACCAAGTAACTACAGGAAAAAGAACATATAAGAAACCAACTAGAAGAGCAAAAAAGAAAAAATTCTAAAATTTTGCTATAAACTTTAATAGGAAGAAAATTATTCTTCCTATTAAAGACTTTATAGATTATATTATAGGAAAATCTGCGTTCTTTCCTATAATAAAAATTTCATTTACTTTACTAAAATATAACTCATATTTATGAGTTATATTTTTTTTATTCTTTAATATAATTTAAATATTGGAGAGGTAAAAAATGATTAATTTGGCTGTTATAAATATAAAAGATATATTTAAGTTTTTTAAAAGAGCTATTTTTGTTATTATAATAATATTGTTTGTTATAAATACTTTTTCAAAAATTGAATTTAATATTAGCAATTTTAAAAATCAACTTTCATTTAATAGTAAAATAATAGATAAAAATGTTTTACTTTCTAAATATTATAATAGCAATTTATCAAACAGTGAAAGTGGATTAAAAAAGATACTTGTTTCAGAGTTTGCTTTGTTTTCTAGTGAAGAAGAATTGATGGAAAAAGAAAATCAAGAAGAAGTTTTGGAATTTGAAAATGTAAGTGATAATACTAATAGTAGCAATGATGCAAATGAATCCGAATCAAATACAACATCTCTTGCACAAGCTACTGAAAATATGAGTTCAGTAGAACCTATGGCTGAAACAAAAGTTATTAAAGAAAATAATAAAACAGATAATTATACAAATACCTATAAAACTGTAAAAATAAAAAATGAATCATCATATAATTTAACAGAAGAAATGTTACTTCCTAATGTGGATTTCCAAAATAAAAATGATATTATAATATACCATACACATACATGTGAAAGTTATACACCAACAGAAGCAAACAACTATGTTGCAAGTGGTAATTTTAGAACAATAGATTTAAATTATAGTGTAGCACGAGTTGGAACAGAACTTACAAATAATTTATTAAGCTTAGGCTTTAATGTTAATCATAATACAACATATCATGATTATCCTGCATATACAGGATCATATACTAGATCTTTAGCCACAATAAATGAAATTTTATCTAAAAATAGTTCAGCTGAATTTATTATAGATTTACATAGAGATGCAATTGGAAGTATGAGTAATTATGCTCCAGCAGTTCAAATAGGAGAAGAAATTGGAGCACAATTAATGTTTGTTATAGGAACAGACGGTGGTGGATTAGAACATAAAGACTGGTTATATAATTTTAAAATGGCAGTAAAAATTCAGGAAAAAGCAAACGAGATGTATCCGGGATTATTTAAACCAATAATATTAAGAAATTCACGTTACAATCAACATGTTACTAAAGGATCTTGCATTATAGAGGTTGGTGCTACAGGAAATACTATTGAACAATGTAATACAAGTATGAAATATTTAGCTAAAGTTATTGAAGAAGTTATGAAATAAATATAAAAATATTTGACAGAATTAACATAATGTGGTAAAATAATAAACGTAGCGTTTAACTAATAACATTTTTAAGAAAGGTTGGTAAAACATTATGATGAATGAGAACTTGTGCAAATGCTATGCTGAACTCGTGGAGATCCGGAATGGATTAAGGACTGCCGAGAACGACGGAGCAATCAAAGGCTACATGAAGCGGCTGGAAGATTGCACAGTCTACCTGCAGACAGAAGATGAATATGCCCCGTGGGCTGCTACACTGGAAAATGCTGTACAGCGTTATAACAGCGGCGACAGTGTAATTACCATGGAATATATCATCAAGTATGCAGACAAGCTGGCGGAGCTGATCGAGGTAACAACCGAGCCGGAAGAGACCGGGAAAACCTTTGCTCAGATTCGTGATGAAGCAAAAGCAACAGGTGAAAAAATCGCAAGTACTGTGCAGCTGGGATACCAGACGGCGCGTGACCGGATCAAAAGCGAAGGACCTATTTATGCAGCAGGGGCTGCAAGCGTTCTGAGAGGCTTTGGTAAGAAGATCGAAGACGGCTTACGCAACTGGGCGAAAGATGACGAAGCAGAGCCGGAAGGCGAGGCAACGGACAACACAGGAGAAAGCGAGGAGGAGTAACAAACAGGTTCCATCCAAAAATTGAATAATGGACCTTGTGGCGGGAGAGGAAGTTTCTCCCGTCATTTTTTTATTTATTAGGAAAGTACTCTGGAGCTCTTACTAAATAAAGTCTTCGGCAAATTAGAAAGTAATTTTATTGACAAAATTAACATAATGTGTTAAAATGGCGGAGTAACAGTTTATAGAACATAATATGAAAGGTTGGTAACCAAATGAAAAGAGAGGACATTCGGTACGAGGTAACAGAACTTACGGGCTTCAGCCGAGATTTAGACCAGGCTGAAACTAAGCCGGACATTGATTCCAACATGATGCGGCTGTATTATAAAATGAATGAGCTGCTATCGGAACCTGAGTATGCAAATAGCGCTGAAGAAATTATTCAGAATATTGAGTCTTACCAGGAAGGAAATATGTCCAAGCAAAAAGTAGTTCACAGTGTAACTAATCTGATTGAAACTATGCAGAAAGATTTTCTTAATCAACCGGAAACAGGTTTTAAGAAATCTATTTATGAAAAAATCAGAGAGTATGATCCTAAGAAAGGTGAGGAAAACAAAATGAGTGCAAACAATCCAAACGAAATCATCGCCCAACTTAAAGCAATCCGGAGAAATCTTGAAGTAGCAGAGGATTTCTATGATATCGAAATGTACATGAAACGGCTTACAGAGATCGCTGTTATCATGAGAGACATGGAATCGGCGCAGGAAATGCGGAAACATATTACACGCTATTACATGAACAAGCTGGAGATGGAAGATCTTCTGGACCGGCTGGACGAATTCATCGAAGCATTCCAAATAGAAGTGGAGGAGCGCAGCAAATGTGAATCCGAAACAACTGTGGGAGATGTATGTGAAGAAGTCAAAAATGTGTGTGTAAACGCATGGAGCATCATGCGTAAGGAAGCTGGAGCAGCTTGTAGAGACATCAGAAAAACAATCCGTGAGGAAACACCGAACTGTGCGAATGCAATAGGCTACATTAAGGATACGCCAAAGAGAGCTGAAAAAGCAATCAAGGGCGGCATAAGGAAATGGCTTTTCTCAGATGAAGAAGAGTAATAATATTTCTGTTTAAAAGAATTAGTTAATCGAAAAATTTTGAGTAAAACCTTGAGTGGCGGGGATAGATTTATCCTCGCCACTTTTGTATTTTTTATATGAAACCAATATTTACAAAGTAAATATTGGAGTACTTAGCCTGTAACAGCTAAAGCTTAACAGGCTAAGTAATTTCAATTACTTTATGAGTGTAATCTAAGTTTGCAATTGGATTATTTTTATATCCTAAAGTATAAACATTACTAGCAAAAATATCTTTAGAAATCATATTCCTTAATGTATTATCATTAGAATTTTCCATAAATTTTTTAACAGAAACTATAATTTTTAATTTTGGATTTGCAGCAGCAATTGCAGAAATAATTCTTTTTCCATGTTTATTAAATCCAAGAACTCTAATGTAAGGAGTAACTCTTTTTGAAGCATTTATATCTTTTCCGAGAGATATTTAATAGAGCATATAATAAAATTCTTTGAATTCTGCTTTGAGTATATCTTTTTGTTTTTATATTAGAAATTAAATCATTTAAATTATTAACAGTATTTGCTGCAAGTTTTATTCTATTTTCTAATCCTTCAGAAACGTCTGGAAGATTAGCTATTTCAGATAGTGTCATTTTTCTAAGAGTATAAATTATTTCTTTTTCAAACACAGATAAATCTTGAATTATTTTTCCATTTTGCATAGCTTCATCAAGAAGTTCGTAGGTTTCAAAAGGAACAACTCTGTGTACATTTTTTTTGTTTTGAATCATTGTTCTTATTGCAGTAGCACTAGCAATCCCATTTTTTACAGTTTTACTATTATAATCACTGTAATCTCTTTTTATAGTTAGAGGCTTTATATGACTTCTATGTTTTTTTATCGCTTTTAAATATTCAACACCTAATATATTATTTGGGTTATTTAAAATATCTGTATATTTTTTTGAAGTCCCAAAAAATTGAGATAATGCAATTTCACGAGCACGAGGATAAGATAATCCAGATTTTAATTGAGCTGTTATTAAAGAAGAAAATTCTTTTGGTTCTTTATATAATATAGAAGCAACATCATTAAGAGGTGATATTTCTCCAATTTCACTTCCAAAAGAAAGATAATCTACAACACCTAAACTATTTAAAATTTTTATAGCACCATCAGCAAAGTTTTCGGCACTAGAAAGAGCATAAACAGTAGGAAGTTCTATAACTAAATCAATACCACCTCTTAATGCCATTTCTGTTCTAGTCCATTTATCAACTAAAGCTGTATCACCTCTTTGAACAAAATTACCACTCATTACAGCAACTGTAAAATCTGTTTTAGTTAATTGTTTTGATAATTCTAAATGATGAATATGCCCATTATGAAAAGGGTTATATTCAGAAACTATACCTAATATTCCATCCAAAATAAATCACCGCCTGTATTGTAATATTTTCAATTTACTGGTATAATATCATAGATTAATTAAAAAGACAATAGGAGTAATTTATGAAACAAGTTACAATATATACAGATGGTGCATGTTCAGGAAATCCTGGACCAGGTGGTTGGGGAGCAATTTTAATGTATAATGAAACATCAAAAGAAATTTCAGGAGCAAATAAAGATACAACAAATAATATAATGGAAATAACAGCAGTATTAGAAGCACTAAAATTGCTAAAAGAAGAATGTGAAGTAAAAGTTTATAGTGATAGTGCCTATGTAGTAAATGCATTTAAGCAAGGATGGATATACAATTGGAGAAAAAATAACTGGAAAACAGCTAGTAAAGATCCTGTTAAAAATCAAGAACTTTGGGAAGAATTATATAGTTTAGTACAAAAGCATAAAGTAGAATTTATAAAGGTGAAAGGTCATAGCGATAACGAATACAATAATAGATGTGATTTTTTAGCAACAAGCGCTATAAAAACACTATAATGTGGAGGATGTTTAATATGAAAATATTAGGAATTACAGGAACTTCAGGTTCAGGTAAATCAACTTTTAGCAAAATATTAGGTGAAAGAGACGATGTAAAAGTAGTAGATGCAGATAAGGTTGCAAGAGATTTGTCTATTCCTGGAACAGATTATTTAAAAGATGTGGTAAATGCATTTGGAGAAGAAATTTTATTAGAAGATGGAAATTTAAATAGAAGAGCTTTAGCTCATATAATTTATAGTGATGAAAATGAACGTAAAAAATTAAATTCAATAACATTTCCTCATATTAGTAGAGAAATTTATGAAAGAATAAAAGCATTTGCAGATCCAAAAATAAAATTTGCAGTTATAGATGCACCACTTTTATTTGAAGCCGGTTTAGATAAAGTATGTGATAATGTAATTTCTTTAGTTGCAGATGAAGAATTACAAGTAAAAAGAATTTGCAAAAGAGATTGTTTAGATGAAAAAACAGCAAGAGCTAGACTAAGCTCACAAAAACCAGCTAGTTTCTATGTGGAAAATTCAGATATTGTTATTATGAATACAGAAAAAACAGATTTAAGAAAAGAAGCAGAAAACTTATTAAATAAATTAGAAAGGTCAAGTGAAATTTCAGAACAATCTTTAAATTTCACAAAAGGAAAGGATAAAACAGATGAAGGTCGCTGAGTTTAATTATGAATTACCAAAAGAATTAATTGCTCAACATCCTTATGATAAAAGAGATGAAGCAAGACTTATGGTATTAGATAAAGAAGAAGAAAAAATAGAACATAAAGTTTTTAAAGATGTAATAGATTACTTAAATCCAGGAGATTGTTTAGTAATTAATAATACAAAAGTTATACCAGCAAGACTTTATGGGAAAAAAGATACTGGTGCTAATGTAGAATTCCTTTTATTAAAAAGAATAGAAGGAGATACTTGGGAAGCAATGGTACGCCCAGGTAATAAATTAAAACCAGGTAGTAAAGTTATATTTGGAGAAGGACTTTTAAAAGCAACAGTTCTAGATATTTTAGAAGGTGGAAATAGAAAAGTAGAATTTGAATATGATGGGATATTTAATGAAATTTTAGATCAAATAGGAATGATGCCACTTCCACCATATATTACAGAAGCATCTAGAGAAGATAATGAAAAATATCAAACTGTATATGCAAAATATGAAGGCTCAGCAGCAGCCCCAACAGCAGGACTTCATTTTACAGAAGAACTTTTACAAAAAATAAAAGAAAAAGGTGTTGAAGTTGCTAATGTAACTCTTCATGTTGGAATTGGAACATTTAGACCAGTAAAAGTTGAAACAGTTGAAGAACATGAAATGCATTCTGAACATTATTATATAAAAAAAGAAGATGCAGATAAAATAAATAAAGCAAAACAAAATGGAAAAAGAGTAATTGCAGTTGGAACAACATCTTGTAGAGTTTTAGAATCTGTAGCAGATGAAAATGGAATAGTTAAAGAAACAGAAGGAGATACAAGTATTTTTATTTATCCAGGATATAAATTTAAATGTATAGATAGTTTAATTACTAATTTTCATTTACCAGAATCAACATTAATTATGTTGGTTTCAAGTTTGGCAGGAAAAGATTTTATTATGAAAGCATATAACGAAGCAGTAGAAAAAGAATATAAATTCTTCAGTTTTGGAGATGCAATGATAATACTATAATAATTAGTGAAATAGAAATAAGAAAGGAAAAATTATGGAAAACGCAATAACATATGAATTATTACATACATGTAAACAATCAGGAGCAAGAAGAGGTGTAATTCATACTCCACATGGAGATATACAAACACCAATATTTATGCCAGTTGGAACTCAAGCAACAGTAAAAGCAATGACACCAGAAGAATTAAAAGAAATGGTACAAGCTCAAATAATTTTATCAAATACATATCATTTATTTTTAAGACCAGGACATGAACTTGTAAAAGAGGCAGGTGGACTTCATAAATTTATGAATTGGGACAGACCAATTTTAACAGATAGTGGAGGATTTCAAGTATTTAGTTTAGGTGCTTTAAGAAAAATAAAAGAAGAAGGTGTTGAATTTAGATCACATCTAGATGGAAGCAAACAATTTATTAGTCCTGAAAAAGCAATGGAAATAGAAGAAGCACTTGGTGCAGATATAATAATGGCTTTTGATGAATGTTGTCCATATCCTTCAACTTATGAATATACAAAAAAATCAATGGAAAGAACAACAAGATGGGCTGCAAGATGTAAAGAAGCACATACAACAGTAGATAAACAAGGATTATTTGGAATTATTCAAGGTGGATTTTATAAAGATTTAAGAGAACAAAGTGCTAAAGACTTAATAGAAATGGATTTTCCAGGATATGCTATTGGTGGAATAAGTGTTGGAGAACCAAAAGAAGAATTTTTAGATATATTAAATTTTACAACACCTTTAATGCCTGAAAATAAACCAAGATATTTAATGGGAGTAGGAACACCAGATTATTTAATAGAAGCAGCAATTGCAGGAATAGATATGTGTGATTGTGTACTTCCAACAAGAATTGCAAGACATGGAACAGCAATGACATCACATGGAAAATTAGTAGTAAGAAATGCAGCATATGAAAAAGATTTCACACCATTAGATCCAGAATGTGATTGTTATGCTTGCAAAAATTATACAAGAGCATATATAAGACATTTAATAAATACAAAAGAAATTTTAGGTGTAAGATTATTATCAATTCATAATTTAAGATTCTTGACTAAATTAATGGATAGAGTTAGAATTGAAATAGAGAATGATAATTTATTAACATTTAGAGATGAATTTTATAAAAATTATGGTTATACAAAAGAATAGATAGGAGGTTTTTTATGAACTTAGAAGAAAGCAACTCTTATAACGAAGAAATTGAAAGCAGAGATAGAAAAAGAAGAGCAGTAATGTTATCAATTATATTATGTGGGGTATGTATAGCACTATTATTTATAATGATAATCGTTATAAGTTATAAAGATTCAATTACAGAAAAGTTTTTTGTTGATGGAAAACAAGTAACATTTTCAGATGGACTTTATAAAGATATAAATGGAGTTACATATATAAATGTTAGAACTCTTTCAAAAACATTAGGATACTCATATACAAAAGGTGAGTATAAAAAATATAATGAAAATGAAGATAGTTGCTATTTACAAAATGATTTTGAGATAGTTTCTTTATCTGCAGGAGATGAAAGTTACAATAAATATATTGAAATATCAAAAAATAAACCAACTATTGCAGAAATTCCAGTAGTAGCTAAAAACGAATCTGGATATGTAGAAAACTATATAATAGAAAATCCAATTGTTTTTGAAAATGATACAATTTATGTACCACTAGAATCAATTTCAAAAATGTTTAATATACAAGTTTCTTGGCAAGAATATAGAAAAAAAATGTACACTTTAGAAAATAGAATTAAAGCAGCACAAACATCTATTGCTAAGAAATACACAGAAATGAGCGGATATTATGAAAATTTAAGAGCAATAATAGATGGATATGTAGTTGTTTCAAAATCAGAATCAGATCCTAAATATTATGGTGTATATTCATTAACAGATAATATGGAAACAATAAGTTTAAAATATGATGATATGACATATATTCAAAATGTTGGAGAATTTTATATAACAGTTGAAAATGGAACAATGGGACTATTATCAGCAGATGGTGGAACAATAATTGCTCCATCAGAATTTGAAGAATATTTCTTTATTAGATGATGATGGAGAAGATCAATTATACCTTGTAAAAAAAGGTGAAGAATATGGAGTTGTTAGTAGAACAGGTGAGGTTCTAATTCATGCTGAAAATGATGAAATTGGATTAGATGAAGATACACTTGAAAACTATACATTAGAAAATATAAGAAATGCAAATGTTTTATTTGATTCTTGTATTCCTGTAAAAAAAGATGGTAAATATGGTTTATTTAATAAAAAAGGTGAACAAATTTTAAATCTATCTTATGAAGGATTTGGATATCAATCAGAATCAAAATTAAAAACATCTGGTAATGAACAAAGTGTATTACTAATACCTGCATCTGTAGGAATAAAAGGAATTGTTGTAAACTATAATGATTTATATGGTATTTTTGATGTAACAACAGAAAAGTTATTATTACCATGCGTTTATAGTAAAATATATGCAATAACTAGAAATGGAAAAACAAATTATTATATTGAATATAATGGTGCTTCAGTTGACTTAAAAGATTATTTAGAAGATAATGCCTTAAATAATGTTGATGAAGAAGGAAATGAATTAAAATCAAGAACAAAACAAGATACAACACTTCCAACTAATGGAGAAATAGATTCTTCTGAAAATGATAATGGTCAAGAAAATGAAATTAGTCGAGATATGAATGCTGATGAAAATATTCAAAACAATGATTCAAATGAAGATCCAAATGTTATAGAATTAAATTAATAAAGTAATAAAAAAGAAAATTTCTAATATACTGTATTAGAAATTTTCTTTTTTTGTGAGGTGTTTTATGAAAGTATTTTTCAAAAATTTATTATTATCTATTCTAATTTCACTTATATTAATTGTTATTTTATCTATTGTAATGAGCAATACAAATATAAATGATAATCTACTAAATCCAATAGTTATAGGAATTGTAACTTTTTCTCTTTTAATTGGTGCATTTAATATGTCTAGAAGTAAAAAAGAAAAAGGAATAGTTTTTGGCAGTTTATTAGGAATTGTATATGTTTTTATACTATATTTAATATCTAGTATTATTTTAATGAATTTTTCTTTACAAGTAAGTTCAATATTTTTTATACTTTTGGGAATATTAGGAGGAGCAGTTGGTGGAATACTAGGTGTTAATTTTTAAAATTTATATTAAAAGATGTTGATATTTTTTATGATTTAATATACAATCAACGAGTAAAAAACTTACGCTTAGTGCGTTTACATAAAAATGTAGCAAAGGAGGAAATATGATAACTTTTGAAGATGTTGTAAATAATGCTGAAGTTAATGAACTTATAATAAATGCTCAAAAACAAATGGATGTTATTGGATATACAGAACATTCAATAAGACACGTTTCTTTAGTTGCAGCAAGAGCTGCGCAAATCCTAGAATCACTCGGATATGATGAAAGAAGAGTAGAACTTGCTAAAATTGCTGGATATATGCATGATATTGGAAATTGTGTAAATAGAGTAGATCATGCACATACTGGTGCAATTTTAGCTTATAATATTTTAAAAGATATGGGAATGGATGTTAAAGAAAGAACTGAAATTATTATGGCAATAGGAAATCATGATGAATCAACTGGTACACCTGTTAGTGATATATCAGCAGCTTTAATTTTAGCAGATAAATCAGATGCCCATAGAAGTAGAGTATCCAAAACAGATAGAAGTCTTTTTGATAAACATGATGAAGTAAACTTTGCAGTTACAAGTTCAGAATTAAAGATAGATACAGAAGAAAGAAAAGCTATCTTAAATTTAAAAATAGATACAAAAATTTGTCCTGTTATTGATTATTTTGAAATATTTATGGATAGAACAAAAATGAGTAAAAGAGCAGCAAAATATTTAGGTTTATGGTTTGAATTAATAATTAATGATACAAACTTATTATAGGAGGTAGTTGTTTTGGAAAAAAATTTTAAAAAAATTAAAACACTAGCTGTAGTATTAATTGTAGTTTTAATATCAGCAATAGCTTTTGGTGGTTTATATATTAAAAACCAAGGCGTATGGAAAAATGTTTTACCAGAATTTAGTTATGGTATGGAACTTGATGGAATTAGAGAATTAAGATTTACTCTAGATACATCAGAAGAAGAAAAAGAAGTTTATGTAGATGAAAATGGAAATTATGCAGGAGATGTGGCAGAACACGAAGATGAAACAACATCAAATCAAGAAATAGATTTAGTAGATGAAAACGGAAATCCAATATCTTCTGAAAACACAGAAGAACAAACACAAGAAGCAGAAGAAACAAAAACAGAAGATACAGAAAACAAGGAAGATGATGTTTTAGCAGGCTACAGTAAAGAAACAAGAACAATAAAAGCTAATGAAGATTCAGACATAAATATTAATAATTTTGAAAAAACAAAAAAAATAATTCAAGAAAGATTAGAAACATTAGATTTATATGAATATAACATTAGATTAGATGATGTTACTGGAGAATTAGTTGTAGAAGTTCCAGATAATGATAATGTAGAAATTCAAGAATCTATGATTGCTACAAAAGGAAAATTTGAAGTTGTAGATCATCAAAATGGTCTTATATTATTAGATAATTCACATATTAAAAATGTATCAGCAACATATGCTAATAATGAAAGTGGTTACCAATCTTATTTAGTTGTCCAATTAACTAAAGAAGGAACAGAAAAATTAAAAGAAATAAGTAAAAAATATGTAACAACAACAGATGAAAATGGAACAGAAACAACACAATATGTTGCAGTTGAATTTGATGATCAAGAATTACTAGAAACATATTTTGGTGATGAACTAACAAATGGTGTACTTCAAATTCCTTTAGGACAAGCTACAACAGAATATGATGATTTTGTAACAGCATATAATAGTACAACAAGAGTTGCTTCAATTTTAAATTCAGAAAAAATGCCACTTGCATATAATTTAAATGCAGATAATTATATTCAATCAGATATAACATCAGAAAGCAAAACAATAGCAATTATTTCATTTGCAATAATTGTTTTAATCCTTTCAGTTGTAATGATTGTAAAATATAAAGCAAAAGGTTTAAAATATTCAATACTTAATATTGGATATATTGCAATAGTAACATTAATATTTAGATATACTAATGTTCTTATTACATTAAACTCTTTAGTTGCTTTTGCGGGTTGCGTAGGAATAAATATGTTATTTGAATATAAATTACTAGAAAACTTAAATAAAAATGATGATGTAAAATTAGTATTTGCAGAAACAATGAAACAATTATATCTTGCAATTATTCCAGTTATGATAATTGCAGTTATATTTACATTTATGTCAAGTGCTGTAATTAGCAGTATAGGAATGGTTTTATTCTGGGGAATTGCTATACAAGCACTATATAGTGGAATACTATATCTTATTGGTATAATTTAAATAATATAATGTAAATAAAAATATGGAGGATATAATATGAAATTAAGTGGAACAAAAAAAATATTGCTATTAGGATTAATTCTTATTATTGTTGCAGGAATAGTTGTGGTAGCTTTAAAAGGAGTTAATGTATCTTTATTATTCGAACAACATGAATCTGTAAATTTAGTAATAGGAAAAGAAGTTAATATAAAAGATATTAACGATATGTGTAAAGAAGTTTTTAAAGATAAAAAAGTTATAGTAAGAAAAGTAGAATTATTTGATGATGCAGTTAATATAAATGTAGAATCAATGACAGATGAAGAAAAACAAAGTGTAGTAGAAAAAGTAAATGAAAAATATGGAACTGAATTTTCAGCAGAAACAATTAGTGTAAAATCAAATCCAAAAGTAAGAATAAGAGATATAGTAAGACCATATATAGTACCTCTTGTTATATCAATAATTGCTATAGTTGCATATATGGTAATAAGATTTAGAAAAATGAGCAGTTTAAAACTTTTAGGAAAAATAGCTGCAATAATTATTTTAACAGAAGCAACAGTTATAAGTATTGTTACAATAGTAAGAATTCCAGTAACACCAACTTTAATAAATGTTATGTTTGCACTTGCTGTATTAGAATTAGTTTTATATATTGATTATACAGAAAGAAATTATAAGGAAGCTAATTAGAAATTTATAGAGAAATATAAATTTTAAGTTAGATTAAGTGTTTAAATAAAAATGTTGGGAAAACACTTGATTTTTTAAGATAATCGTAGTAAAATAAATAACGTAAAAATACCATATTCTTAGATTAAAGGAAAAAACCTACTTTATTCTCAGTATATGGCAAATATAAAAAATAGGAGGAAAAAGAAAAATGACTAAGGAAAGAAAACAAGAAATTATAGCAACACATAAAAGAGAAGAAAACGATACTGGTTCTCCAGAAGTTCAAATTGCTCTTTTAACAGAAAGAATTTCAGAATTAACAGAACACTTAAAAGTTCACCAAAAAGATAATCACTCAAGAAGAGGATTATTAAAAATGATAGGTAAAAGAAGAAACCTATTAAACTACTTAGCTAAAAAAGATATCAACAGATATAGAGAAATAGTTAAAAAATTATCTTTAAGAAAATAATTTTAAAGCCTGCACAAAGTGCAGGCTTTTGTAATATTCTATATATTTAATACAAAAAAGCTCATCTAGCAAAGATGAGCTTTTTGCATGCTGTAAGATAGCATAAAATATGGCGACTTGCCAAGAAAACCACAACATTTTTTGCAGCTATAAGGATAACAATAGCTTAGAAAAGTTTTTTCATCATATTTTCCTATTTTTTTTTAATCTTCCTTAAAATCTTCTATTGATTCCTGCTCATAAAAGTATTCGGGATTTTCGGTATGCATTAACTCTGTTAATGCTACAATTGCAAGCTCAATATTATCATCATCTGGTTCATCTGTTGTAAAGAATTGAAGAAGTTTTCCCAACAAATTAAAAGGAAAAATTGAATGTAAAAAAAGAGGGATGATAAATAATAATAATTCAGGAATCATAAAACCAAAAGAGAGATATACGAAATATCCGATTAATTGTCCTGTAATTAAAGCTGAGAAAATAGTTACACCACATGATTTATAAATACGTGAAAACTCTTTAGCTTCAGCTATAGAAGGAATATATTCCAATCTTTCATAAGCTCTCATTACTTTATGTTCTGCACCATGGTTTTTACGTAGTTTATGTTTTGGATCTTTAGTAATACCAAAGATTATAGAGAAGCATACCATTAGGAATAATAATGGTACAGAAATGAGATAATAATAGGAACTGATTTCACACCGCTTAATCATAGGATTTAGACAGAATCCTTTTATCATTGGAATAATATAAACAACAAAGGTTGAAAAGATTCCAAGTAGAAAAGTAATAACAGGATTCGGTAGAAGAGTGCTCCAATTTGATGGTGGAGTTTTTTCAGATACAGTCTCAGTTTTTATTTCACCATCAGACTGTCTAATAGCCCGTGATGTATGAGATAAGCCAGTATAACTAATCCAATTTTTGTCAGAATGACCCAGTGAAAGGGTAAGCATAATGTTATCCTCCTTATAAGATGTTTTGTTAACAGTTATAAAAATTATAGCATGATTTACATAAAGTGTCAATTCGCCTTGCTATTTTAAAATCTTAGATTTTTGGATATATTAAAATACTGAAATGTTCAAAAAATCTAATAACAAAAAACTCATTACCTGTAAGTAATGAGTTTTGGTATACTGTAAGATAGTATAAAATATGGTGATTTGCCAAGAAAACTACAATATTTTTTGCAGTTTATAAGGATAACAATGTGTTAGAAAGGATCATCACGATGTTTTTCGTTATATTTTCTTATTTTTTCTCTAAATTCCTTCTTAAAATTTTCTAAAGCTTTCTGTTCAGCAAAGTATATTGAATTTTCGGTATGCATCAGTTCTGTTAATGCCGCAATTGCAAGCTCAATATTATCATCATCTGGTTTATCTGTTGTAAAGAACTGAACAATTTTTCCAAAAAGATTAAAAGGAAAAACTGAATGAAAAAATAGAGGGACGATATATAATAATAGTTCAGGAATCATAAAACCATAATATATATACACGAAATAACCTATTAATTGCCCTGTAATTAAAGCTGAATAAATAGTTGCACCGCATCCGCTAGAAATTCTCGAAAAATTTTGAGCTTTATTTATAGTGGGAATATATTCTAATTCTTCATATGCTCTTATTACTTTATGCTCTGCACCATGATTTTTACGTATTTCATGTTTTGGATCTGTATTAATAATAGAGATTACACCAAAGATTATTAATAAGATTATTAAAGGTACAGAGATGAGATAATAATAGGAACTGACTTCATGCCGCTTAATCATAGGGTTTAGCCAGAATCCTTTTATTATTGGAAGAATATAAATAACAAAGGTTGAAAAAATTCCAAACAGAAAACTAGTAACAGGATTAAATTGAAGAGTACTCCAATTTGATGGCGGCGCTTTTTTAGATACAGTCTCGGTCTTTATTTCACCATCAGACTGTCTAATAGCCCGTGATGTATGAGATAATCCAGTATAACTAATCCAATTCTTGTCAGAATGACCCATTGAAATGGTAAGCATAATGTTATCCTCCTTATAAAATGTTTTGTCAACAGTTAAAAAAAATTATAGCATAATTTACATAAAACGTCAATTTTGATGTCGAAATACTGAAATATAAAAAAATGTATAGTAATATTACAACTTTCGTGTTATACTATCATCACCATAATTTTGAAAGGAGTGAAAATATGATTAATGAAAGAAAAGAAAAGAATATAAACGATATTCCATACGAAGTAACTTTAACAGATGAAGAATACTTAGAGTATATGCGTTTAAAACTAAAAAGAAGCAGAGAAAACTTGAAAAATGGAAAAGTTATAACTCTTGAAGAATTTGATAAAGAAATCGAAAAATTACATGAGTTATATCTAGAAAATGAAAGGAAGTGATGTATATGAAAATTACTTTATCTTCAGATACTGAAGATGAAATGAGAGATATATTCGAGTATGTTTCAAAATTTTCGACAAAGCATGCATTAGAAACAATTTTGGGCATTCGTTTGTATATTTATAAACTGAAAGAATCACCATATCTCGGACGATATGTGTTAGAACTCTCGGAAACCAAAAATATTAGAGAAATATTATATAAAAATTATCGTATAGTATACGAAGTTTTTGAAGAATCAAATTATATTTATATTCATTTTATTATACATAAAAAACAAAATTTGAAAAATTTTTATAAATCTTATTTAAAAAACAATTTTTAATTCAAAATTTAAATCTAAAAAAATCCCAATAAAGTTAATTTATAATAAAACACAATTTACATAATATTTCCAAATTTTTATTGCTTTTTAAAATTACTTATAGTAAAATATATGTGGTTATTTATTTGAAGAGTAGCTTGCACAATGTATATTTTACTAGTTTTTGAAAAACATATATTGTAGAGGTTACATTTCAAATAAATTACTAAAATATATGTAAAGGGAGATGTAAAAATGTTTAAAACTTATAGTATGGAGTTAGCAGGAAGAACTCTTACAATTGAAAATGGAAAAATGGCTGGACTTGCAAATGGTAGTGTTTTAGTAAAATATGGAGAAACTACAGTTCTTGTAAATGTTACAGCATCAAAACAACCAAAGGAAGGAATCGATTTCTTCCCACTTTCAGTAGATTATGAAGAAAGATTATATGCAGTTGGAAAAATCCCAGGAGGATTTACAAAAAGAGAAGGAAAACCTACAGATAAAGCAATATTAACAGCAAGAGCAATAGACAGACCAATAAGACCTTTATTTCCAAAAGATTTTAGAAATGATGTTGTTGTTAGTTGTTTAGTATTATCTGTAGAACAAGATTGTTCACCAGAAGTATGCGCAATGATTGGTACATCAGCAGCATTGTCAATATCAGATATACCATTTGGTGGACCAACAGCAGCAGTTGCAGTTGGATATGTAAATGACCAAATAGTTATTAATCCAACAGAAGAACAAAGAGCAAACAGTAGATTAACATTAACAGTTGCTGGAACAGCAGATAAAATAGCAATGATTGAAGCTGGTGCAGATGAAATACCAGATGGAACAATGTTAGAAGCAATAAAAATGGCTCACGGTGAAATTAAAAGAGTTTGTGAATTTATTCAAAACATAAAAAATGAAATTGGTAAACCAAAATTCGAATATGAATCATTTGCTGTAAATGAAGAAGTTTATGATATAGTAGCATCAGAATTTTCAGAAAGAATGAAACAAGATGTTCAAACTCCAGATAAGCCAGAAAGAGATGAAAAAATAGACAAGCTAACAGAAGATGTTAAAGCTTGGTATGGTGAAAAATATGGAGAAGAAAAATTAGAAGAAGATAGTAAAGCAATAGCAGATGCTTTATATAAATTAGAAAAGAAAACAGTTAGAAAATTAATCTTAGATGAAGGAAAAAGAGTTGATGGTAGAGGAATTTATGATATAAGACCTTTATCATGTGAAGTTGGTTTAATTCCTAGAGTTCATGGTAGCGCTTTATTCAACAGAGGTAGAACACAAGTAATGTCTATTGTAACACTTGGAATGAAAAGTGAAGAACAAATGCTAGATGGATTAGATACAGAAGAATCTAAAAGATATATGCACCAATATAACTTCCCAGGATATAGTGTTGGTGAAGCAAAATCATCAAGAGGACCAGGAAGAAGAGAAATTGGACATGGAGCTTTAGCTGAAAAGGCATTAGTTCCAGTATTACCATCAGTAGAAGAATTCCCATATGCTATAAGAGTTGTATCTGAAATTTTAAGTTCAAATGGTTCAACATCACAAGGTAGTATATGTGCTTCAACATTAGCATTAATGGATGCAGGTGTTCCAATTAAGAAACCAGTTGCTGGTATTTCAACAGGATTAATTACAGATGAAAATGATCCTTCAAGATATGTTGTTATAACAGATATCCAAGGAATTGAGGATTTCTTTGGAGATATGGATTTTAAAGTTGGTGGAACAAGAGATGGAATAACAGCAATACAAGTTGATATAAAAGTAGACGGATTAAGCTATGAAATAATAGCAGAAGCTTTTGAAAGAACAGCTAAAGCAAGAAGATATATATTAGATGATATTATGGCTCCACAAATAGCAGAACCTAGAAAAGAAATTTCTAAATATGCTCCAAAAATTATTAATATGAAAATAAATCCAGAAAAAATTAAAGATGTTATTGGTTCTGGTGGAAAAGTTATCAATAAAATTATTGAAGAAACTGGAGTTAAAATTGATATTGAAGAAGATGGATCTGTTTATATTTATTCAGATAATATAGATGGTGCTTATAAAGCAAAATCAATTATTGAAGATATAACAAGAGAAATCGAAATAGATGGAATTTATACAGGTAAAGTTACAAGAATTGCTACATTTGGTGCATTTGTTGATTTAGGTGGAGGAAAAGAAGGATTACTTCATATTTCTAAAATCTCAAAAGAAAGAATCGCAAAAGTAGAAGATGTACTAAAAGTTGGAGATGAAGTAACTGTAAAAGTGTATGAAATTGATAATCAAGGAAGAGTAAACTTAACAAGAAAAGACTTATATACAGAAACTGAAACTGAAGAATAATGACCAATTTAATATAGATGTTAAAAGAGGCAGAATAAATCTGTCTCTTTTTGTCTTTTTGAAAAGTATAGAAATTTCATATTATTAAAAATTGTTACTTGTATGAGAGCATTATAATATTATTTAGTTAATAGCATATTTCAAATAATATATTTTCTTCATTTAAGAATTCTCGGCATTCCGTCGTACTTTATAGTAGAACTAACATTTTTTAAGAAAACAGCGCCCTCA
>JAAGKN010000561.1_pt1 | contig 108387 bp, 115 predicted proteins | sample 6206371 | NCBI WGS metagenome assembly JAAGKN01 (sample SAMN11533720, study PRJNA540317) | gut metagenome | isolation source: fecal pellets from male and female animal of same cohort | host: Peromyscus leucopus | place: USA:CA | collected 2017
CTGAAAACAAGTTCAGCATGACAGTTAGTTAATAATTTATAAATTTTTAGTTTATCGTCTATAGATTTATAATTTATAATCTTATTTTACAGTTCCCGCAAAAAATACTTTATAAACTTATAGCGTCTTTCATTTCTTTTACATAGTTATAAACATATTCAGGTGCGTTTTTACCGTGTTTAGCAATTATATTAACAATTGCGCTTCCTACAATAACGCCGTCTGCTATATTTGAAAAGTATTTTGCCTGTTCGGGTGTATTAATTCCAAATCCGATTGCTGTTGGAGTTGAAGTAGCTTCTTTTACAAGTTTCACTATTGATTTAACATCTGTTGTTATTTCACTTCTAACGCCTGTTACACCCATTGAAGAAACAACATAAACAAAACCTGCTGCATCTTTTGCGATTTCTTTTATTCGTTCATTAGAAGTTGGCGCTATTAAAGAAATTATGTCTATTCCGTACTTATCAGCCGGTTCTTTTATTTCTGCTTTTTCTTCAAACGGAATGTCCGGAATAATTACACCGTCAACTCCTGTTTCTTTACAGGTTTTAAAAAACTCTTCATAACCGTAATTGAATACAGGATTAACGTATGTTAAAAATACAAGCGGAATATTTGTTTTTTTTCGTACTTTTTTAACCATTTCAAATATATCGGGTAAACAAGTATTGTCTTTTAAAGCTCTAATATTTGCGCCTTGAATTACTATGCCTTCTGCAATAGGGTCAGAAAACGGAATGCCAATTTCTATAAGGTCAGCGCCTGCTTCATCCATTGCGATTATACATTCTTTTGTTGTTTCTAAATCGGGGTCTCCTGCGGTTAAAAACCCGATAAATGCTTTATTCTTAAATGCGTTTTTTATATTACTCATTGATATTTTTTCCTCTATATTTTGCAATTGAGGCTACATCTTTATCGCCTCTGCCTGATAAACAAATTATTATTATTTCATCTTTTTTCATTGTCGGAGCAAGTTTTTTTGCGTAAGCTACAGCGTGTGCGCTTTCTATCGCAGGAATTATTCCCTCTTTTTTAGATAGATATTCAAATGCATCAACTGCTTCTTTATCCGTTATCGGTACATATTGCGCACGTTTAGTATCGTGTAAATAGGCATGTTCAGGTCCGACCCCGGGGTAATCCAAACCTGCTGATATTGAATATACAGGCGCAATTTGACCATGATTATCCTGACAAAATATTGATTTCATTCCATGAAAAATTCCTTCACGTCCTTTTGTAAGAGTTGCTGCATGTTGCTCTGTATCTACACCAAGTCCTGCAGCTTCACAGCCTACAAGCTTTACATCTTTATCATTTATAAAGTTATAAAACATTCCTATTGCGTTACTTCCTCCACCTACGCAGGCCATTACTACATTTGGAAGTTTTCCTTCAACTTCCAGAATTTGTTCACGAGCTTCTTTACTTATAACACTTTGAAAATCTCTTACAATAGTCGGGAATGGGTGAGGGCCCATAACTGAACCCAATACATAAAGAGTATCTTCCGTTCGTGAAGCCCATTCTCTCATAGCTTCATTAACCGCATCTTTCAATGTTTCGGTTCCTGATGTTACAGCATTAACCTTTGCGCCTAAAAGTTCCATTCTATATACATTAAGAGCCTGTCTTATTGTATCTTCACGCCCCATAAAAATTTCACATTCAAGACCTAAAAGAGCTGCTGCTGTTGCTGTTGCTACACCGTGCTGTCCCGCTCCTGTTTCAGCAATTATCCTTTTTTTGCCCATATATTTTGCTAACAGCGCCTGCCCTAAAACATTGTTTATTTTATGAGAACCTGTATGGTTTAAATCCTCACGTTTCAAATAGATTTTTGCACCACCCAAATTCTCCGTCATATTTTTTGCAAAATACAATAAAGATGGTCGACCTGCGTAATTTTTTAAAAGGTCATTTAATTCTTTATTAAATTTTTCATCATTTTTATAAAATTCATAAGCTTTTTCTAAGTTCTTTATTTCCGTCATAAGAATTTCGGGAACATATTGTCCGCCAAATTCTCCAAACTTTGTTTTAGTCATTTTTATATCCTTTTACTAATTTTGTTATTTCAAAAATTTTGTTTTTATCTTTTTTTCCGTCTGTTTCAACACCGCTATTAATATCTACGCAATATGAATTTGTTTCTTTCATAGCTTCTGATATATTTTGAGCATTCAAACCGCCCGCTAAAAAGATTTTTTTGTCTGTTTCGGGGATTAAACCCCAATCGAATACCTCACCAGTTCCGCCAAAATTATTTTTATTGTATGAATCAATTAAAACAAAATCGGCAAGTGTATTATCTATATTATATTTCAAATTTTCATCAGCTTTAAAGGCTTTTATTATTTTTAAATCAGTTTTAGATTTCAATATATTTATATATTCATTATCTTCATTCCCGTGAAGTTGAATAATTTCAATAACTTTAGCATTTGTTACATCTAAAATAGTTTCAATTTTTTCGTTAACAAAAACACCAATACTTTGTATATTTTCAGATAAAGACTTTTTCATTTCGATTGCTTGGTTTAAAGATATTCTTCTTTTACTTTCTTTTGCGAAAATAAAACCTGCAAAATCAACCTGTGCTTCATTTATAAAACTGATATCTTCTAAACTTTTTAAACCGCAGATTTTAATTTTCATTGTTTATTCCTTTTAAAATTTGAAGTTCTTTTATTTTATTTTCTGATTTCATAAAAGTTTCACCAATTAAAACTGCATTTACATTATTAGCCTGCAATTCTTTTATCTGTTCATTCGTTTTAATTCCGCTTTCAGAAACAAAAAGAATATTATTTGGAACAAATTTTCGTAAATTTATACTGTTTTTTATATCAACATTAAAGGTTTTTAAGTCACGGTTATTAACTCCGATTATTCTTGCTTTTGCGTTAATTGCTTTTTGTATTTCTTCTTCATTATGGGCTTCAACTAAACAAGATAAGCCAAGAGAATCCGCAATTTTTATGTAATCAGACAAAGTTTTTTCATCAAGAATAGAACATATTAAAAGAACAGCACTTGCCCCGATTAATTTAGCTTCATAAATTTGAATTTCATCAATTATAAAATCTTTTCTTAAAAGAGGAATTTTTACGATTTTAGAAATTTCTTCCAAATATTTAACGCTTCCAAGAAAAAAATCAGGTTCAGTTAGTACAGAAATTGCATTTGCACCTGCTTTTTCATATTCTTTTGCTATTTCAATATATGGAAAATTCTCTGCAATTATTCCTTTTGAGGGTGACGCTTTTTTAATTTCGCATATAAAAGAAATTTCATTTGAGCTTAATGCTTTTTCAAATTCAAAATCACCTTTTGGAAGTGATAAAGCAGAATTTTTATATTCTTCAATATTTATATTTTCTTTTAATTTTTTAACTCGTACTTTTGTTTTTTCGACTATTTTATCAAGTATATTCATTTAATCCTCGTTTGAAAGTTTAATGTATTGATTTAATTTATCTTCTGCCAAGCCTGAACTTATAATTTTTTCGGCAAGCCAAACTGCTTCATTAATTGTAGAAACTTTGTTGAAAGTATATAAGGCAAGCGCAGAATTTAAAACAACAATATCTTTTTTTGCCCATTGCTCTTTTCCGTTAAAAATATCTCTTATTATTTTGGCATTATCGTTGGCGGTACCACCTTCAAGTTCTTTTAAACTGTACCTTTTTAAGCCAAAATCTTCGGGTTTTATAGTATATGTCTTAATTTCATTATTTCTACCCTCTGATACAATTGTTTCATCTGTTATTGTTGCTTCATCCAAGCCGTCTTTCCCGTGAACTACAAGAACATTTTCAACGCCGAGATTTAATATAACTCTGCATAATTTTTCTGTTAATTTACCGTCAAATACGCCAAACAATTGTGATGAAGCACAGGCTGGATTAGTTAAAGGCCCTAAAATATTAAAAAGAGTCCTGAACTTTAACTGTTTTCTTACATTCAGTGCATATTTCATAGCAGGATGATGATTTTGCGCAAACATAAAACACAAATTTAATTTATTAAACAATTTTTTTTCCTGCTGCGGAGTTTTATTTACATTAATCCCCAAAGCTTCAAGTACATCAATTGAACCTGATTTACTTGTTAATGCTCTGTTTCCATGTTTTGCAATTGGAACACCCGCTGAAGCAACTACAAAAGCAGAAGCTGTAGAAATATTGAAGGTATTACTCATATCTCCGCCTGTACCTACAATATCCAATGTTTGATTTGTTGAAAGGTTGGTTTTAATACATTTTTCTTTCATTATTTCAGCAGATGCGGTTATTTCTTCAACTGTTTCACCTTTAATTCTTAAAGCAGTCAAAAAAGCTGCAATTTGAGCTTCCGTTGCCATGCCTGATGTTATTTCACTCATTACTTCTTTTGTTAAATCGTAAGAAATATTTTCACCCGTACTTAGTATTTTTAACGCTTCATTTATCATTATTCGGCAAGCTCCAAGAAATTTTTAATAAGCGTTTTACCCTCAGGGGTCAATATTGATTCAGGGTGAAACTGCAAGCCATATATATCATAATCTTTATGTTTTACAGCCATTACAACGTTATCGGCAGTTTTCGCCGTAACAACAAGCTCCTTTGGAATTGTTGTTTCATCAGCTGCAAGGGAATGATATCTTGCAACTTTTATTTTTTTAGGCAGATTTTTAAACATCCTGCAATTTTCATCTAAAGTTATTTCAGAGGTTTTTCCGTGCATTATTTCTTTTGCGTAAGTAACTGTTGCACCAAAAACCTCACATATTGCCTGATGACCTAAACAAATACCAAGTATTGGCTTTTTAGCTGCAAAATATTTTATTACATCTTCGCAAATTCCTGCTGCTGATGGTTTTCCCGGCCCTGGTGAAATAACAATTGATGACGGGGTTAATTCTTTAATTTTAACAGGAGTCATTTCGTTATTTCGAATAACTTTTATATTCGGGTTAATTTCACCTATTAATTGATAAAGGTTGTATGAAAAACTGTCAAAATTATCTATTAGTAATATCATAAAACCTCCTGTGATGTTTTTAATGCGTTCATAATTGCTTTTGATTTATTTGCACATTCTATATATTCATTTTCCGGAATACTGTCATAAACAATACCGGCACCAACTCTTACGAATACTCTGTTATTTTTTTTGAATGCAATTCTAATAGCAATACAAGTATCCATATTTCCGGTAAAATCAATATAACCGATTGCTCCGCCATAAATACCGCGTTTATTATTTTCAAGTTCATTTATAATTTCGCACGCTCTAATTTTAGGTGCACCTGATAATGTACCTGCGGGTAATATTGAACCTAATGCATCAATTGCAGTTTTATCCTCTTTAATTTGACCTGTAACAGTTGAACCTATATGCATTACATGTGAAAAACGTTCAATTGTCATATATTTTTCAACTTCAACTGTTCCGAATTTAGAAATCCTGCCGATATCATTTCTGCCTAAATCTACAAGCATATTATGTTCTGCAAGTTCTTTTTCATCCGATAATAAGTCTTTTTCAAGTTCAATATCTTCCTGCTTTGTTTTACCGCGTTTTCTTGTTCCTGCAAGCGGGAATGTATACAACTTGCCATTTTCTAATTTTACAAGAGTTTCAGGTGAAGCCCCTGCAATTTCAATATCATTACTGCCGAAGTAAAACATATAAGGGGATGGGTTTATTGTTCTTAAAGTTCTATATGTATTTAATAAATCACCCTCATAGTCTGCGTCAAACCTGTTTGATAAAACAACCTGAAATATATCTCCCTCTTTAATATAATGTTTTGCTTTTTCTACCATTGAACAAAATTGTTCTTTATCAAATAAAGCTCTAAAGTCAGATTTTAATTTACCTTTTTTGATTTCATAAGGCTTGCCGTTTTCAATTAAATCTGCTAATCGATTAAGTTCTAAAACAGCCTTTTGATAATTTTCCTCCAAATTATCTGTTTTAATATTCACTATTAAAACAATTTTGTTTCTAACATTATCAAACGCTATTACTTTATCAAAAAGCATTAAGTCAACATCATTAAAACCCTCATCATCATTTGCATTTAGATTTAATGACGGTTCAAAATATTTTAAAAAATCATAAGAAAAATAACCAACCAATCCGCCTGTAAAAGTAGGCAAACCTTCAATTACAGGACTTTTATGTTCTTCAATAATTTTTTTAATATATTTTTGCGGATTATTTGTTTCTATTTCTTCAATTTCAGAATTTGTTTTAATTTTTAATTTATTATTTCTACAGCTTATTTCAATTGACGGTTCAAAACCTAAAAATGAATACCTGCCAATTTTATCAAGTTTTACAACACTTTCAAGTAAAAAACAATGTTCATCTTGTTCTTTTAGAATACGTAAAACCTGTATAGGTGTTATTATATCAGAAAAAATTTCCTTTGCCAGAGGTATACATTTATATTCAGACGATAATTCTTTTATTTTTTCAAAGCTTGGTTGCAACATAGTTTGATTGCTCACTTTCTATTTATTTACAGCGTAAAACTAATGAAGACTTTTGTAAATAACAAAAATCATCAAACCCATGTTAACAAATCGCAATTACAAAATAGATTAATAATTAAAATCTATCAAAACGATTGTCAACTCTTACACGGCACCAAGCCAAATCTTTTGAATTACAAGAAAACCAGTTTGCAAAGAGGTTCATAACTTCACTAACAAAATTAAAAATAACATTCATATTCATAATTTCCTTACCCCTTTGTCTTGTAAAAACATTTTTTATTATTTTAACTCTATTTTTATATTTTGACTAGTGTTAAATTTACATTTGTTAAAATTAAATATTTAATAAACCTTTTTGTTCCATATTATATAGAAGTGCAAAGTTAAAATCTGCTGCTGTTTTTGATAATGATTCTTTTTGTTTTGATTCAATATCATTCAGATTTTTATAATCTACATGCGGAATTCCGCAATAATGACCAATTTCCGAATTTAATAAATGAGTCAAAATATATGCATTAACGTAATCCTTCATTCGCGAATCAGGGTATGTTTTAGATTCTTCCAACAAGTCCTTGTTTAAACTTCTAAATTCAACTTTACTTTCATCAACTCCGCTTCTAAGAACAAAATGTTTAATTATGTCTAATGACGTACCTGATAGTGTATAATCATAAAATATAGTTTTATTTGCACTTGAATTTATTTCATCAGCGCTTAATCCAATTGAGTTTATAAAGTTTTTGTATTTATCTGTATCAAGTTCTTCAAAAATCAAGTCAAGATATTCTGAGTCCTTAAAATTTTGAAGATGTCTTAAACCTGATATAGGCATATAACGAACGTCATCACCCATTAACTCCATTGATTTCATGACTCCTGCCGGGCTTGTACCAATACAAACATAAGTATTATTTTGTCCGGCATATTTTTTAGAAAGGAATTCTCTCAATAATTTAGCCATTTCAATTGATTCAACAGCCATTGTTTTTAAATCTTCATTTTTAATTGAATCATATTTTAGTTTTTTACAAATCTGAGGAGTAGCTGAAAATAATCCCATATTTTGTTTACAAGAAAAAGGATATATTTTAGGTGTTCTTTTTTTAGACTTTGTATGACATTCAAAAGTATCAAAATTATTACATTGAGGGAATGAAACAGCAGTAGAACGCTTAAAGCTAACACTTTGAGTCTTTGGAATATTAACACTTTGAATAGAATTAATCATATTTTTTTCACAGAAATTAGAACACGTAAAGTTGTAAAACATGTAAAAGAAAAATATTGCCTATAATTATAAAAACTTGATAAAAATATGTGTTTTGAATAATATTTTCATGTAATTTACACAAAAGAAAGAAGGTAAAATTATGTCAAGAAGACCTGTAATTGCCGGCAACTGGAAAATGCACAATTTACAACAAGAAGCCGCTGATTTAACAAACGGAATTATGCAAGAATTAAAAGCTGAAGATAAAGCTCTACTTCCTGAAGTTATTATAGCTCCTACTTTTACAGCTTTATATGCTGCAAATAAAGCTTTAACAGACTGCGGATGCGGTAAAGTAAAATTAGCTGCTCAAAACTGCTACTTTGAAACAAAAGGTGCTTTCACAGGTGAATGCTCTGTTGAAATGTTAAAAGATGCAGGATGTGAATACATCATCATCGGTCACTCTGAAAGAAGAGAATACTTCGGTGAAACTGATGAAATGGTTAACAAAAAAGCTAAAGCTATCTTAGCTAACGGTTTAATTCCAATTATCTGCTGCGGTGAATCTTTAGAGCAAAGAGAAGCTGGTGTTACAGATTATCATATCGCTTCACAAATTACTAAAGCTTTAAGAGATTTATCTACAGAAGATGTAGCTAAATCAATCATCGCTTATGAACCAATTTGGGCTATCGGAACAGGTAAAACATGTGATTCTACAGAAGCTAACAGAGTTATTGGTATGATTAGAAACGTTGTAAAAGGTTTATATGATGCTAATACTGCTGATGCTATCAGAATTCTTTACGGCGGAAGCGTAAAACCTGCTACAATTAAAGAACAAATGGCTCAATCTGATATTGATGGTGCTTTAGTTGGCGGCGCAAGTTTAACAGCTGACAGTTTTGCTCAAATTGTTAAAGGTGCTATGTAATAAATAACATCGTTATTTAAACAAAAAGGATTTTGATTTAATATCAAAATCCTTTTTTTAATTTTTAAATAATAAGAATTTTAAAATATGGGAGAATTGTTTTTGTGCAAGCTAAAAACACAGCTCCTATATTTTATAAATTTTATTGTTTGAAAACTATTTAAATCTTATAAAATCAATTTAAAAAGTTCCAAAGAACAAAAGATTTTTTCACTCAGAGCCCTGTGTTTTTAGTTTACGCAAAAACAATGGTCTCTGATTAAAAAAATCTTCTGTTCTTTGGAACTAATTCTTTACCGAATTATGAACTATTGTAGAATTTATATTCGATTGATTCTTCAAATATTCCATTATTGCACCCCCGATTTCTTCTGTAGGGTCAAAATATGGAGAATTTGGAATTATAGTTTGTCTGAACATCATTTTATTTAATGGTCCAAACGCATCAGGAACAAGGGTTTTTCTATATATTCCGGCAAGCATAACCTGAACGTTAGGTGATGTAACATCATTAAATCGAGCAATTGTAGGGTACATTTTATCTATGCCCTTAACACCTTTGTCAAGCATTTTATCTAAGACTTGAAGTCCGTCTAATACTTGTTCTTCCGTACATGCACTTTTTAAAAATGTATCAATATATGGCAGGGCTTCTTCTTTTGCATTAAGAAGCTCATTTGTTCTTTGTTCATTATATGTACAATAATTTCGCTGATAGTTAGCAAGACTAACTCCTTGCCCTAATTGTGAAACATTGTTTTGTATCGAAAAATTAACAGCCATATTTACACCTAACTATATACATACGGAGGACCGTTTTTTGTTTCCATAAGAATATTATCAGCAAGTTGTTTTAACTCTTCCTGTGATTTATTACCGTCATTTGCTTGTTTTGTGAAATTTTCTACCAGCGGATTAATTGCACTCTCTTTCTTCGCCTTAAAATTTGCAATTTCAACATCGACTAAGCGTTTTCTTAAATCCAGTTCTGTCTTGGCATTTTCTTTCATAACTGTTGCTTCTTTTACAGCATCCATTCCCTGCTTAAACAAATATCCGATTGCACTTGAGGAAGTGAATGCAAAGAAAATATACTTTGTAAATTTATTCTCAGGATTTAAAATCCAGTTATATAAATGTCCTCTATTTTCATCAATATAGCAATAATACTGAATTTTTTTAGGAATACCTCCAAGTGCCGTAGGTGCATCAGCAAATTTTGTTTTAGTACCTTCTTCAACTTTTTCTATCAATCCTTTAACTTCATCAGCTGACATGTTATATTTGCGTCCAATTTCTTTTATGAAAGTTGGTTTTGCGCATATAGATTGAAGAAGTTCCGTAATTGCAGGCAAATCCTTTTTATCGGTTTTTTCGGCTATACTGTTGATTGCATTGATTGTTTGTTCTGTAAAATTATTAGCATAACTATTGGCATATTCTGCAGTCTTTCGCAAATTAGATATACTAAATTTACCTGCAACAACAGCCGCTGCAACAACTCCGCCAATTAAAGCTGCATATTTTAAATTTTTATTATTCTTTAATTTAGAGATAAAATCTGTTTGTTTATTTTTTGCTTTTTCCTCTTTTGTTTTTTCGCCTTTAAATGAAATAAAGTTTTCAAATATATTTGGTGTAGAATTTTTCTCAACAGTTTTTTTATTCAATACTGAATCAAAATATTTAACATTTTTATCCATTAAATCATTAACTACTTTAAGTTTACCGGAAAAAGAATTTGTTTCTACTTCAATTAAATTTTCTTGCAAGTTTTTTTCTATATCGGCAGATTGTTTTTTTAGCCAAATTTCTTTTGCGCCATCAACAAAATTTTTAGAAGCAATTGTAATACCGCTCATAATAAAAATACCAGCAGCACCTAATATATTAGAAAAATTAGGGTCGCGAATTGCTCTATAAATAGCGAATTGAGGTTCCTCCTTTATATTCATATTAATAGCCAAATCAGGAAGCTGTTCAAATGGTTTAGACGATATTTTTGTTTTGGAAGATTTTGCCAATATTGCAGTTAAACCAATGCATCCAGCCAGCACAACCCCTGTTCCTGCAAGCAACGGTTTTATTGCTTTGGAAGCATTAAAAGAACTTTCATTATTATCTTTTTTTATTTCCTTATCACTTGGCGAATAATATTTATCTGAATTACAAATCAATAAAGAGTCTTTCATATCATTAAAAAGCGTATTCGTATCCTGAGAACTTCTTACATGGTTATTTACAAGAACACCCTTTAATGTATTATTTAATTCTTTATTATTAGCTGTTTTTTTTCGATTATTCGACAGCTTACTTTGTCTTGCTTTCAATGCTTCTATAGACATCATCATTCCGTTTCTTATTTGTTTTTAAAATTTTCACTATATATTTTCTTAACTCTCTTGATTTAAAAACAGCAAGTGCATCATCATTTTTGTAATTCTCGTCCTCTATATTTGATACAAAAAACAAGAAAAATTTTTTTGCCCTCTTCTTAATGTTTTCAATAATTTTCTTATCTATAAAGTTTTTCAAATCACCAAGCAATGCTGTTAATTTTTCTCCGGCTTGAAGAAGCATATTTCCTAATTTTTGTTGCAAATCAGCAAATCTTTCAATTAATTTAGGTATTTGCGCAATTAAATTAAGCATTGGAGTAAGTATTACATTGTTAATTACTTGAACGACATTCTGTATCATTTTAGGTGCAGAATTTTGAATATTTTGCATTACTTGTTGAATTTTATCTGAAATATTTTGAATATTTTTACCTAATTGTTTAGCAAATTCAATTTGTTGTTCAAAAGTTGTTTTAGCATTTTCTATGCGTGCTTCTTGGGCACGCATTGCAATTCCGGCAGCATAACATTTCATAAATGACCATTCGCCTGAACGCATTGGTTTTGTAACAGGTGCGCTATCCTTCATCTTTGCACCACCCATACCGCCGCCGCTACATATAGGGCATGCAGCCGGAGGCAAGCCATGAGGACACAACCCTGCTCTATTATTAACCTGTGGTGCTGTAATTGGTGAAGACATAAAAAAACCTTACTCTCTGTTAACGTAAGGTGCTTCAAAATATCTTATTAATCGGATTACGCAATTAATAATATCTTTGAGCATTCCGACTATAACGGCCGCGGTCCGGTTAAGGATTTTCACCTTTATTTCCTCATATTAACAAATGAATAATATCATAGACGATTACAAGCGTAAATGTATTATGTTTATTTTTTAAGAAAATTAAACATTAAATCTAAAGTGAACTATATCACCATCTTGAATAACATAATCTTTACCTTCAAGTCTTGTAACACCTTTTTCTCTGGCTGCCACATAAGAACCTGCTGAAACAAAATCGTTATATCCGGTTACTTCTGCTCTGATAAATCCTTTTTCAAAATCTGTATGAATAACCCCTGCTGCCTTTGGCGCTTTAGAACCTGTTTTAACAGTCCAAGCTCTTACTTCTTTTTCACCTGCTGTAATAAAGGTTGTCAAATCAAGTAATTTATATACGGATTGAACCATTCTTTCAATACCTGAACTTGTTACCCCTAAATCTGAAAGATAAGCTTTAGCTTCTTCTTGTGAAAGTTCAACAAGCTCAGCTTCTATTCTTGCAGAAATAACCACAACATCAGCTCCGTGTTTACTTGCATATTCTTTAACTTTTTCAACATAAGCATTACCTGTTGCAAGCTCTGTTTCACTAACATTTGCAGCATATATTACCGGTTTTATACACATTAATTGAGAATTTTTTGCTACTTCTAATTCATCATCTTCAAAATGTTCTTCTAAATTTATAAACATAGCATCTGATAAAAGTTCATTTAATTTTGAAAGAACTTTATGTTCCAATATAGCTTGTTTATCTCCGCTTTTAACTTGTTTTGTAAGTCTTTCAAGTCTTCTTTCAATAGAAGCCATATCTGCTAAAGCAAGCTCTGTATTAATTGTTTCAATATCATCAATAGGATTAATTTTACCTGCCACGTGGATTGTATTATCATCATCAAAACATCTTACAACCTGAATGATTGCATCAACCTCGCGAATATTATGTAAAAACTGATTGCCTAAACCTTCACCTTTACTTGCACCTTTTACAAGACCTGCAATATCAACAAACTCAACAGCTGTAGGAATTATAACCTCTGCTTTTACAAGTTTTTGTAAAATTTGAAGTCTTTCATCAGGAACATTAACAACTCCCACATTCGGTTCAATTGTGCAAAATGGAAAATTTGCACTCTGCGCATTATTTGATGAAGTTAATGCGTTAAATAAAGTTGATTTTCCTACATTTGGAAGTCCTACAATTCCTGCTCGTAACATAATAAATTTCCTTTCAAACTATTAAAAGACTAATATAAAAATAGCTTGTTATCAACTATTTATATATTTAACCTTTAATTTTCGCTTCGTTTGTAAGTTTTACTTGAAATTTAGTACCGGCAGGTAATGAAAGTGAACCGCCTTTTGTAAATATGGCAACTACAGGTGCTGCAACAAAATTCAACGTATATATTACTGTGCCACATAATATAGGAATTGGCGAAATTAAATTCACAACAGGTATTGAGCCCAATTCTGAAGAACAAGATTTAGTTGCCTTAAATGCTTTTCTTCCGGGTTGCATTGCTTTTGTGTAGTTTTTCCAATAAGAACGTTTGCCCTTGATATTACCTAAAAAGATTTTTTTTGAATTTGCCAAACTTACTTTTGTATCTATTTTAGATGCTAAACCGTTAAAATAGATTTCATCAATTTTTAATTCAACAAGTCCGCCATTGCCTGTCATTTGAGGTGTATGAGAATTTGTAATAATACCTTTCAGTAAAATTCCTGCTGGAACTATTTCACCTTCAACTGTTGTAAAACCTTCATTTGCATAGAAAATAACACGATGCCCTTTTCCCATTCTGTCTGTAATATTACTTTTGGAAGAAATATTGATTTTAGTACCGCTTTTTAACGTATATAATTTACCTGTCGGATTGTATTTTACAACAGGTTGTTCGATTGTAGCAGTCGGAACAGTTGATGGCAACGCAGGAAGGGCAGGCAATGTACTTTCTTCAACATTATAATCTTTGCGAAGTTCTGCATCAATAGAGTCATCAAAACTAAATGCAAATGCAGAGATATTAATAAAATTCATTAATAATAATATTGTTAAAAACTTCTTCATGAATTTTATTTTATTATCAAATATTAAATTTGGACTCAATTAAATGAGGGATTATTTACTTTCCTTTGTTTCTTCCAAATATTTTGGAGTAATATCTGTCCAAAAATTTTCATACTCATCTTTTGCAACTTTAACAACAGAACCTGAATCTTTATACTTTTTATATAATTTATCGCAATAATTGCCTAATTTACTTAACGCAATACCTGAAACTCCGGAGAAAATTAAGTTTTTAGCACCTGAAAACATCTTAGTTGTACCATATACAAATGTAGCAAAAGTACCAACAAGAGGAAGACATGTAGTTAATGTAGCAGATATTTTTTCATCTTTATCATCACCCTTTGCTACAGCATACGTTCCTGCTGCAACAGGAAATAATACAGAAAATACGTCAGTAGCAGCTGACCCCACTTCAAGTTCCGCTTGTTTTAAGAAATATTCGCCAATTTCAAGATCTGTTGCTTTTTCTAATCCTTTACTTATCTTAGAAGATAATTTAGAAAATTCTTTGAATTCCGCATCAGAAATTATTTTCTTGCCTTCCGCTCCAAGCTCAGCAGCATTTAAACCTTTTAATATTGTCATTATTTCTTCAAGTGCACCTTTTGAATTTGTGCCTGTTGACATTATAGAGGATTTAATGCCTTGTAAGTTTTTTATTATTTCTTCTTGTTGAGCAGTTGAATATCTTGAATTATCTCTAATTACTGATAAAGCATTATCAATACAACTTGAAATATTACGGCAAATTTCTTTTCTTGTTTTTTCTTCAGTTGAACCTGAACAAGACTTAAACTTTTCCATCTCTTGCTTTAATGTATGAAGTAAATCAACAGAGAATTTATCTTCAGGATTAATACTTTCCGAAAACTTTCCAATTTGTCCTTTTATATTTTCATGAATGTTACCAATATTATTAGTTACTTGCTTTTTAGCATGCAGAATATCAGATTTAAGTTCTTGTTGAGCAGCACTGCTTACATCTTCTGTTACATATGTTTTATAATTTGAAGCTTTTAACAATCCTTTATTTTTGAAGAATTTTTCTTCAATCTTATCCTTTATTCCTGATAATAACTGACTGCGCTTTTGGCTTCTTAATTTTCTAGCCCCCAAACTAAACCCCTTATCATAAGAAGTTTCAAGCTTTTGTGTTTGAGAAGATAACATTTCTAACCATTCACTTAACGGTTTTGTCGTTCCTTTTATAGTAACAGATGTCATTTTTTGAGCATCATCCAACATTGAAAGATTAGAAAGATTATAATGTTTTAATAACGAAGTTAAATCTTTTACACTAATTTCAACTTTGTTATATTTTTTACCCAAAGTTTTATCTACAATTTTTTTAAAGGAAGATTGAGTTCCATCCGCAAATTTAGCAGTTGCTTTATTTGTACGTAAAATTTTATCGCAAATCCAGTCTTTTATAGCAGTAAAATTAGATGTTGCCTGTAAACCGTCAATAGTTTTCTTTGTACCTTTTTTTGCATATAAAGCAGTCTTATTTGCAAGGTCTTTTGTTGATGTATGGCTTGTTTCTTGAATTTCTTTTACTAATTTTTCTTTAATTTTTGACAAATGTTTAAACGAACTGCCATGAAAGCCTTTTGCTAAAAGCATACTGCCGACACCAACAGTTAAAACAGTTGATGCAATTGTTGAACCAAACAATATTTTTTTAGCTTTACTATATGGATTTTTCTGTTTTATTTCTACAGTATCATTTAAGCTATCTGCTATTTTTATTGTATTAGCCGGCACAACATTTGTTTCCAAGGAATAAGTTGGAAATGAATTAAATGCATTATTTGAATTTAAATTTATGTTTGTCGGCATCTTTTATTTATTTTTTCTTATGAATTAAATTTGTTACAAAATTACCTATTGCTTTTAATGGTTTTTTTGCAGCTTCCATACCTGATTTTAAATAAGTAGAACAAGAATCTTTTACTGCTGAAAATTTAGGAAGCTTAATTTTGGGGAGTTTTTCTTTTACTCCTTTAAATATTTCACCTTTATTTTGTTTTAAATTTCCTATAACATCTTTAATCTTTCCCTTGCCTTTAAAAAGAGCAAAAGCACTTGCTGCGGCAACAGCAATAGAAGTTGCAATACCTGCAGTATTATTTTTTGATTTATATTTCGGATTAAAAGAATCTTTTTCAACTTTTGTTTGAGCACCTGAACTCAAAGTTTCTGTTTTTGCTTGAAGTTTATCTTTTCCATATGGAGAATTATAATTACTTTCGCCAAATCTTATCGGATTCATAGTCGCTCCTTTTTCTTGTTTTTCCTATATTTATAAAAACATGAAAAAAATAAAAATTGACCTTTCGAATATATAGATGAAGGAATCTTAATTATTCTTATTTTCTACCATATACAGACTACATCGAATGTTGTATTTTAACACTAAAATATTCCTTTTTTTCAAAATTTATAAGAAGATATAAAAAGAGGAATAAAAGTTAATGTTTAAAGAAAAAACAAATAACTCTTTAGAAACTGCAGAAAAATTTGATTTCGATTCTATGGCTCAAGATTATATGGAATTTGCAAGAAAATATCACGAGCAATTCTTAATAAGAGGACAGAAATCAGATTTAGACAATGCTGTAGATAATTATATTGATGCAATAAAATTTAATCCTAATATAGCAGAAGCCTACTACAGGCTTGCATCATTATTATGGCAAAAAGGAGAAATTAATCTTTCTTCCGCTATTGAACAGTGTAAATCTGCAATTAATATTTCTCCGTCAAATCCTAATGCACATATCTATGCTGCATATTTTTTGGAAATGGCAAAAAATTATGATGAAGCCGAAAAAGAATTAAAAGAAGCAATTAAACTTAATCCGTTGAAATCCGCACGTTCAAGGCTTTCCTTGGCTGCGATGTATATAGAAAAAATGCATAACTCCAATCTAAATGCGAAAGATATTTCTCAATCGTTATATTATATGTTATCCGGAGGTTTAAGTGTGGCTCTTGATTATCCTTCTGTAAGAATGTTGTATAAAAACATTTCCAAAAATCTTGCATTAATTTTCTATGATGCAGCAGGAAAAGTTTTAGAAAAAACAAAAAACTATACAATGGCTGTTAAAACCTATGACAAAGCTGCTGCTATAACAGGTAAGAATGAAATTTATTACCGTAAAATTGGCGATATTAATATAAAAGAAGAAGAAATTAACACAGCAAGAGATGCTTATCTTAAAGCATTAGAAAATAATCCGTACAATAAAGATTTACTTCTTAAAGTTGCAACTCTTACGCAAATATATTTTGAGGAAGAAGTTAATACAGCAATAGACTGCTATTCGAGGCTTTTAGAAGTAGAAGATAATAATGCTGAAATTTATTATGAATTAGGTCATTTATATCTAAAAAAAGAAGATACTATTAATTCTATTAATGCATTTAAACTAGCTTTAGAAAAAGATTATGAAAATCCTTTCTATCATAATGCATTAGCTTATGCTTTGGTAAAAGCGGAACAATACGAAGATGCAAGCGAGCATTATAAATTTGCAATTGCAAAAAACCCCGATTCCGAATGGACATCAATTGTTTGTCAGGCACTTGCAAGCTTATATCATAATGTATTTGATGATATAGACACTGCATTGGAATTGTTAAAAAATTCTATTTTACTAGATAAAAATAACGATGAAGCTTTTTTAGAACTTGGTGATATATATAACGAAACAGACGATATAGATAGTGCAATAAAAGCATACTGTGAGGCAATAAAATTAAATCCTAAAAATGCTTGTGCATACAATAAATGTGCAATGGCATTATGGCAAAAAGATTATATTGAAGAAGCAATTATTGCTTACCACAAAGCATTGGAAATAGAGCCTGATTATTATACTGCTTATAATAATCTTGGTGTAATTTATCTTGACGGAATACGTAATTTAAAAGAATCTAAAAAGTTATTTGAAACTGCAATTGCGCTAAAAAAAGACTATGTAATGGCTCATTTTAATCTTGGAAGAGTATTACAACAAATGGGTGAAAGTATTAAAGCCGCAAAATCCTATCAAAAAGCTTTAGAATTAAACGAAATTGAAGCAGAACTTGATTCTGATGAGATAAGAGATAAACTTTATTCTTTATTTGAGGTTTAAGTTTAAAAATAATTTCTAAAAAGGTTGAGAATTTTTTTATACAGCACCATTGTTTTTGAGTAGCTAAAAACACAGGTACTGTATAAAATAAATTTCAGCCTTTTTAGAAAAATCTAATAATCGTAATGATCGCGCTTATTTAAATACTCACGAACTGTATTTAAAGCGGCTTGAATAATTCTTGTTATCCTAGAAGAAGATAAACCAATTCTCTCTGCAATTTCTTTTACCTGCATATTGCGATAAAATCTATATTCAATAATCGTTCTTTCTTTTTGCGGTAATTTAGAAATAGCTTCTCTTATTGTTCTTCCAAGTTCGGAAATTTCTGCCTTTTCATCAGGAAGAGCAGACGGGTCTTTAATAAAATCGAAAGGAGAATCATTATCTGATGCAGCCGCCGCCAAACTATCTATAGATAGAATTGTTTCATAAATAGCCTCTCTAACTTTACCCGGAGAAACTACTGTTCCATCAGAATTTTCTTCACCATCTTGTGAGTCTTCTTGAGACTCTACATTTGTATGTTTTAAAGAATACCATTTATATCTGTTTCTGAGTTCGTTTCTTATAGCCCAACGAACAGCTGTCCCAATATAAGCATTATTATATCTTGCAAGTTGTTCCTCGGACTTACCTTTTATCATTACTTGAATAGCGATAATGCCGATACTTACAAGCTCTTCGTAATCCACCATATGAGAAGGAATACGCCTATGCTCTACCTTTGCAACTTTTTCTATTATTTCAATGTAGTCTTTAATTTTTGTCTGCATTTTTTATAATTATTAATACTTTTTATTTTATATATTACTACTTTTTTGTGTATTTCGCAAATTATAAACAAAAATCAATATTTCTGCTACAGCCTTGTATAGTTCAGGCGGTATAGATGCATTTACATCTACCATTCTGAATATTGCCCTCGCAACGGGTGGATTTTCAATTACCGGCACAGAATGTTCTTTTGCTATTTCTATAATCTTTTTAGCAAATAATTCTGTTCCCTTAGCTAATAATTTAGGTGATTCCATTTTCTGAGAATCATATTTTAAAGCACAAGCAATATGTGTCGGATTAGAAACAACAAAATCTGCATCAGGAACAGCATCCATCATCTTTTGCTGCAGCATTTGCTGTCTTCTTTGTCTTAATGCAGCTTTAACGTGCGGGTCGCCTTCAGAGTTTTTATATTCATCTTTTACTTCTTTAAAAGACATCTTTTGGTCTTGCAAAAATTTCCATCTAACCATTCCATAGTCGGCAGCAGCAATTATCAAAAACGCCATACCTGCTTTCATAACGAAATCTATTACCAACGAACCAAATTCATTTAATATAACAAAACTATTATCAATACTTGCCAAGGCTAAAATTGCTTCTAAATGAGAATTATAAACCATCCAACCGATAAGTCCCAGCAATGCAACTTTAACAATATTTTTTACTAACTCAAACGCAGTTTTAGGCGACATTAAATTTTTAAAATATTTTGACGGATTTAATTTATCCAGTTTTGGCTCCAAGGGTTTTGTTGTAACCAAAGGTCCGACCTGTATAAAATCACCTAATATTGCAATAAATGCTGCAATAATTAAGATTGGTCCAATAATTAATAATGTAGGGATAATTATTGAAGTAGCGAGATGGACATAGCCAATTTCTTCCAGATGTTTATCTGGAATTTTATCGTATAAATATACAAATAATATTGAAATTTGATCCCAAATAAATGGTGCTAATTTCAAAATGACCATAAACATTACAAGCAAAGCCAAAGCTGTTGAAAAATCTTTCGATTTAACAACCTGACCTTCTTTTCTGGCTTTATTTAGCTTCTGCTGACTGGCCTCAAATTGTTTATTCTCGTCTCCCATTCAAGTCTTCCGTTATTAATAAGAAATCATTGAAATAACTTCGATATCTTGAGGTAAATTTTTTCTTCCGTTTAATTCTGTTAATTCAATTATAAATGCAGCAGCCTTTACATTCGCGCCTGCTTTTTTTAGTAATTTACAAGCAGCATTTACTGTTCCGCCTGTTGCAAGCAAATCATCTATTACTATAACGTTTTTACCTTCTTCAATAGCATCTTTGTGGATTTCTAATTTATCTGTGCCATATTCTAAAGCATATTCTTCACTGATTGTTTCAGCAGGCAGTTTTCCCGGTTTTCTTACCAATATGCAGCCTGCACCTATATTGTACGCAAGAGCAGAACCAAATATAAAACCTCTTGATTCCACTACAGCAACATAATCAATGCCTTTATCTTTAAACTTTTCGGTTAAGAAGTTTATCATTTCTCTAAAAGCTTCTTTATCTTTTATTGCAGTTGTAATATCTCTAAATACAATTCCTTCAATAGGAAAATCTTTAATATTTCTTATTTTATCTTTTACCAGCTGCACGCCATTCATTTTTATCTCCTTCTCAACTTCGTTATTTATATTTTACACTAAACTTATTCTTTAGTGATTTCCTCAATCATTTTTATTAACATTTTTGTAGGTAAACCTACTATATTATCAAATTCACCTTTTATTTCTTTTACAAAATTTTCAGGTAATTCCTGTATTCCATACGAACCTGCTTTATCATAAGGCTTATAATTTTCTATATAATCTTTTATTTCTTCATTTGTTAATTTATTAAAACAAACTTCACTTGTATTTGATTTAATAATTTTTTTATTATTTTCATTATCAATTACACATACACCTGTCACAACATGATGTTTTTTCCCATTTAATAAAGATAACATTTTAAATGCTTCATCATAATTTTTAGGTTTACCTAATACCATATCATCATATATAACAACAGTATCCGCACTAATAACAATTGATGGTTCATTTATCTTCTCAAGTGCAGACTTGCCTTTGTTTTCAGCAATATTTTCTATCAATTCATAACTGAATTTTTTATTTAAAATATTCTCATCATAATCAGGTGAAATAATTGTGAATTCAACACCTGCTTGTTTTAATAAAAACTGTCTTCTTGGTGATGTCGAAGCTAATATATATTTTTTCATAATTTTCCAAACTAAAAATGACTAACTTTACATATTACATTGTAATTAAAAGTTAGTCATTTTTATAAATTTAAATTATTTTGATTTCAGTTTGTTTACAATTATCGTCTTGGACGAGGAGGATTAAAATTCAATTTAAGATAAACAACTGATTTTGACGTTACATTTGAACAAATATCTTTAAGCTTTGAATTCATATCTATCATACTTCTTTGCATGGAAGCATAATCATTCATTGCTGATAACATCTTTTGCGAATCAACTAATTTTGTAGATTCCGGATTATCCATTTTAAGTTTGGCGTATTTTCTAACCAATTCTTTATCAATTTTATCTTTTGCCCCAACAGCCATAAACAAAAATCCCCTGTGTCTAAACTAATTATGTTCTCTGTATTTATATAAACGATTTTTATTTTAGAAAATTGCCTTTTTTATTTTTTTTACATTACATTTTGTTAACAATTTAAATAATTTATGTTTATAATTAAAAAAAAGGGGAAATATGAAAATCGATAACAGTTTTTTATTTGACGCTGTAAGACAGTTATATGCACTATATGCATTTGATAAAAAAACAGGCAAAATAAAAATGCCGATGCGCTATTTATTAGAATTAACATATAACTGTAATTTGAGATGCCCTTTCTGTTATATTACCGAAAACAGACAAAAAGACGAATTAACAACATACGAATGGTTTAAAATCATTGACCAGCTTCCATATTTTTCTTTAATTAGCATGGTTGCAGGTGAAGTTATATTGAAGAAAGATTTCATAAAAATATATGAAAAAGCATCTGAACATTTTAGAAAAGTTTCGATTATTTCAAATGGTTTAGCATTAAATGAAGATATTATTAATTCATTTATTAAAAATAAACTTTTATTATTATCTGTATCTTTAGACGGTTACGAAAAAAATCACGATATATCAAGAAACCATGCCGGACTTTGGGAAACAGTAATGAATAATTTAGAGCTTTTTAATAAAAAACGAAATTATAAAAATTTTCCAATGTTGGATATTAAAACTTGTGTTTTAGAAAACAATCTTGATGACTTACCTAATTTGTACAAAAAAGCAATTAAACTTAATTCTCAGTTTTTCTCTTTGACATTTTTAAGAAAACAACCTTTACGACAAAATTCTAAATTATGGGAAACATTTTCGGAAGAATTTTATAAAACAGAATACCCGGTTGAATTATACTTTGATTTAGAACATTTTATTGAAATATATAAAGAATTGGCAAGTATATCAAAAACTACAAAAACAGTATTAAGATATGCACCAAGGTTTAATTCTGTAGGCGATGAATTAAAAATTAAAAAATTCTTTAATTCAGGAAACAAACCACTTACAGACCTATATAATTCCTGCAAAATTCCAATGACAAGCGTATACATAACACCTGACGGTTTTCTATATCCTTGTCTTTCTATAAAAGCAGGCAATTTAAAAGAGATGACATTAAAAGAAGCAATTAATACCCCTGCGTTTAAATGTTTTAGAAAAAATCTATATCATTCAAAAGTTTTTAATGCATGTCAAATGTGTTGTGATTTAATACCTAAAAACCAATAATACTAGGCAGTTCAGTATATTCCATATTTAGAGCATCTGCAACACCTTTATTCGTTAGTTTTCCGTTAAACGTATTAACACCCTTCGCAAATACACTATCATGTTTTATTGTTTCAACAATACCATTATTTGCAATCGCTTCAATATATTTAATTGTTTCATTAGTCAAAGCTAAAGTTGATGTTCTTGCAACACTACCGGGGATATTAGGTACACAATAATGAATAATTCCAAACTTTTCATAAGAAGGATTATCAATAGTTGTAATTTTATCCATTGTTTCAACAATTCCGCCTTGGTCTATTGATAAATCAACAATTACCGAGCCTTTTCGCATACTTTTTACCATTTCTTCGGTAACTAAGCATGGAGCTTTATGTCCGGGGATTAAAACACCTCCGATTACAACATCTGCATCTTTTACAAGTTCTTTTAAATTTTCCTGATTTGAAACATAAGTTTTTACGCGGGAACCAAATAAAGAATCAGCCTGCCTTAATTTTTCTATATCTATATCAACAACACTGACATTTGCACCAATTCCAACTGCAGTTTTTGCGGCATTCATTCCAACTTTACCTGCACCAATAATTAAAACCTTTCCGGCAGGTACACCGGCAACTCCGCCTAAAAGAATACCCGCACCATTATTTCTATTCTCTAATAAATTTGCAGCTATCTGTAATGACATTTTTCCTGCTATTTCACTAACTGTAGCTAATATAGGAATTCTGCCGTCAGGAGTTTGTATTGTTTCGTATGCAATACTTGTAACTTTTCTATTCAATAATTCTTGCGTTAACATTTTTTCAACCGCAAGATGCAAGAAAGTAAATATTATTTGATTTTTTCTTAAATATTTATATTCGCATGGCTGAGGTTCTTTTACCTTGATAATAAATTCTGATTTTTCATAAATATCAGCAGCATTAGATATAATTGCACCATTTTTTTGATATTCTTCATCTGCAAAACCACTGCCTACACCTGCAGATTTTTCTATATATACCTTATGCCCACGCGCTACAAGTGTTTTTACACCATTGGGAGTTATAGCAACTCTATCTTCTTTTGCTTTAATTTCTTTTGGAACACCTATAATCATTTATAAACCCTTTTTATTTTAATGCTTCTTCAATTTCACTTATTATTAATTTTGCAGCAGCAACAGGATCCTGTGCATGTGTAATTGGTCTGCCTATAATAATATAATCCGCACCTGCTTTTATTGCAGCAGATGGTGAAACAATTCGTATTTGATCATTAACAATAGCCCAAGTGGGACGAACAGCAGGACATACAACGATAAAATCGTCACCTAATTCTTTCTTAATTTGTGCCGCATCAGTATCCGGAGCTATAACTCCTGATAAACCTGCCTCTTTTGCTATACTTGAAAGCTTTAATACATAACTGGAGATATTTGTACTTACTCCAAGTTCATTTGTTAATGTTTTTTGTCCAAAGCTCGATAAAAGCGTAACAGCCAATATTACAGGTGGTTCAATATTATTTTTCTTAGCATAAGCATTACAAGTTGCAATTGTATTTGTAAGCATTTTTGAACCGCCAACAGCGCTTATATTGAAGAAATCAATACCTTTTTTCATTAAATTAATACTTGCTTGAGCAATTGTATTTGGAATATCTTGAAACTTACCGTCAAAATAAACCTTTCCTCCATGTTCTTTTATAACGTCGATTGCCTCAAAACCGCATGAAATAAATAAAGGAAGACCGACTTTAAAATAGCCAACGTATTCCTTTAATAAATCAACATATTTGATAACTTCATCAATACTATCAACATCAAGTGCAAGTATAATTCTATCTTTTGCTTCAACAGGTTTTTTAATTTCCATAAAAATCTCTTAATTTTCGAACAATGAGAACATATTAACACTATTAAAACAAGTTATCAATACTTTTATTTACAATAAGTACATCCTAATTCCATAAATTCTTCTTCTGCCAATAATGCTTTCATATAAGCATCAGAAGGCTCCATTCCTTGAGCAATGAAATCTTCGTACATAGTATTAAACATGCTTTCGCTGCTTCCTAATAATACAGGATTTTTTGAAGCCAACAATACTGCTTCATCAACACTCTTTGCAATATTTGCACCATTAGCTTTTTTTATTTGAGAACGACCCAACACACCTGTATCTTGAATATAAGGCGCATCTTTAGACATTTCACTTTCATTGTGAAGTGATTTATCTGCTTCTTTTGTCTTTTTAGCCTCTACTTTTTCGATATTTCTACTAAAGCTCGGTATATTATTGTTTATTTCAGCCATTTTTATCTCCGTGTTCATTTCGCATTATGTTTTAAACCCTGCTAAGAAAATTTTTTGCTAGTTAATTTTTAAATATATATTTTTTTATTTTTAAAAAAAATTATTAAATCCGTAAATCACCTGTTATAAAAGAGTTTTCCGCTTTAAAATTCAACTTAATATTTCTTAATATATGATATAAAACATACCTACTATTTCTATATATTGAAATATTTTTATTTAAATTTGTCAATTTTTATTTTTTTATAGAAATACTAAATTAAATAGTCGATTGAATTACTACGAATTTTAGTTCAAAATTATATTATGAGAAAATTATTATTAAGCATCTTATCTTTTATATTTATTTTCAATCCTGCGTTCTCAAAAGTGAATGAAAAATTGGATGTCAATTCATCAAGCTTTATGGATTTTGGACGTTATATAGAAACTTTAGAAATTAATGAACCTGATGAAAGTTCAAAAAATGAAGAAATTCAAGAGGATAATTTTGAAGAAGAAGCAATTCTTGACTTAACAAAAAGATATGAAGAAAATGCTGTTTCTCTTAAATTAGATGATATAGATGATGATGCTTTAACATCAGTTAATAATGACAGAGTATTCAGATTAAAAGTTAATGAAACAAAATACAATATTGAAAATAATATTAAAACTGAAAATATGATTTGGGATAATTCTAAATCATTTTCTAATGCATTCTTGAATGATTCAAGACACATGGCGCCTATTCCCGGAGTTATAAACTCTTCCAAAATAACAGCTGATGTATCTAACTCTTTATCTGCATCATTAGGTCAAACATACTTATATGATGCAAACGGTCCATCATTATTATTCGTTAGAGCAGAGGAATCGACCTATAATACAGGTTCTGTTATTTCCTATAAAGGAGATGGATTAAATCTTTCCGTAGGTTCATTTTCTTCTTCCTTTAACCATGCCGCTTCAGGTGGTGCAATATTATCTTCTAATGCTATAAATTTGCCAAAACAAACAGGAAGCCTCACTTTTGGCGGAGCGTATTTTAAAAATGAAGCTCAAGAATATGACAAATCAACAGGCGGTGTTTTTGGAGAATATAACTTTAAATGTTTAAAACTTAATGCACAAGTTGCACAAAGTAAATTTACGAATAGCGATAATTATGACACAAGTGTATATTTTGTACCGGAACTAAAACTTTCTAGTTCTTTATCATTAAAAACTCGTTTTATAAGGAATGTAACACAAGATACAATGCAAGATGAAATTGTTTTAACATATAAACCAATAAAAAGTACAAGAAATCTTGAAATTGAACTTAATGCAACAAATCAATATACAGATAATGCAACAATAAAACAAAGACTAAAACTATCTACATCATTTAGAATTTAATTGTTCAATAATGTTTTCAGCATCATTCTCATTTTGTTGTGTTTCAGATGTTTTTTTATCTTTAAAAAGGTATTTATATTTAGCTTCTTCCAATTCTTGAGAATTATCAGGGTGTTTTGCTGAATCATACTCATTTAATTTTTTCATGACTTCTTTAGACTGAGAATTTAAGTGGTAACAAATTTTATAATACAATTCGGCATTAGCTAAATCACCTAATTTTTCATAACATTTTGCACTCTTTAAATTTGTTTCAAAATCACGCAAAAGACCTGATGCAAGTGCAAGTTTATAATATTCTATTGCTGTTGAATATTCTTGAAAACTAAAGAAAAAATCCCCCATTGCTCTTTGCAGTTTGCAATCAGCAGGATTCATATTATACGCTTTTAAGACATATAACTTCGCTTCTGTTCTATCTTGCAACAGTTGATTTACCTTCGACAACCCTAATAATGCTTGAATATTTAGCGGATTTTCATCATATTCTTCTTGATACAAAACTCGAGCCTTATTTATATATTCATAAGATTCATCTTGAATAGATGCGGTTTCTGCTTTTCTTATAAATTTTTCTGCCTTTTCAAAATTATTGGCATTTACTTGATTACAACAAAAAATAAAACAAGAAAACAATATAAAAAGATTTACAATATTTTTTTTCATATAATAAATTTTTCTTAAATACATTAATTATTTTTATAATAACGATTTGTTACAAATATTTCAAGCATACAAAAAGGAAGTAATATTAATTACTTCCTTTCTTGTAAATAAATTCATTAAGAATTAAAAATCTTTCCAGTTTGGTCCATTAAAGTTAACGCTATGATTATAAAAATCTATATCAGTGTAAGTAGTAGGAGCTATATAACTATAAGCTCTTTTTAATATATTACCGCGAGTATTTTCTTCAACATAATTATCACGATAAGGATCTTGATTTGTAATATTAATCATTTTCGCCATTTCAGCAGAATAACCTGTGTTAACCAAATATTGTTCCGATGTCATATACATGTTATCAACGAATGCATTTGATGCTAAAGATGTTGATAATAATATAGTTAAAATTAAAGCTATCTTTTTCATTAATAAATCCCCTTTATTATAATTACATGATAGCCTATTTTTTTTGAAAGTGCAATATTTAAACATTCTCTGTTTGAATGAGATTTATAAATTCATCTACAAGTTGTTCTTCCGGAAGTCTTTTTATTATTTCACCTTTTTTAAATATATAACCTTCTTTTATACCGCCTGCAATACCATAATCAGCATGTTTTGCTTCTCCGGGACCATTCACGGCGCAGCCCATAACAGCAATTGTTAACGGCTTATCAAAGTTTTCAAGACGTTTTTCTACTTCTTTTGCAAGAGATATTAAGTTTATTTGAGTTCTTCCGCATGTCGGGCAAGATACAAAATTTATGCCTCTTTTTCTTAAACCTAAAGATTTTAATATCAAATATCCTGCTTTGACTTCTTCAACAGGTGAATCAGTAAGAGAGACTCTAATAGTGTCCCCAATACCTTCTGCCAATAAAGCACCCAAGCCAACAGCCGATTTTATAATACCGCCTGTGTACGTTCCTGCTTCCGTAACCCCAAGGTGAAGCGGATATTCAACTTTTTGCGCAATTAATCTGTACGCTTCAATTGTTGTTAAAACATCACTGGATTTTAAAGAAATTTTAATTTTATCAAAATTATTATCTTCAAGAATTTTTACATGGCGTATTGCGCTTAAAACAATTTTTTCATGCAATGGCAAATTCATTTGTTCAAATTCCTTTTCTAAAGAACCACCGTTAATTCCTATTCTTATAGGCACATTATTAGTTTTAGCCAAAGCAACAACTTTTCTTGTATGTTCTTCTTTTCCTATATTTCCCGGATTAATTCTAAGTGCATCAATGCCGTTTTCAATACATCTTATAGCCAAACGATAATCAAAATGAATATCTGCAATTAAAGGTAATGGCGATTGTTTTTTTATTTCTTTTATAGCTTCTGCTGCGTCAGGATTTAAAATTGCAAGCCTTACAATTTCGCAGCCATGCTCAGCCATTTCTTTAATTTGATTTAAAGTTGCCTGAACATTACGTGTATCCGTATTAGTCATAGACTGTACCGAAATAGGAGCATCTCCGCCGATTTTAACATTACCTATTTGTATTTGTTTTGATTGTCGTCTTTGTATCATGATTTCATTATTCCTGTTATTATTTATATGAAAATATTAACATAAATAACATAGAGGATTAAATATGAAAATTGCTATAATATCAGATATTCATGGAAATATTGATGCACTAAATAATGTATTAGACGATATAAAAAAAGAAGAATGCGTTAAGATATTTTGTTTAGGTGATATTGCAATGGCAGGGCCTCAACCTAAAGAAACAATTGCTAAAATAAAAACTTTAATTGAAGCAGGTAATTTTCATATAATTCAAGGAAATACGGACAAAATGCTATCTGAATTTTCTTTTGATATTTACAAAGAAATAATTAAAACAAGTACAGTAATGGCAAGTGCTTATTTAGCAGATAATAAATTATTATCAGATGAAGAAAAAACTTTTTTAAGAAATTTGCCTGAAAAAGAAGAAATAAATTTATTTGGAATAAAAATATTATTAGTACATGGTTCACCAAGAAAAAACAATGAAAATATATTTCCAAACCTAAGTATAGAACAAGTTGAAGAAATGATAAAAGATACAGATGCTGATTTAATATTATGCGGTCATACTCACATGCCTTGCGGTTATCAAACAAATACGGAACAAACTGTAGTAAATGCAGGAAGTGTAGGACGACCATTTAGTGAAACACCAAAAGCATGCTATGTCGTTTTAGATATTAATGAAAAAGACTCAACATACACATTAAAACATAAATTAATTGAATACAATGTCGAACATGCCAGTGAAATTTTAAGAAAAAGAGATTTTGAAGGCAGTGATAAATTAGCCAAAATGCTTATAAAAGCTACATCTCGATATCCGGAATAACAAAATGTTACATTTTCTTTAAATAATGGCAAAAAATAGTTTTTGCATTGTTATTCCATGTGGATAGGAATATATCCTTGGAAGAAAAAAGGAAAAAAGATGAATACTATTACACCTCAATTTGTTAAGTTCTCTCAAAATAAAAATTACAAAAACTCTGTAAATAAGGCACCTCAAAACAATATAAACAAATCTGTAAGTTTTAAAGGTGCACCGGCTACATTGATTACTGAAGCCGATAAAAAAATATTAAATGTATTTTCTCAACATTATGGCGATATTGGGGAGCGTTTAGGACAAAAAGTAGGTAAATTAGTAACATCATCAGAGGTATTAAAGAAGAGTTCCAGATTTTCATTAGAAAAAGGAGCTCTTTCTATTCAAGAAAAGAAATTTGGACGAGCACTTGCAGAAAATATTATTTTTCCTTTTGTTAATTTACCATTATATGGTGCAAATTGGGTTGTAAAAAAAGCACAATCTGTTCCTGGATTAAAAGAAGGTGCTAAAAAATTATATAATACATCTGTTTTAAGAGTACCGCGTAAATTAAATGAACTTGATGCAAAAACCGATATTATCAAAGGTATTTTTGATAAAACACAAGATGTAGTAGGCAAATTTGCAAAAGAAAAAGGTGTTACACCTGAATACTTAATTCAACAATTAAATAAAGTTGATGATAATCCGCAAGCAAAACAATTGGTTGCCGAAGCAAACGAATATATAAAAGAAAATTTATATAAAGTAAGTAATAAATTCTTTGATAAACATACAGGTAATTTTAATACAGCTTATGAACGTCCGTTAAACAGAATAGTTACAGGTTTAATTCCTGTTGCTTTCTTAGCAAACGACGCTTATAACCTTTCAGTATTATGCGGCGATTCAAAAGAAGAATCTAAAAAAGAAGCAGCAGAAAGAAAGAAACAAGAAATTTCAAGGGTATTTACAACCGCATATATTCAATTATTAACATTCGGTGCATTTACAAAACAAGTAAATACTATTCCTTGGTTTACACCTTTAACTTCAGCTGCTACTGTATTATTCTCTGAAATCAGTTCAAGAAAACGTTTAGGAAAACCTGTTTTGTTCTTATCTAAAGAAAAAGCTCAAGAATATAACAATAAAAAAGCAAATAAAGATTCAAAAGCAGAAAATCAAAATAAAACAGAAACAATACAAAAAGCAAATACAGTTGAAACAAAACCAACAGCTGCCCAACAAATGAAGAACATATCATTTGATATTACAGATAATTCAAAAGTATTTACAAGCTTTAAAGCAACATCAGATAATAACGTAAAAGAATCACCAAAAACAGAAACAAAAGAAACTAAAAAAGAAGAAAATAAAAAGGCATTAATTAACTTCTCTACATTTAAGAAAGGTGTTATTGGTCTTATTGGTGCAGGTTTTGCATTAAGCTTCTTAAAGAACAGTTCATATACAAAAAATACAAAAGTAATGCAAGGTATAAAATCTGCCGGTGATTACATTACAAAGAAAGTATATAATCCATTAGCATTTAAAGATTTTGAAATATCTCAAAGCAGTTTTGAAAAACTAACAAAGAGTTTAAAAGATGCAGGATGTAAAGAAATTGCAGAAGGACATGAATTTATTAGAAATAAATATGGTAAACAATCTGCTGATGGCATAATTAAAATGTATAAAGCATCATTATCTTCATCTCAAATTCCTGAAATTGTAAAATCAACATTAGATAAAGCAGCCGAAACAGGAGCAAGATTAACAGACAAAGAAACAGCTCAAATTGCAGAATCTATAAAAACAGCAATTGGTCTTGAAGGTACAGCAATAGCAGAAAAGAAATATTCTTCTGTAGCACAAAAAGCTGCGGAAATAATTAAGAATAAAAAAGTAAACTTAAGCAAAGACCAAATGGAAAGCATAACAAAATCAATTACTGAATCTATCTCAGCAAGAGCAAAAGAAACTCCAATTCAAATTGAAACAAAAGCTAAACCATTTGTTGATATAGTTACACAACCATTTAAATTTATATTATCGGCTGCAAAACTTCCGTTCAAAATAACAAGTTCATTAGTAAATATTGCAGTTTCTCCGGTTGAAAAGAAAGCAACACAAGCTGCATTAGGTAAAGCAGAACTTACAAACTTTGAAAAAGGAATTCATAAAGTTGTAACAGAAATCTTTGGTGAAAAGAAAGCTAAATCAGGAAAAATTAGCCAAACAATATTTACAAACGCAATGGAACAACTTGAGAAACAAACACTTCCATACAGAAAAGCTGAAGAAGCTTTAAAACAAGCTATAGCAAACGGTCAATCAGCAGAAGAAATCAGCAAACTTCAAGAAGTTGCGGATAAAGCAAAACATAAGTTAATGGTATATGTAAACACAGCAGTTGAAAAATCATTTAACGGAGTTACTCAATCAAATAATAAAAATACAGACTTAGCTATGATGTCAAAACTGGCTTCCTCAGCAGTAACCTCTGCATTCCTTGTTGCTGATAACTATAATATGGTTATGTTAAAGTCAAACGGCGAAGATAAAGAAGGTGCTAAAGAAAAAGCAAATGAACGTATTGTTCAAAGATTAAGTGCATTGTTCTATCAATCATTATTAATAAACTGGTTCAATTCAACATTCCGCTCTACATATAACAGTTCATTAAAAGGTATGACAGCAGTTGCAATTCCAAACACATTAACCACTGAAGTTTTAACAAGAAAATCAATCGGTATGCCTATAGGTAAAAAATCCTTTGAAGAAATCCAAGAGATGGAAGAAAAAAATGAAAAAAGAGGCGGATTTGTTGGTAAATACTTCAAATTTATGAGACTTTTAACAGGTAAAAAACCATTAAAAGACAGATTACCTAAAGATAAACAACAACAACCAACAACTGAAAAACCAAAATTAATTGGAAATTACTCAGAAGCAGTAAAAAACAGTTCATCAACAAATTTATTAGAAATACTATCAAAATAAGCAAGAGAAGAGAGAAAGTAAAAGCGAATTTTCATTAATTTGAAAATTCGCTCTTTTTTATAGATTAAAAATAATTTATATTGTAATATATAAATATAGGCTGATGTAGCTCAGTTGGTAGAGCAATTGATTCGTAATCAATAGGTCAAGGGTTCAATTCCCTTCATCAGCTTTGGTTTTATTTATATGGAAAATAAAAAGAGATATTACAGCTGCAATATAATTGAACATGGATTTGATGCACAATTTAATTCTATAAATTTATGCTGTCGTGTTGGTAATGGTTTAGTTAGAGATAAACTAAGATTAATAAATAACTATAACGGTCAAAAAATTGATTGGAAAGAATTTTTTAAAATAAAGAATCAATTAAGAGAAATTCAAAAATCAGGAAAAACAATTCCTTATTGTAAAGGCTGCATTTATTTACATGAAGAAGATTGGAACCAAGAAAATATTATACATTCTATAAATATCAATAATTGGATAAAATGTAATGCAAACTGCATATATTGTGATAGAAACGAATATTTAAGATATAAAGAATACAAAATTTACCCAATAATAAAAGATTTAATAAAATATAATTATTTACAAAACCCTGCAGATATTACAATTGCAGGAGGCGAGCCTACTATTACAAGAGATTTTGATAAAACTATCAAATTACTAATACAACACAATATTACGCCCGTCAGAATTTTAACAAACGCAATTAAATATAATAAAAACATAGAAAAAGGATTAGAAAAAGGACTAGTCAATATTCTTATTTCTACTGATTCAGGAACAAGAGAAACATATAAAAAAATAAAACTGGTAGATAAACATAAAGATGTTTGGAAAAATATAAGTAAATATACTAAGCATCAACAAACAAATTCACTTGTAAAAACAAAATTTATAATAATACCATCCATAAACGATAACAAATACGAACTAAAAGAATTCATAATACAAAATCAAGAATCAAGAATTAAATATACCTGTATAGATGTAGAAATTGGTTGGTTTGATAGAAATAATAATAATACAGATAAATTAATAGAATTATACAATCTATACTTATATGCAAAAGAAGAAGGGAAAAAACGCAATATAGAGGTATCAGCCTTTGATAGAATGCAAATTATTGAACAAAAAGTAAAATAAATATAAAAAAAGGTATTTACAATTTCGTTTTTTTTGCTAAGATATATTTATAAAGATTCCTCAGTAGCTCAATGGCAGAGCATTCGGCTGTTAACCGAAGGGTTGTAGGTTCGAGTCCCACCTGAGGAGTTTTTTATTGTTTGAAGTATCTCTCCAAATCCGCTTATTGGTATTTTCGGGGAGTTTTTTATTTATTAAATAATAAAAAACAGACATCAATTGATGTCTGTTTTTTTATGCCGCTTAAGTCTAATCTTCAATATTATAAAATTTATAAGCTTTTAAGCCTGCTTTTACAGCCTCCAGAAATTTAATATCTTCTTTTTGAGCCAAACTTTCATCCATTTTAAATTCTGCTAATAATTGAAGATTATTTGCGCTATATATCTTCGTTCTTGGAAGTTCTTTTATTTTTGATGTATACACTTTTGGGTCTGTTTTAAATCTTTCATTCGCAGAAATATTTGCTGCCATATCAAGAATTTTTTTCTTATCTGAAAATGAATATGTATTCCAATCAGAAGACAGAACATAAAATTTATTTTCATTCTCTTCTATTTTATAAGATTCAAAATATATTGAAGTTACTTGTTCTACAAATTTTTCTATTTTAGCCTTACTTGCTTCACTATTACCGTCTTTACCAATAAAAGCAAACATTATAATACATATAGCAAAAATTAAGACAAAATATAAAACAGGAATAATGATACAAGTATATATTGACCAAAACATAGTTTGTTTTTCCTGAGATTTATTAAACTTTGAAACATCATTCCATTTTTTATTTTTATATGCCCATTCGTTACCTTTCAATCCACAATATAACTGAAAATACAAATTCCAAGGGGTAAAGAATAATAATAAATGAAATAACGGAATATATGATTTATTAAATAAACCCCATATCCATGTACCAAAGAACGCACCCCAATTGAACTCTTTAGTAACATCATAAGGCAATTGCGATGTAATCTTTCCTTTTTTAAAAATTAAAATCAATCCTAAAATAAATGTAAAGAATGAAACAACATAAATTAATAAAGTAGGGAAAATTGCCCCAAAAGCATTCACAACAAATATTAATGAAAAAATAATATTTAATGGCAGATTAACTCTGCCATTAATATCATTTAAACGTCTTACAATATTTGATATAAATATATAAGAAACTCCTGTCATTCCAAGTATGTACCATACTTTTAAAAACACCGGAGCCGTATAAAACAAAGTATTTAATGAAAATACATCAGAAAACTGAGTTATTTTTGTCATTATCCACATTGAATACGGTAATGTATAAAATATAGCAATTGAAGATAAAATTACAAGATTTAAGAAATAATCTCTTCTCCCAATAATACCTTCATAAGAGCATAATTTTGTATTTGCGTTTAAATTATCCTGCATAGTTTAATATCCTAGTGTTGTAATTGAAGCGCAGCAACACCTGCAATTAAAACGCCAAATATAATACCAACAATAACAGATAATGCAAGTAAAACAAGACCTGCTTTTACCCATAATTTTTGGTATTCGTGGAAAGCTTCAACGCTATCAAATTGCTTATTTTGCCAAGCCCATTCATTACCTTTTATACCAAACCAAATTGCTAAACCTAATGGAACTAAAGGTCCAACAATAGGAATCCAGCATACTAATAAAGCTGCAAAGCTCAAAAAAGTCAAATAAGATTTGTTACCAATACCCCATATCCATCCTAATAAAAAAGCACCCCAGTTAAAATGATTTTTAACATCTTCAGGCACAACAATACCAGTACCTTGACCTGAATTGTTTAGAACTTGATTTTCATTACTCATAAAACTCTCCTTTTTTCTTAAATCCATTAAAATTATACAATATATTCAAAAAATATAAAAATTTAAGTTTGTTCTTTCTTGTTTAATTAAGTTTTCTTTAGTAAAATCATAGATAGAAAAGCGGAGGTTCAATATGGTTAATTCAGTAAATTTAAGAGATTTTAAAATAGGAGATAATAAACTAACAATATTAGCCGGTCCTTGCGCTATTGAGTCAAAAGATATTTTATTGAAAACTGCTGAATATCTAAAAAAGCTTACAACTGAACTTGATATAAATTTTGTTTTTAAATCTTCTTATGACAAAGCAAACAGAAGTTCAATAAATTCATACCGCGGTTTAGGAATGGAAAAAGGTTTAGAACTTTTAGCTGAAGTAAAAAAAGAATTTGATTTACCAATTGTTACAGATATACATAATCCTAACGAGGCGGAAATTGCAGCAGAAGTTGCTGATATAATTCAAATTCCTGCATTTCTTTGCCGTCAAACAGATTTACTTGTAGCAGCAGCTAAAACAAATAAAATTATTAATATAAAAAAAGGTCAATTTTTAGCGCCATCACAAATGAAATCTATTGCTAATAAAGTTAAAGAATCAGGCAATAATAAAATCACTATTACAGATAGAGGCGTAACTTTTGGATACAACAACCTTGTTTCAGATATGAGAGCAATTCCTATTATTCAAGAAATGGGCTACCCTGTTATATTTGATGCTACACACAGCGTACAATTACCCGGTGTCTGTGGCGAAAGTTCATCAGGAGAAAGAAAATTTGTACCTATCTTAGCAAAATCTGCTGTTGCAGCGGGTGCTGACGGATTATTCTTTGAAGTTCATCCTGAACCTGATTGCGCATTATGCGACGGTCCAAATATGATTAACTTTGAACAAGCTAAAACTATATTTAAAGTTTGCAATGATATTTTTAAACTTGTAAGAAAGAATTAATTATTGAACAACATACCTTGCTTGAGCCCAAGGATAGCCGCTTATAATCTGCCAGTTATCTTTGATAATTAAAGCAGCGCAATAATTACCGTTCTTAGTATTATTACAGTTATTTGGATTAGAGGCAGAGATTAACTCGCTTCTTGAATATTCATGCCCAAAAGGAAGCAATTTCCCAACATACTCGGGATGTTCAGCATTTTCAATCCAATATTCAAATAAGAATATATCACGAGCAACAACATTTAAGCGTTTTTTACCATTGGTATCTATATAGAAATAAATCACCTTGTAATTTTCATCTGCATATGATTGTAAGGCAACAAATGTACCATCATTTAAAAAGAACCTTGCCCATGTAGAATTTAAAGCTTTCTCTGTTGCATCAAGCTCTTTAAAAGTATATGCACAACTGCCTTCTGTAGAGTTTTTACAATCACGAGATAAAGTAAAAAACGGTTTTAAATACTGTTCAAAAAAAGCATAAGAACCATGTTCCGTTAAACCGTCATATAACTCCCAATTTGCTACTAAACCATTTTCTGCCGATGAACGTTCGAATGACTGAGAAACAATTGAATAAATTCTTTTTAATCTGATAACTGTCTGGTTTTTATTATGATCCGCAACAATTGTTCCCATACTAATGGTAAAAACAACACCAACTATAACAAGGGCAATCAACGTTTCTGATAACGTATTACCCTTGTTATAGCCTTGTAAAAATTTTCCCATTAATTTTATCAAATAAAATCCTCAATTTTTGTAATTTTATTTTGTGTAATTATTTAAAACGCTTAATAGTTCTTGTTTTTCTTCATTATCAAGTATAACAAGCGGTTTTCTTACATATTCCTTAATTATACCGATATGAGCCAATGCTGCTTTAACAGGAACCGGATTTGGAGCCATGAATAATTTTCTGAATAACGGATATAATTTCAAATGAATATTTAAAGCTTCTTTATTATTACCTGACTTAAATGCTTTAATCATTTTTTGCATTTCACTGCCAACTACATGTGAAGCAACACTAATTACGCCGTGAGCACCTAATGACATCATTGGTAATGTAAGACTGTCATCACCTGAATATACAGCAAAATCTTCAGGACAAAGCGATTTTATATCGCTGATTAAATCTAAATCAGAATTACTTTGTTTAACAGCTACAATGTTTTTAAATTCATTAGCCAATTTAGCAATTGTTGCAGGCTGCATATTAACACCTGTTCTTCCCGGGATATTATAAAGAATAATAGGTAAATCTACAGCTTTTGCAATAGCTGAAAAATGCTCATACATACCTTTTTGAGAAGGTTTATTGTAATATGGAACAACTGTAAGTATTGCATCTGCGCCTGCTTTTTGTGCATTTATTGATGATTTTACCGCAGTTTCAGTTGAATTAGAACCTGCACCCATTATAATTTTAACTCTTCCGTCAACAACTTTTTTCACAAAAGCAAAAAGTTCATCTTCTTCTTCATGTGATAAAGTAGGTGTTTCACCTGTAGTACCGGCAACTAATATTGCATCTGTACCTGTTTCAATTAAATGATTGATTAATTTTTCCAATGCAGCAAAATCGATAGTTAAATCCTCATTAAAAGGAGTAATCATTGCTGTAATTATTTCACCGGGATTATATCTCATTTTTTAATCTCCTAAAACACTTGCATTTCAATAACTTTTTCAGCAATTCTTACTGTGTTTAAAGCAGCACCGATTCTTAAGTTATCAGCTACACACCAGAAAGAAATAGCATTATCAAAAGCAATATCTTTTCTAATTCTGCCAATATATACAGGATTTGTTCCTGCAGCCATTACTGCTGTAGGAAATTCATAATTTGCAACATCATCAATTACTTCTACACCCCAAGCATTTTCTAAAATTTCTCTTGCTTTTTCAGGAGTAATATCTTTTTCAAATTCAACTGTCACAGCTTCTGAGTGACCTACAAAAACAGGAACTCTTACTGCTGTACAAGAAATTGGTGTATTAGGCGCCAAATGAAGAATTTTTCTTGTTTCATTTGTAACTTTCATTTCTTCTTTTGTATAACCGTTATCACAGAATGAATCTATTTGAGGAATACAGTTATAAGCAATTGGTTTTTTGAATACTTTATTTTCAAATGGTTTTTCATCATTTACGGCAATTGTATTTTCTTTTAATTCATTAATAGCTGCTAAACCTGCTCCTGAAACAGATTGATATGTGCTGACAACCATTCTTTTAATACCCGCATAATCATGTAAAGGTTTTAAAGCTAACATTAATTGAGATGTAGAACAATTTGGGTTTGCAATAATACCTTTATGAGTTCTGATATCTTCATCATTCACACCTGCAATTACTAACGGAACATCTTTTTCCATTCTAAATGCGCTTGAATTATCTATATAAACAGCGCCGCGTTTTACAGCTTCATTAGCTAAAGCTAAACTTGTAGAACCACCGGCAGAAGCAAGAACAATATTAATACCTTCAAATGCTTCAGGTGTTGCTTCTATAATTGTATATTCTTTACCTTTAAATTCTATTGTTTTTCCTGCACTTTTTTTACTTGCAAGGAATTTAATATCTTCATATACTACATTATTTTCTTCTAAAATTTCTAAAATGTGTCTTCCTACAACACCTGTTGCACCTAAGACTCCAATAACCGGTTTTCTCATATTTCTTACCTCTTTAACTCTTACTGAAATTATCCGATAAATTGAAGATTATTACAAGTATATAAATATTTATTAAAAGTTGTTTGTAAACAATTATTAACTTTTAAAGGTTTTTTAGATAAAAAAAACCATGTATGCTTTACGAATTCAATATTTAGTAGTATAATTATCTTGTTATTAATGTTTCGGCTAGTGTAAATATTGCAAGTTCTTAAATCTTACAAAACTTGCATTTTTTTTGCATATTTTTAGACAATATTTTTAATTTGTTCACCTTGTTCAAACTCGGTTATATTTTGCAGTGTCATATTTAGTATTCGTTCCACTGCTTCTTTTGTATCATAAGCAATATGAGGGGTTGCAATTACGTTATCTAAGTTTAGTAATTTACTGTTTATTAATGAAGTCCTTAAATTTTTTAAGTTTAAATTTTCTCCTGGGCGTTTACTTGAAATGGTATCTTCAAACTCTAATACATCAAGGGCTGCTCCTTTTATTTTTCCATCAAGCAACGCGTCATAAAGTGCTTCTGTGTCTATTAATTCTCCTCTTGCCGTATTAACTATTACTACATTGTCCTTCATCAATGCAATTCTGTTTCTATCTATCAAATGATAGGTATTTGTAGTTAACGGAGCATGCAGCATAATAATATCTGACAGTTTACATAAAGTATCTAAATCAACATATTTAATATTGAAATCTTTTTCTAAATCTGCATTATGATAAACGTCATAACACATTACATTCATAGAAAAACCTTTTGCTATTTTTACCGATTTTGAACCGATTGAACCTGTCCCAATTACCCCGATTGTTTTATCATACAATTCCATGCCAAAAGTTTCAGGATACATGTCTCCATTTTTTAATTCATTTACTCCATAGCAAATACGGCGTACAAGGTTTAATAAAATGCCAAACGAAAATTCTGCAACTGTATAATCACCATAATGAGGAGTATTTGCAACTATTATATTTCGAGATTTAGAATAATCAATGTCTATATGACTGTAACCAACCGAGCGAGTAAGAATAAGTTTTAAATTTTTAAACTTATCCAATGTTTCTTTTGTTAAACGAGAAGATGTAAAAACAGATATAATTTCCGCATTTTCTTCAATATATGAAATTTCCGTATCAGGAAGCAATTCAGCCTCTTTAAATTCCATATTAAACTTGTCATAAAGCTCTTTTTCAAAAAACTCACGTTCATATTGTTTTACATCATAAAAAATAATAGTCTGCATATTTTTCCCCTTCAAAAAGACTTTATCAAATCAAAAGAGATTTAATATTAGCCGACAAGATATATATTTTAAATTATAAAATTAATACTATTACTAATTAATCATTTTAGTGATTATATCAAAAGTTTTTGCAATAAATTCAGGATGATTTTCAAGCAAATTATTTATATCTTTAAGTTTTTTTCGTCCTTCTACCGTAATTACGGGTTTTAAAGCGGAATTAAATAAATCTTCGAGCGAGCAGTCAAGAGCGGTACATAAATTAATAATTGTCTTTTCGCTTGCAAATTTTTGACCGCGCTCTATTTGAGAAATGCCAATTAAGGATAATCCTGTAAGTTCTGCTAAATTCTGCTGTGTAAATTGTTTTTGCTTACGGAGTTTAGCTACGTTCTTACCGAAATTTTTTCTAATGGTTTCTTGCATAACTATTTTTCCAGAAACATATATAAAACATCATAGATTGCATCAAGTTTTTCTCTATCACATTTTTCCAGTCGTTTAAGAATTTTATTACGCTTTACATCATCTGAAACTTCAATATCTGCACTTTCAGAAAGAAAAAGTTGATAGAGTTCAATATCTAATACTTCTGCTAATTTTTCAATTTTTTTAACGGAAATAAATCTATAACCGCATTCAATAGGACTAACAGATTTTGAACCAATTCCAATTAATTCCGCTAATTTTTCTTGGGACAAATTTTTTAGTTTACGATATTTTCTTAAATTCTTTCCAAAAATATTCTTCAAATTAGTCATTTTTTAATGTTATTACATTTTAATTTATACAACTACTCGACTTAATACATATACTCATTCTACAATTGAGCATACTGTTTATATATTATTTTGATTTTTACTTGAATAATTTACAAAAGCCTCTATTTGTGAAATCTGATGTTCCAATGCTTGCTTATCTAGTTGTTTTAAAAGGAAATTAGCCTTTTTTATCAAGGATGTTTCAGTTTTAGTTTCGTTAAAATCAAACAATTCAAGGTAATCAACATTCAATTTTTCTGCAAAAAGCTCTAATGTTGTAAAAGAAACGCCTTTACGACCCATTTCAACTTGAGCAATGCTATTTGTTTCATAACCAACTAACTCAGCAAAAGCTTCTTGAGTATAGCCTTTTTTTAATCTTAGCTCTTTTAATTTATTCCCAAATAATTTTTTTAAGCACATAAACTTAATATAACTTATTTAGAAAAGTATCCCATTGTCTTTTAGGCACTATATATGCCAATTTGGCAAATATAGCCATTTGGCTAATATCATTTGGCTACTTGTTCTTATAAAATATATTTAATACTTATGGAATTAAATAGAAAATTGGAAATGAAAAATGAAAAAAATTACTCAAAACACCTTTAACCCTCAAACGCTAAGAGCTTCATACGAATTACTTATTATACTTAAAAAAGCACTTAATATTGCTCACGCTACAGAAATAAACATATTTGCTTTACTTGAATATACAAAAAAACAAAATGAAAATGAAATTCTTCTTATTAAATTTCTTGTAAACTGCATAAAAGATTGCCCCCAAATAATAAAAGAACAAAATCAAAAAATTATAAACGCTTATAAAAAACCTCAATTGTTTAAATCCGTTATCGATGAAACTGATTTACTTTATAAAAACAATAAAACATTTAAAAATTTTTCTAACAATATCGAAAGCGAACTTGAACTTGATAACCCTGCTCAAAAATTTTTTGTTAATTCAATTATCTTCGAATTATGTAACGAAACAATTTCTGCAAACATTCCTCTATATACAGATATACGATTAAATTTACATCTGCTTCAATATTGGCTTAAAAAAAATAAAAAAGATAAAATAATTAATTTCAAACCCATTGAATTAATAGTCATAAATTTTTTTGAAAACGGATATACTCCACAAGATATTATTAACTATTATCCAACTAAATTAACCGCTGATATGAAACAGAATTTTTTAAAAGCTATATATACAACTCTACCAAAAAAACTAAGAGTAGAAACAATTTGCCAAGCTATGGCGTTAATTTTTGCTTATTTTGAATTTGAGTATAAATAGTTTCATAATCAAGAAAAAAGATATAGGGTTTTATTTTTCGCCCTGTGATTTCGCGATACCTAAAATCAATGGGCTTCAAAATAAAAACCCTATATCTTTTTTCTTGATTATGAAATCCCCAGTAAATTTTTAGCAAAAGAAACAGAATCGTCGTTAATTTCACCTGCTGCTAACAATGCCAATGCTTTTACTCTATTTTCACCGTCTAAATTATAAACTTTAACTCTTGTTACTTCTGCCTGTTCTTTTTTTACATAAAAATGAGAAGCTGCCTTTGCAGCAATGATTGGCTGGTGCGTAATTAATATTATTTGATGTGTTTTTGACAAATTAATGATTGAATCAGCTACTGATTGAGAAGCCTTACCTGAAATACCAGTATCAATTTCATCAAATATAACCGTATTTGTTTTATCTGCCTTTGCAAAAATAGTCTTAATAGAAAGCATAACACGGGAAATTTCACCGCCCGATGCGATTTTTGCTAATGGTTTTATGGGTTCTGATACATTTGTAGAAATTAAAAATTCAACTTTATCAGTTCCCTTCTCATTCATATTGCAAGATTGAATATCAATTTCAAAACGAGATTTAGGGAGTTCCAATTTCTCCATTTCTTCCGTTACTGCCTTTGACAGAACAGATGAAAGTTCTCTTCTTGCATTACTGATAACTTCTGCTAAATTATCAAGTTCAATCTTTAATTCTTTTATTTCACGTTCAAGTTTAACAACTTCATCTTGCGAACATTCTATCGAGTTTAATTCTTCACATAGCTTTTCATAAGTATTCAATACGTCTTCCAAAGAATTACCGTATTTTCTTTTTAATTTTTCAAGAAGACTTAAACGCTCTCCAATATAATCCATTCGCTCGTTATCATTCTCTTTAGAGTCTGAATAATTTCTTAATTGCGAAGCTATTTCTTTTAATGTTTCATAGGTGTTAATAAAATCTTCTTCCAATTCACAAACACTTTCATCCATTGAAGAAAGCTTGGAAAGATTTGACTTAACACTGCTCAATGCATTTAAAATATTACCGTCATCACCATACAAAGCCCAATATGACGAATAAGAAAGTTCTTTTAATTTTTCAACATTAGATAAAATTTCTAATTCTTTTTCTAACTTTTCACATTCTTCAACATCTTCAATATTCGCATTTTCTATTTCTTGAATTTGAAATTTAAGAAAATCTTCCTGCTGCTGCGTTGTATTTACAACATTTAAAGCTTTTTCTAATTTATTCTGCAATTCAATATACTTATGATATTTTTCACTAAAAATCAAAACATTATCCCTATGAGGTTTTAATGCAAAATTATCTAAAAGCAAAATATGATTTTTAGGTTGAATATAGTTATAACTTTGGTGCTGAGTATGGATATCAAGAAGCTGCTCTCTAATTTCTTTTATAAAATCAAGAGAAACAGGCACCCCGTTTATTCTTGAACGAGTTGTTGATTGCAAAATTTCCCTTGAAATAATAATCTCATTATTATCAATTTCAATACCGTTATCAGAAAAAACGGAAAAATCAAAATCCGGTTTTAGTTCAATTAACAATTCAATATAAGCTTTATCACAACCTGTTTTAATTGCATCCTTGTTAATTTTTGCACCTAAAGCAGCATCAATGGCGCCAATAATAATGCTTTTTCCTGCACCTGTTTCACCTGTAAAAACATTAAAACCCTCACTAAAATTAAGAGTCAGTTCATCAATTAATATATAATTTCTTACAGTAATCGACTTTATCATACTAACCCTTCCAAGATAATCCCCAGTGAAGTTTTTCTTTTAGAACAGAATAGAAAGAATTTTTTTGTAAATTCAATAATAATAATCTTGCTTCAAATTCACTTTTTTTAATTTCGATTGTTTCATTAATACCGATATCAAAAGTATTTTGACCATCTGCAGAAATTTTTAATAAAGGTTTATTTTGACTTGATGTAACCTTTATAACCTCACAAGATGGAATAACAATAGGTCTTGCATTCATAGTATGCGGACAAATAGGCACAATAACTATTGCATCTAAAGTCGGGAATAAAATAGGGCCGCCGGCAGACAATGTATATGCAGTAGAACCTGTAGGAGTTGAAACAATCAAGCCATCTGCAAGATAATCACAAACTATACTGTCATTTATATGAACATATAATCTTGATGTTCTTGAAAAACCATCACCTTTTATTACAATATCGTTTAGCGCATTCATTTTACCATTAAGCGCTGTAAGCATTATTCTGTCTTCAATTTTAAAACGCCCTGATAAAATACAATCAATTGCATCTTCTACCTGCGGAGGTTTAGATTGAGAAAGAAAACCTAATCTACCTAAATTTATACCCAATATAGGCACTTTATATTGAGAATAAAATCTTGCAGTTTTTAATATTGTTCCATCTCCGCCTAAAACAAATGAAAAAGTAATATCTGAAGAAAATTCATCAGTAGTTAAAATAATCGCATTTATATTTCTTGAATTAAGAACTTTTTCAATAGATAAAGCCAAATATTTAGCTTTTTGATTTTCTTTATTATAGAAAATCCCCACTTTTGTTAAATTAACTATATCACCATTAATTGACTTTATTTCTTCAATCATTCTAAACTCCTATAACTTATATGCCATAAGAAGTCCATCAGGCAAATCAAGAATTTGAACTTGATACTCGGGGTGATTTGAAATAGCATCAACAAACGGTTGTACTTTTTTAGCATGAGAAGTTATATTATCCGCAAGTATTATTCCGCCCTTTTTTAATAACGGATGAACTGCTTCAAAGAATTTTATATATTCCTGCTTATTTGCATCAATAAAGACAAGATCATACTGTTCATTTTGTAATTCGGTTGTAATAATATCGTAAGCTTGACCTATTTTAAAAGTAACATAATCTGACAAACCGCATTTTGCTATATAATCACGCGCAAGACATTGTCTTTTTTCCCAAAACTCAATTGTTGTAAGATGTCCGTTTGTATATTGCAATGCATCAGATATCCACAACCCTGAATAACCGTTAGATGTACCAAGTTCAAGAACATTTTTAGTGCCTGTTGCTTTGATAAGCATACTTATAAAATTACCTGTTTGATGAGATACATTCCAAAAATCATCTGCTGTTTTTTCTAAATTTTCTAATATTTCTATCGTTGTGCTATTCATTAATTGTTTCTTTCCAAAATATTTATTGTATTTATATAATCATTAATAGGAAGAGTTTGAAGAGCTTTTTCTTTCTCCATATCAAAAACTACATATTTTAAATCAGACATATTTGTTACTACAGCCAAATTTGAATTTGGTACAGGTGTAAATGCTTTTGAAAATCCGTCAACAGGTAATTTCACATTTGATACACTGTTTTCTGATTTATTATAATGATATACAGTATTGTTTCCTGCACAAAGTACGTAAACAGAATTATTATAAAGCACCATATCTACAGGTTTTGCACCAACAGCAACATCTTTTATACTTGTAGAATATGTCTTTGCATTTGCAAGAAGTTCACCCTCTTTAACATCATCTTCCATATCATCAAAATCAAATGAATAATATATATCACTTGTAGATTCATCTGTACGTTGATTTTTTGCAGACTCTTTTTCTTGATTTTTACGTTTTTTATCTTTCTTTGTTTTGGTAACTTCATTATCTTGAAGTATATCGAAACTAACAATTCTAAGAGCAGGAGCTGTTCTTGCAATTAAAAATATTACATTTCCATCAAGAATTAATTTTGAAACATTCGGATAATTTGTAATTAATTTATTTTCATATTCATTTTCCAAATCAAGTATATAAATATTTGATGTTTTTAAATCGGAATATGCAATTTTATTTCCGTCAGAGGATACTGAAAGTTTTTGAGGAGCACCTACAAGTTGGATTTTTTCTTTTATGGACATTGAAGCAAGGTCAATAACAAATAAAGATTCGTCCTCAATACTTGCAACATAAGCTTTTCCCCTTAAATCATCAACAACTATTTCAGACGGAACTGCTGTTAAATCTATATTTTTTGAAACATATTCATTTTCAATATCAATAACATCTATATTTTTCTTACCTTTTGTTGCAGCCAATAAATATTTACCGTTCAAAGCCGGTTTTACATCCTTCATAACACCTGATGTTTTCAATGAATATAATGGTTCAGATACAGTAGAAGAATATACTTGTAAATACTCTGTTTGGAAATTATTTACGAAAAATAATTTATTCTTCATTCCCGCATTTATATTTTTATACTGACTTGTATCAGCAATTCTTTTTCCTGTAGGTAATGGCGCTCTTTTTTTTGTAGAAACAAAAGTAGATGTCTTAGCACTGCCTACTAAAGGAATTTGAACATCACCAAGTATTCCTGCAAGATTTTCAGGAAGAACTAAGCCTCTTGGAACCATTATATCTTGCGGAAGTGAGCCTGTTTTTAATTCTACGGGTAAATCCGGAATATTTCTTACAGTAAGAGTATTAGAATCCACCCTATAAACTTTTAATAAAGAAATATTATTATTAAAAAGCACCATATCAGGCAGTGAATCCATTGTCTGATTTGCAGGATATGTTTTTACTATTTTTAAAGTATCGACTTTTTCACTATACGCAGGATAAACAGGCAGATACATCACATCATTATTATATACTGCAATGCCATCTACACGGACAGAAGGAACTTTTTTTTGCGATAAAAGAAAATCCTTTACTTCTTTTGGCAATTGAGCCGCTTCAGCCTGCATTGTTCCAAACAATAAAATTATTAAACTTATAATAAATGATTTGATTTTCATACTGCCTCTATTAATTATGAAGTACATTCTTCATTTTATCAATGAATTTTGAAGAGGGCTTTTTGTTACAATTGATTTCAAATAATTTTTTATACAACTGTTTCTCTTCAGGTGTTAGATTTTGAGGAGTTTTTATTTTAACTATAAAGTTATGATTACCTCTTTTGGAAGAATTACCCAAATGAGGCACACCTGCACCTTTTAATTGCAATATTTTATCCTGTTCCACACCGGCAGGAATTACAAGCTCTTGTTTTCCGTCTAATGTATCAACTTCAATAGTGTCACCAAGTGCAGCTTGAGGGAAGGAAATCTCAACAGTAGAGTATATATCAAATCCGTCACGTTTAAATTTTTCGTGTTCTTTTACATACACAACTACAATTAAATCACCTGTTCTACCGCCATTTTTACCGCAGTTGCCTTCTTGTGCCAAACCTATTCTTGAACCGTTATTTACACCTGCAGGAATATTAATATAAAGAGTTCTTTCAACTTCTAATCTGCCGTCGCCGTTACATTTTGGACAAGGATTAGGATTAAACTTTCCTGTTCCGTTACATTTTGGGCAAGTAGTAATTTGTCTAAAACTTCCTAACGGTGTTTGGGTAACCTGCTGAACACGACCTGTTCCGCCGCAAGTTTTACAAGTTTCGGGAACAGTTCCTTTTTTTGCACCTGTTCCGTTGCATTCATCGCATGTTTCAAGATGAGAAATTTTTACTTCTTTTTTTACACCAAATACGGCTTCTTCAAATTCAATTTGTAAGTTAAGTCTTAAATCTGCACCATTTTGCGGACTGTTAGGATTTGTTGCTCTTTCGGAAAATCCGAAACCACCGCCAAAAAAGCTTTCAAAAATATCATTTAAATCGCCAAAACCACCTTCAAATGGCCCAGACGTATTAAAACCGGCATCTTTCAAGCCGTCTTCACCGTATCGGTCGTATGTTGCACGTTTATTATCATCCATTAATGTTTCATAAGCTTTTCCCAGTTCCTTAAATTTTGCTTCTGCTTCCGGAGCTTTATTAACATCAGGGTGCCATTGTCTGGCTTTTTTTCTAAATGCTGATTTTATTTCATCTTTTGTCGCATTCTTGTCTACACCTAATATTTCGTAAAAATCACTCATATTCTCTAATCTCTCATTCAATTTTTGCTGTGTAAATTAATTATTTTACGGATACTGCAACCATTGCAGGTCTTAATACCTTATCTCCCATTTTATATCCTTTTTGAAGCTCATTAACAACAGTTTCTTCAGGATACTCATCAGTTTGAGTTTGCATTACAGCCTCGTGCATATTAGGGTCAAAAGGTTTACCAACACAATCTATTTGCTCCAAACCAAGTTTTGTTAATGATTCCTTTAATTGTTTATCTAAAACAAAGAATGTTTCTTTCATTTTTTCAACTGTATCAATTTTTTCTACTACACCAAGAGCCCTGTCAAAATTATCAACAACTTCAATAAGTTTTTTCATGCATTCTTCTGCACCATATTTTAAAAGAGCTTCTCTTTCTTGCGCTTGTCTTTTTCTATAGTTTTCGAAATCAGCAGCAAGTCTTAAATATTGATTGTTTAGATTTTCTAAATCTTGTTTTAATTTTTCAGAATCACTATCTATAGTATTTTCTTTTTCTTCAGTTTCTACTATTGTATCTGCATTTTTAGTATTTTCTTCTGCAGTTTCTGTTTCTTCTATTATATTATTTTGTTCATTTTCATTGAATTCTTCGGTCATAGCTTCTTTATTATCTCCATTTTTATCTTGTTTTTTAACAAAAGGATTACTTTTATTTAGTTTATTTTCAAAAAAATTTTTCATATTCCCTCAAACTCTACCCTATCTTTTAATTATAGAATATCAATATCTTTACTCAATAGATATTAATTTTTTCTTAACTTTTTATTTAAATTTTAGCACTTGTCCAACATAAAAAATAGTTTATAATTATAGTATAAAGGCGAATTATATATGGCTAAAATAAAAAAAATAAGTTACCGAGATATTATCAATGTTAAAAAACTGATTTCTGTTGTTTGCAGTGATAATGTTATGAGTTATAGACGACTATTTTTTCTTTCAGTTCCGATTACATATATTCAAAATTTGATATATAACGTCCATTTGAGAAGAATGCCGGAAACCTACGTGGCATTTGACAATTCAAATAATCTTAAAGGTGTTATAAGTGTTAAAGCTCAACATGGAAACCCTTATAAATGGCAAATTAAAAGACTTTTTTTAGATAAAAATTCACACGAAGAAGGTAAACAGCTTGTAGAATACATTATTGCTAAATTCGGAGCAAGAGGTGTGGATACTTTTTATGTTTCTGTTGATGATAATCAAAATGAACTTATTGACCTGTTTATAAAAGGCTGCGGATTTAGATTTTGTTCAACTGAAGCTCTCTGGGCAGTTTCTAATGCTAATTTTTTAGTGAAAAATACAAACGAAGCTTTATTTAAACCATTTAAATCATCAGATAACCAAAAAGCTGCCGATTTATTTAATGATACACTTACAACACACTACAAATACTCTTTATCAAAAGAAAAATGTGAATTTGATGACAACATTATTCAAGGCATTAATTCGGATTTGAATTTTAAATACATCCTTGAAGATGATACAAAAAAAGTCTTAAAAGCATTTATTGAAATAAAAACAATTGATAATAAAAATTATTTTATAGATACAATTGTTCCGCCTCAATATTCAGATTTATATCCGGCAATATTATCATTTGCCATTAAAAAAATTCAAAAAAGAAATAAAACATCAAAAATTTACATTAAAAATAGAAAATATTTACAAGGTTCTGAAATATACGAAACTTTCTTTAAAGAAAATAGGTTTGAATTACTTCAAAATAATGCAATTTTAGTGCGCGATTTTTTTAAAACAGTAAAAGAAGAATCTCATAGTTTCAATAATGCCGTCGTATTTAGCGGATTTGAAATTTAACCGTTTAATAAATATTTTGCCCTATCACAAATTTCTAATCTAAAGAAATTCATTTCTTGTGCTTTTTTTTGAACATATCTTATTACGTCTAATATTCTTTCATCCGGTTTTTCGTTTCTATATTTATTTAACCAGCTGTTTTCTATATCGATAATAAGAATTTCAATATTATTTTCTTTATTGAATTTCATCCAATTATCAATCTCTTCAATATTATCATTAACTTCAGGAATTATAATATATTTACTTATTACACAATAATCTTTTTTCTGAGCCTTTGCATATTTTTTCAGATTTTTACATACAGTGTTGAAGGCATCTGTTTGTTTTATTTTTTTATATGTTTCTCTTGATGAACTATCAATAGATATAACAACGGATAATTGACCTGTTGAAATACCTTTAGCTATTATACGCGAATATTTTATACCTGAAGATGGAACCCTAATATCATAAAATCCATTTTTCAAAAATAAGGAGATTAATTTATCAAATTCAGGTAAGATTGTAGGTTCTCCGCCACCAAAACCAAGAGCACCGCCTCTTCTTATTATTTTTTTATCAAACATATCTTTGATTATAGGATATATATTATATGTTTTTAATTGGTTGTAGCGTTTTTTATCCTCTTCTGTATAGCAATAAGTACAATTACAATTGCATTTTGTAAAATGGTCAAAAACAATATTATCAATATAATCAATCTGCGGCCAATAATGTTCTTCAAGAAAAACACAGCCTCTGCAACCGGGAACTGTTTCACCGGATTTTTGTATATTTCTGTATTCTTGTTTTATTTTAAAGAATTTTTCCCAATCAATTTTTTCACCGTGATAATCTTCAAAAATCATTGAGTTTCCGCCCCCCGGGGCACTCATATAGCAACATAATTTAACATTAGAACCATATACACCATTGTCAAAACACACCCCTGATTCTAACCATTTACAACTTATGTATTTTTCACGTTTTATTTCATTCATAAAAACCTACTTAAAATTACAGTTTAGCAATCTGCAATTCATTGTACATTTTAAAATGTGTTCTCTAACTTCGTCTGCTTCTTTACTATACCATAAATCTTGAGGCAGACTATTTTTTAAATTACCGATAGGTTTCATACAAAAACATATTCTACAATTTCCGTACGGATCGATTGCAAAATTGTTTTCACCTACAGAACAAGGTAGTGTTTGAATTTCTTCCGGAGTATCAATTAGCAGTTTAAAAGCTTTCAATTGGCTATACCCGTTACATATAGGATAACCTTCATTTTTCAATTGAATCATTTCATCAATAGCTTTTAATGCTGCCGTTTTTATATCCGTACCATATATTTGTTTATCTGAATCAACTGCTGTAGAAAAAGCATCACCATTATCCATTAATTGATAGCTTACACTAATACCTTCTGTCTTACAGAATTCTGCAATAGGTCTTATTTCAGATAAATTTGACGGCATTACAACACTGGATAAAAATATATTTTTCCATTTATGTCCACCTCTATGTTTATTCATATAATTTAAAGTCTGAATAGAATCCATTGTGCGTTGAAATGCATCATCCCTGCCTCTTGACACATTATGTATCTGAGGATTTTGTACTGAATTTAACGAAAAAGTAATATTGGTAAATGCAGAATGTAATACTTTATCTAATTTGTCAGGTAATGCCAGTCCATTAGTAACAATATTTACTGTATCACCCAAATCAGAAGCATATTGAGCCATTTCAAACACATCATCTCGAATAAACGGTTCACCGCCTGAAATAATAAATTGATAATTTCCCATCCAATTATGTAAATTGAATAAAATTTGTTTCCATTCCTCAAGCGTTAATTCTTTCTGCATAACAGAAGCAGGTGTTTTCCACCCGTTGCATGTTATACATCTTGATTGACATCTTTCTGTATTATTAAATGAAAAAGAAACAGGTTTCTTATCTCGAGGCATTACCATTTTAATAATCCAAATTTACTTGTGAGAATAATACAATCTTGTTTTTACCGCGTTTTTTTGCATTATATAATGCGTGTTCAGCATATCGGATTAAAGAATTAGCGTTTTCTTCTACATTATCCATATAAGGGAATGAAGAAATTCCGCCCGATACTTTCACAGGATGCCTTTCATCCTCACCTGCAGGAATAAATGACATTCTTTCAACATCTCTTCTAAATCTTTCAGCAAATATAAATGCATTTTCTTCGCTTGTATCAGGAAGCACGACCATAAATTCTTCATCGCCGTATCTTGTTACAACGTCTTCTTTTCTTGCAAGATTTGAAAGCATTTCTGCAATTCGTTTAAGCAGAACATCACCCCACTCGTAACCATACATATCATTAACAACTTTAAAGAAATCAAGGTCAAATAAAATGCAAGATACGGTTGATTTATATCTTCTTGCTCTGGACATTTCAGAATCTAAACGTTCTAAAAGAAACTTACGATTATGCAAACCTGTTAATTCATCAGTTGTTGAAATGCTGCCTATTTTATCTTTTAAATCTTTTATTTTAAGCAAGTTTTTTAATCTTACGGCAAGTTCATATTCAGAAATAGGGTTAGTTATAAAATCATAAGCTTCCCCTCTAATTGTAATACTTGTAGGAACATTATCAGCAACAACCAATACAGGAACAGGGAATTTCATTATCATTGAAATTTCTTTTAGTTTTTCCAAAGGCATATCTATCACAGCTACCGCTGCATCAGCCGAATTTATATCTTTTAATTCGTCGGCATCTTTAACGACAATCTCCATATCTGTCAGAGTTCTGCATAAATCTACAAGTATAGAATTTTTATCATCAGTATAAATAAATAAATTGCTCATTAAAGTACCCTTTCTGTTTGTTTATATTCTAACAAATTTTTAAGAAAAGTTAAAGTAATTTATAAAATTTGAAGAAAAGGAATGGGATGTTGCTTCGAAGTCCATTGATTTTAGGTACCGCGAAATCACAGGACGAGAAGTAACATCCCATTCCTTTTCTTCAAATTTTATAAACTACTCATCTATTTGTTGCATATTTTAACAAAATTGCCGAAACAATAAATTATTATATATAATATTACAAAGAGGGAGGAACAAAGGTGCCGAGACCTAATTATAATAGAGCTGTTGAAACTGATTTATACACTTCTATGTATGAACAATATTATTTTAAAAATACTCCCGCAAGAAATATAAAACCTATAAAAAGAAAGAAAAAACAGCAAAAAAAATCACAATTAGCAAAAATTATTACTTATATTATTTCTGCAATAATGTTATTTTATGTTTTTCCGTTTTCTTTTAAAACATATATAGCAGATGTTTTTCCGGTAAATACAAAACACGCGCTTAAAATAGACTACTATAATCTTTTATATCCAACACATAATTATTTATATAAAAACCTATTTTTAGGAAAACATATTATAAAAGAAACCCAATATAAAAAACCGATAATGACAGATATTCAAGAGTCTTACGAAAGAACAGGTTTAAAAAATAATTTGTTGGCTCTTGCCGAAGAATATAAAAGAATAAAACCCGCAATATATGTCTGGGAATACAATGGTAAAAGTTATGTAAATATAAATGCAGATGAAGCATACCCTGCTGCAAGTATTATAAAAGTTCCTGTATTAATAGAAATGTTTAGAGAAATTGAAAACGGTAAATTTTCTTTAAACGATACAATGATTTTAGAAGACTATTATAGAGCTTCGGGTTCCGGAAAACTTCAATATTCACAAGGCGGAATTGCCCATTCTATGGATTATTTAGCAAGAATTATGATAGAAAATTCCGATAATTCATCAACAAATATGATTATGGCAAAAATGGGAGGTATGCCTTCTGTAAACAGAGCAATGAACAGATGGGGTCTAAAAACCACTCGTGTTAATACTTGGCTTCCCGATTTAGAAGGTACAAATGTTACAACAGCCAGAGAAATGGCAAAAATGTTTTATAACCTGGATACATCAAGTATGTTATCAAGCGAATCAAAACGTAAGATAGGGGATTATCTCGGACACGTAAAAAACAACCGTCTACTACAAGCAGGATTACCTAAAGATGCTATTCTTCTTCATAAAACAGGGGATATTGGTTTTATGCTTGGCGATGCAGGTATAGTTAAAACTCCAAACGGCAAAAAGTATATTGTTGTTATTTTAGCAAAAAGACCATATAACAACTTCCAAGGAAAAGAATTTATTGTAAAAGCTTCAAAACTAATCTACAACAACATTTCTATATAATAAGTTTTGTTTCCTTATATTACTAATATTGTAGAAGAAAGTATTTTTTTATAGTTTTTTTGCTATAATTATTTTAGGAATTTTATTTAATGAAAACAACAAGATTAACTCTATATATTTTTCTCAGCCTTGTATTGGGAGTATTTATCGGGTGGAAGTTTCCTGAATTAGGGAAACAAATGCAGCCATTAGCTCATATGTTTTTAAATATGATTAAAATGATTATTGCTCCTTTGTTATTTTCTGTTGTTGTTACAGGTATTGCTTCACACGGAAATATTAATTCTCTTGGAAAATTAGGAGCAAAAACATTAATATATTTTGCAACTGCAACCTCTTTTGCATTAATTATAGGATTAAGTGTTGGTTTGATTTTTAAACCGGGTGACGGTTTTACAACTGCCATTTCACAAAATATGATTGATACAGCAAATACAATGGCTGCGCAAAATACTCACGCATCATTTACAGATATGCTTGTTAATATTATTCCTACAAGTATTATAGGTTCAATGGCAAATGGCAATTTATTACAAATCGTTGTATTTTCAATATTTTTTGCCCTTGCGATATGTGCAGTCGGAGAAAAAGCAAAACCTGTTTTAAATTGCGTTTCTTCTCTTTCTGAAATTATGTTTAAATTTACACAAATTGTTATGAACTTTGCTCCAATAGGCGTTTTTGGGGCAATTGCATACACAATTGCAGAAAGCGGAATGAGCATAATGATTAATTATGCTAAAATTATTGGTTCTTTATATTTTGCATTATTTATTTTCTTATTTGTAGTTTTAAATGTAACTTGCAGAATTGTTGGTGTTTCTGCATTATCTCTTTTAAGAGCAATAAGAGAGCCAGTTATGCTTGCATTTACAACAGCAACATCCGAAGCAGCGCTTCCTCAAGCAATGAAAATTATGGAAAATTTTGGAGTATCGAAGAATATTGTAGGTTTTGTAATGCCAACAGGTTATACCTTTAATCTCGATGGTTCCACTTTGTATTTAGCACTTGCTATGCTATTTTCGCTGCAAATAGTTGGTATTGAAATACCTGCTACACAACTTCTTTTTGTAATGGGTACTTTGATGCTGACAAGCAAAGGTATTGCAGGTGTACCAAGAGTATCTCTTGTTATTTTAGCAGGTACATTATCAAGTTTTGGATATCCTATTTTAGGTGTTGCAATTCTTCTTGGTATTGATCAAATTTTAGATATGGGCAGAACAACTATAAACCTTATCGGCAACTGTATTGCAACTGTTGTAATTGCAAGATGGGAAAACGAGTTTAACTATACGAAAATGGAAGAATTTAATAAGCAATTCATTAAACCTAAAAAACAAATTTTTCCAATATTAAGAAATGACTTTAAACAAAAATATGAAATCGAAGAACATTCGGAATATGGAATGTCTGATGTTCATGAAAATTAAGAAGAAATTTTATTAATTTAAATTCAAATCAGAAAATTCAGGAAGTATATCTTCTTTATTTATTTTATAATTTTCCGAAATTATCCAGCTAAATGAATTTACTGCTTTTACTGAATTTATATTTCCGTATATATTAACTTTAAATGTATTTGTTTTATCTGATTTCATATTGTACAACTCCGGTATATTTTTCATAGTATTTTCAGGAATAATAGTAATTTTTACTTCTTTCTTGCCTTGCTGCGCATTCATTAATTCAGAAATTGAAACATTTCCAAAAGAGCCTAATTTAGACTTTATTTCATCTGAAATACGTCCAAAAATATCAATATTAGCCTGATTTGTAAGCATATTATGCCTGCCTTTTATAAATAAGCTCATATTTGTACCTACAGTCTGAATACCATCTGTTACAAGATAACCGTTTTGAAATAATACGGTACCCGAGGCTTGCCTGTATTGAGTTGTATTATCATGAACAATTGCATCGGCTATTCTATTTAATGTTGCATTTAGCAGACCGTGATATAAAAGATTTTGTGCATATAAATAATATTCAAATTTACCAAGAGAGCCCATTCTTCCGTTTTGAGCATTAAATTTTAATGAACCTGTTAATGATTTTAAAATTTCATTATAATTGCCTGTTAACAAGGAAACTTTGGCATTGAAATCAGCTCTTCCAGCTAAATTATCCTGCAATTGACATAAATCATATAAAGAACTTTTTATGTCTATTCCTCTACCATCTAAATTAATATCAAGTTTACCTAACGGTAAATTATATTTAATCTCTCCTTCAATAGTTCCTGTATATGCTTTTGCTGAAATATTAGAAACTTTAATAATATTATTTTCAATTTGTATATCACTACTAATATCATTAGCTTTTAAATCTAATATTCTAAACTTGTTTATTGTAGCTGTTCCTTTTTTTAGAGTTAACAAAGAATTTGCAAATAAGTTTCGTTCTTTTTCTATCATCGTAAAGAAAGAATTTAAATCTAAATTCATAGAATGTAGTTGTAGATTTGATACAATTACATTTTTAATATCAAGTGATGGAACTATATCTGCAATTATATTAAAGGCTGAATCATTAACTTGAACATCAGGTGCTATTACTCTTATATTATTTCCGCTAAAGCTGACATCAGCATTTTTTATAGATGTTAAATATCTTTTAATGTTATATGTATGAATTTTAGCATTACCTTTAATTTCAGGCATTTTAAGTGTCTTGTTTAATAATAAATTAGCATTTAAAGAGATTTCTTCACCACCTAAAAAATTTGTTGAAATTGTCAATGAATTTGGTATTAATACCTTTAAATTATCAAAAGTTATATCTTTGTTATTAAAAATTTTCCCTGTTGCAGAAAGGATTTTAGGGTATTTTTCAATATCTGTCTTTAATTCTGTTAAAGAAGTATTCAAATACTCATGAAGAGATAAATCTTTCAATGAAATATTATCTTTTGTTATTTCAGCATCAATATTAAATACAGATGGTTTTTGAAATAATTCTTTTATTACAACATAAGACAAATAATTATTTTTATCTGCTTTTAATTGCGCTTTTAAATTTAATTTTTCCGATAAAAATTCTATTTTCCCAGCAGTTTCAATTTTACCTACAGCTTTATATGGCAATTTTACTTCTGATTTTAATAAATCAGCAATTGCAGTAGAAGTAATATTTCCTGTAAAGTCTATTTTACCTGTAGGATTTTTTGCATAATCATTAATTATACCGGATACTTTAAGTGAATATGGCGCTGATATTGCATTTAGAGGAATTGTTATTTTCTTTTCATCAAAAGAAAATTTAAAGTCATTTGCTATAAATTTATTGGAATTATATTTAAGGGAAGCATTATTACATAATACTTCGCCATTATATTTCTTTTCATCACCTGAAATATTCATTACTATATTATTCACTGTTACAGGGATATTATAAGATTTGTCTTCAAAAGCAAAATTATTTAATTTTACTTCCGTATTCAATTTATATGATTTATTTAAAGTTCCTTTGATATCAGAATTAAACGAAACTTTTCCGTTTAATATATTTACAGGTAATTGTTTATTCAAATCAAATATTTTTATAATATGATTTAAATCTAAATTTTCAGAAAAAGCATTGATATCAAATTGAACATTTTCATCAACTATACCTTTAATATTTATAGGCGTTTGATTAACCTTTGCATTTGCCTTTTCAATAACTATTTTATTATTATTCAAATTAACAAATGCATTTATATCAGTTATAGAGTAAGGCAATGATTTATGATTTATTACAGCATTAATTATTTTTGCACTTCCTGAAGATTTTAACTTTTTGAAATCTGAATTAATATTAAAATCAGCATCTAACAAACCTTTTACATTAATATCACTTAAAGGATTTTGAATATTCAATATTTCTGAAATTTCAGAAATCATTTTTATTAGATTATGCAGATTTATATTTTTAGCTTTTGCATTCAAATCAATATTCTTTTTATCGCCAAAAGAAATTTTTCCTTTAACTGCAGCATTATCGTTTTTTGAAGTGTGAAGAACAGAATCTAATTCAACTTCGTTGCCTTTAAACTTCAATTCTGCTTTATTATCAGAACTAATTATATTATCAAGCTTTAAAGATAAATCATTAATATTTAAATTTCCATAAATATTATTTGCTTTATCAATTTTTAAATGTCCGTATATGTTAGCTTTTATATCAGAGTCCATTATTGTTTTAAACGGAGAAAATGTAAATTGCTTTTTATCCGTATTTAACGCTGAAATAAAATCAAGGTCATATTTAATATATTCCTTTTTATCTTGATACATTGCACCTTTTAATAATATATGTGCTTTATCATTTAATTTAAAGTCCTTTAATTGTAATTCATCACCTTCCAGATAGAAGACTTTGCCGATTGAGTCATCTTTAAATTTAATTTTATAATTTTCACATACAGTATCATAAATTATGGCATCAAGCTTAAAACCATTTGTGTTTATTACTTTTGACACATCAATATACTTTTCTAACGAGGTTGAAAAATCCTTATACAAAGTAATATTTATAATAGGGCGCGTAAATTTAGCGTCCTTTATTTCAATTTTTTTAAATAATAAAGGTAAAATTTTAACTTTGACATCAGATTCTTTTAACTTTAAGAAAATTTCGCCATTTGGGTATAATACAGCAGTATGATACATGTGTATATTTAAATATGGAGAAAGACTCTTTTTAAAACGAATATCTTCGCAATCTATTTTAAAGCCTGTTTCTTTTTCAACAGAAGCAGCAAAAGTTTGCTTATATTTATTCAAATCAATAACATTGGGCAGTGCAATTAAAGCACTATAATATAGTGCAGTGAAAGAAGCTGCACTTATAAGTACACCAATAGTTATTTTTTTCCAAATTTGCATTACTTTTCTTTATTTATTATTTATAGCGATACTACCACCGACAATTTCTGTCAGTTCTTGAGTTATCATTGCTTGACGAGCTTTGTTGTAGTCTATAGTCAATTTTTGAATCATTTCATCTGCATTGTTACAAGCTGCTGACATAGCTGTCATTCTTGATGCTAACTCACTTGCTATAGATTCTAGCATAGCTTGAAAAATTATACTTGATATAAATAGAGGAACTAATTCTGATAAAACAGAAGAAACATCAGGTTCAATTTCCATATCGGAGAACTCTTCTTTTGTATAATCAAAATCTATTTCATCTAAAGGCAAAATATCCCATTTTTCAACAGAATAAGACATCATATTTCTAAAACGAGTAGTAATAATTTCCATTGAATCAATATTACCGTTTACAAAAGAACGCGCCATATCCGCGGCGACTAATCTTGCCTGTGACGAGGTAGGATTTTCACTAAACGTTAAATAAGTTTGAGTAATTTTAAACCCGTTTTCATCAGACACACGTTTTAGTGCATTATAACCTTTTTGACCAACAATAAATAATTCGCAGCCAATACCTTTTTCTTTATATTCTTGGATAGTTTTTAAAGTGTATCTTACAAGGTTAGCATTAAATGCTCCGGAAAGTCCTTTATTAGAAGTTATTACAAGTAACCCGACATTTTCAATTTTTCTTTCTTGTAATAAAACAGGATAGTTGTTTAAAGGCTCTTTAAAATTAGTTTCTTGAACTTCTACTTCACTAATGGAATGTAAAAGACGATAGAACATTTTTTCAAGCTCAAAAGTAAATGGTCTTGAAGCTTTAACTTTATTTTCAAATTTTTTCACTTTAGCGGAAGCAACCATTTTCATAGCACGAGTAATTTTTTGTGTGCTTACAATTGAGTTTATTCTGTTTCTTATCTTTTTTAAATTAGCCATTTTTAACCTTATTATTTAAAGAAATTAGTTTTATAACTGTTTAATTTTTCACGAAGTGCATTCATATCTTCATCAGATAATTTTTCACCTGCATTTAATTTATCGGAAAGTTCTTTCATATTTGCATCAAAGAAATCAAACCAGCCTTGTTTAAAGTCTCTGATTTTTACGTTATCAACATCATCTAAAAGACCTTCGTTAGCAGCAAATAATATGCTGATTTGCTGTGCTACACTTAAAGGTGAATATTGAGGCTGTTTTAAAACTTCTGTTAGTTTTTGACCTCGAGTTAACTGGTCTTTAGTAGCTTTATCCAAATCGCTTGCAAATTGAGCGAACGCTTCAAGTTCTCTAAATTGAGCAAGGTCTAATCTTAATTTACCTGCAACTTGTTTAATACCTTTTGTTTGAGCCGCACCACCAACACGAGATACCGAAATACCTGCGTTAATAGCCGGTCTTGTACCTGCGTTAAACAAATTAGATTCTAAGAAAATCTGACCGTCTGTAATAGAAATTACGTTTGTAGGTATATATGCTGAAACATCGCCTGCTTGTGTTTCAATAATCGGAAGTGCTGTGATACTGCCGCCGCCAAGTTCATCATTAAGTTTACAAGCTCTTTCTAACAATCTTGAATGTAAATAGAATACATCCCCCGGATATGCTTCACGACCTGATGGTCTTTTTAATAATAAACTCATTGCACGATACGCTTGAGCGTGCTTTGATAAGTCATCATAAATAATTAAGCAGTGTTTACCTTGTTCCATAAATTCTTCTGCAATAGCGCAGCCTGCAAATGGAGCAATGTACTGCATTGGTGCTGATTCATTAGCCGGAGCCGATACAATAATTGAATATTCCATAGCTCCAAAGTTTTCAAGAGTTTTTGCTAATTGAGCAACAGTTGAAGTCTTTTGACCGATTGCAACATAAATACAAATAACATCTTTACCTTTTTGGTTGATGATAGTATCAATTGCAATAGCTGTTTTACCTGTTTGACGGTCACCGATAATAAGTTCTCTTTGACCTCTACCGATAGGAGTTAAAGCATCGATAGCCGTTAAACCTGTTTGTAAAGGTTCACAAACGGATTTTCTTGTAACAATCCCAGGGGCAACTCTTTCAATAGGGCGTGTTTTATCATATTGAATATCGCCGTTGCCATCTACAGGAATACCTGTAGGGTCAATAATTCTTCCTAATAAACCATCACCAACGGGAACAGAAGCAATTCTGCCTGTAGTTTTAACTGTCATACCCTCTTTAATATGAGTGTATTCACCTAAAATTACAACCCCAACGTTATCTTCTTCAAGGTTTAAAACAATACCTAATGTGCCTTTGCCGTCTTCAAATTCTACAAGTTCACTTGCCATTGCATCGGATAAACCGTAAATTCTTGAAATACCATCGGCTACTTCCAGTACTGTACCTACATTTCTAACTTCTAATTTAGATTCATAATTTTGAAGTTTTTCTTTTATTATCGAGGTTATTTCATCAGGATTAATTATTGCCATATCTGTTTCCCTTTGTTAATTGTTTTTTCATAGTATCAAATTTTGTTTTTAAACTGCAATCAATAGTTTTGTCGCCTATTTCTATAACAAGACCGCCAATTATATCCGGTTTTATTGTATATTCAGGCTCAACTTTTTTTGAAAGTTTGTATTCCAGTTTTTGTATAATTCTATTTTTTTGTTCGTCATTTAATTCAACCGCTGAAATTACTACTGGTTTTTCAATATTATTGTATTTATTATATGAAGCACTGTATTGATTTATAACTTCATTAAGTATATCTAAACGATTGTTATCTATAAGAAGCAATACAAAATCCATTGTAACTTTCTCAACATGAACAGAGAATAATCTTTCAGCGATTTCTTTTTTATCATTCATAGTTACAACAGGATTTAATAAAGCATTTTTTAGCATTTCATTGGATTTAATTGTTTCTGAAATAAATACTAAATCTTCATAAACTTTTGAAGTTTTATTGTCTTCAATCGCTGTTTCAATTAAAGCGTTTGAATATTTTCTTGCTATTTTTATATTTTTAATATCACCTATTTTCATAGAGTAATCCTATCAAGTTCATCAATTGCATTATCAATGTATTTATTATGCAAATCATTATTTTGCGCTAATTGGTTTAGAGCGTTTTCTTTCGCTATTTCAACAGATTTTTCAGAAAGCAAAGAAGTTAACTTTTCCTTAAATTTTTTAGTTTCTAGATTAAAAATTCTTTCAGCGTTATTTTCAATATCTTTTTTTTGTTCTTCTATTTCATTTTTGATTTTTTCGCCAAGATTTTTAACGCTGTTTTCAGTGCTTTTTTGGATTTTTTCAATTACTAAAGGAAGTTTATCCACCTTCTTTTTGATAATTTCCAAATCCTTATCGGATTGTTCTTTTTCATTAGTAGAAGCATCAACATAGTCTTTTATTTCGCCTCTAAGAGTTTCTATTTTTTGTTTTAAATTTAGTTTTACAACTAAAAATATTATAAGAAACAGAACAATTAAGAAGTTCAAAGTATTTGATTGTATTAATAATTGCAAGATATCTGACATATTAACCCTGCTCTTCTTTTATTTGTGATTTATTAATCCATTCGGGATTAATATCACTGCCCAATAATTTTTCTGAAATACCTTTTGCTATATCAACAACGCTGTCTTTTAAAGTTTCTTTTGCTTCTATAGCAGAATTGCGAAGGCTTTCTTTCTCCTTTGAAATATTATCAAAAAGTTCAGCTTTATATTCGGAAATAACCTTAGAGCGTTCCTGTTTTAACTGCTGAGATTTTTGTGCAACCTCTAAACGAGCCTCTGTTCTTGATTTTTCAAGTTCTTCATCATGGTATTTTAAATGTTTTGCAGTTTCTTCCTTTGTTTTTCTTGCATAATCAAAATTATCAGCAACAAAATTTTGACGTTCCTGCATAATTTTTAGAATAGGCGCATAGAAAATCTTATTCATTATTAAAACGAATACTACAAAACTTATGACTGCTATTAAAAAGGTTGCATCAAATTCCATAATTTAAGCCTAGATTTTACCTATTAACATTAAAGCTACAACTAAAGCATACAATGCACAAGCTTCGGCTAAAGCTGCACCTAAAAGGAAGAAACCAACTGCTTTACCTGCTGCTTCGGGTTGTCTTGCAACTGCTTCCATAAGACCTTTAATACCAACACCGATACCAAGACCTGCACCAAGACCTGCTAAACCGATACCTAAACCCGCACCAAGTTGTGCTAAATCTGATATTGTTTTTACTTCTTCCATTATATAACTCCTTTCAATTAGTGTTCGTTAGATACTGCCGACGTAATATAAGCTATTGTCAGCATCATAAATACAAATGCCTGTATAAAGGCAACAAAAATTTCAAATAACATAACAGGAACAGGCGCTGCCACTGCGCATAAACCAAGCACAACAGACACCAATATTTCACCTGCTAAAATATTTGCAAATAAACGAAGTGCAAGACTTAAAGGTCTTGTAATCATTTCTAATATATCAACTAAAGTTGTAATTATACCTGTAATATTGAATCCATGCCAGATTGCGTGAATTCCTTTTTCTTTGAAACCTTGAAATAAATAATAAATTAATACAACTACCGCTAAAGCGGCTGTTAAATTAATATCATTAGTAGGAGAAGCAAGTTCACCTTGTTTTAAGTGGATTAATCTTAAAGGAAGCTGCCCCATTAAGTTTGCCACAAGTATAAATAAAAACAATGAAGCAACAATAGGAATGTGTTTATTTCCGTCTTTTACTTCTGATAAATTACCCATAAAGAACTTTAAAATACTTTCTGCAACTGCTTGAGCTTTATTTGGTATAATTTTCAAATTTCTTGTCATAATAAAAGAAAAAATAATTACAACTGCCATAGCAAACCACATAGTTAATAATGTGTCCCAATGTACGTGTAGATTAAAAATATAACCAGCCCAGTGTTCGCCCATATATAAAATCCTTATATAATCATCTTTTATGTTATCACATACAAGAAAAAATTAGAACACATTTAGTTAATTTTTAGTTCTAATTTACAAAAAAGCTTGTACATGTTAGAATTACGAGTCATTTTACAAAAAAAGAGATTTTATTTTTGGAAAGTATACTAGAAAAAGCAAAAGTTAATCATAACCTTAAAAAAGAAGAAATTATTGAACTGTTAAAAACCGATAATTCTTTGTTATTTGAAACCGCAAACAAAGTGCGCGAAAAATACAAAGGCAACAGCGTTCATTTAAGAGGTTTAATTGAATTTACCAATATTTGTAAAAATGACTGTTTTTACTGCGGTTTAAGGTGCAGTAATAAAAAAATTGAGCGTTATCGTTTAACAGAAGAAGAAATTCTCAATTGTGTAAAACGGGCTGTTAATGCAGGTTATAAAACTGTTGTTCTTCAAGGCGGTGAAGATAGCTATTTTACAAGTGAAAGAATATGTTCAATCATAAAAGAAATAAAAAAATATGATGTTGCTTTGACCCTAAGTATAGGCGAAAAAACACTTGAAGAATATAAAGCCTTCAAAGAAGCAGGTGCCGACAGATACTTAATGCGCATTGAGACTACAGATAAAGACTTATATAAATCACTTCACCCTAATATGAGTTTTGAAAACCGAGTTAATTGTATAAAAACAATAAAAAATCTCGGATATGAAACAGGTACGGGATGTTTAGTCGGGCTTCCTAATCAAACAATCGAATCATTAGCAGATGACATACTTTTCTTTAAAGAAATAAATGCAGATATGGTGGGAATAGGGCCTTTTATTCCACACAGTGAAACACCGTTAGCTAATGCAAATAAAGATAATTTTGACCTTGCACTAAAAGTTATGGCAATAACAAGGCTTATTTTGCCCGATATTAATATCCCTGCAACAACGGCAATGGAATCACTAAAAGAAAACGGCAGAGTAATAGCACTAAATTCAGGCGCAAATGTTGTTATGCCAAATATGACAGATACAATTTACAGAGCCAAATATGAACTTTACCCTAACAAAATCTGCATTAATGACTCCCCCGATAAATGCATTAATTGCATAAAAGGTAAGATACAAGCTATGGGGCGCGAAATTTCGAGTTCTAAAGGATATAGAAACGATTTATTTTAAAGGCATATAAAGCGAAGAAGATAGGCTAGTTACCTTCTCGTCCTGTGATTTCGCGGTACCTAAAATCAATGGACTTCGAAAATAACTAGCCTATCTTCTTCGCTTTATATGCCTTTAAAATAACTTCCCTTGCCTTAATTGCTTCATCTTTACTCAACGGTGGTAAATCTTTCAACGGATACTCAATCCCAAGATTTTCATACTTTGATACAGCCATATTATGATATGGCAATACATCAAGTGCTTTTATATTATTTAATTCAGCAAGAAACTCGCCAAGTTCTTTTAAATCTTTTTCATTATCTGTTATAGTCGGAACTACAACATGTCTTATCCATACAGGAATATTTTTTTCTGATAAATATCTTGCAAAATCCAACACATTTTTATTTGAATGTTTTGTTAATTTTCTATGTTCTTCATCATTAATATGCTTTATATCAAGCATTACTAAATTGGTATATTTTAAAAGTTCATCAATTTTTTGAGTATTCTCTTTGTTAAACAAAATACCCGATGTATCAAGCGCAGTATGAATAGATTTTTGCTTTGCACTTCTAAATAATTCTGTTACAAAATCAATCTGCATCAATGGCTCACCACCTGTTACAGTAATCCCGCCATTTTTTAGAAATTCTTTTACACTATCATACTTTTGAAGAATTTCTTCAACACTCATTTTTTTATTTTCCATATAATCCCAAGTATCGGGATTATGGCAATATTTACAGCGCATAAGGCAGCCCTGCATAAAAACAAGAAACCTTATTCCCGGTCCATCTACCGTTCCAAAGCTTTCTAACGAATGAATATTTCCATAAAATTTCTCTGTCATATTTAAATTATATTAAAAATAATAAAGAATAAAAAGACATTCTTATTGTTCTCTTTTGGACTACATACATTTTTAAACAAATAAAACACAATATTCTTTATGGAAAGTATTGAAGAATTTAAACTAAAATTATTAGGAAGAAATATTGCAAAACAAAGAAAAATGAAGAAGCTGTCTCAAAATGCTCTTTCAGAAATGCTTGATATTTCTCGTGAACATTTAGCAAAAATTGAAACTGCTAAAAGAGGTATCAGCATCGGACTTCTTTTTAAACTTTGCACAACTTTGAATATTTCTGAACAAGTTCTGTTCGATTTTGCAGAACCTAAAGAATAATTTAATATAATTTTCTAATTTACAGGTACAGAATTATGATGTACCTGTGTTTTGGTTTTCAAATAATTCATCTACACAACGAAATAATGTATACAACTCTACATTTAAAGCTTCTGCAATAAAGAGTAATTTATCTAAAGGATAATCTATTTGACCTTTTTCTATTTTATTCAAATATTTTTCTTTTATACCTGTTTTTACTGATAATTCTTTTAAGGTTAGTTTTCTCTCTTCTCTAAGTTTCTTAATTTCTTGCCCTATAATTTGAAGTCCTAATTCTACATCCATTTTTTAGTTCCTTATTTATATACTCTTTTTCGAGTATAAATTTAAGAAATAAAAAGTAACAGGACTGACAATCCAGAAAAATAAAATATTTTACGTTATTTTAAAACCTATTTCGCTTGGTTTTGTTCTATCCATTAACAAAGCTAATGCACTATAAATTTTTTGCATATCTTCTGTATTTTCATTGCAATGATTTATAAAATAACGTTCTAATTCTGTTAAACGCTCTGCTAGCTCTTTGCTTTCGATAGCCCATTGACGAATTCGTACAAATGTATTCATTATTTGTATATTAACTTGAATTGCTTTTTCTGAATTAAGAACCGATGATAACATTGCAACACCTTGTTCTGTAAATACATATGGAAGAAAACGACGACCTCCTCTGCTCTTGTTTGATATCGCAATTTGCGATATCAAATTATCCCACTCTTCTTTTGTCAATTGAAACATAAAATTAGATGGAAAACGTTTTATATTACGTTTAACTGATTCATTTAATCTATGAGTAGGAACTTCATATAAAGCTGCTAAATCACTATCAAGCATAACTTTATATCCACGAATATTATATATTAAATTTTGAATTTGCATTAATTCTTGTGTCATTGTTTTACCCTTTTCATATATCCTACAATATTTTTTGCTTATACGCAATTTAAAAAGCAGAATATTAAAATAACAAATTTATTCTCTTTAAGTTTTCATTCTTTTAGGTAAGAACATAAATTATACTTTCCGATAATGAAATTAGCTTTCAAACTGTTTAAAATAAAAATATGCAAAATATGATTTGGTTTCACAGTTTAAATAAGCCGTTTTTAAGTCCGCCCGATGCGGTGTTCATCCCCGTTTGGAGCATACTTTATATTATGATTGCTGCTTCATTCTTTATAATAGTTACAACGAATAGCGGTTATTCTAAAAAATCAGCTATAACATTTTTTATGATACAAATGCTTTTAAACTTTGCTTGGTCGCCTGCATTTTTTATGATGAAAAACATAGGTCTTGCACTTGCAATAATTATTCTGATGTGGATTTTTATTCTGCTTACAATAATTACATTTTTCAGACATTCAAAACTTGCGGCAATATTGTTAATTCCATACTTACTATGGGTTAGCTTTGCATTTTATCTAAACTTGGGATTTTATGTTCTTAACTAAAGAATTTTTTTAATATCTTCAAGTTTAGATATTTCATAATCACAACGGAGATTTCTATCGTTAACCTTATGTTTTGGGTTAAACCAACAGGTTTTTATACCTGCATTTATCCCGCCTTGAATATCTGATGACAAGGAATCACCTATTATTATTGTTTCCTCGTGGTTAAAATCCTTGATTTTACAAATACAGTGGTCAAAAAATTCTTTTGTAGGTTTTTGATGTCCTACCACATCAGATACGAAAATTTCTTTAAAACAATTATCTAGTCCTGCTTTTTTCAAGCGTGATTTCTGTGTTAATTCCATTGAATTAGAAACAATATAAACTTCATACTTTGAGCATAAATAATCAACAAAATCTTTTGCGCCCTCAACAGGTTCACATTCAAGCATAAAATATTTTTGAAACGCATCTTCAAACGCTATTCCGTCTGCTTGAATATTAAATTCTTCAAACAATAACGGGAAACGCATTCTAAAAATATCTTCACGTTCTATAATCTTCTTTTCGTATTCACCCCACAAAAACCAATTTTGTTCAAAATATCGTTCCAACATTTCTTCTGTAAAATCAATATTCATATCTTTTGCAGATTTCAAAATAGAATTTGTAGCACACTTATGGAAATCAAATATAGTATCGTCAATATCTAATAAAATTGTTTTCATTTTGAAACTTTTTCCAATAAATTATTATAAACATCGATAGTTTGAAAACATATCGGCAAATTACGTCTTACAAGGCTTTCAATAGTTAGTTTGAAGCTTTTAAGCATAGCATCATCAAGGTTATTTCTTTCTTTCAATGCATTTTCAATAGGTTGTCTGTATTCAATCTCGCGTGTGCGTTCTTCAATTTTATCAGCCAAAAAAATAATCTTTTCAAAATCTGTCATATTTTCTTTACCAATTGTATGCCATCTTATTGCAGATAAAATTTCTTCATCAGTTACACTGTAATCTTGCTTTGCTTTACAAGCACCGACAGGTGCATGCCAGGTTTTACAGCTTAATTTTTCACTTTCTTCAAAAATATCTTTTGATTTTTCAAGTTCAGCGTTCGGCATACATTTTGCGCAATCATGAAGGAGTCCTGCAATTTGAGCTTTTTCGACATCACAGTTAAATTCTTGTGCCAATTGCATAGCTTTTTCCATAACGCCTATAGAATGAATATAACGCTCCTCATTCAAGCAAGCTTTAAGTTTCGCTTTTATCTCTTCAATACTATATTTTGTATACATTATTTTGCTTTATATATTCTGCTACCTTTACAGGTACTATATCACAAATATCTTTGCCCTGCTTAATTCGTTCTCTTACTTCACTTGCAGAAATATCAATAAACGGCATTTGCATTAACTCGTAATTGTAGCCTTTAGCTTTCAGTTCTAAAAACGGTTTTTCGTCAAAGTTGTTTTCGCGAACGAACAAAATAAAAATAACAAGCTCCTTAAGTTCAGCACTTCTATACCAGCTTTCAATTTTTATAAAAGCATCGGTTCCGATAATAAAATTGATTTTATCTTTTGGCTGAACTATTTCATTTATTTGAGAAACTGTATCAAACGTATAAGAGGGTTTATTTCTCATATATTCAATAGCTGAAACATCTAAAAACGGATAATCTTGAACCGCAAGTTCCACCATATTTAACCTATGCATTGCATTCTCGGAATTAAAATCTTTCTCATCTTTATGAGGAGGTCTAAACGCAGGTATGAAAACAATTTTTTCAAACCCAAATTTTTCATGTACATGTTTTGCAACCTCTATATGCGCATTATGAATAGGATTAAAACTGCCTTGGTATAAACATTCGCTCATTATAAAACCTTAATTGGCAAAATATATTTGCTCTACAATTGAAAGAATTTTATTCAAAAAGATTTTATAACCGCTTCTGTCTGCTTCACCTGAAAGCACGATATCAGCAGTTTCACGGCAAGGTCTTATATAAATTTCCGCTTTATCAGAAGCATTTTGATAAATTTTATTTGCAGATTCACCAAGTCCACGTTCATTTGCTCGAACAAAAAATCTTTCTTTTTGAATATCAGAATCAATATCAACATAGATTTTAAAATCAAATGCATCTTTTATTTTTTCAGTAAGCGTAAATAAACCTTCAGAAATAATAATTTTTGAAGGTTTAGCTAAAGTATGATTATCAACTCTGATTGTAGTTCCTGACATGTCATATTTTGGAAGCATTACACAATTACCTGACAATAATTCTTGAATATGTTTACACATTAAATCAAGTTCAAGAGCTTCCGGCACATCAAAATCATAAGTTTTTGCAAATTCAGCCATACCGCCTGCTTTTCTTACTTCTTCAGAACGGTCATAGTAGTAATCATCAGTATTCACACGTGTAATAACACTACCGGTATTAAAAACTTTTGCAAAAAGTTCAATAGTATCAATAATATCAAGTGTAATCGTTGATTTACCGCTTGCTGTTTCACCTGCAACTCCAACAGAAGCTGAACGTTTAATATCACCTGTGATAAATCTTGCAAGCTTTCTTATTGATTGTGAATTATATCTTAATAAAACGGGATTTTGAGAACTTATTTCTTCTTCAAATATTTTAAATAATTGATTTTCTACATACTGTAATCTGCTTATAGGGGAAGAAACATACTTACTGTAAAAACTTGGTTGAGTTTCTCTGTTTCGACTAAGTGTATCTGTCACGATTTGTTCCTTTTTTAAACTTAGTAGTTATTGTTTATGACTATACCAAAATTAAAGGTAAAACAAAATATTTTTATTCATTTTGTAACGATAATAATTATAAAATTTACAAAACTTGTTTGACCTTAAATTAAAAAATCATTATTATATATAAATAAGTAGCGATAGAAAATCTATAGGAGATATCTTTGAAATCCATTGATTTTAGGTATCGCGAAATCAATGGACGAAAAGGTATCTCCTATAGATTTTCTATCGCTACTTATTTATATATACACGGAGAAACTTAATGAGATTGGTAGATAAATTAAAATTATTTGAAAGACAACTTGTATTCTTAAAATGGGGTTCAAGCGAAGGTTACGGCAGAATTAATTACGTCGGGCATGATTTCTTGGAATTTGAAATTTTTGATACTGATGAACTTGAATATACAGATAAAATTTTAATTAATGCTCAGTTAATACTTGAAGTTGTAATTAAAGGTTCTGATATCGCAAGAATATTGGCTGAATATTCAGCATCTTTGCCTGAACATAATAATGATAATGTTTAAAAAATGAAAAAAGTCGTGTAAAAACTATTTTGAAGTCCATTGATTTCTTGCTCTTTAGAGCAAAAATCACAGGACGAAAAATAATTTTTACACGACTTTTTTCATTTTTTAAATAAAATTTCTAATATATTCATTAATCTTCTTTAAATTTGAAATATGAGTTATTTCTGTTTTTTCTTCATTCTTTAGTTTTACAAATAAATGAGGAATAAAAAGTAATGATTTATATTTGCTTTCTTTTATATCTGCAAGCATAATTTTTGAGTTTATAAAATCATTTTTAATATTATTAAAATCTGTTAAATATAATGTTTTATCAGTAAGAATAACAACCTTAGAAAAACGTTTTTTCACGATTAAATAAGAAAAAGCTAAAAACACAATTGAAGTAGAAAAAATTAATGGGTTTAAAAGATACATAAATTGTTCTTCACTAAGTAAAGCAGGCATGAAGAGACTTAATAAAAAGTACGTCAAAAATCCAAATATAATACTGATAAAAATATTCGGCTGATTTATACATACACCGACTATCTCTATCTTTTCATCATCTGCCATATAGTGTGATGCAACTTCTAAAATTTTTTGTGATTTATACAATCGAACAAAATTTAAAAGTTGATAACACAAAACCGAAAAAACAATAAAACTCGTTAAAAAATACACTATATACCCTTTTTTATTGATTATAGCATACCTTGCACACTCGTTAAACGATTAATTTATTCATTCTTTTGTAGTGTGAAACGTTTACACAATATATTATAAGTTCTGCTTCCTTAAAAATTCTTCCACAAATTCTTTTGTAACATTCAAACAATTTATAAAGTATTCGCTGACAATATCTGCATCGTCAATTTTACCAAAACTTCGGGCAAAACAATGTGCAAAGGTTTCCATCATAGCAAGTTTATCTAAATTATATGGCGTAGAATTTTGAATATAGTGTATTAGCCTAAATCTATTATCATTTTTTATTTTATTCCAATTCAACTTAAGGTCTTTTTCGTATGCTTTAACAAACTTTTCATTTGTGCTGAAAATCGGAGTTTCAAAATTTTTATAAAAGTCAACTAAATGTCCAATCTCATGATATAAAATAGTCCCAATAATGTTTTGTGCTGTATTGATAAAAATACAAATTGAGCCGTTTTCTATACTGTCTGAAGATATTCCGCGTGTTGTTTTATCTATATTTTCAATTGTATAATTTTCATTGTATTCACTTATTCCATCTAAAAATTTTTCGTCTACAACATCAGACATTTTATTTGCTAAAATAATTTTTAGATTATATTTATTGATTAATTCCACAAATTTTGGATGAAGATTATGTATTTCAGAATAAAATTCTTTTAAAATTTCATCATTAGCGTTTGATATATTTTTAATTTCTAAATTTATTAATTTTTTTAACATTTTACTACTATTCCACAGAAGAAGTAAATGTAAACATTTCAATATATTTATACTAATCAAATTTCAATAAATCACAAAGTTCCATTTTAAAAGCTTTTGCAATCTTTTTCAGAGTCAAATATTTTGCTTCGACTTCTGCTTTTTCAATTCGGCTTAAAGTAGAAACTTCAATCCCGTTTCTATAACACAATGCACATAGAGAAAGCCCTGTTTTTAACCTAAACTCTCTTATTCTATTACCTAATTTTATTAGTTCGTCGTCTTGCATATAAGCAATTTTAATAAATTTTCGCACTAAAATTTTGCACACGTGCAACAATGTATACACACATTAAATATTATGGTTGAACCAATAAATTTTTAAATATACAAAAGGATATAATTAAGGTTGTTCTTTAAAATTAGGGAACATATTTAAAGTACCGTCATCATTACGCCAATTAAACCAGCCGACTTTTGCCTGTTTACTCATATCATTTACGGTAGCAAGCAGCCAGTTACCATATATGATTGTAAAACTTATATATTTAGGATATTTCAATTCTTCTAAAACTTGAGAGTCTGTTGAATAATGTGAATACAGCACCTTTTTATCGTTTGGCAAATCGTTAAACATTCTTATACCATATTTTTTGCCATATTTATAGAATAATTGTTTATATGTCATAAATGCATTTCTGCTATTATTATATACCCAGCCCGTTTCACCTGTTTCTTGGTTTAAAAATACACAATACCAAGAATTTCCCGGGTTTAAATCAACAGTCAGCAATGCAACTTTAGTTTCAGGAACATAAGCAACATAAGAAACCTTACGCATATCAACGGTATTAACAATAGCTGATTTTTGTATATTTTCATAATTAACTTCTCGTAAAACTTTTGATTCCCAATAAGGATACTGATACACAGTATAACTTTTAGGCATATTTAAAACACCAATGCCATAATGTTTTATATTTTTAGAACTCAAAGGAATAATATCTGCCTTAGCAGGTAATACAAAAAATGAAAATATAAAAAACATTATTAATAAAATAAACTTCTTCATAAATTTATTATATCAAACTTTTTTAAATAAAGTCTACAAGTTACTTGTTATGTTTTTATGTATTTAGTATCATAGGATAGATAACTAAATTCGATAAAAGGAGATAGTATGACAGCCGAAACTTTAGAACAAGAATTATATAAATCAGTAGAAAAAAATACTCCCGATTATATTAAAAATAACAAGTATGTAGATATTGATAATAAAGATGAATTTATTTTCACACTAAAAAAAGAGCACTTGCTTCCTTATGACGAAGCAACAAACCCTGAAGGTTTAAACCTTGATAACTGGTTAAAAAACTACGAAAAAGAAGCGGCTGTTTCAACAGCAGGTATTAGAGGTCCGCAAAATATTTTATTTCCTTATGACGTTAGATTTCCTATTAACATTATGGGAATTATGCTTGCTACTTATGCAAAAGCGCTTGTTGCAAAAGAAAAATATAAAGGTAAAAAGCTTTTAAAATTAGCAGGACGTGAAGTAAGATATAATTCAGATAAATTTTTAGATTTAATCGCTCGTGTTCAAGCTGCTCAAGGCATCGAAACACTTACAACTTACGAAAGAAAAACAATGCCTATTTGGCTTGCTTCTTTCCTAGCGTTTAAATTGGATTTATTAGGCGGTGAATACATTACTTCAAGCCACGGCATAAGCGTTAAAAATGCAACTAAAGACTTAAATTCTCAAGGCAGCCAATACTTACCCGAAGAATCAATGGAATTTGTTAATAAAATCAAAGATATTTTTGGACAAGTCAGAACAAACGGTAAATATGAAATTAAAATTGCGAAATCTGACGATGAACTTATTAACGAAAACTTTATGAAAACCATTAACAACGGTATTGATTTATATAGAGAATATCTTGAAAACGGAGTTGCTAATAAAGAAAACTTAGAAGCAATTAAAAATTTAAAAGAAAAAATTGTAATAGAAAATGTTGGCGGAAGTGCATATAACACATTAAGCAAAATTCTAACTGATTTAAAAATCAGCGATAAATTTGTTTGGATGAATATTGAAGAAGACCCGTTCTTCCACGGTATAGGTAAATATGATACAGACCCAAAAGGCAACAAATGTTTTTATGACTACTCAGTAGACGCTACAGTTGTTGCAAAGAAAAAAGACGGAACAGCATATTTCCCTGTAATTGATACACTAAACTACAGCGAAAAATTAAAACAATACCCTGTAGGAACTGTTGTTTTAATTACAGACCCGGATCACGACCGTTTAACTGTTTGCCAAATTGAAGATAAATCACAATTAGCATTCTTAGAAAAAACAGGCATAAGCTATTCAGAATTAAATGATAACAGAATACTTTGCGTTTATACAGCAAACCAATCTTTCTTATTAATTATAGATTTTTGGGCAAAACAACTAAAAGCCTCTGCCAGATGGAATAATCACCCTCGTTTTATGATTAAAACTACAGCAAGCGCTAAAGCTTGGGATGAATGGGCTAAATTTAACAATGTTCAAGTTGTTAATGTTCCTGTTGGTTTCAAAGAAATTGCAAACATAATGAAAAAAGTTGAAAAACAAATCATTGATAACCCTGAAAAAGACGTTATCGTAACTGATGTATTCGGAAACGATGTAAACCTTGGCAAAAATCCAAGAATGTTATTCGGCGGTGAAGAATCAGGCGGAATGATTATCGGAAGTGAAGAACTTATCAAATCTAAAGCAGGCAGAATTGCTATTGCTATGAGAGAAAAAAGTGCATCCGAAGCTATTATTGTAGCTTCTGCTCTAGCAGCAAAATTAGAAAAAGAAAATAAAACTCTTTCTGTTGCATTAGATGAAATCTTCACATCAAATGAAATCATAGCAAAATACGATATGCGTGAAGATATAGCATACTACAACGAATCTGAACCTGATATTGTTAAACTTACTCAAGCAAAAAAAGACGGTGAAGCGCTTAGAACAAAGAATGATTTATTCTATTTAACTATGGCTTTAGCTGAATTTGAAGGCAAAATTACACTTGAACAAGTTAAATCAATATTAAAATCAACATTTAAAACTCTAAATTTTGATAATTTAATTGATATTAAATTTGTAGGCGACGGCACCTTCTTACAATTTACAGATAAATTTATTGAAATCCGCCCATCAGGCACTGACGCAAAAACAAAAGCATATGGAGCAGGAAGCAGCAAAGAAAACATATCAGAATTTGCAAGGATTTTAGGTAATTATTCAGGTGATTTAAATGAAGAATATCTTGCTATAATTCCAAAAGATTATTACAATAATGCTAAAAGTAAATCTATGGATGAATACTTGAAATTTACAAACAAAGATGCAGATAACAGAGTATTTGAAATTCCGGATTATAAACAAACACTAGGTATATAAGGAGATATAAAATGGCAGAAGAACCAAAAATTTTAGCAACGATTCCAAGAAATGCTACAGAACAATTACAAATCAGCATTAATTCATATAAAGATAAAAGATATTTAGACTTAAGAATTTATTACACAACTGATGACGGTGCAAACTGGGCACCAACAAAAAAAGGGGTAACCGTTTCTCCTGATAATCTTCTAACATTAAAAGAAGCAGTAGAAGAAGCTATGCAAGAACTTTTAACAGTTGAAGAAGAATAAAATTAATGACTGATAAAGAAATAAGAGTTGAAAACAGTTCTACACAGGGCATATCACAAAAATATGCCCTGTGTCTTGTTGATGTTAATAATCTTGGAACAAGAACGTTTTCTTATCTCATTCCTGAACATTTAAAATCTGAAATAAAAGTAGGACAAGCAGTTTTAGTACCGTTTGGGAACAGAAAACAAAATATTATTGCATTTGTAACCGGGTTTTCTGATTATCTGGAAGAAGGCATAAAAGCAAAAGAAATTATTAAAATTATAGATAAACGCGCTGTTTTTTCTATGAAGTATCTTCATTTATTAGATTGGATTGCAAACTATTACTGCTGTGACATAAATGCTGTTATTCAAGCTGCAATTCCGATGAAATTTTTAAAAGAAACTTCCAAAGCTATCCAAAAAGAAAAAACAGAGAAATATATTGTTTATAAAAATAAAGAGAATGCAACCTCAAGACAACTTGAAATTTTAGAAAAACTCGAAGAAATAAAAGAAGCACCATTAACAGAATTTGAAAGAACTGCAAAAACAACAAGAACAACAATTACAAAATTAGAAAAACAAGGCAATATTGAAATTGTTGAGAAGCAAATATACCGTGACCCATTATCTGTATTTAGAAATATAGAAAAAGATAAATTTCCTATCCTTTCTGATGAACAGCAAAAAGTATTCAATGAAATATCAAAAAAGATTGATGAAAAAAGTACCATTCCAATTTTATTAAACGGAATAACAGGTTCAGGAAAAACAGAAATTTATTTTAATGCCATTAAAAAAGTTTTAGATGAAGGCAAAAATGTTTTATTTTTAGCACCTGAAATAGCGCTAGCCTCTCAATTAACGCTAAGACTTATAAGAAGGTTTAACCACGAAGAAATAGCAATTTGGCACAGCAGCATTTCAGAAGGTGAAAAATTTGATGTATGGAACAAACTTCGTGATAACAAAATAAGAATAATAATTGGTGCAAGAAGCGCAATATTTGCTCCGTTAAATAATATAGGTCTTATAATCATCGATGAAGAACACGAAAATACATATAAACAAACTTCACCTGCACCAAGGTATGATGCGAGATTAGTTGCAGAAAAAATATGTGAAATACATTCTGCTTCGTTAATAAAAGGAAGCGCAACGCCTGACGTAAGTTCTTACTTTAAAGCACTTTCAACAAACAATTTAATAACATTAAATAATCGTTTTAACAATGTTAACCTTGCAAAAGTTACAGTTATTGATATGAAAGAAGAGTTTTACAAAGAATCGCGCAGTATATTTTCAAATATATTGATTAACGCAGTAAACGAAACATTGAACAATAAGAAGCAAGCTATTTTATTAATGAACAGAAGAGGTTTTTATACCAGCGTGCAATGTAAAGCTTGCGGTGAAGTTATAAAATGCCCTAATTGTGATATACCAATGATTTACCACGATTCAGATAAAACTATAAAATGTCATTGGTGCAACACTTCAAAACCACTGCCAAACCATTGCCCGTCTTGCAATTCTTCTGAAATTAAAATGACAGGTATGGGAACTCAACGCATTGAAACAATTGCAGAAAAACTTTTCCCAACAGCCAAAATTGAAAGAATAGATTCTGACGTTTTATCCTCAAAAACAAAATATATAGAGATTTTAGACAAATTTCAAAAAGGTGAAACAGATATATTAATCGGTACGCAAATGATAGCAAAAGGCTTGGATAATAAGAATGTAACACTTGTTGGAGTTGTTGACGCCGATATCAGTTTTGCATTTCCGGATTATCGTTCAAGTGAAAGAGGATTTCAACTTTTAATGCAGGTTGCTGGACGCGCAGGAAGAGGCGAGTTTGACGGCAGAGTTATTTTTCAAACCTACAACCCCGATTTATATGCAATAAAAAATGCAAAATCTCAAAATTATTTATCCTTTTATAATAATGAAATAGACAGGCGTGAAATGTTTGACTATCCGCCATTCTGCCAAATTATAAAAATTGTTATTTCAGCACAAAAAGAAGAACGCGCTGAAAAATGTGCTTATGACATATCTGAAAGATTAAAAGAATTGATTGATAAGCACAACTTAACCGATTACATAGAAATTAACGGTTCTATGAAATGTATTATGTATAAAATTAATTCAGAATACCGATATCAAATCATTATAAAAAACAAAATGAATAAAAAAGGACAATATTTAGTCTCAACATTCATAAAAAACACATCAACAGCAGACGACATAAAAATGATTATTGATATTGACCCTGTGGATGTTATTTAATGTTTATTTTATAAGTTCAAATAATTTAAAAAAGCTTCGCAGCCCTCAACTACATCCGCATAAGTTTCATCAAAATTTCCTGTATACCAAGGGTCTTTAATATTTCGCGGATTATTTGTATAATCTAAAAGCCTTTTTACTTTATTATCTTTATGAACTCCGACAATATATTCTATATCACTAATATTCTCACTATCCATAGCTATAATATAGTCATAATAATCATAATCTTTTGTTTTAATTTTTCGAGAATAATGCTCTACAAAAGGAATTCCTTTTCTTTTTAATATTTCTTTTGTTCCTCTATGAATACCTGCATTGCACATTTCATTATAGCCCTCTGTTCCTGCGGAATCTATTTCAAAATTATCAGCTAAACCACGCTCATTAACCATATTTTCAAACACAATTTGAGCCATTGGTGACCTGCAAATATTTCCTAAACAAACAAATAAAACTTTTATCATAATCGCCTCTTTTTATTGATTATAACCACAAAAAAACAAATTATTCTAATATCCTTTTTACTATTTCTTTGCAGTGTACTTCTGTGGTATTAATTATTTCTATCTCTGCTTGTTTAATAATATTAGGCAGTTCTGTACAGCCAAGAACAACTCCTTGTGCGCCTTTTAAAGCACAATCTTTTATAATATTATTTAGTTTTTCTCGTGATTCTTCTTTAATTAATCCAACACAAAGTTCATCATAAATAATTTTATTGATAATATTTTGCTGTTCAATATCGGGAATAATAACATTTATTCCAAATTCATTTTTTAATTTATCCTTATAAAAAGGTTTTGTCATTGTATATTTTGTGCCAAACAATGCAACCGTATCCATATTCTTTTCTTTTATATAATTTGCAGCTGCTTGCGCAATATGAATTAAAGGAACGGAAATATTTTTTTGCACTTCATCAGCCATTAAATGCATTGTATTTGTTGCTATAGCAATATAATCAGCACCTGCATTCTCAAGTTTTTTAGCAGAATTTATTAAAATTTCCGTTAATTTATCCCAAGCCTCACATGCTTGATATTTTTCTATTTCAGCAAAATCATAACTTTCTATAAGCATTTTCGCACTATGCAAACCTGATAATTTTTTATTCACCAATTCATTTATTATTCTGTAATATTCAATCGTAGATTCATAGCTCATGCCGCCAATAATACCAATGGTTTTCATTCTAAAAGTTCCCTTTTTTCCCAAATTTTGCATTAAAAAAGAGGGTTTATATACCCTCTTAAAATGGTGGGCCATCCTGGACTCGAACCAGGGACCTTACGCTTATCAGGCGTACGCTCTAACCACCTGAGCTAATAGCCCTTTCGATATTTATATATTTACACAAACATATTTTAAAATCAAGCATTTATTCTTCTTTTAATGGACGTAATAAAATTATTGAATTTAAGTTCAATTGTAAGAATTCATGTGTCTCTGCTTTTCTGTTTGGAAACTCTCTATGAATTACTTCACAGTCTTTTATAGCTACAAATCTTTTTGCTCCATTTAATATATCAGAAAGTACTCTGTTTTTTCTGCCTGTTTTTGGCATGAAAACACTACCTTTAATTTGGTAATCTTTCGTTACAACAAGAATTCTTTCAGACCAAATTCCTGTAATAAAATTGCTATTTTCTTCTATATTGTTTTCTTCGTACATTTGTTAGATGCCCTTTCTTATACGGAGTATGACTGGAATAGAGGTAAGTATAAAGATAATGCCAAGAAGCAAACTATTACCCCAATGAATATTAATAAGATAGGCTCGATTAATTTACCCATCGTATCTATAATTAAATCTAACTGCTGGTCAATATGCTGAACACTTTGTGTCATTAATTCACCTAAACGACCTGATTGTTCACCTGTTGAAACCATGAATAAAATCATTTTAGGGAATAAATTCGCAGCTTTTAAAGATTCGGATAAGTGAGCACCTGCCTGCATTTTCTTAATTGAAATTTTAATAGAATCCTGCATAACTGAATTTGACAATGTTGTCCTTGATAAATACAAACACTCAATAATCGGAATACCCGCGTCATAAGCAATTTGCAATACAGTTAAAAAGTTAGAAAATGCTGCTGCTTTTACTAAATCTGAAATTAAAGGAATTTTCAATAATAAAGCATCAATCTTTCTTCTTGAGGGCTCCCAACGTAATAAATACATCATTGACCCAATAATTGCCGCAATACCTAAAGGTATAACAGCCCATTTATCTTTTAAAAATTCACCTGAATTTATACAAAATTGAGTAATTGCAGGAAGCTGCTTGCCCTGTTGATCAAACATATCTTTAAATGCTGGGAATACAAACATTAACATTACTAAAACTACTGCAATCGCAAGTAATATAACGAAACAAGGGTATGTTAACGCTGATATTACTTTACCTTTTATATCACCTTGTTTTTTTAATAATTCAATTAAACGTTCAAATGTTTTATCAATTTCACCTGAATCCTCACCTGCTTTAGCAAGACCAATATATACCTGACCAAATAAATTCGGATATTTAGAAATTGTATCAGACAATGTATAACCTGCAATAATTTGTTTTTTTATTTCTTGCGCAAGTAATCTTACCTGCCTTGAAGCAGCATCTTTTTCAATAAAAATTAAACTTTCAATAATAGGCAAACCTGCTTTATTTAAAGTTAAAAATGTTTGAGTAAAGTCAATTTTTTCTTTTAAAGACAAGGACTGCAATGAGCCAGGCTTTAATCCGGGTTGAGTTGATGTAAATTCTCTGATAGATATAACTTTATAACCTAAATTTTTAACACGAACTTTTACTTCAACTTCAGATTTCGCATCAATTCTACCTTTGACACGCTCTCCGTTCCATTTTTCCGCTTCGTATTCATATCTGGTCATTAATTCTTATCCTCTACTCCTTAACAGGTCCAAGTACACGAACAAACTCAGATATAGTTGTTCTTCCTTCTACAATGTGTTTTAAACATGCTTGTTGTAATGTGTTCATACCTGTTCCAACAGCAGCTTCTTCAATTTGAATGTCATGTGCACCTTGTGCAATTAATTTTTTAATTTCTTTTGTAATAGGCATTATTTCAAATACACCAATACGTCCTGCATAACCTTCAAAATTACATTTATCACATCCGCTTGGCTTATATACAGGTGTTTTCATGAATTGTTGAATTTCTTTTTCATCACCGGCTATAACCATTTCTGCTTCTTCTCTGCTTGGAAAATATTGTGCTCTGCAATGAGGACATAAATTTCTTACCAAACGCTGCGCAATAATACCAACTAATGTTGAAGATACTAAATAATCTTTAGCACCCATATCAATTAATCTTGTAATTGTTGAAGCAGCTGAGTTTGTATGCAATGTTGATAAAACAAGGTGACCTGTTAACGCTGCTGAAATCGCAGTTTCTAAAGTTTCAATATCACGAATTTCACCAACAAGTATAACATCAGGGTCTTGTCTTAATATAGCACGCATACATGATGCAAAAGTAATACCTGCTTTCGCATTAATTTGCGATTGATTTATACCGTCAATACGAATTTCTATAGGGTCTTCGATTGTCGTTATATTTATTTTTTCATCGTTGATCGCTTTTAACAATGTATATAATGTTGTTGTTTTACCCGAACCTGTAGGCCCTGTTGTTAAAATAATTCCGTTTGGAACACTTTCCATCTTTTTAATCAATTCAGTTTCTTCTTTTGAAGCACCCGCAATAACAATTTCATCTTTTGAAGTTGCCATTGAAACAGCCGGTGCCAAAATTCTTATAACCATCTTCTCAGCATCACCAACCGGAAGGGTATTTATTCTGAAGTCATAGTCTTTCTCTTTGTATGTAATAGAGAAAGAACCATCTTGAGGTCTTCTGTGTTCAGCAATGTTCATTTTAGATATTACTTTTAAACGAGTTAAAATTGCAGATTCTGATTTTGCAGGCAACTTTAATACTTCACGCAAAATACCATCTTTTCTGTATCTTACAACATAACCTTCCAAACGCGGTTCAATATGAATATCACTGGCTCTCATATCTATACCATCGGAAATTATTTTATTTACAAACTTAACAACGATGTTTGAATCATCTTTTAATTCTTTTTGCGCTTGTTCAAAAAGAGTCTCTTCTCTATCATACGCTAAAGCTTGTTTTTCAATTCTTTTAATGATTTTATTTGTAGCTTTTTTATTTTCATTAAACATGTTTTGAATACACATAGAAAATTCATAATGTGTAATAATCAAAATACTTGGTTTTAAACCTGTTAAGAAAATAATATCATTGATTACTTTTTTGTCATTTGGATTTACCATACCCACAACTAAAACTTTATCATCATAGCTGATAGGTATAACTTTATTCATTTTAATAAAGTCTTCAGGAAGCATAGACAAAACAGCATCAGAAATTTTTAATTGTTCAGCTGTTACTGCTTCATAGCCTTGTTGGGCCGTCAACGCTTTTTTTAAATCCTCAATTGTAATACTACCTTGCTGAACTAATATTGTTCCTAAAGGAATATGCGTTTTCTTTGATTCAACAAGTGCATTAAAAATTTGTTCTTTTGTAACCAAACCCATTTGGACAAGAACTTCACCAATTTTTTTAGAAAAATATTTATCCTCAGGATGCCCATCATGATGAATGGCTGTATCAGGTGTTAAAACAGCTCCGGCTTCATCTTCTTCAATGGAATCATCATCGTATTTTAATTGTATTTCTTCTTGTTCTGTAGATTTATTATCTACTATAATATTTGAAGAAGGCATATTATTTACTATATAATCCAACAATATGGAAAAGTCTGCATCACCTACATTTTTTATATTTACTTTATCTGTGCCCAATACATATGAAACAGCACTAATCACATCTGATTGAGAAGTGGATTGTTTTGTTAATACGTATATGTAACCTTTTGCAATGCATATTGGAATATATGATTTAGATTGAATTTCATTGGCATCAAATTTTGATACCAATGAAAAATCAATAACAGGTTTAATTTTTTCTAAAATAGGACTTGTCATTATTTTATTCCTATAAATCAATTACATCTTCTGAATCTTTTATTATTCTAGGTGTAATCATAAATAGTAACTCTTCTTTTTCCATCGTTTTATTTTGATTTCGGAAGAAGAAACCTATAAACGGAATATCACCTAAAATTGGAATTTTACTTACTTCATTGTGTTCGGATTCTTTTATCATACCGCCCAATAACAATGTTTCTTCATCTTTTATTCTTACACCTTTAAGATCTAAGTTATGTCTTTGAAGTAATGTAGCAGCTGTATATGGAACACCGGCGTAACTATCGATAACAGGCATATATTCTGATGCATAATCAGGTTTTATATCTAAAGATACATATCCGTCAGGACTGATGAAAGGAAGAACAGTAATTTTAATACCGTTATCATCACCGATTTCATATGTTTTTTGTACAGAACCTGTTCCTGTATCACCATTACTAAAGCTGTTTAAAATTTGAACAGTTGTAGATTCAATATAGTCTTGAGTTAAGTCGATTACTGATTTCTTACCGTTTGTAATTACAATTTTCGGATTTGCAAGCATTCTTGCTTTTTTATTACTTATTAAGTAAGAAATTTGTTGATTTAATTGGTGAACCGCAGCCCCTGTGCTTGGACCATGCCAGCTGAATGCGTTTGTTGTAAGACCTGTTGAACCATCAAAACCAACAGTTAAATGTTTACCGCCATATAACCATGTATTTTGAAAATCTTTCGAACCTTCTTCTGTTAAAGCTAAGATTGAAATTTCTAAATATGCTTGAGGTTGTTTTCTATCATTTTCCAAAATGAAGTCATTTACCATTTGAATTTGTTGTTCACTACCACCCATCATTGTTAAAGTACCCAATTCAGGTTGTACATATAATGTCATAGTAGGTTTTGCTTGGTATGAAGAAATATTACCGGTTGTAACACCACTTGTAAGAACACAAGCAACAGTACCGCCGCCAATTGAACCTTCTGTAGCTTTAGCCAATGCGGTTTGAGATTTTATTGTCATATTCAATTTTGAAGAATATGTACCACTACCTTTTCCTGCTCCGCTAACATTACCTTCAAACGGAAGTTGGAATAATGTTTGACATATCATTTTTGCCATTTCAAACGGAGTTGTATGATTTACTCTATAAGTTGTCATAACAGGTTTTTTATCAAATCTTTCAACAATTTTCTTAGCCATTTGATAATCACTATCTGTACCAAATATTAATAATTCATTTTTATCGGCATTTGTAGAAACAATCGGTCCGTATGATAAACCGGGAGTATTCATACCAAATACGTTTGTATTCAAGAAGTGAGCCAAATATGCAGCATCAGCATATTTTACAGGTAATACAGTTATGTTATCTTTTGTTAAATTTAAAGTTTCTGCCTTTGCTGTTGATACAACCAACATTGTTTTATCTTTAATAACGTAAGTCAAATCAGTCATTTTCATAACCATTTTGAACGCATCTTCAAGTCTTACATTAACGAGATCCAATGTTACCGTACCAGTAGCAGATGAATGAAATACAATATTTAAACCTGCTTTATCTGCAAACATTCTTAATACTTGTTGAACATCTGTATTTCTTAAACTTAAATTTATCAGTTGTCCTCTATCGTTAAAATTAACATTTCCGGATAAATTTATTTTATTTGGCGCTGTATATTCGGCACGAACTGCAGGCTGTCCTAAATCGTACGTAAGAGGAGCAGCATTTGCAAAATTATATGCAAGTACTGACACACACCCTGTAACAATCAAAAGCTTTGATATGTTTTTAAACTTTCTTTCCATAATATATGTTTCTACTCCTCTAATTAATTTTTATATCTTCCCGCAAACTTATTTTCCAAATTAACAACTGCTTGTTTCTTCTCTAAATTACCTTTTGTAAATAATTCACCAACAGAAGCAACATAACTGTTGTTTTTATAGCTTATTTGTACTTTATCTCTTGTTATACTTACTATTTTATAACCGGATATAACATCACCGACTTTTACAAACTGATCCATTCCATTTAAATTAACAATTGCAGAAGGACTTTCACTATCATATAAAATCCCCGAAATTTGCGTTTGTAACAATCTTGTAAGATTTTCATCAGGCACTGACGCTACAGGAGGTTCAATAATTTCAAATTGAGTATTATTTACAACTTCATAAGGATCAGCTTCAACTTTATTAACAACAGGTGGTTTAAACGGATTTGTTCTTGCTGCTTTATTATAAACAACCATAATGGCATTATTTTCTTGTCCTGTGCCATTATCAGTTGATAAGCTTGATTCAAACAAATCATCATTCATGTCTGTATTTTGAACAGGTGTTTCGGTAACTGTAGCAACAGAATCATTTTCACCATTACCTGTATCTAAATTCATTTCACCATTTTCACCAAAACTAACACTGGACATATCGCCATTCTCGCCATTTGACTCATCAAAGAAAGAATTTGACATGTCATCTGGTGCAGGCGCCATATCCACAGGTTGATTTTCTGTTTGATTTGAAGCAGTTTGAGAACCGCCCATAAATTTAGGAACAGCTATAAAGCCAATTACACCTAAAAGAATTAAGAACAAAATAATCATAATAAGAGGATTACTCTTTTTTTGTTCGGGAATATCTTCTCCGTCTTCTTCCTCATCTTCATAATTATCATATTCGCTATAATCTTGATCTTCTGATTGATCCGAATATTCTTCTGTTTCATCATCATAAGAATATGACTGATTATCCTCAGCCTCATCAGAATATTCAATATCTTCCCATTGATTTTCGTTATCCACCATATTTCTCACTCTTTATTCCGAATAAGTTTCTTTTTATATTCTACACGCATTAGTTAAAATGGGCAAATCTATTTTTTTTTAATGTTTTAATATTGCTTTTACACAATAATAGCACAAAATAAAAGGATTTTAACCTATTTAACATCAATTATACAAATGATTTTTTTGTAAACTTTGTAAAAAACAGCAAAAGGCGGCACCCAGATTCGAACTGGGGATAAAAGCTTTGCAGGCTTCTGCCTTACCACTTGGCCATGCCGCCACATAACCAAAATAAATAGCGGAAGACGGGACTCGGACCCGCGACATTCTGCTTGGAAGGCAGACGCTCTACCAACTGAGCTACTTCCGCTTAAGAAGTTATCGCTTCAAATATATACTACATGAAAAATTTTTATTTCGCAAGCTATATTTTACTAAATTTCACCAAAAATATCGAAAAGTGTGTTTTTTTCCAATATTTGTTTTTATAAAAGATGTTCGATTTCCCGCCGTATTTTTTAATTATCAGGATTCCAAAACAAATAGAAATAACATTATGATTATATTTTAGAATTTTTAACAAAAATTATATTTAAGTTTATATTTTTCTAATATTTGAGTTACAAATTATAAACTTTCTTATAGCAAAGCTTTAACAGCTAAATACATTAACAAAAAAGCACCCAAAATACCGATATATCTTTTATCTATAAATTTAAAAATATTTGCTATCCAAAATCCTAATATTGATAACACAAAAGTAATTAACCCAATCAATAATGAAGTTAAAACAATCGGAGTATTAAGAAACTTTATTGAAACTCCTGCTCCAAAAGCATCAATACTTGTTGCAATTGCCAAAGAAAATAAACATAAATATGAAATACAATTAGTTTTAATTTTTTCAGACTCATTAGAGATAGATTCTTTCAAAAACTTTATGCTCAAAACAATGAAAACAAAAAATACAATCCATTTTGAATATACTTTTAAATAATTGTAAATATATCCAGTCAGCCACCAGCCCAATATTGGCATTAAAAATTGAAAAAAACCAAACGAAAAAGACAATTTTATTGAATTCAACAAACGATTTTTATTAAATATCAATCCGTACGAAAAGCTTACAATTAAAGCATCCAACGCCAATGCAAATGAAAGAATAACTATTTCAAATATATTCATATTTCACCTTTTTTGTAAAAAATTTTAACATAAAAAAAACCGCCTTTTATAAAAAGCGGTAAATAAGTGTTCTCTTTCCCTGTAAAATTTTTATTATGCTGAAACTTCTTCTGTATTTTCAGCTGCAGCTTTTGCTGCTGCTTCTTGTTCTGCTTGAAGTTTAGCTTGTGCTTTTTTAGACAATTTAACAGTTTCTTTTTTAACATAATTTAATTTGCCTTCATCTGTGCAATTGTTAATTAAGAATTGTACTGTTTGTGTAGGTTGAGCACCTTTTTTAACCCAATCCAAAGCAGATTGTTTGTCTAACTGCATTTCTTTTGTTTTAGGATTATAGAAACCTAATTGTTGAATAGGTGCTGCTTGTCTTTTTGTTGTTGAATTTAAAACAACTATTCTGTATACAGGATTCTTTTTGTATCCTAATCTTTTTAATCTAATCTTAACCATGCGGTTTTACTCTCCATATTTTAATAATGCAACTTTGCTATAAAATAGCCTTTGCAGCCGTTGAACATTCAGTTTAAAAGAGGATAACTGTAACGTTCATCACTATCAAAACATAAGCAAAACAAATAATCAAGTGCTTTTTTTATATTTTTGTAACTTTACTTAAAGAAATAACTGGATTTAATATGTTATAATCTTTATACTAAATTACTATATATTTTTAAAGTTAATAAGATGAAACAGCCTATTTTTGAAAAAGAAAAAATTAAAATATTTATAAGTGATTTTGACGGAATATTCACAGACGGAAAACTTACGGTATATTCTGACGGAAAAACCTCAAAACAAGTTAGTTATAGAGATATTATGGCTGTTGCAAATATAATAAAGTCTGATATTCGTTTTGCTGTCATTTCAGGAGAAAAAACAGCAGCTATTGATATTATGAAAGAAAAATTTCCATCTATTGATACATTTCAAAATGAAAGAAACAAAATAAATGTTTTAAAATCATTGCTTCAAAAATACAATATTGAACCTGAAAATGTGTTGTATATGGGTGATGATATTAATGATATCAAATGTCTTGAATATGTCGGATATCCTGTTACAGTTAAAGATGCCCATTCATCAGTAAAAAATGTAAAGAATATTTTCATAACTGAAAATAACGGTGGCGATGGTGCCGTAAGAGAAGTTGCGGACTATATATTATGAAGAACTTTATTATCCAAATATACAAAAAAATTATTAAATTTGATGAGTATACTAATCAATATTTAAAAAACAGCAATAATATTGAAATACCATCTCTGGCATATACTAATTGGGGACTTCATTTTGCCAACTTAAAAGATTTTCATACTGCAATTGAAAAACTTGAAACAGCAATGTTAATGTCCAATCAAAACCCTAAACCCTGCATAAGTTTAGGTATTATATACGCAAAACAAAAGAACTACATAAAAGCTGAACAAGTACTTCTTGAAGCAATAGAAAGAGATTCTCAAAATGCATATGCATATTCAGTTTTAAGCAGTGTTTATGCAGCAACGGATAATTATGAAGATTCTGAAAACTCATTAAAAAAAGCACTTAAGTTAGAACCCACTGATGCTGAAATTTATTTAAATTATGGAATTCTTTATGCAAAAATGCAAAAAAAGCATAAAGCCATTGAAATGTTAAAAAAAGCAAAAATGTTTAATCCGTCAAATCATCATGCTTATTTTATTCTTGGCGTTATGTTATTTGAAACAGAAAATATTGCTGAAGCTTTTTCAGAATTTAAGAACTTAGAAGAGTTAGAACCCACATATAAAAATCTTAATTATTATCTTGCTCTTTGCTATAAAAAAGAAAAGAATTATATGGCTGTTCTTGAATATGCACAAAGAGCACTAAAAGAAGATTCCAAAAATCCATCTGTATATATTCTGTTAGCACAAACATATATTAATCTAAACAATAAAGAAGAAGTTTTTAATATATATAACAAAGGTATTGAAAAAGGCATTAATGATTTTGAGTTTACATTATCTTGGGGAATTTCATTATTAAAATTTAATGAAGTCGAAGCGGCAAAAGAAAAAATAAAACAAGCGCTTGAACTGAAACCAAATGATTCACTTGCTTTATACCGATTGGGCTGCTGCTGTTTAAAAGAAAACAATATTGAGGGAGCCGAAAGATATTTTCTGGACTCCATAAAAGAAAACCCTTCTAATTCTTCTGCATACGCTGATTTAGGGCTTGTATACTATGAAAAAAAAGATTACAATACTGCAATTAATACCTTCTTTAAAGCAATTGATATTTCTGCGGAAAAAGCCTATTTATATTTTTATATAGCAAACTGTTATTATAAAACCGAACGATATAAGAAATGTATTGATTTTTATGAAAAAACAATTGAATATTATCCGCAGCATATTGAAGCATATATTAATTGTTGCGTCTGCTTTTTAAATATGAATAATACAAGAGAAGCTTTACGTAAAATAAGAAAAGCCTACCAAGTAAACAGAAACTCTGAAAAAGTTATTTTAATATATGCACTAACAGACTTAAAAACAGGGATATACAGTGATGCAATAGAAAAAGCTGACATATTGTTAAATAAAAATGAACAATGTAAAGAAGCTAAGCTAATAAAAGCTCACTCTTTAATTAATATAAAGAAACCGCAAGAAGCTCTAAATATATTATATTCTCTTGATGAAGAAACAAAAAAAACAGAGATATTTCTATATTTATCATACTTAGCATATAAAATACTTGTCGAAGAGAGCCCGTCGAATTATAATGAAAGCATGCTAAATTCATATATAGAGAAGATGAAAGAAAATAAAACAGATAATTCATTTTATCAAAATGATATTAGCGCTTATATCGGACAAACACTAAACATTAATAAAGGATAGAAAAAGTGGGAATTATTGTACAAAAATTTGGTGGCACATCAGTTGCCGATCCACAAAAAATCCATAACGTAGCAAATGCCGTTATTAAGGAAAAAGAAAATGGAAATGATGTTGTTGTAGTTGTTTCAGCTATGGGACATACAACCGATCATTTAATAAAACTTGCAAAAGAAGTCACAAATACACCAGACTCAAGAGAAATGGATATGCTTCTTTCTACAGGTGAACAAGTTTCAATAGCATTACTTGCTATGGCAATTCAAGCTCATGGTCATAAAGCCGTAAGTATGAACGGTCAACAAGTTGGTATTGTAACTGAATGTATCCACTCTAAAGCCAGAATTGTTGATATAAAAACAGAAAAACTTCAAAAGAAATTACAAGAAGGTAATATTATTGTAGTTGCAGGTTTCCAAGGTGTAACACCGGACGGTGAAATTACAACACTGGGACGCGGCGGTTCAGATACTTCTGCTGTTGCAATTGCTGCTGCATTAAAAGCTGACAGATGTGATATCTACACAGACGTTGAAGGGGTTTATGCTACTGACCCGAGAATAGTTCCAAATATTCAAAAAACAGATGTTATTTCTTATGAAGAAATGTTAGAACTTGCAAGCCTTGGAGCAAATGTACTTCACCCTCGAAGCGTTGAAACGGCAAAACAATTTAACGTTCCGTTAAGAGTTCGCAGTTCTTTCAAGTTAGATAATCTTGGTACTTTAATTATAGGAGTTGAAAATATGGAAATATATAAACCTGTCGCAGGCGTTGCAGCTGATTCTTCACAAGTTAGAATTTTATTATCAAATCTTCCTGATATCCCGGGTACTGCTGCAAAACTTTTTGGAGCTTTAGCTAAAAATAACATCAGCGTAGATATGATTATTCAATCTTTAGCAAGTAACGGAACAAACTCTATCGCATTTACCGTTGCAGAAGATGATTTGGAAGATGCAATTTCTAAATTGGAAGCAGAAAAAGAAATTACACAATCAGCTGAAATTTCAACAGATAAAGATATTGCAAAAGTATCTATAGTTGGTGCAGGTATGGTTGACAGACCGGGGATTGCTGCTGATATGTTCAGATCTTTAGCAGACAAAGGCATTAATATTAAAATGATTTCAACAAGTGAAATCAAAATTAGCTGCTTGGTAGATAAAGACAAAGCAAATGATGCTATCAAAGCTCTTTGTAAAGAATTTGGACTTGAAACAACAGAAATGGCTGTTGTAAAAGGCGATTTACCTAACGTTTAATACGTTAGCAGTCAATTGCACCTATATAACCTTTACAATTTTTAGATATTAGACCCCAGTCAACAATATCACTATATAAATTTTCATCAAAATAATCTTCAGTTAAGTTATTATTATTTAATTGAAGATTATTTGTATCTTTTTCATTTTCCATAATATAAATCCTCTTATTTCCTTATAATTTCAACATATTACCCAATTTAACATTGTATGATTTATCATTAAATTGGTAAAATCCACTGCAAGGGGTAAATGTCATTTCATTAAAATATATTTTTTCCGAGTCAACAAACCAATCAACTCTAACAAGTTTAAATTCTTCAGCCAATTTATATGATAAATCCACTGCTCTTTTAATAAATTCATATTTATAAATATCACTTTGTAATGCGGTTATTTCTTGTAAATTTAATTCGTTTATATCAAATAAAACTTGTTCTTGTTCATAATTCACAACTTTGAATAATTTTGGAACACCATTAAAACACATAATTTCAATATCAAAAGTAGAATTATAATCATTATTCCCCATAATAGGCTCAATTAATAAAAGTGGTTTAATATTTTTATATTGAAGTTCAAATCCTGCAAAAGGAAAGAATGTTTGTTTTAACCAATTATTAAATTTATTTTTTGTATGAATATATAATTTTTCATTTTCCAATAATTTCTTCTTATCTTTTATTTTTGCATGCCATTTGCAGCCATGGTTAGTTTTTATAATAAAACTATCAGGCAGATTTTCAAATGGAATTTCATCAAAACTATTTCCTATCCATAATACAGGTTTAAGATACTCTTCCCCTATTTTTTCTTTTATCCAATTTCTTACAAGCACTTTATCTGTTAATTGTGTTTTAATTGGGGTTGTATCATATAGTTTTAGCCACTGAATTTTTTCATTAAAAGTTTTTGGTTTTTCTAAATTTAAAGTCTCACCAACAGTAAATTTAAAAAATTTTTTTAGATATTTGGGATAATCTTCTTTTGATAAACTTAATATAAAATCATAATCATATGGAGGATTAGGTATAGAATTATCTTCATAAAATTTATCTATTATTTTTTGCACAAATTTAAACATTTCATAATATCCAATTCAACCAAACTATGTGTATATTATATATTTTGCACAAAAAATCATATTTTAAAACATATAAATATATTTTATTTACATACTTTAATAAAAAACTATATCTTAATTACGCTTAATTTTATTCTTTCAATCAGTTAGCATAAATTAAAAGGTGATTTATGGATAACAAAAAACTACTGGGAAAAAGAATTAAAGAACTACGTAAAACAAGAGGGTTAACACAGGAAAAACTTGCGGAACTTATTAATATTGAAACTTGTTCACTTAGTGCAATTGAAAGCGGAAGACACTTTCCTTCTCTTCCTACTATTGAAAAGATTTCTAATATCTTAAACTATGAATTAAATAACTTTTTTAACTTTGGTTATATAAAATCACATAACGAAAAAGTAGAAGAAATCAAATCTTCATTAGACTCACTTTCTCCTACTTTAATTGATACAATATATAGATTAATTTCAAAATAACTAATCCAGTGCATCTATTCGATGATGCGCAGATTTTATACTTTGTTCAACTGCAACCATTCGCTCTATTAAACAATTATGTTTATCTTGTTTTTCTTCAAGTCTTTTTATGTGTTCTTCAATGTATTTTAAACTTTTGGAATAACTTCCGACAGCAATTCCCGCTGATAAAATATTTATAAATAAAAGCAAAAGAAATTCGTTGGTCATCTCCAGCCTCCTGCTATTTTTTGAAAATTATCTACACTATGAAACATAAGCCAACGGACAAAAGAACAGGTATCACTTACATATAAACATCTTTCAAATATTTTATCCGCAAAATATCTGTCATTATCTACGAAATAATGATTTTCACATAGAAAATCATGAAGTAAAGAAGCTATTTTAAATCTTATATCTTCTTTAGAACCAATACATTTCCAAAAAATTTTGGGAATAGTCGCTCCATCATAATCATAGCCTTGTTTTATTGTAAATGGATATTCTTTTTTATTTTCATAATCAAAAAGAAGTACATCTACATTGTTTTTACACAATAAGGGTTTCTTTTTTGCTTTTTTAATTTCTGATTTTGTCATTGCATTTTTATTTATTATTTTATTATCAACATCCGGTATATCGGAAAAGAATATACCGTAACAGTCATCTTTATACCATTCAATATATTCTTTTCCATTAATGTTGATTTTTTTTAAAAAATCATCAAACAAACTATACCTCCATTGTTAGAAAATCATTATTCAATTGATAGAAACACTCTTGAACAAACGCAGATGTTACATTTTCAATGTGTTGTAATTCTTCCCAAATTATTACATCCTGCGTAAAATCAGGTTGATTATAACAAATAATATTAACAGGTTGATTTAATTGTATTCCCATTGCTATTGAAGGCAGTAAATCTGTCAAGAAATCTTTTGTTTCACCATTTTTCATTGTTACTTTACGTCGAATATAACCTAACGATGTTTCAAAAAAATCTTGTTCAAATTGTTTTTGACGTTTTGCAGCGAGTTCTTCTTCAAAATTTTTATTGATTATTCCGTCAGTGTAGTTATCTTTATAACAGATATAATAATTATCAGGAGCTACCAATAAATCTGCAACTCCTAGAGTTTTTGTTTCTTTATGCGATGATTGAACTTGAATAACATATTCGTTTCCGTCTTCATCTGTTTTGGTTTTTTCAATCATTACAGGTTTTTTAACAGTTTCAATAATTGTTTCTGTAATAATATTGCCGTCATTGTCTGTTCGTTCAATTCCGTTTTCATCTAAAACAGGTATTTGTTTTGTTACTTCTACATCTTCAAAATCTAAAACCTCTGCTTCATATTCAACATTATAGGTATGAATATATAATTTTTCACCTTTTGAATTTGCTTCTACTGCTTTATCTGCATAATCTTTGTTTGTATATAATTTTTTCATTTTTTAATTCCTTTTATAATGTTGGTTCTTGTTCTTCTACATATTCATCATCTAAGTTTGTTTTGGCATAACCGGCAATTCCCCAAGCACTAAAACCAAAACCACGAACTTTAGCAGATGTTGTAGTCAATGAATGCATATAGTTATGTCCTGAAGTAGTGTTACCGTCAGCACTACCGCAAACCCAACGAGAATAGTTTGTATCAGCCATCTTTTTTAAAAATGTTACTGTTTCAGTTTCAACTTTTAAAATTCCGCCCTGTTCGCACCAGCCGTCAGACCATAATCGATACCAGGAACCATCGTTATTATACGTTTCAACAATATAAGGGAACTCTGCATTAGAACCGTTTTTATTTAACTTGTTTTGATTAATTGAAGAAATTTCGTTATCAACAGTTGTTTTCTCAGCTTTTTGTTCAATCATTCCGTATATTTCGCCCATAGGCAAAGTAAAGTTTTTGTTTTCTTCGTCAATAGTATAATACATTGCAGTGCCAAACTGTTCATAAACATCTTGAACCCTATCGCGGTAAGCAGCATCTACAATCTTAGAACCTGCTTTACTTAATGTATACGGGATTTCTATATTTTCATCATTTATTATAAATGTATCTATACCGGTTTTATTACCCGAAAATACAGGTGTTTCATCTATTTTTACAGCAAGTGTTTTTAAATCAATACTACCGCTAACTAACGGTAAATAATTTGGGGCATTACAGCCTATGTATATTCTTTCTAATAATAATGCACCGGATGGCTGAATTAGTGTTTTTTGCACAGTTGAAGTATTTGTGATAACACTAATTTTAAAATTGTTATCAGCTAAAATTATTTCTATTTTTATTTCTTCATTAGCTGAAGGTTTTATTTCAGATACACTAAAGGTAGCAGCTGCCTCTTCACTGTTATAAAAAATCAAATTGCCTGTTGTTCCGATTACTTGTCTGATACCGATAGACGGAATAGCAATTACACCTTGTATTACGTTATTTATATTGTAATTAAAGCTATATTTAAGTTTTATATTGTTTTTTGCTGTTATATTTAATTCTTTATAAATATAATTGGAAGTACTAAAACCGCTTGCTATTCCATCATTAGTAATAATAGGATTACCGATAACCATAAACTTAGACTTATCAAAGGTCGAATGTGCATTATTTAACACATCATAATATGCTTCTTCATTTATTAAAAAATTTCCATTATTTTCAAAAGCATTTACAGAACGTAAATCATTATATGTAACATCTGATAAACCTTGAGCATGTTCAGCGTAATATTTTGCTGAATACAAACCATTCTCTATCATAACATCTGATACTGCCCATTGTTTTGCTGAAGCAGCTGAATCAATAGAGGATTTATATGCCGTTTTTATATCATTAATATTTTGTACACAGGTATTAATATTAGCTTCATTTTTAACAACAATGTTAATATTATCTTTATTTACAGCAACAATATTAACATTATCAATGTTATTACCTACTGCATTAACATTTGATATAGAATTTGCAACTTTATCAATATTTATTTTATTGCCTAAAACACTTGCTATATTATTCGGCCCCTTAATATCTTCAGCAACTATATATAAAGCTTCATTTTCTTCAATAAAAGTTTTTGCTTTGCTTGCTGTATTTGCAGCCTGCAAAGCATTAATTTCACTTGTTTTAATTTGATTAATTATTTCATCAGGTGTAGAACTTGCACCTTCCGAAATTTTTACACTTCTTTCTATCTTTCTATTTAATATTTGAAGAATTCTAATAATATAATCAAAAGTCCATTCTAAAATGTTTAAATTAAAATAAGATGAATTTTTAAATTCGCTCTCTTGTTTAATACTTAAAGTAAGCATTAATGAAATTTTTTCATCATTACTTAAAATATTATAAGAAGAGGAATCCAAAGGGAAAACAATATAACTGCCGTTTGGATTTCCTATTTCATTTATTGAGTAATCTACACCCAATGTTAATATTTTTGTTTCTTCTAATTTATTTGTATATTGAACTATCAGTTCACTTGCATCTTCAATTAAAAAATCAAAATCAAATTTTTTAACAGACGAATTACCCGTATAATTATTTACGGGTACAATTGATGATACAGTCATTTTTGTCTCCTTATTTACATTCCTTTTTAAATCTTTCAATTACGGCTTCAAAGATTTTATTACGTTCTTTGATATCAGCGGTTTTACCATTTATATCTTTGTATTCGGATATCGAAGCAAACATAAGATTAATAAATTCGTACTTATCTTCATCATTTTTAAGATTAATATTTTTTATTACCTTTTCTGCATATTTATAATCAGAGTTTTGTTTATTGAATTCTAACTTTTCCATTTTTTGAAAATTTAGAAAAAAATTATAATCGTCCGTTGAAAAACAATGTTGATAATCAGAAATATCTTTTTCTTTAAACTTTTCAAAATCCTCAAATACTTCAGAAATCAAAGTCATAAATTCTTTCTTATCTGTTTCTATATAACCGTTTTTTTGAATTTGATTAATGTAATCTTTTTTAGCTTTTATATTTTCAGGCTTTAAAGAAAAATCAATATAAATATAAGCTTTGTTAATATCTTCTGATATTATCTCCTTAATTTGCTGCCAATTTTTTTCATTATCTTCTTTTTGCTTTTTCTCTTTTGCTTTCTTTTTTAAATTAGCAAATTCACAAAGATAACGTCTGACATTTTTTTCAATTTCAAAATCTTTTATTTCTTTAATTTCCTTTTCTTGTTCATCTTTTGAAAGATTATAAGAAAATAATTCCTTCGCCCAATTATAAGCAATAACATTTGTTTTTAATTCTTTTATTGAACTTTCCAGTTTTTCTTTATCTTCAATAAATAAATTATCTTTATATTTTTCAAAATACCCGTATGCCTTGGCATCTTTATCTTCAATAAAAGATTGAATAATAGAATAATAAAACTCTGATTTATATTGTTCTTTTCTATAGTTATAAATTTTACTATTCCAATTTTCTTTTTCAGAAATAAGATTTAAAACAGACAAACCATTTTTAAAAGAAGTAGAAATAACATCATCATTTGCTTTATATAAAACTGCTCTTGAAATTGAAGAAGTAATAGCTTTTTCATAAGTTTCCAACTGCCAGTTACTTAATTCTTGTTGTTCATATATTTCCATTTGCCGTTTTATTGCATTAACTTTATCTTTTTTTATTTGATTTGCAATAGCAGTCGAAGAACTGTCTTCAAATTTCATCTGAGTGATTTTTTCACTAATAAAATTATTTAGTTCAAGTACAAATTCCTTTGTTTTATTTTCTACTTCTTTTCCTTTTATTGAATAAAATCCGTCCTCTGAAAATAAAAGTTCTTTTTCCCATTCATCAATAATATTACTCAATTCAAGAATTTTTATTTTATCAATATGATTATCAATTAAAATATCTTCTTTATTTTTTAATGTCACAGGAATTTTACGCATTGAATAAGAATTTATATCATTATTTAGCAGTTTTTCCATCTTTTTTCACTTTCTTTTTTACCCAATCTACACCATCAACAAATTCATCAACTCTACTCCCGAATGCATTTGTCCAAGTTAATGCAACTCTATTTTGGTAATTCTTTTTATTACGAAAAGAATTTAAGCCTGCATTTTCGTATAATCTGTCTGCTTGTTGAAAATAGCTTTCAGCTCTATGTTCCGAAGATTTTAATGTATTAAGAGCATCAAGTTCACCATTTAATTTTTCATCATCTACAATATTTATTGCTGTTTGAGAAGATAAAGCAATATTTCCGGCAGCTATATTAGATTTTTGCTCACCCATATTTAATATAGATTTAAGCTTTTGTCTTCTTGATTCTTCAATACCTTCTTGAAGTTCATATTTTGCATTATTTTCTGCAATTTCTGCTTCTTTAACGATCATTTTAGTTTGATAATCTCCAATAACTTTTTGATCATAAGCAGCTTTTGATGTAATTGCTGCTGAAGTAACAGTAGAAACAGCAGATAATACAGCTATTAAAGTACACATAAAAAACCTTTCTATTTTGTTTTGTAAAAAAATTCAAATCCGTCTTTCATATCAATATTTTTGGGATACGGATTATCAAATCTAAATCCAAATATACGAAGCCACTTTTTTGCTTCATAATTAGATTTATAAATGAAGTTATACATAATGGAATACTTTTTAGAAGCTTTATCAATTTCTTTTGATAATTCCTTCATGAAGAATTTTTTATATTGTTTTACAATATTTGTCGATAATAACCACACACAAGCAATAGAAGGTTCTTCTAAAAATTGTTCAAAAAAACCTCCCATTGCAAGTGGTATTTCTTCATTTTTTTCAGTTAAAAAATAAAGACACAATATAGTTTGTCCTTCTAAATCAGAAAGTATTTTTTCTTTCCAATGTTTCCCGTGAAGAGCAATTAATTCTTCTTTATCCTCTTTTCTCAAATTTTCCAAAATATAAACTATATCTTGTTTGCTTTGTATATTTTTAATCATTTGAATCCGCCATTGTCACATCTAATGAAATTGAATTTATTGTCAGAGGAAGAGGATAAAGCTGTTTAATATGTACAGTTGCATTTTCGGAATAATTTGAAAATGTATAAACATTTACATTTCCTGAATGCAAATAATTAGCATCATTAACACTTTTTATACTTCTAATATTTTGAACAATTGAACCATCCGTTCCTACAACAAAAAAATCTTCTCTTGATTTATCTACATTTACATTTATTGAATTTACTATTTTTAATAAACCGTGAGTGTTTTCGCCATTTAAATTTAAGGTTTCAAGTTCAAACTCATAAGGAAGCCCTGCAACTATTTTGGAAGCTGGATAATCCAATTCGACTTTACCATTTTCAACTTTTTTATTTTCTATAACACATCCGTCGGCAAGAAGGTTAATTGTTTCACCTTCTAAATGGTCTAAACCTAAAATTGTTTTAATCGGAACACCGTCATAAGTTAATGAACAATCTAAAAATATACCGTCTTGAGTTTTATCTAAATATCTTGAAGCCAAACGTTCAATAAATCTTTTTGTTTGTCCGTTTATTGTCCTTTTTACAACAAAATACGGAATATCTTCAAATCCCTCACGAATAACAGCTACAGCTTCAAATTCACCTTTTGTTTCATGTTTATGCCAGCCTGTAACCTCTTGTTTTTTATTGTAAGTTAAAGCATTAACAGTTCCATCAGACATAACACACCACAGTATTCTGTATGGTTCTTTAGAATATGCCATATCAACAACCTGTTTACCTTCAAAAAGATGATTGGCAAATATAGATAATTCTTCTCCGTCATAACTGTCTGAGACATAAGTGTAACCTAAATCTCTAACAACACTGCCGCCTGATTGAGTAAAAAGAATCATATTACCTGAAACAACAGGCGGAACATGCGAACATCCGTAGAAACTTTGTGGGGAGGCTGCAAGTGACGAGGAAGCACAAAATGCACCGTCTGAACCGTTTAGTTTCCATTCTCCACCTGAAGTTAGCAAAATTAAATCGTTCATAGCTATAATATGGCGAATTTCATTTACTTCTCTTTCTGATAGTGTCAAATTAATTGAATCAGTAGTATTTAACGGTCTGGAAATATTGAAATTATTATTTGTAGATGTTTGAGAAGCAACAAGCTGCTGCGGACTATTTTTTAAACAGGCAAACACTTTCCTTTGCTGAAAGTAATTTACACATGCCGGATTATTCTCATTTTCAAAAGGATTTGTAAAAATTGGCGCAGTTGAAGTCATATCCGGTTCAATTTTATCATCAGTAAATGTTGTACTTGAAGTTGTACCTACAAAAGCAAATATTCCATTTACTTTTCGATAGATATTATATTCGACTGCATCTTCAACCTCAGAAAAATTGATAGTTATATATTCATTAACACCCCAAGAAGATTCAATTTCACCTTGAACAGAAACCTCTTCCGAACGATTACTTTCTTCGTACGTATCTTTTCTTACTGCAGTAACTACATAAGAATAAGTATAAGGATTTTCTTTTCCGCCTTTCCAAACTGCCGTTAAACTTTGAGGCGGTAAAATTTGAGGTTGAAAATTTATCTGTTTTAAATCCCAATTTTCATGAGAATATCTTGATAATTCCACAGGCAAATAATTATTATGACAAAGAGTCAAAACATCAGCATTCTGTGCATATTTTATATTAAATAAATCCTCTTCGGCATAAGGAGTTAATATTTCAACTTTAATTTCTTCATCTCCATCACGCACAATTTGGCTTGAATCTTTTATAAATCTTGCATATTTATCACCTAATTCAATAATATATGTTTGTTCTGTATTAAAAGAAAAAGGAATTAGCCTTACTTTTTTTGAAGAATCTTTTACCTCACAAACAAGTTCTAAGCCAGCCCTGTTACTAACACAGCCTTCTGCACGAACAAAACCGTTTTTCAATATTTTTAAACCTATAGCATATTTTGCCAAATCATTTCTTGAATATAATGCCGGACTTAATTCACCACCGGTAAAGGAACGTTGTGTATATCTGGTCATAAAACCTCCTTATCTGACATCAAGCCACGAACAAGTACAATCATTTTCTATAAATCCTTCTGATGCATTTATATTTTTTGATTTAACAATCATATTCGTGTAGATATTAAAACAATCATTTTGAATTATTCTATTACCCGTAATTGCAGGTGCAGCAAGGAAAGCTAAATACCAGCATAAAGCCATTACAAATTCAGTGGAAAAAAGTGCTTCATTCTCAACTAATTTTGTATATCTCAAAACTACAGGAGTCAAATTGGTATTAATAACTTTTTGCCCTGTAATATTTGCAGCCACTTCAAACTCAACAATTTTTTTATTGTAATATGGGATAATTTCCCTTGCAAATAAACAATCGTTCGGATAATCATATTCATAAAGAAATTTTGGATTTTGAGGAATATTTCCCGTTAAAGAAAGTTCTCTATAAGAATTTGCAAAGTTCCAATCAAAATCTTTTAATACTTGTTCCCTTGCACTATCATAAAATTCATTTAGTATTACTGTATTTTTCTCTGATAAGTTAGCACCTTGAATACCAACACTAACTCTTAAATTTTTTAGAGTTAAATTAAATATTTTTGCTTTTGTATAATTCATTTTTTTACCTTTATATTTTCATTTTTAAAGAAAAGATATCCGGCAGAATACCGGATATCTGAGATATTGATATAAGTAAGTAGTTAGACTACATTATGAAAACTTTGTTCAGCACCATCAACAAGCCCTGCCAAAACTTTACCTTTAGTAGGTGCAGTACCTGTCACGGTATAACTTAAGCGCATATAGCCTAAATTACCTTTTGGTAAGAACTGAATTGGTAAAATTTCACCTTTTTTAAGATTTGCTAATGCAATTGTTGCCTCTGTTAATTTAACAGGAGTAGAAAATCCTTCATTTAAAGAAGTTTGAACAGCAACACTCAAACTGGTCAGGTTATTAAAATCTTCTGTTACTTGGATTAATAAATCCACAGGTGTACCAAAAGACACCTCTCTTTTTCCTAAATCCAAAACATTTGTTGATACACAACTTGCTGTAATTGCTTGATTATTTGAAAATAATCCTTGTTCATCTAATATCATTATTTAACATTCCTTTCTTAAGATACTTTTGCTTCATCACAAGTAATTTGTTCACATTCACGAATTGGAATATTTTTGTAGTGTAAAATATTGTCATTCATATATTCTTTAATCGTAAAGTTTACATTTGATTTAGCTTTCAATTGTGCTTCAAAGTGCATTAATACATCAGAATTGCAGTAAATGCATGTTTTACCTGTTTTAGCAAATCTTCTGATTTTGTAATAAGCCTTATTTAATAGTTCTTCAATATCAGCAGCATTTGAACTTGCTAAATTTGCAAGGCTAATATTTGCAATACGACAAGTAGAACGCCAATCTCTAACAGATAAACCAACATCCATTTTAAAGTGGTCTTGATAAACTTTTCTTTTACCGCCTGTTGAACTTGTTTCTGTCATTACACCGTCATCTTTATGTTGAACACCTGCTTGAGAACCTTGCGGATATAATAAAGAGGTGTGTAAATCACCCCAAGTTACAAACCAAATTGAAGTATTATCAGCGCCTGTTCCACCTGCATCAATAATATTAGAACCAATTTTTTTAGAATCTGTTGATTTTTTAGCGTATCTTGCAGCTAAGCCGTCAAAAGCTGCAGCATTGTCTTTAATACTGCCGTAGAAAATAGTTTCTTGTAATTTTTGATTCATTGCTTCAATAAATGCAGAAGATTCTGACAATCTGAAGAGTTTTGGATTTTCTGATTTATCTACTAAATCTACATCTACAATTGAATAAGTTTCAAGCATACCTGTAACATCTTTTACTTGTTCTGTTGTTGATTTAGAACTTGGAACATATCCGTATAAGTTTCTGAAAACAGCACTTGGAAGCCCTGTTCTGATTGTTGTAATATGATTTGAACCGTCATTACATTGAAGTGCATTAGCATCTTGTAATACTTCATTTGTTTCTGACATCATTTCAATAATTTCGGCAGCAATTTTTCCGTTTTCTGTTCTTTTAAATCTGTCTGCCAATGTTAAATAGTTAGCACCTAAAGTTGCCATTACCTTTTTCCTTTCTTGTTGTTTCTACTACATTGTTGGGAATAAAATATCTTCCCTGTTTTCTTTTGGAACTACTGCAGCATTTACTCCATAAACATTATCATTTTGCATTTTTCTACCTATTTCATAAAACATTTTCACTACTTTAGGGTGGCAATTTAAGCCTGTTTCTTGCAATAAGGTTTGAACTTCATCATCTGCGAATTGAGTATATGCAATATTTGCAGTTCTCATTGTTTTGTTAAAATTAGCTCCACCTATTTCTCTATCTGTAATCAGTGCTGTTTTGTAGTCTTCTATCTTTTGTCTTTGTTGTTCAGCCATAGTCTGAGAGAAATTTGTTCCTGTTAACTGTGTCAGCTTCACTGCCATAGACATTAATTCATTTGCACTTTTTTGAGAAAGATTATATTTACCGGCTAATTCATTAAATTCATCTAATAATTCATTGTCATAACAATAATTTTCAGGAAGTTCTACTCCTGAATAATCATATCTTTCGGGTTTACCGAAATAACCGTTTTCATCTACAGGAACAACATCAATTGTTTCTGTAACTTCTACGGGTGCATAAGCATTTACACCTAAACCTAATTTTTCTTGTTGTGGATTTTCATTTAACATTTTTTCCTCCTTTTATGTTAATCCTAGTCTAGCCATTAAATCACTGCCGTAAGAATCTGTACCGGCAATATTTTTTATAATTTCAGAGCCTTCTTTTACCTGTTCTATTATCTGTTTTTGGGTTTCTGCAGTTTCTTCTTTTTGCTTTTGTTTTTCTACTTCACGTGTCGGAATAATCTGCTCAGGCGAAATATTTGCATAATCGGCATAATCATCAACTATTTTGCTTGCGTTTAGTTTATTACGTAAAGATGGATCTAATGATTGAGCAAGATTTATAGTAAATGTTGTAAATCTTTCCATTGCAGAAATTTTTACAGCTTTTTGTGCTTGAGCAAGTGTTGAAACAAACTCAATATCCATATTTGAGCCCATTATTTCTTCAGGCGGTTCAGGTAATATATTCAACTTGATGCATTCATCAAAAACCCAATCCATTACTTGGTTTAAACCATTATGAATTTGTTGAAGCAGAGGAGATAGAAGAACCATTTTTTCTTCTTTTAATTCATTTACCTCTGTTGCAGTTCTTGAGCGTTCAGCAGTATTCAATATCATTGCAAATAAATCATTATAGAAGATTTCTTTAATAGAGTCTTTTAATTTTTCAATTATCGAATCAACTTCTAATACTCTTGGATTTACTTCATAGATAGGTGATAAACCTCTGCCGTTTTCATCTTCTTCTATAAAAGCAGCAGGAGCATCAATCATCTTTTTATTTTTTAAGCTTGCAGGGCCTTTATATGTGGGGCTAATCATCTTTTTAACAGCTTTGCCTTCATCAATAACCATACTCATAAGCTGTTTTACATCCGGAAGCGCATTAAATCCGGGACATTCACACGGATAAACATCTTCTCCGTTAACCTCTGCTTCAAAAACAGCATAAGGGAATTTATCAAACCCGCTTTTAGATAAAAACTTCTCTTCGTTTGAGGCATATTCATAATACACAGAGACAAATTCTTTGTCTTCTGCCCAAACAGAATTAGGCATATAGTCTTTATTTGGTTCAACAAAATGAACAACCTCAAACATTTCTTCATATCTGTTTGAATGAATAGCACTTATAACTTCTTTTGATACATTTTCTTCACCAAATTTATCATAAAGATTTTTTGCAGTTTCCATATAGACTCTGCAAATTGTATCGACCTCACCTTTATGATTTTTTGCTATTCGATAAGAACCGATTGGAAGTAGTTGGCATCTTAAAATAGTTGATTCATCATTCAATAAACCAAGCACGGAAATACCAAATACACCTATTTGTTTATAAACAGCAGGTAAAATCCGATAAAGATTAGACGAGTTAAAAATATCTCTAAATAAATTTTCTACTGAATTACACCAAGTTTTTACTTCGTAACTCGATTCTTGTCCAAAATTTCTTATCTTTACTTTAAACCAGTTAGTTGCAGGGCTTGTAGCACCTGACATCATTCCCGATGAGAAATTTCGGACAGCTAGAAGCGGAGTAGAATCTTTAATTTTTTTATTTTTCATTGGCTGTTTATTAACACTGCGTGCAAGAAACCTAACAGAGCGAGGCAGAAAATAATCCGCTAAATCTTGCCAATCAGGCTTTAGAGAATTATAAGCAATCTCTAATTCGGCTTTTCTTGCGTTAAAATATCTTTTGGAATATTTTGTTTGTTTCATTTTATTCCCCTAACAATTTTTTCTTTGAAGCTGAGAAATCATCTGTAAGTCCGTTATTTGAGGTCTTAATGTTTTCAGAAATTAATCCTTTTACTCCGGAACGGTTATTAGAATTAGCTTTCTGAGTTGATGCATCTGCACGAACTGCAGTTTTAATTACTTCTGTTTTTGTAACAGAAGGCACTTTTGGTTTTGAGCACATAAAATTTTCCTTTCTTTCTAATGTGTTTTTGAACACTTAATGTTCATTAATAAATTTTTCTAATCTGTTTATTCTATTCATCCACCCTTTTAAAAATACATTTTGAGATGGGTTTTTAAGAACAATTGCATTATATTTTTCTCTTCGTAAATTTAGGAAAGAAGCAACACTATTACCGGATTTCTTATAAAGAGCTTTACCTGTAGCAAGCCCATGATTAACACAAGAATCAAATAAAATTAATGCAATAGCAAAATCATCTATTTTTTCAGCACCTGAAGGAAGCCAAAATTCTTCATAATAAATTTGAAAAACTTCATCCTTAGTGATTGTTTTAACGGATTTTTGATTAAAACCGTGTTTTTTAAGATACAAATTATATGTTTTTTGAGTAATACCAAAGTTTGTAACACCTCCTTTATCTAACTTATGATTACTATACCCGCCTTCTGCCGCAAGTAAATAGTCCATAGCTTTGTAAAATTTTTCGCTATGGCAAAAAAATTTATCCATACACACTCCATTCTAAATAATGTATAAAAGCAAATTTACGCTTTATTTAAGCACACAGCTAATTAGGTACAAATAAATTTTTGCACTTAATTAAAAATCATAGGTAAATTACTATACTCCTGCATTATTAACAAGCAGGAGTATAGTATAATTTTAAATATCTAGTTTCATATACACTACATCTGGTTCGCCATTATTATATATTTTATAATATTCTTTATCCCAATCAGCAGGCTTATACTCTTCATTCCAATTCTCTCGCCGTACTTCTTTAAATCCATGTGCTTTGTATGCTTTTGGTAAAAATGTATCAAAACAATCTAGCTTATTTCCTCCTTCTTGTATAGACAATTCCATCATTGCACGAAAAATTTTATCTTTTTTAACAAGAGAAAATACAGAAACTATATCTCCATCATCTTTTAGAGCAAATCCACTTAAACCATCATCAGATACAAATAAGCGCATATTTTTATATTCTTCTATTGGATATTTATTCACTGCTGTACCTTTTTTGCCAAGTTGTTCTTTTGCATTACCAATTACATCATAGAAATATTTTGCAGCTTTATCATTTCTTCTTTTTAATTCATTAAATACAGACAGAGAGTAACCTCTTTCTTTAAAAAGTTGGATACAATCTTCATTTGGAATATAAGTATTTTCTACCAACCCTCTAATGCTGCCATAATTGCTTCCTCCCTGTCGCAATCCAAATCTATCATCAATTCTTGTATATGTCTTTCCATTTCCTGTATAGCTTCTTCTTTCGTATAGTCAAATTCTTCCATCATTTCTCGTATATACTTTTCGTACTCGTCTAATAAAAGCGGTGGTAGATTCTTGTTGTTGTCCATTGTTTTCTCCTATCTTATTATATTTTACAATGTTTTTTTCTGGTTTTGAAGCATTATTATTTACTTCATCTAATAACACCTCTCTTTTACCGCGTGCAGCACCAACTCTTAATCGTCTGTATTCTAGCAATTCCTTTGTTCTTGTACTTATGCCTTCTACATATTCTGCATAATATTTTTGCAATAATTCATCTTTGTTTGCTGCTCTCTCTATCTCTCTTATTGCAAATTCTTTTCCTATTTTTCCTAAGCCCTAACGCTATACCCATTCCAAATATTGAGAATGTAGGTTGGGTTTTAACCCAACAAATAACAATAGACAAAATCAAAATTAATTTATAATTTTAAATATCTAGTTCCATATAAACTACATCAGGTTCACCATTATTATATATTTTATAATATTCTTTATCCCAATCAGCAGGCTTATACTTTTCATTCCATTTTTCCCGACGTACTTCTTTAAAGCCATGAGATTTATATAGTTTAGGTAAATGCGTATCAAAACAATCTAATTTTGTTCCGCCTTCTTGTATTGCAAGTTCCAATATTGAATGAGACATTCCCTTTGAATCACTTATTGAAAACAAAGAAACTATATCTCCGTTATCCTTTATAGCAAAACCGCTCATTTCATCATCAGCTATAAATAACCTCATATTTTTATATTCTTCAATAGGATATTTATATACTGTAGAACCATCATCTTCAAGTACTTTTTTGGCATCACCAATTACATCATAGAAATATTTTGCAGCTTTATTGTTTCGCCTTTTTAGTTCATTATAAGCAATTGGAGAATATCCTCTTTCTTTGAATAATTGGTTAAATTCTTCTGTTGGTATGTATTGGTTCTCTACCAGCCCTCCAATACTGCCATAATTGCTTCTTCTCTTTTGAAATCGTAACTGTATATATTTTCCTGTATACGTTCTTCCATTTCCTGTATAGCTTCTTCTTTCGTAAGGTTTAAGCCCTCCATCAGCCTTAAGATATACTTTTCGTACCTTTTTAATAAAAGCGGTGGTAGATTCTTGTTGTTGTCCATTGTTTGCTCCTATCTTGTTATATTTTACAATGTTTTTATCTTGTTTTGAAGCATTATTATTTACTTCATCTAATAACACCTCTCTTTTACCGTGTGCAGCACCGACTCTTAATCGTCTGTATTCTAGCA
>JAAGKN010000615.1_pt1 | contig 108337 bp, 95 predicted proteins | sample 6206371 | NCBI WGS metagenome assembly JAAGKN01 (sample SAMN11533720, study PRJNA540317) | gut metagenome | isolation source: fecal pellets from male and female animal of same cohort | host: Peromyscus leucopus | place: USA:CA | collected 2017
GCACTTTTTCGTTGAGTTTCAAAGCATCTTCAAAAATTTTTACAAATTTCGGTTCGGCTTTAAATTTCAAATAGAGGTAGAAACCGTCGCGAACGTGGTTCACTTCGTGGGTGAATTTTCTTCTGCCCAATCTTTCTTCGCTGGTTACTTCCCCGCCGTGCTTGGCGATAAGTTCTTTCGCCTTGGTCACGAATTCGCCCACTTCTCCGTCGGAGAGTTGGGGTTTAACAATAATTACGCTTTCGTAAGTTCTCATATACCTTTTTATTTTTTGCGTTTTGTTTCGTCAAAAATCCCCACGGGGCCTAGTACGTCCCGCGAAGTTTTTTGTAAATCTCTTTCGGGCACTAATACACCTATGGCCCGGGCGGATTTTTTCCTATAGATATTATAGCAAAAATTCCTTTCCGCGCCCAAACTATTTACCGGGCGCTCATCAGATACCAACGGCCAAACCAATTTGGAACCATCTTAGAAGCTTCATCCACCCCCAACAGTTCCCGGCATGGAGAAGAGGAAGAAGAAGCAGACTCCACACAATACCAGCCGGGTTTTGCACTTCCCCAGGGAGTCAGCGAATACTGCAGCCATACCGGATACTTACCGCCCAAGCGTATAGCGCGGATACTTTTCCAGTTTCCGTTATCCACACAGCCCACCTCCCACAAATCGGTACGCTGCCCGCTCATCGTTCCAGTATAATACGCTTTGGAAAAACTTTCCCCAAAATTTAAAGAAATATCCAGCAGGCTTAAATCGCACGTATACGAACCATTTGCCATAAAATAAGCTTCTTCCGCCTCCGCCAACGCTTTTACAAGCGGATATACGGTGGACAGACGGCTTTTTTCCACCGCTTTTGTGTATTGGGGCAGAGCAACGGCAGCCAAAATACCGATGATTAAAACAACTACTAACAGCTCTATCAGTGTAAACCCCTTCATAAATGTTTCTCCATTAAAAGTCATTCCGGGGTGTTTTAGCCCGGAATCCCCCATTTTTAACAAAATAAACAATATAAGGGAGATCCCGTACAGAAACACTACAAGATGACCTTAATTTATCAAAAAAAAAAAACGAGTCAACCCTTTTACGGATTGACCCTTTTTATCTCAAAAAATACAATAAAATTATTCCCGTTTTAAAAAAATCTTGGCGGGGCTTGTTGCCCCTTTGATGAGGGAAAGTTTATTCTCGGGTACACCTAATTGTTCCGCCAGTACGGTGCGGACGGCTTCGTTGGCGCGGCCTTGTTCGGCCGGAGCCTTTACCCATATTTCAAACGTGTCGGGTGCTTTTTGTACGAACTTATTTTTCTTTTCCCCGGCGTGAACTTTTACTTTAATATAACTTTCCATATGTTTATTTTTTACTGGATTTTACAACAAAAACAAAATTCTCCCCGCTAATGGGGAGAATTTTTGTTATAGCGACTTCTATTTTTTTACCAAAACGCCTTTTACATCGAATTTCTGCTGGGTTTTATCCTTATATGTGACCGTAATATACCCGTTTTCTGGGCTGGACGGATTGAGATTATAAAATATATTCGTCAATTCATACATCTTATACGTTTTGGAAAATCCATCCGATGAAAACGCGATCAACCCCAACCACCTATTTCCATTCAAGGTTTTAGCAAATTCTTCCGGACAGGCGTTGGCAAAAGCCGCACGGGATACTTGGTGTTCAAAACGTCTGGCATCGGAAAGATTGGGATAAGTTTTCACCTCTTCATTTAAAATCTGCAGAAATTTCACCATATCCGGCCCATTAACGCGGCCTTTAGCATCTACAATTTGCAAGTCCTTCGTCTTTTTTTTGATAGAGGAAATGAGCGTTTTCCCATATAGTTTCTTGGTTTGAGCCAATTTTTGTTCCGAAGGCCGAAGAGCGGGGATATCCTTTCCGCTTTTGCGGTACACTTCGTTAGGGTTCCCCTTCTGGGAAAAAGCCGTCAACGAAAAACATAACAAAGCGCCTAAAAATAATATATTTAATATTTTGTGCATAAGGATACTCCTTTAAATTGAAACTCATGTATATTATACACAGATTTTCCGATTTAGCAAGCCCTTTTTCTATCAACCCGTCTATAAGAAACCGCCGAAGGATATTTACAAACCACAATATATATCCTCCGGCGGAATACAGAAACGACTTTACTATTATTTTTTAATCAAGCTCTTGGCGGTCATGTCGGCCGGTTTCTCAATACCCATTACATCCAATACCGTTACCGCAATGTCGCCCAAGTTGCCTTCGGGCTGCATTTGGGCGGATTTATCATCGTTGTTTAAGTAGATAAAGTCCACCAGGTTCGTGGTATGGGCGGTTTTGGCCATATTGATTTTTTCATCCCACATTTCTTCGGCGTTGCCGTGATCCGCGGTGATGAAGACGGCGTAATCTTTCGCCAAGGCGGCCTCGGTTACCGCGCCGGTGCATTCGTCCACCACTTCTACGGCTTTGACAACGGAGTTAAAGTTGCCCGTGTGTCCAACCATATCGCAGTTGGCAAAGTTGATTACGATAAAATCATACTTGCCGGAATTGATTTGGTTAATCGCCTCGTCTTTAACAATATAGGCTTCCATTTCCGGATGGTCGGCAAAGGTGGCAGGGTCAAAGCGGCCTTTCTTTTCAATACGGTCTTCGCCCGGGTAGGGTTTTAACAATTTGCCGTTAAAGAAAGACGTAACGTGTTTGAACTTTTGCGTTTCCGCCAGACGAAGCTGTTTAAGGCCGGCTTTGGAAATCACTTCGCCCAAAAGGTTATCCATACCGCCGCCGTCCGTCATAGACGGAAGGGCGTTGTAGGGGAAGGAGTCGTAGTATTTCGTCAACCCGCAATAAACGCAAGGCACGCGTTCGCCGCGGTGGCCCGGGTACGTATCGTCAATAAACGCGCGGGTGAGCTGGATGGCGCGGTCCTGGCGGAAGTTAAAGAAAATGACGCTAGAACCCGGTTCCATTCCTTTGTAATCGCCCAGTACGGTCGGCGGGATGTATTCGTCCACCATGGGGCCGCCGTCGGGCGTTTGCATGGTTTTATAGTCTTCAGCCACCACCTCTTCGGCAGTGGTACCGTGCAAGCCTTTGGCGTGTACGATTAAATCATACGCTTTGTCGGTCAAGCTCCAGTCTTCGCCGCGGTCCATGGCGTAGTAGCGGCCCTGGATGGTGGCGATTTTGCCCGCGCCGGCTTCTTTCATTTTCTCTTCCAAGGTGCGGATGTAACCAATAGAGCTTTGGGGCGGCGTATCGCGGCCGTCGGCAAAGAAGTGGACGTTAATGTCTTTAATGCCTTTTTCGGCAGCGTACTTGATAATGGCGTGCAAATGGTCGTGATGGGCATGGACGCCTTCGTCCTGTACAAGGCCCATTACATGCAGGGGTTTATTGTTTTTTACGCAGTTTTCAATACAGGCGGAAAACGCTTCGGATTTAAATAAAGAACCGTCTTCAATGGTGTCTTTCAAGCGTTTGAGTTCCTGAATAACGATGCGGCCGGCACCCATATTAAGGTGACCCACTTCAGAAGAGCCCATATATCCGGCAGGCAGACCTACTTGTTCGCCGGAGGCTTCAATTTGGGTATGAGGATATTCGGCCAAGTATTTGGTGATGTTGGGGGTCTTGGCGGAAGTTACGGCGTTATGCGGGCCGGCTTTGGCATCGCCCCAGCCGTCGCGAATGATTAAAACCACTTTTTTCATACGGTAATTCTCCTTAATTTTGGCAAATCAAATCTTTCCAGCGTTTGCATTGGAACTGGTTTAATTGTTCCAATGTAGTAACGCCCTCTTTACTTAATATTGTAAGAAAATAATAGAAAATCTGCTCGGCCATTTTTGTATCGGCCATGGCGCGGTGCCACCCCTGGCAGCTGATGCCCAGCTCTTCGGCAATCAGCCCCAACCGGTTACGGGCAAACTTGCCGCTTTTGCGCGCCAGTTTAAGCGTATCCACCACCGGGTAAGGCGGGAAACGCATACCGCACGCGGCAAACTCGGCGCGGATAAACGAAATGTCAAAATCGGCGTTGTGCGCCACAATTACGCTGTTATCCAAGAGCCCCAACAAACGCGGGAGCACATCGGAAAAAGAGGGAGCATCTTTTACCATTTCGTTGGTAATGCCGTGAATGGCGATTACTTCCGGGCTCATGGGAATGCCGGGATTTAACAAGGTGGAAAACTCATCCACTACACGCCCGCCTTGCGACACGGACACGGCAATTTCACAAATTTTACCGCCCGTTTCCGGCGACAGCCCGGTGGTTTCGGTATCCAAACAAGCAAATCTGATTTCGTTTAAATTCATAATTACACCAAATAAAAGCGCAAGCGCACTAAAAAACCCACCAGCACCGCGCCGAAAATACCAATGTAAAACGCCGCGTTGGAAACATCCATCAGCCGGTTTCTGCGTGCATACACGCACGCCACAAACCAAACGATAAGCACCGCCGCCCAACGCCAGCCGGGCAGCAGCATGATTAAAAAGAAAATGGCACGCACCATCATTAAAAGCCAGCGTTCGTCAAAGGTGGGATATTCGCGCCCGTAGCGGTCCTGCTCAATGGAAAAAATAAACCAACCGAGCACACGCGTAGCCGTCAGCAAGCCGACCAAAAAAATCACCCATGCTTCGGCAAAAAAGTTACCCGTTTCGTATAATACCTGGAACGGCACGCACAAAAACAGGAACAGCAAGTTTACAAATGTTTTGACAAGAAACGTCGTCAAATAACCGTGGCGAAACTTACCGCCGAACTGAAAAAACTCATCCGAAAACACGTGGAACACGGCAAACAGCACAATGCACACCCAACCGGGTAAGTTGATAAGTTCCAAAAACGGCCAAGGCATGGTTAAATACCCGTAGCACAAACCTAACCCCAGCAACAAAAACACTCCGCCGTGAAACAACAGCCCGGCCGCGCGGGAACGCCCAAAGGCTTTGTCCCCCGCGTGGTTAAAAAGCACGAAGTCCGTTAAGAAAAAAGCCAAAAACAAACGCCAAAATACAATCATTTACTCTCCTTGGGAAACGTAACGGTAAAACGGCTTCCCTTTCCGGGGCGGCTGGTTACGTCTAATGTGCCGCCGTGCGCGGTGACGATTTGGCGGCTGATAAACAACCCTAAACCGTAACCGGGTTTATCGGAATTTACTTGGTGATATTTTTGAAAAAGCCCCTTCATTTCCTGCTCGCTCATACCAATACCGCTGTCCTCCACCGCCAGCCAACAACCGCTTCCGTTCCGGCCGCCGCACACGCGTACGTGGCCTTTATCGGTAAATTTAATGGCGTTGGAAACCAAATTCATCAGCACGCGGCGCAACAGTTTCGGGTCCGCCTGCACTTTAAGAGGAGGCACATCCGTTTCAAGCAGCAGCCCTTTTTCCACAGCCGTGGGAGCCAGCGTATCGGTTACGCTTTTAGCTAATTCGGCTGCGTCCACTTCTTCTTTATGCGGCTCCAGCATACCGGCTTGCACGCGGGAAACATCCAACACGTCTTCTAATAAAGAAGATAAATCGCGCGCGGCGCGGCTCATCTGTTCCAAATACTCTTTTTCTTCTTCTTTGGACGCTTTGCCGCTTTGCAAAATATATAAGTATCCTTGCAACCCCAAAAGCGGCGCGCGCAAATCGTGCGCTACGGCACGGAAAACGTGTTCTTTCATTTCGCTTACCTGCGCCTGAAGCTGGAGAACTTGATAGTCTTTTAAATCAGCGGTCATTTTATTAAATTGGGAAATCAACTGTTTAAATTCCCCCCAGCCGATTTCTTCGTCAATTTTCCCGTCCAAATTACCCGCACTGACTTCTTTTGCCGCTTCGGACAGCGCTCCTATCGGTTCCCCCAGCTGCTCGGCAAACGTCAGTGCCCCAAAATAGGAAAGCGTGGCAATCGTCAGCAAAAATAACGCCAAAATAATGTTGGTGTAATAAATGCTGCGGTACGCTTCGCTTTTAAGCTGAAGCACAGCCACATACGCGCCCAAAATCGGGCTTGGCGCATACGCCCCCACATACGCCGCCTGCGGCGTTTTTAAATTTTTAATTAACCGCTTGCCGGACGCAAAAGCATTTTTTAAACCGGAGGATTCAAACCCCGGATGATATTGGTATTCGTCCGCATATACTTCACCGTTTTGGTCCACCAAATAAATGCGGCCCGTAACGCCGATACGCTGTTCCTGCACGCGGGACAAAAAGCTGAAAAAACTTAAAATGCCGTATAAAAAATCCCCGTTGGGAAGCGGATAAATAAATTCACTTATCGGGCGGCCGTCCACTACGTCAAAACTGCTGACGGACAAGCGCGGCGTTTTGCTGATTTCGGTTAAGGCCGGGTCGCCGGACAAGTCCAGGGAAGGTACGTCGCGCAAAAGCTGTTTGTCCCCCGCGCGGAATAATTCTTTCCCTTCTTTTGAAAGCACCGCCAGCATGACAAAATCCGGGTTAGCAGAAAGCGCGTCTTGCAAAACGGGAAGCGGGCTTTTATGCTCGTTTAGGGCTTCCGTTACGCGGGAGGCAAACGCAAGCCGCCAGCCCAAATCTTCAATATGCTGGTTCATGGAGGAGGAAACAATCTGCGCCAAGTTGGCATGCGTTTCCAAGATATTGTCTTTTAAATGTTCCTGGTAATAGGCAAGCAACAGTACCATAGGCACCACCGGCATCAGCACCACGGCCAAAAACAATTTAAAAAGTTTCGAAAATAAAGACATAAAATACCCTGTTATCATTATATCAATTCGGGAGAGATGCAAAACAAAATTTCTATAGGACAAAAGGCCCAAAATCCATTAGGCCTTTTTTCTGTTTCCGCACGGGCCCAAGGGCCCTGGTTTGCAGCCGCGCAAAACTTTATTCTATAAATATGACAAAACACTTTATCCGCTTGACGCAACGCATGAAACGCGCTTTTGCAGCAGAAAATAAACGGCCATGGGAACAGTTCCCCCGTCCGTCCGCCCTGCGGGAAGCTACCGTTTCCCTTTCGGATGAAGAAGCCGCCTGGGTAGCGTTGGAATCCATGCGCCTCTTGCGAAGCCGCCGAAAAGAAGAAGCCCGAAAGCGTGCCTTGGGCATTCCCCCGCCGCCAACTCCGGGCAGAATTTCCTACGCCGTGTATATGTAATTTATTGTTTGATTAATTTCCCGCCATTCAAATAAAATTGAATGGCGGTTTTTTATATATAAATTACCAGTTAGTTATATTCAACGCCGTACAGAACAAAACGCCACAATAGATGATGATATAATTTTTCAAATCCGCTCCGAGTTGCGCAGACCAGTTAGGACGCGGCGTAGTGGCAATTACGAAAGTCCCAAGGTACACGCCAATCGGCAGGGGTTAGAAAATTGTTTATCCTTAAAAGACATAGGGAACGAAAAATTCCTTTTCGTTCCCTATGCGTATTGCTAAAGTTACAAACAGCCGTTATCAACTATTTTTTGGCGTTTTTGACTTGCTCAATAATGCGCGGCAAAATCTGATGCGCATCACCCACAAAGCCGTATTTACAGACGTTGAAAATCGGCGCGTTAGCGTCTTTATTGATACCGATAATCACGTCGCTGTGTTCCATACCTACCACATGCTGCACCGCGCCGGAAATAGCGCAGGCTACATACAATTTGGCGGATACGGTTACGCCGCTCTGGCCGATCTGCTGGTCTTTGGGTTTGAGGCCCAAGTCGATAGCGGCGCGGGAGGCGCCCACGGTGCCGCCAAGTTCATCGGCCAAGTTTTCCAACAGGTTGAAACCGTCCTGGTTTTTCATACCGCGGCCGCCGGCGATTACCACTTCGGCCTCGTCCAGCTTCATGCCTGCGGCGGGCGGGTCCATATGCGTATTGATAATGCGCACGCGGGAGGCTTCGGCCGGGACGGAAATCATTTCATTAATGACTTGCGCCATTTTGCCGGGGGTCGTGGCCACTTTTTTAAACACGTTGGGGCGCACGGTGGACATCTGCGGGCGATAGTCCGGGCATTTGATGTCGGCCATAATGTTACCGCCAAACGCGGGGCGGGTTTGAATCAGGTTGCCTTCTTTAATGGAAAGACCCGTGCAGTCGGCGGTCAGTCCCACGAATAATTCGGAAGAAATGCGCGGGGACAAATCGCGGCCGATATACGTAGACGGATACAGCACCACGCTGGGGTTATACTTTTTAATCAGCGTAACCATAGCGTTGGCATACGCGGCGGTGTTATAGCGCGCGTAAGCCGGGCTTTCCACGGCGTAGATTTTATCGGTACCGTACTGGGAAAGTTCCGCAAAATACGGTTGGATGTTGTTACCAATAACAACCGCGCAAAGCTCTTCGCCCAGCTGGTCCGCCAATTCGCGGCCTTTGGACAAAAGTTCAAAGCCCACGGGGCGTACTTTTTGGGTTTGGCCGTCGTCGGAAATTTCAATAAACACCCATACGCCTTTATAGGCGGACAAGTCTTTTTTGGCCGCGCCGGTGGCGGGCAAAGACAAGGCTTTTACGGGGCACTGGCTGACACACGCACCGCACATCGTGCAGGCATTGGAGGCCACCGCTTTGCGGTTAACCAAAGAGAGCGCCCCAAACGGACAGGTGGATACGCATTTGCCGCATCCTACGCAGTTAGCAGAAATCTGAATCATTTAATGACACTCTCCTTTTTCAAAATTTCAACAAACTTATCGGCAAGTTCCACGGCGGAGCCGGAGAACATTTCGCCTTTTTGGCGGGCCGGCGGCGGGAAGATGCGGTCCACGCGGGTGGGAGAGCCTTCCAAGCCCAGTTTGTGCGGGTCCGCGCCGATGTCGGCGGCCGTCCAGGTATGGGTTACTTTATCCTGCGCTTTGTGCGCGGCCATAAAGGACGGATATTTGGCGACGTAATCGTGCGGCATCGTCATGGTAACGAGGACGGGCAGATCGGCTTCTAAAATTTGGTGGCCGCCTTCGATGAGTTTTTTCACCACCACTTGGTTGCCGTTGGCGTCAATGCTTTCGCAGAACGTAATTTGCGGAATACCCAAGTGGAACGCAATGCCGGGGCCGGTTTGGGCGGTGTCGCCGTCAATAGCCATTTGGCCGCAGAGGATTAAATCGTACTGGCCGATTTTTTTGACTGCGGTGGCCAACGCGTAAGAAGTGGCCCACGTGTCGGAACCGGCAAAAGCGCGGTCGGACAGGAGTACGCCTTCATCGGCGCCCAAGGCCAAGGCCAGGCGCAAAACGGCGGTTGCCTGCGCCGGGCCCATGGATAAAACCGTTACTTTCGCGCCGGTTTTGGCTTTAATATCAAGCGCTCTTTCCAAGGCGAAGTGGTCGTACGGGTTCAAGATGCTGGGCACGCCCGCACGGATGAGCGTACCGGTTTTCGGATCCACTTTGACTTGGGTGGAATCGGGTACTTGTTTAATACAAACGATGATATTCATGCTTTCGTCCTATTTCTTGAAAATTTCTCTGAGCTTGGCGGATACGACGTCCATATCGTCGATAAGGCCGCGCATTTTGTCTTCAATGCCCACGAGGTTCACGCCCTGGCTGAGTTCGGCGGTGTTGATCGCGGGGCAGGTGCCCAAGATAAGGCGCAAGCCGTCCGTCGCGGTTTTGAACGCGCTCTGGCGGGCGTTGACGCGGGCCATGGTGCACAGCGAGTTAATGTCAAAGCGGCTGCCTTCCGTTACCACTTTGTTAGCGCACTGGCGGGTAAACACGGCGGCCACTTCCATTTCGCTGATAAGGTCGCCCAGCATAAATGTTACATATTGGTGGCGGGTCAGCTTGTTGGCGCGGCATTCGTCCAGCACGCGGGCCAAGGCTCTAAAGCCCAGGGCCACGCTGTCGGCGCCCACGTTGGGGTTCTGCGCGTGAAGGGCGTCAAACTCGGCGGCTTGGTTCAAGTAATACTGGCCGCGCGATTTTAAATGTTCCTGCCAGCGTCCGCGGAAAATAGTCATTTCCAATACTTCGCTGGTGCCTTCGTAAATGCAGGTAATTTTAACGTCGCGTTTAATTTTTTCTACGGAAAATTCTTTGGTGTAACCGAAACCGCCCATTGCCTGGATGGCGTCTTCAGCGGCTTTGTTGCCGGATTCCGTGGCGTAAAGTTTCGCAATCGCGCCTTCGGTGGCGAGGCCGTGGTTGTTTACTTCCAGCTGTTTGGCCGTCCAATCGATATACGCGCGGGCCGCTTCAAAGCGGACGTAGTGCGGGGTAATGAGTTTCAGCATGAAACCCTGTTTTTCGGCCAGCGGACCGCCGGCTTGAATGCGCTGCTGGGCATACTGCAAAGCGGTTTCCACCGCTTCTTCGCCGCCGCCCAAACCGAATGCGGCTACCATTAAACGGGTGTAACCGAATACGGCCTGCGCCTGCAGGAAACCTTGGCCTTCTTTAAGACCAATTAAATTTTCGGCGGGAACGTAAACATCGTCAAACGCCAGGCCCGCGGTGTTGGACAGGCGGATACCGTGTTTGTCTTCATGCACGTCCTGCGTAAAACCGGGGGTGCCTTTTTCTACAATAAACCAACTCGGGCCGCCGGGGGCCAAAGCGAGCACGGTGTAAATGTCGGCCACGCCGCCGTTGGAAATCCACATTTTGCTGCCGGTAATTTTATAACCTACCACCTTGCCGTCTTTAATGACGTGTTCGGCGCGGGTGCGCAGGGATACAAGGTCGGAGCCGGCGTCGGCTTCCGTCGCGCCGTAGGCTACAAGTTTATTTTCGTGCGCAATTTTTTGGAACCATTTGGCTTTCTGTTCCGGGGTGCCGCCCACGTTAATAGGGTCGCTGCCTAAGAAGGTGGCGAATACGCCGGTGGCGATACCCAAGTCAATGCGGGCGAGCTGTTCGCACACGCGGTAAATTTCGGTGGTCTGGCCGCCGAGGCCGCCGTATTCTTCGGGGATTAACAAAAGATGTACGCCCAGCACATTGTGGTCGTACATTTCTTTCAAAATATCCAAGGGAATTTCGTTCTTGGCGTCATGCTCCCGGATGAGATTAAAGGAAATCCGGTTTTTAGCATATTGCTTCAAACTGTCTAACATCAGGTTTCTGGTTGTCAGGTCGTTTTTTGCCATGTTTGGGAGTCTCCAAAATACAATATAGATATATGATACTATTTTTTGCGCGCGTGCGCACTGGGCGGACGCAAAAAACCCGGCCTTGAGGGCCGGGTCTTAATAAAAAGCACATGTTTACATTCCATCATATTTTGTACGTTTATTCATTTCACACTGCTGGAAACCGCATAAAGATTTGCAAAACCCAATTCCCCATGCCGTTTGGCCGGAACAAACCAAAGCCTCCTCCGTATCAACGGTTTTGGGAACCCACAAAATCATATAATCATCAGTACGCCTTGTAGGTTGAAAAGCCGCAAACCCATAAGGCGTTCCCTGAAAAGTATAATTTTTCCCAGACATGCTCATCATAGAAGCATTGGTAATGGTCATTCCGACCTCTGACAGCAGCTCCTCATTCTCGCACCCGCCTGACAAGTCACAAATTTCAAAATTACGTCGCAAGGCGTGAACAACACTATATACTTCAGCCAGCCGACTCTTTTCCACTGCTTTTTCATATTGCGGCAAAGCAACCGCAGACAAAATACCGATGATTAAAACTACTACCAACAACTCTATAAGAGTAAAACCTTTCATAAATGTTTCTCCATTAAAAAGTCATCCTGAAGCGAGTCTGCTCAAGATCGACCTTTTCAACAAAAAGGAATTTCGGCACAGAAACACTACGGGATGACCTCAATTTATCAAAAACAAAAAAACAGGTCAAGGCTTTCTCCTTACTTTTTCTGCCGCAAAAAATAATCTTATAAGGAACATTCCGTTTTATGGCCGCCCTTTGCTCCGTTTATAAAAAGCGTTTAAACCGGAAAGAAATTTTATTTGTCTGAGCTGCAAGCAAGTTGTAAAATTTCCCGCTTCAAACTGCTTTTTATGGAGCCCGGGCGGCGAGTCTTTTTCGTTCTTTTTCTGCGACCAGAAAAAGAACAAACAGTCTTTTGCCCGCTTTGGAAGAAAAAGCGGAAATATGTATAATAAAAATATGAACTGTATTTTTTGCGGCATTGCCGACGGCTCCGTTAAAAGCCAACTGATTTACGAAGACGATGACGTGGTGGCGTTTAAAGATTTAAACCCGCAAGCCCCCACCCATTTGTTAATTATCCCGCGCAAACACATTGCGCGTTTGTCCGAAGCGGAAGAATCGGACGCGCTCCTTTTGGGCAAAGTGCTGCTGGTAGCGCAAAAACTGGCCAAGCAGTTTAACATTAAAGATTTCCGCCTGGTTACCAACAACGGCAAAGGCGCGGGGCAAAGTGTGGACCATTTACACTTCCACCTAATGGCAGGAAGACGTTTTTTATGGCCCGCAGGCTAAAAACGCCAAAAAACATAAAAAATAAGCTATAATATATATAAGGAAGTAAAACGCCTTTCATTTTAAGCTACTAGCCGTAGAAGGTGGTGAAAAACGTAATGGTTTTCGTTAAAGTAAGAGACGCCGAACACCTCGAAGAAGCCCTCAAACGCTTCAAAAGAGAATGCGAAAAAAACGGCATCTTGAAAGAAATCAAAAGACGCGAAACGTACATGCCTCCGAGCGTGAAACGCAAAATTAAATCGCAGGAAGCCCAACGCCGCGCCAGACGCACCAAACGCAGACGTTTTTAATTAAAGCAGCACCACAGGCAATAGTCCTTTACGCAAGTATCGGGCTATTGCCTTATTTGCCTTTAATCTAAACTTTGGGCGGCACGGCGTGAACAATAATATCGTAGACATTATCAAGGACAAGTTGGACATTGTGGAATTTATCCGGCAGTATGTACCGGGCCTTAAGCGCGCGGGTAAAACCTACAAAGCCTGCTGTCCTTTTCATAAAGAAAAAACCCCCTCTTTCACTTGCAGCAGCGAAAAGGGGCTTTACTATTGTTTCGGCTGTCAGGAAGGGGGCGATATAATCGCCTTCTTAATGAAAATGGAAAGCCTGTCGTTTAACGAGGCTCTCGAAAAACTGGCCGATATGGCCGGCGTGGAATACAAACCCGCCAAACCCATGACGGGCGAAGAACTCCGCCGGGCAGGCGTACGGCGGCTTTTGGACCACGCTAAAGCGTTCTATCATAAAAATTTAATGTCCGCCGGGGGCGAATTCGCGCGCGCGTACGTAAAAGAGCGCAATTTAACGAAAGAAACCTGCCAAAAGTTTGAACTGGGTTTTGCAAAGAATGACGCCACCGCACTCTCGCGCGACGCTAAAGCCGCCGGATACACGGAAAAAGATTTAAAAGACGCCGGGCTCTGCGTCATCACCGCCTACGGCGCGCGGGACTATTACCGCAACCGTTTAATGTTCCCCATCATCAACCAACGGGGCGACACCGTGGGTTTTGGCGGGCGTATTTTAGGCGAAGGCGAACCCAAGTATTTAAACTCGCCGGAAACGGTTCTATTTACTAAAAGCCATGTTTTATACGGGCTTAATTTTGCAGGGCCGGCTATCCGCAAATCGGGCCGCGCGGTATTGTTGGAAGGTTATATGGACGTTATCGCCTGCCACCAAGCGGGCGCGGAATATACGGTGGCACCGCTGGGCACCAGTTTGACGGAAGAGCACGCCCGGCTTTTAAAGCGCTATACGGACAACGTAACCGTTCTTTTCGACCCGGACGCCGCCGGGATTAAAGCCGCTTTGCGCGGCGCGCTTATTTTGATTGAGCGCGGATTATTCGTAAAAGTGGCCTCCCTGCCCGAAGGATTAGACCCGGATGAATACATCGCCCAATACGGCAAAGATTCTTTTGAGAATATTTTAAACCAAGGACAGGATTTAATTGCTTTCCATACAGGCTTACAATTAGACCTGTACCCCAAACCGCTCGGTGCGCAGGATAAAACGCGCATCGTAAGCGAACTGGCGGAAACGATTGGCAAACAGCCCGATGAAATCGTCCGGCGGGAATGGGCCAAATACGTGGCCGAACACGTGGGAGTAGACGAAGCATTGGTGTTGGAACGCCTCCGCCGCCCGGTGTTACAATCGCCGTTTGCGCGCAAACAGGAAACGCGTCCCGCGCCGCAAACGCCCGTCAATCCGGCGGAAGAAGAATTGACCGCCTGGCTGCTGCGCTGCCCGCAGCATGCGGCGTTATGCGCACAGCTGACGCAAAACGATTTTTCTACGCCGTTGGCGTGGACGCTTTTTGAAGCGGTACGCAAAGCGGCTGCGGAAACCTTGGACGCGCAAACCGCCGCCCAAAAAGCCGCGGCGTACGCGCCGGATTTAAAAAACGCCATTATAAAACTGGCGTTGTTCCAGCCGCCGGCGGAAGCTGAACCGGCACGCGATATTGCCGCTTGTGCGGCCAAACTGGCGCATGCGGGCATGCACAAACGTCTGGAAGAAATCAAACGCCAAATGAAACGGCTTGGCGCGGGAAACGTACCGCAAGAGATTTTTCAAGAATATATGCAGTTGCAAACCAAATTAAAAAAATAAGCAGTTGAGGGTAACTATGGCATCCGGAAACAAAGAGTTAAAAGATTTATTGGAAGAAGGCAAAGAGAGCGGTTTTCTGTCGCTGGAAGAACTGAACCGTTCCTTGGCCGCGGCTGACATGACCGCCGAAGACATTGACGGCGTAATGGGCACCTTGGACGATTTGGGCATCCAGGTAGTGGACCAGAAAAAATTTAAATCCGTCGCCGCGCAGGAAAAAGAAATGTTAAGCGAAGACTGGTCCTCCAGCCCCGACATTTCCAACTCTATCCGCATGTATTTGTCCGAAATGGGCAAAGTGCCGCTTTTGTCGCGCGACGAAGAAATCACCCTGGCGCGCAACATCCGCGAACGCGAAAAAGAACTGCGCAAACTGGTATTGGAATCCCCCATCACCATGCGCGAAATTTGCAACTGGGAAGAACTGGTGGACCAGGAAGAAATGACCACCAAAGAGCTCATGCCCCGCGGCAAACGCACCACGCGCGAACTGAACAATATGCGCCGCAAACTTAAAGACGCTGCAGCGTTTATCGGCAAACGTGAACAGGAAATCACCAAACTGATGAAAGAACTGCGCGAAGGCGATTTGACCGATAAAAAACGCAACAACTGCATTGAAAAACTGGAAGCAAAACAAAAAGAAGTGGTGGCCAGCATCACCAAATTAAATTTGAACCAAAACAAAATCAAACGCTTGACTAACAAAATTAAAAACTTGGCCGACCGCTTAAGCGAAACCTCCAACGACATGAAACGCTTTGACGAATATTTTGGTTCGTATGATTCCGTCAAAAAACTCGTTACCCGCTTCCATGACGGAAAAATAAGTGAAAAAGATTTTAAAAAGCAGACCAAATTCACCATTGAAGAACTGGACCGCGCCATTGCCAATATCGAAGACGTGCGCCGCCGGCACGCCCAAATGGTGGATATGCTGCCCATGACGGAAAAAGAATTCATCGCATTTAACGATCGCATCGTCTTCTTTGAAGACATGATTTTGCAGGACAAATTAAAACTCATTAAAGCCAACTTGCGCTTGGTGGTATCTATCGCCAAAAAGCACGTCAATTCCAATTTGGAACTTTCCGATCTTATTCAGGAAGGCGGCCTGGGGCTTATGAAAGCCGTGGAAAAATTTGAATATAAACGCGGTTTTAAATTTTCCACTTACGCCACCTGGTGGATTCGCCAGAGCATTAACCGCGCAATTGCCGACCAGGCTAACACCATCCGCATTCCCGTACACATGAAAGAGTTGGTATCCAAATTAACCAAAGTAACCAACAAATTCCGCCAGGAACACGGCCGCGAACCTACCTTGGAAGATTATTCTAAAACGCTGCGCCTGTCCGTAGAAAAGGTAAAAAGCGTTTTAAAAATCATGCAGGATCCGATTTCGCTTTCTACGCCTATCGGCGAGGACGAAGACTCCAACCTGGAAGATTTTATCGAGGATAAGAACGGGCCGAACCCAACAAGTGCGGCGGTGGATTTCCTGCGCAAACAAGAAGTGGCCGATGTACTCGCCACGCTTTCCGAACGCGAAGCCAAAATCATCAGTCTGCGCTTTGGCATTGATTCCGGCTATCCCCGCACCTTGGAAGAAGTGGGTAAAATGTTTAACGTAACGCGCGAACGCGTGCGCCAGATTGAAGCCAAAGCCATCCGCAAGTTACGCCACCCCAGCCGCACCAAGATGTTAAAAGATTACCAAGAGTAATTTATAACTGTATAAATGAAAATCCCCGGGCATAAAACCCGGGGATTTTTACTTATAATAAACGCTGCTGAATTACAGACGGGAATACCACTCTTGCAACACTTTTTCCAGCTTTTCCCACTCATTCTCCTGCATTCCTTTGGACACCCCCGCCCGGATTTGTTTACCTAAAGAAGACATCCCCGCACCAGCGGCAAGCGGCCCGGCCGACGCGCCCATTTCCCGGCCATTACGGCGGGCACGAATCCGTTTTCCTTTTTTAAAATCCATTTGCAGCGAAATGATATTTCCCCCTCTGGTTTCCTGGTAAAATACGCTTCCGTCGGCGCCGCGCTTATCCACCTGCAACACAACCGGGCGGCCGTTATTAGAAAACTCAACAATCCGCCGTTCAAACTGTTTTTCATTCGAAAGATTTTTATCCCACCGCTCTAATAACAAAACTTTTCCATCAGCCGTCGCCAAACGCAGCGTTCGTCCATATAAGTACGAATAATACACCGTCGTACCATCCGCGCCCCGGGCAAGCACGGGACGGCCGACGGCATCCCGTTCCAAAACTTGCTCGGGCGAATTCTCCCAGGGGGCAAAACCATCACGCGTTTCCCTTGCAAAGGTTGTTTCTTCCGTCATTTTTCCGTTTTGATACCGCCGAATTACCCAAACCGTGCCATTATTTTGGAAACGAGGAATAAAAACATACGGTCCGTTTCCCAAAGCCATACCGCCGATATAATAGGTTTTCGACCCCCTGCACAAACTGCGCCAACCCGTCATTCCGCCGCGGCGGTTATTAAGCGTAATATCAATTAAATTAACCATACCGTCCGCATCGTCGCACGTTAATTTTAATGAAGAGTTCATTACAGAATTTTTAATCTTCCCGTGATATACTTCATGCGTGGCTTCGCGGGATTGGGCGTACTGGTCGCTAAAACCAAGCGAATGGCCTATTTCATGCACAATCGCACTGCTTAATACATCTCCGGACGAAGCCCCAAAAGGATTTAAGAAAGACCTGCTTCCGCGCGGATTTTTAGGAATAAAGATAACAGGCCCCGCCCCTAAACGGGAATAACAGGCAACGGAAAAAGAGCCACACAATTCGGTAATTTCTCGACGGTCTACAAAAAGAAAAGTGATATCCTCATTTTCTTCCACAAATGTTACCGAAGCCCCCTTGTCCAGCAAAGGAAGAATATCGGCAAATTCTGCCTCCCGTTTTGACTGGCGGATTACCTTCGCGGCATTTGAAAACCAAGCGGAATACGCCGCTTGAATTTTCTTCCGGTATACCGCAAGCGTTTCTTCCTCTTCCATTCCGGGATTCAAAAAAACTCTTATAATTCGTCCCTCTAAAACGGGTTTCAATAAAAAACGCTCACCAGGCGTTTTGGAAACAGAAGAATGCTCTCTGTCAAAAATCTTCACCCCCGGCTGAGCCGGCGCCAAATCATAATCTATCATAGCGCCCCACGGGCTTGCAAAAGCACCGGCGGCGGCCCACAAACAAACCAAAGAGAGAAGTTTTTTCATAACAAAAAATCCAATATAAAATTTTGTTACAGTCGGCAAGTTACTAACAGTATACCGCTTTTTATACGAAAAACAAGTTAACCCTTATAGATACCGGCGGCATGCTCCAAAGCGGACACGTCGCCCGAGCAAATAAAAGGCTTCAAGGCATTAAATTTTTCTTCCGGCCAATCATAAATATTTAATTTTAAAATACGCGCAATATCCTCCGCCGGAAACCGTTTGCGAATTTCTTTGGCGGGGTTTCCGCCATATACGGTGTATGGAGCTAAATCTTTCGTTACCACTGCACCAGCGGCGACAACGGCCCCCTCTCCAATAGTTACGCCGGGCATAATAAGCGCGCGCAGGCCAATCCATACGCCGTCTTTAATCACTGTATCACCTTTGGACTGGTAAGATTCCAATACTTTATCCGCAAAAGGAAAGCAAGAAATCCAATCCGTGCGATGCGTGTGGTTGCCACCCAGCAAAATCACTGCTTCCGGGCCGATTGAAACATAATCGCCAATATACAATTTATCCGGCTCCCAGGCGGACTGCCAATTCTTTACACTGTGCTCGTCCCCGTACAAATAGCGGACGGCGCGGTCTTCAAATGCTCCGTCCCACGCGCCGCTGTAATAACTATGCGAACCTTTTATAATAATATTTGGATTTTTAACGCTTCTGCTTAAATTTTCCGTTTGGGACCACTTTATTTCCATTTCTTTTCCTCTAAAAAAACCAGCCTTTAAACAAACGGTTCAAAGGCTGGTAAGCAAAAATATTATGTCGCCAATTATTTAAAGTTGGCGGTACCCAACTTCTGCTGCAGGTACGTTTTAAGGCCGGACGGATCGCCCGTATGACCGATAGCTTCCTGATAGCTGATTTTCTTTTGCATATACAAATCACCCAAGGCTTGGTTCATGGTAATCATACCCATACCGGCATTGGTCTGCATGGTGGACAAAATCTGCTCGGGTTTACCGTCGCGGATTAAGCTGCGGATAGCAGAGTTGGCAAGCATTACTTCGGCCGCCATGGCGCGCCCGCCCGTAAGGGTTGGAATAAGCTGCTGGGAAATAATCGCTTCCAGCACAAAGGACAGCTGCGTGCGGATCTGCGGCTGTTGTTCGGGCGGGAAAACGTCGATGATACGGTTAATGGACTGCACAGCATCGTTGGTGTGCAGGGTAGCAAACACCAGGTGGCCCGTTTCGGCCAGCGTAAGGCACGCTTCCATGGTTTCAATATCGCGCAACTCGCCTACCAGAATAATGTCCGGGTCCTGACGCAAAAAGTGTTTCAAAGCGTCCGCAAACGTATGGGTATCGGCTCCCACTTCGCGCTGGTTGACGATACTGCGTTTGTGCGGGTGCACGAATTCGATAGGATCTTCCACCGTCATGATATGGTTGCTTTCATTCATGTTCAGGTAGTTAATCATGCTGGCCAAAGAGGTAGATTTACCGGACCCCGTACAACCCGTTACCAATACCAATCCTTTGTTGAGCTTCATAATGTTGTACACCACGGGCGGCAGGTTTAATTCTTCAAAAGACTTAAATTCGTTGGGAATGGAACGGAACGCGGCGGCCACACAGCCTTTTTGTTTGTATACGTTCACACGAAGACGGCCAAGCGCTTTAAGGCCGATAGAGCAGTCCAGCTCCAATTTATCTTCAAAGGTTTGGCGTTGTTCGTCGTTTAAAATGGAGTAAATAAGCGTCTGGGCGCTTTCTTTGGTAAGGGGTTCAAACGGGGTTTGATACAAGCGGCCCTGAATACGGAGCACCGGCGGTACACCCACCGTTAAGTGAATATCGGAAGCGTTTTTCGCTTTCATCAGTTTAAACAAATCGTCCATCGTGGCTTTAACCATCGGTTGCTGTTCTGCCATATAAAACCCTCTCTTAAGTAAAATATCCGGCCCGGCGCCGGGGTGATTACTGTACCGTCAAATCTTGCCCACTAAATCCAGGGCGATATTATTTAATGCGCCCGTCAATTTACCTTGGGCGGCATCCGCCTGGAACACATAAACAATAGGTTCCATGCGGGTTTTGCTCAGTCTGTATTTTACAATATATGTATTTTTGTGCAAAGCCTCGGCGGACCAATCCCCCGTATAGCCTTGCGAAAGCTGTGTTTTATAAATACGGTCAAAATAAGAAGCGATCGTTCCTTTCCCGCCGGGAAGTTGATGGTTCTGAACGGCGGCCAAGGCTTTATCCGCCGCCGTTAACGGAGCGGGCGGAGGAGTGGGAACGGGCTCCAATGCGTTGCGCGCGGGCAATGTTGGCGCGGCGGGTTGGACGGCTGCGGCGGGAACTTTTTCGGACACGGCCGGCACCGTTTCATCCGGGCGCCCCAAAAAGCGAAGCAGCATAAAAATAACGCCTAACGCCAGCAACCCGGCCAACACCCACAGCATTACATTGGCTTTATGGTTACGGGCGCGGCGGATAGTTTCGCTTTGGGAAGTTAAAAAGCGTTCAATTTCCGGCGTTTGGTTTAATTTCGGTTTAACTTGGTTAAGCTGCGGTTCCATCGGCACCGTTTTCAAAGGCTCTTTGAGTTCTTCCGGTTCCGGCGGTAAGGAAAGCTCCCCGCGCAAAATATCCCGCACCGTTTGAGCTTTAGGATCTTCTTGCGTTTCTTGTTGTTCTTCAGCGGCGGATTGCAAAGAGGGAACCAATTCCTCGGGTTCACGCAAAACGGGCGGAGTTTCCTCGGACGCTGGTTCCACTTCTTCAGTCGGTTGGGGGGCAAGTTGGGCAGTGGGTGCTAAATTTTGATCCGGTTCCGGGGCAGTTGCTACAGGCTGTACGGCTTCCGGAACTGGGAAGGCCTCCTGTACAGGCTCCGCAGGAACAAACGGCGCGTCATCCTCCGGCATAGCAGGCAAAGACACTGCACTTTCCCGCTCCCCAATCAGCGGCAGTGTACAGGTGGAAAGCGTTTCTTCTTCAAGCGGTGCCGGCCCGCAAACGGGGGATGTTTGTTCCTCTTTGGCGTTGACAGAAGTGTGGGATTCTTCCGGCTCTGCCGCCGCGGAAAGTTCTTCCTCTTGCGCAGGTTCCGGCGCAGGAACGGGTTCAGCAGTTGCTTGTGGTTCTTCCGTTTGAATATGTTCTTTTGTTTCCGCCTTCGTTTGTGTTTCCGCTATAGGATCCGCATCAGCTGACGCTGTTTCGGCGTCGGTTTCCGGCTCAAGTACAGGCTCCCCTTCCGGCAACGCCTGACCGGGCAATACAACCAAAAGGTCCTCTTCTTCTGCGGCAGATATCGGCACGGACGTAACGGGCTCCTCCCGTTTTACGGGCTGCACGGTAGGCAACGGCTGTGTGGAATCGGCCGCGGGAGCCGCTTCAGCAGTTTCCAACGGGTCTGCCGATTCTTGCGCCAGAGTAACCGATGTTTCTTGCGAAAGCGTGGCCGGCTCCTTTTCTTCCGCAGCGTTTTCTTCCGCCGCAGCGGAGGAATCTTCTTCGTCTGCGTCCGCTTCTACAAAATCAATTTCTTTATCGGTTGGAGGATTAGTGTGTTCAAACTTTCCGTCCACGACGCGCGGCAAATTCATGTCCGAAATTTCATTTGGGTCCGGGATACCTAAAATATCGCCTAAATCTTCGCCGTTAATGTTATTAAAATAATCTTCAATCGGGCCGGGCTTGGCCGGTTTTTTAGGGATTTCCAACCCCGGGCCTTCCGGCGCGGGGGCGGCGGTACCGGCTAAAATGGACGGATTTTTAAGAAAAGTGTCCATTTCTTTATCAAACAGAGCGGCTTCTTCGGCGGAGGACGGAGCCTCTTCCGAAAGGGAGGATTCTTCAGCGTCCGTGGCGGAAACAACGGAGCCGGACGACAGCGCATCCGGCCCGAAATCCGCAAACGAGGACGCTGTTTTCCAGCTGTCCTCGTCTTCGCTAAATTTTTCCGGGCAGACCAAACTGGAGGCGACGGAAAAATCCGCCCGCGCCGCAAGTTCCCGCGGCTCGAACGGGCCGACAACGTCGTTTCCGTCAAAAAACCAGTATTTCATGGCATCCTTGCCCGTGTATGGGCGCAATTACTTGCAGTAAGAAAGCGCGTTTTTAAGGCGCGCGAGCACCACGTCTTTACCCATGTATTCCAACATTTTAAATAACGTCGGTCCGTGGGTGCGGCCGGAAACGGCTACGCGGATCGGGTGAAAAATCTGCCCCGCTTTGAGGCCGTTTTCTTTAGCAGTGGAACGGGCGGAGGCTTCTAAATTGGCCTCGGTAAAATCTTCCAACTGTCCATAGGCGTTAATCATCAGTTCCAAGGCTTGTTTGGCTTCCGGCTTGCCGAAAACCTTTTCCACGGCTTCTTGTTCAAACACCGGGTCTTCAAAGAAGAAGCGGATTAAATCCGGGATTTCCGTCAGCAGTTTGTATTTTTCCTGTTCCAGGCCGATAATGCCTTCCAAGCGGGCACGGTCCGTTTTGGACACGTCAATCCCCGCTTTTTCGATAAACGGCATCGCCAAATCGGTCAAGCGGCTAAGCGGCGTGGCGCGGATATATTCCCCGTTCATCCAATTCAGTTTTTCCGGGTCCATCACAGCCGGGCTGGGCTGGCAGCCGGAGATGTCAAATTTTTCTTCCAGTTCGCCGGGGGCGAAAATCTGCTGGGAATCGCTGGTGGCCCACCCCAAAAGCGCCAGGTAGTTTTTCAACGCTTCAGGCAAGTACCCCATATTGCGAAATTCCACCACGTTCGTTGCGCCGTGGCGTTTGGAAAGTTTTTTGCCGTCCGGCCCGTGAATCATGGACAGGTGCGCAAAAATAGGTTCTTTCCAGCCGAGCGCGCGGTAAATCTGAATTTGCGCAGGCGTATTGGAAATATGGTCATCCCCGCGGATAACATGCGTCATACCCATCAAGTGGTCGTCAATCACCACGGCAAAGTTATAGGTGGGGTAACCGCTTGTTTTTTGGATGACAAGGTCGTACAAATCTTTACTGGCGAACTTAACGTGGCCGCGGATCATATCGTCCCATTCCACGTCGCCTTCTTCCGGCATGCGGAAGCGGATGACGTATTTTCGGCCCTGGGCTTCCAGTTCTTGCTGCTGTTCGGGCGTCAAATCGCGGCATTTGCCGCTGTATTTCGGCGGGCGGTGTTCGGCCAAACATTTTTGGCGGTTGGCTTCCAACTCTTCTTCCGTGCAGTAGCATTTATAGGCTTTGCCTTCGGCGATGAGTTGGTCGATATATTTTTTATAAAGTCCTTGGTCGGCGCGGATAGCCTGGTAGTAGGGCGCATCGGGGCCTTTGCTCGTTCCATCGGGCATGGGGCCTTCGTCCCAAGTTAAATTCATCCACTGCATGCCTTCAAAAATAGCGTCCGTGGAGGCTTGGGTAGATCGTTCTTCGTCGGTATCTTCGATTCTTAATAAAAACGTGCCTTTATTTTTTTTGGCGAAAAGGTAGTTGAAAAGCGCAGTGCGGACCCCTCCGATGTGCAAAAATCCGGTCGGAGACGGGGCAAATCTAACTTTTACGGTCATAATTTTTCAGTCCTCTTATTAGAATACGTATAGATATATTATACTTATTTATTGTGTAAAATATAAGGAGAGCGCACTCCCGCGCGGATATTATTTTTGGGGGAAGTATGTTTTTAGTAATTATGACGTTTGTTTTATGGGGTATGCAAGCTGTCAGCGGTGCCTGGCTGTTTATCGCGTTTCCGCAAATCGGCTGGAAAGTGCCCGCCGGGATTTTACCCGTTTTACTGACGGCGTTTATTTTGTTCGGCATGAGTTACACCCGCACGCACGACGGCGCGTTTTCCGGCGCGCTCTATTATGCGGCGTATACATGGTTTGGCCTGGCGTTTCTGGCGTTTTGCATCAGTGCGGCCTGCGTACTATTACAGTGGGTGTTACAGCTGTTTCATTTAAACGCGCGCGCCTGGCTGGGGCCGGTAAGCCTGGGAGTAATGGCCGTTGTATTTGCTTTGGCGTTATGGGGCGGATTTTCCAATCCGGCGGTAAAACGCGTCAAAGTAACCGTGCCCGGCGCGCCCAAAATGAAAATTGCGCTGATTTCCGACTCGCATTTAGGTATGGGCGTATCTTTTAACCGTTTTGAAAAAGCCCTCCAAAAGATTGAAGCCGAACGGCCGGACGTTATTTTCCTTTTGGGCGATATTTTTGAATACGGCCCAAACTTAAAAAAATACGCCCAACGCTTAAAACAAACAGAGCCGCCGCAAGGCATTTACGGGGTGTTCGGCAACCATGAGTATTACGTCGGGTACGAACAATCAAAAGCGTTATTTAAAGAAACGGGCGCCGTATTGCTTGAAAACCAAACAGCCGTGTTGCCCAACGGAGTACAGGTGGCCGGGATTAAAGACGCCCGCACCGCACGCGTAACCGCGCAGGACGTACAAACCTTACTGGCACAGGCAGACGCGCAAAAACCGCTTGTATTTTTAAGCCATACCCCCGTCTACGCCGAAGAAGCCGCCAACGCCGGGGCCGATTTAATGTTCAGCGGCCACACGCATAACGGACAAATTTTCCCGTTCAAATACTTGGTGCGCTTACAATTCCCGCGCGTATACGGTTTATACGATGTAGACGGCATGCAATTTTACATCACCTCCGGCATGTTCTACTGGGGCATTCCGCTGCGCTTTTTAGCGCCGTTTGAAATCCCGCTGATTGAGGTTAATTAATGAAAAAACTACTGGCCGCCCTCCTGCTTATCTGCCCGCTCATTCCGGCGGCCGCAGTAACATTTGAAGAACTGTCATTTGAAGAAAAACTCGGCCAGACGCTCGTCGTGTTCGTAGATGTGGACAGTGCCGAACAAGTCCGCCCGGCCATAGAGCAAGGCAAAATCGGCGGCGCGCTCATCCAGTGGGGCAATTATTCCCTGGCACAGACCGAAGAACTAATCGCCAAACTGCAACGCTGGGCCGCCAAAAGTCCGCACCAAATCCCGCTCTTAATTTCTATTGACTACGAAGGCGGAACGGTTTACACGCCTATTACGCTGGGCTTTGACTATCTGCCCACAAATATGATGCTCTCCGCCGCCGCTGACGAAGAAGGTGCGGCAGCCATCGCTTACTTGGCGGGGCTGGAACTGCGCCGGGCGGGCGTGCACATTAATTTTTCCCCGGTATTGGACGTAAACAACAACCCGGATAACCCGATTATCGGCGTACGGTCTTTCGGCGCGGATCCGGCGGACGTAACAAAAATGGGGCTGGCCTTAATTAACGGGTTTAAGGCCGCAGGCGTAATGAGCATTGTTAAACATTTCCCAGGCCACGGAGATACGGCGCAAGATTCGCACTACGCCGTCCCGGTGGTAAAAGCAAACGCCGAACAAATGCAAAAAGTACATCTGGCCCCGTTTGCCGCCGCCATTAAACAAGGCGTAGCCGGGGTAATGAGCGGACACGTACTCTACCCTGCATTAGACGCTAAAAATATTGCCACGTTTTCCAAACCGATTTTGCAGGATTTATTAAAAAACCGCCTGGGTTTTAACGGACTTGTGGTAACGGACAGCTTGGACATGAAAAGCGCCACCTCCTACTGCACAATTGCCGGGTGCACCGTGCGCGCCTTGGAAAACGGCGCGGACATGATTTTGCTGGGCCGCTACATTAAACCGTTAACCGTATTTAATCAAGCCGCGCAAGAAGTAAAAACCAAAAACTTACAGCCGCGCGTGGAAAACGCCGCCCGTAAAATTTTTGAAGCCAAACAAAAAATAGGGCTTTTAGAGGGAACACTCGCCGCGCCAGCCGCTTCACACGAAGCCTACCGAACGGAACTGGAAAAAATAAGCGCAAAAGCTGTTACCCTCGTGCGCAACCGCCAACAGCTTATCCCTTTTACGCCGCCCCCCGGAAAAAAGCCCACCGTATGCGCCGTATTTTTTGCGCCGGCCCGGTTTTCGGACCAACTGATGAATTTTAGTAAACCGTTTTTAGAAAAAGGATGGAATGTACGCAGTTATAACGCCGCCCTGACCCCCAAAAAGAAAGACAGCCAGCGCGCCGCCGCCTGCGCCAAGGGGGCGGATTTACTTATTTTAACCAGTTTGCAATGGGCGGATAAAACCAATATCAACCAAAAAAATGCTATTAACGGGCTGATTAAAGAAAATAAAAATACGGTCTTCATCTCCACGATGAGCCCGTATGATATAAAAAATTACCCGGAAGCGGACACCGTTTTGGCCACTTACGGCTTAAACCGCTACGTACTCCAAACGGCGGCGGATATTATTTTGGGAAATCAAAAAGCGCAAGGCAAACTGCCCGTGCAACTTAATAACGGCAATAAATAATAATATACCCCCCGCCGACACTAGAAGCGTAAAACCTTTCTTTTGATAGCCTCATTCCCTTAAAACACAAAGCCCCGGGCGTTTAACAGACCGGGGGTTCGTTAGGCAGCACAAATAAAAAATTATTTTTTCTTACGGTGCGCGGCCCAAAACTCGTATACGGCCGGAAGCACCGACAGCACAATAATCGCCAGCACTACGTAATGAAAATGATGCTGTACAACGGGCAAATCAGCAAATAAATAGCCCCCCAGTGTAAACAGCACCGCCCACAAAAGAGCCCCGACTACGTTAAACGCCGCAAAGTGAAAATACGACATTTTTCCAATCCCCGCTACAAACGGCGCAAATGTGCGGATAATAGGGATAAAACGTGCCAAAATAATTGTTTTACCGCCGTATTTTTCGTAAAACGCATGGGCTTTTAGCAAATGGTTTTTATTTAAAAAACGGCTTTTCTCGCTGGAAAAAACTTTCGGCCCCAGCCATTTGCCAATTTCGTAATTGCAAAAATCCCCCACCACCGCCGCCACAAACACAACAGGTAAAAGGACGAATAAATTAATCGCGCTCCCCTCCGCGGCGGCAAGTGCGCCGCAGGCAAACAGCAGGGAATCCCCCGGCAAAAAGGGCGTCACCACCAGCCCCGTTTCACAAAATACCACGGCAAAAATAACAATGTACAGCCAAACGCCCATCCACGCGGCCCAGGCGTTTAAGTGTACATCTAAATGAAGCATAATATCTACAAATTGTGATAATAATTCCATATGTAAATTGTAGCAATTTACACGGCTGCTTACGCGACACAATATCATTGGACTTTTATACCCGTTTTTATTATAATTTACTTACCGGTAAGTAAATTATAACTTGCCCAATATACCCGTTTTCATTCGGGGGGTATAAAAAACCGGCCCTATAAAAGGGCCGGTTTTTACTGGGTAAGCAAAACTTATTTTCCCGCAAAAAGCGTCAATAAAATTCCTTTGAGTAAAATCTTCGGGTCCGATCCGGAAGAAGATTTAAAAGCCGAATCCGCATCAATAATGCGGTTTAAAGCGCTTACAAAATTCTTTTGCGGCGGAAAAGAACGGGCGGAATTCACCAAACGGTTTTCCCAATACATAAGCCCGGCCGCACGCAAAATATCCGCCGGAGCCATACCCGCGTCGGCCATGCGTTTAATGCGCGCCATTTTTAAAATAGGAAACGTAATTTTGCTCAACACGCCGATAGGTTCTTCACCGTCATCCAACAGTTTATCCACCAGTTTAACAGCCCTCGCTTTAGAACAGGCCGTAATGGCATTAGAAAGTTCAAACGGGTTTTCTTCCTTGCTAAAACCGATGCAAGCCAGCACATCTTCTTTGGTAATGGTTTTATCTTCCCGGTCAAGCGCGTACAAATAAAGTTTTTCCATTTCATTTTCAAGCGCGCTTAACTCGCCGCCTACGCTTTCGCATAAAAGGTCTACCGAGTCAAAATCCGCCTTAAGGCCCTTTTCGCGCATTTTTTCGCGCACCCATACGTTGAGTTCATCCTTCTTAAGCTCGGCAAAATCGGCCGTACAGCCCGCCGCTGCACAGGCTTCGGCCAGGGCTTTTTCGGTCTTCATTTTTTTGGAATCGTTATGCGTTAAAACAAGCGTAGTGGTGGGAAGCGGATTTTCCAAGTAACGCAGGAGAGCTTCTTTCGGGTCTTTGCGGAGTTTTTCAATCCCCGTCAGCACCAACATGCGTGCGCTAGAAAATACAGGCGCGGTGTTAGCCAATGCCAAGGCTTCGCCCCAGTCGGCCTTGTCGGCCTCGCTGGCGTAGTAGTTAAAATCGTCCGGCCCTACGATTTCGCGGATTTTTTGAATAATCAAATTTTTGCGGTACGCGTCGTCCCCCGTCAGCAAATAGACGGGGACAACCGTATTCTGCGCCAAAGCGGCCTGCAATTTTTCCGCGGTTAATTTAGGCATGTTATTGGGTAATGGTGGTATATTCCGGGTTATTCATCACTTTCTTTTTATTTTCGCTCATCACGGAGCCGAAACCGTCCACCGTGCGTTTTACGATATCTTTAGAAAGTTTTTGGAATACTACGTCGCGCGCCTGCACTTCGGTCATACCGCCGGGCAGAGTGGAAGCGGCGTAAATCTGCGTGCCCATAAAAGCGGGTTCGCGCCAAACGGGCTCGTTGGTGGTTTTATCCATCAGCACCACATCCAGCCAAATATCCATGCGGTAAACGGTGGGAATTAATTGGCTGTCGTATTGAATCGGTACGTTTAAATAGCGGGAAATGGTGGTAACCACCACGCCTTCCGCCCCGTTGTTTTCGGACACGATTTGATAGGTGCCGTTGCGTAAAAATTCGTCGTACAGTTCGTTGTAAAATTTATCTTCCAGCGCGAACACTTCGGTTTTATTTAAAATAGGGCGCACGGCCACTTTTTTAATATGCTGGGGCATGATTTGCGCCTGGGGTGTATATACAGCCCCTTCGCTGGCACAGGCGGCCATTGCGCCAAGAGCGCAAACGGCAAGCATAAACTTTTTCATAAGTTCTCCATAAAAACAGGCGGCGCGCTTTCCATGGCGCCGCCCGTAAGATTATTTTTTCGGCGCGGCCACCACGCTTACCATACGTCCTGGCACCACGATTACTTTTTTAATTTCAAAACCTTCCAAATTGCGCTGCACTTTTTCGCTCGCAAGCGCAATTTTTTCGATTTCTTCTTTAGACGCGCCGGACGGCACGGCCACGCGGTCGCGCACTTTGCCGTTTACCTGCACGCCGATTTCCACGCTGTCGTCCTGCATCAGGTTTTCGTCGGCTTTTGGCCAGGCGGATTTAACCAAAAACCCTTCGTTACCGCGCGATTGCCAAATTTCTTCAGTCAAATGCGGGGCAAACGGGTGTAAGAGTTTTAAGAATGTTTCAAACGTGTGCTTGCTGACCTGTGGCAGTTTGCTGATGTCGTTAAACAATACCATTAAAGAAGAAATGGCCGTGTTAAAGCGGAAGTTTTCAATATCTTCGCCCACTTTAACGATGGTTTTGTTCTTTAAAATTTCGCTCTTTTTCGGGTCGGCTTCATCCGAAAGTTTTACGCTTTCGCTCCACGCGGCCACACGCTTTAAAAAGCGGGAAATACCTTCTATACCTTTCATGTCCCAGGGTTTGCTGGCTTCAAACGGCCCCATGAACATTTCATACATGCGGAACGCATCCGCACCGTACTGGGATAAAATATCATCGGGGTTGATAACATTCTTCTTGGATTTGGACATCTTTTCCACCATGGGAGAAAGTTCTTCCCCGGTGGATTTTAAGAAAGCTTTTCCGTCTTTAAAATCAATCTCGTCATAGCCGTGGTACGCGCCCATTTTGTCGCGGTACGAAAACGCCAAAATCATGCCCTGGTGGCGGAGTTTTTGGAACGGTTCCTTATGGCTGACGACACCCAAATCAAACAGCACCCGGTGCCAAAAGCGCGCGTACAACAGATGCAGTACCGCATGTTCCGCGCCGCCGATGTAACAGTCCACAGGGCCGTAGGCTTTTTCAATTTCCGGGTCGATTAACGCCTGGGCATTTTTCGGGTCCATATAGCGCAAATAATACCAGCACGAACCGGCCCACTGGGGCATGGTGTTAGTTTCGCGCTTGGCGGGGCCGCCGCAGTGCGGACAGGTGGTGTTGACCCACTCCGTTACTGTAGCAAGCGGGGATTCCCCGGTGCCGGACGGTTCAAATTTATCTACTTCCGGCAAACGCAGCGGGAGCTGGTCTTCCGGCAGCGGTACGACGCCGCATTTTTCACAATGCACGACAGGGATTGGTTCCCCCCAATAGCGTTGGCGGGCGAATACCCAATCGCGCAGTTTATAGGTGGTTTTGGCGTTTCCGCAGCCGTGTTCTTCCAGCCATTTAATCATGGCCGCTTTGGATTCTTTTACGCGAAGCCCATTTAAAAAGCCAGAGTTGATGAGTTCGCCGTCGCCGGTAAACGCTTCTTTTTCCACGCCTTGTTCGCTTTTAATGACTTCGATAATTTCCAACCCGAATTTTTTGGCAAAAGCGTAGTCGCGCTCGTCATGCGCGGGCACGGCCATAATTGCACCCGTACCGTAACCCATTAAAACATAGTCGGACGTCCACACCGGAATTTTTCTGCCGTTAAGCGGATTAATGGCGTAAGCGCCGGTAAACACACCGGTTTTATCTTTATTTAAATCGCCGCGTTCCAAGTCGCTCTTTTTGGAGGCTTCGGCCTGATAGGCTTTGACGGCCTCTTTCTGTTCAGGCGTAACGATTTTTTCAAGCAAGGGATGTTCCGGCGATACGACCATATACGTCGCGCCGAAAAGCGTATCCGGGCGGGTGGTAAAAACGGTTACCGTTTCGTCATGCCCCTCCAGCTTGAACACGACATTTGCCCCGTTGGATTTGCCGATCCAGTTTTTCTGCATAGCCAAGGTGCTTTCCGGCCAGTCCAATTCGTCCAACCCTTCCAAAAGTTTTTCCGCGTAATCGGTAATTTTTAAAATCCACTGACGAAGCGCCTTGCGCTCAATTTGGTGGCCGCAGCGTTCGCACTTGCCGTTAAATACTTCTTCGTTGGCAAGACCCGTTTTGCACGACGGGCACCAATTTATCGGCACGGTGGATTCGTAAGCCAGGCCTTTTTTGAAAAGCTGCAGAAAAATCCACTGCGTCCATTTGTAGTATTCGGGGTCGGTGGTATCTACTTCGCGGCTCCAGTCGTACGCGAGGCCGATGGATTTAATTTGGCGTTTAAAATTTTCAATATTTTTCTGCGTGGTAATGCGCGGGTGGATGCCCGTAGCGATAGCATAGTTTTCCGCAGGCAGGCCGAACGCGTCCCAGCCCATGGGGTGGAGCACGTCAAAGCCATTCATTAGTTTATAGCGAACCAAGATGTCCGAAGCCGTATATCCTTCGGGGTGCCCAACGTGCAGACCCGCGCCGGAAGGATAAGGGAACATGTCCAGGCAATAGAATTTTTTGCCTTGGGGCATTTTCGGGCTGGCGAAAAGATTGGCTTTTTCCCAGCGGTCTTGTTGCTTTTTATCAATTTGCGGAAAATTATCAATACTCATATTACTTTTATTTTAACAATTTTTAAGCGGAAAAATCCCCTTTTCCATTGGGAAAACGGTGATTAGCAAACCAGGCGGAATTTTTTATATGGTACTGGCCGCACGGAAAAAAGATTTGACGGAAGACTTATAACTATCATAAAACGACAAATCCCCGACAAAAACATTCGGGGATGACGCACACCATAGACATTCCCACCCGCTTGCCTAGCCGCGCGGGTGGAATTTTTTATGCTTGTTCTTTAGATCCGTTACATCTAAATGCGTGTAAATTTGCGTCGTCGTCAGATTGGCATGTCCCAGCATTTCCTGCAAACTGCGCAGGTCCGCGCCGCCTTGTAATAAATGGGATGCAAACGTGTGGCGGAATAAGTGCGGATGAAGTTTTTGTGAAATGTTTGCTTTTCGGCCTAAATCGGCCAAGTCTTTCCACACGGACACGCGGCTTAACTTCTTGCCGTTTTTATTAAGGAATACTTCCGAGCTGACATCCTTGCCCGCAAAATATCCCTCCCGCATGACAAGATAGCGTTTCAAGCGTTCGCACGCCTCTTGGTGAATGGGCACAAAGCGCTGTTTGCCGCCTTTACCAAAAGCCAACACCCAGCCTTCTTCTATATTTACGTTTTCTAAACGCAGGCCGATCAGTTCGCTTACGCGAAGCCCGGCCGCATACAAAAGTTCAATAATGGTTACCGTGCGCATTTCGGCCAATGTTTCAGCCGGATACGATAAAAGGCGTTCCATTTCCGCACGCGTAAGCTGGGTGGGAATTTTTTGAGTAAGTTTGGGGGATTTTAAAAAACGGGTAGGGTCTTCTTTAATTTTTTCTTCCACCATTAAAAAACGGTAAAAACTTTTAACGGCTTCCATTTTGCGGAACACGCTGGACGAAACAAGCCCCTCCACTACGCGCAGTTGGTAATTGTATTGGTCCAAAAAATCGGGCGTGGCGGCTTCGGGAGAGGTTTCGTTCGCAACGCAGTATTCCAAAAAACTCTCCACATCCGACCCGTAAGAAAGAACGGTATTTTTAGCAAGCTGCCGCTCAAAGGTTAAATGGTTTTTGTAGTCTTCCAGCAAAAATTCGTCCATAGCGTTATTATAGGAAAAAACAGCTTTTAGCGCATATAAAAAGCCGTTTAGGGCAGAACACCATAATAGATGATTATATGATTTTTCAAATTTAGCGGGATTTTTGGGATTTAGTCGCGGCGCAGTGCAGCGTTAGCTACATAAGCCGCGAGAGACCAAAAAAGCACCTAAATATAGAAAATGGCTGCCCGTAAAAGCAACGAAACACAAAGATTAAATCTTTGCGTTTCGTGCGTTTCACTAAAGTTACGAACAGCCGTTATTATTTTTTAACTTTCTTGGCGGGCGCGGCTTTAGCATCAGCTTCTTCTTTCGCCGCCGCCTCTTCGTCCGTCAATTTTTTGCCGCCGTAGTGGTGGCCCAAGTATTTAACGTACAACTTATCTTCAATTTCAGCGGCCAGTTCCGGGTTATCTTTCAAATACTGGCGGGCGTTTTCCGCACCTTGGCCCAGTTTCTCTTCTCCATACAGGAACCAGCTGCCGCTTTTTTCGATAAATCCGGCTTCTACGCCTTTGTCAATCAAGCAGGCTTCGCGCGAAATGCCTTTACCCAAAATCATCGTAAACTCGGCCTGGCGGTAAGGCGGGGCCACTTTGTTTTTGGTTACTTTGGCGCGCACGCGGGTGCCGATTACTTCGTCGCCTTTTTTCAAATTTTCAATACGGCGGACGTCAATGCGCACGGACGCGTAAAATTTAAGAGCCAAACCGCCGGGAGTGGTTTCCGGGTTGCCGAACATCACGCCGATTTTTTGGCGCAGCTGGTTAATAAAAATAATGCTGGTTTTGGTTTTGTTAAGAAGGCTGGTAAGTTTTCTTAACGCCTGGCTCATGAGTCTCGCCTGCAAGCCGACATGCGCGTCGCCCATTTCGCCTTCAATTTCTGCTTTGGGCACCAGCGCGGCCACGGAGTCCACCACAATTAAATCAATCGCGCCGGAGCGGACCAGTTTTTCGGCGATTTCCAACGCTTGTTCACCGGAATCAGGCTGGGAAACCAACAGTTCGTCCACGTTTACGCCCAAATGCTCGGCATACACAGGGTCCAAAGCGTGTTCCGCGTCAATAAACGCCACGGTGCCACCCATTTTTTGGGTCTGCGCCGCCACGTGCAAAGACAAGGTGGTTTTACCGCCGGCTTCCGGCCCGTAAATTTCAATCACGCGCCCGCGGGGAAGCCCCCCCACGCCAAGCGCAAGGTCTAAAGACAGCGCGCCCGTAGGAATCGCTTCCACTTTTTGCACGTTTCCGCCGCCTAATTTACAAATCGCTTCTTTGCCGAAAGCCTTTTCAATTTGACCGAGGGCCAAATCGAGCGCTTTCTGTTTGTTTGCGTCCATAGCCATTAACAAAGTCCTCCAGTAAGATTTAAATCTGTACGGCTTCTTTTTTAGCCGCCGCGCCGGAAAAGGTCAATTTGCCGGCTTCTTTATCACAGTCTACAATAATTTTCGCCCCTGCGGGGTAACGGTTGATTAAAATGTTTTCGGCAAGAGGGTCTTCCAGTTCCCGCTGGAGCGTGCGCAGTAAGGGGCGCGCGCCAAACTTAACGTCAAACCCTTTATCCACCAAAAATTCCTTGGCGGCGGGCGTTAATTCCAACTCCAGGTCTTTTTCGGCCAGCTTGTCGTCCACTTCTTCAAGTGCAAGATCCAAAATTTTACCGATATGCTCTTTAGTAAGCGAATGGAACACCACAATTTCATCAATACGGTTGATAAATTCGGGGTTGAAGGTTTTTTTAACCTCTTCCATTACGTTTTGGCGCATATCTTTATACTGGTCTTCTTCCGACTGTTTGGCCGCAAACCCAAGCTGCGAGCCTTTGTTGGTAATTTCCCGCGCACCGACGTTGGACGTCATAATAATCACGCAGTTTTTAAAGCTGACTTTATGGCCCAAATTGTCCGACAAGGCCCCCTCGTCCAGCACCTGCAGGAGGATGTTGTAAATGTCCGGGTGGGCTTTTTCCAGCTCGTCCAGCACCACTACGCTGTACGGGCGGCGGCGGACGGCTTCGGTCAGCTGGCCGCCCTCTTCATACCCCACATAGCCGGGAGGCGCGCCGATTAAGCGCGACACCGCAAATTTTTCCATATATTCGGACATATCGAGGCGAATCATCGCGTCTTCGTCTCCGAACAGGAAAGTAGCCAGGCTTTTGGCAAGCTCGGTTTTGCCCACACCCGTCGGCCCCAGGAACAAAAACCCGCCAATCGGCCGGTGCGGATTGCCAAGGCCCGTGCGGTTTCTGCGGATGGCTTGGGACACGGCTTTTACCGCGTCGTTCTGCCCGATAATGCGTTCGTGCAGTTCTTCTTCCATATGCAGGATTTTGTCGGTTTCGCTTTGCGTAAGGCGCGTAACCGGGATACCCGTCCATTTAGAAGCCACAAGAGCAATGTCTTCTTCCGTTACTTCCGGAGTGTTTTTACCCCGCTCTTCCTGCCATTTTTGTTTTAAATGGTCGATATACGTTTTCAAGCGGTCTTCGGTTTCTTTGGCAGTGGCGGCTTTTTCAAATTCTTTACTGGCGAGAGCCTCGTCTTTTTCCAAAACGGCCTGGTTGTATTCGGCCTGCTTTTGTTTGATTTCAGGCGGGAGCACCGCATTTTTAAGACGGGCGCGCGCGCCGGCTTCGTCAAACAGGTCAAGGGCTTTGTCCGGCATGGCGCGGTCGGTAATATAACGGTCTGCAATGGCCGCAGCGGCATGAAGCGCGCCGTCGGTGTATTTTACTTTATGGTGCGCCTCGTACTTGCCGCGCACGCCTTTTAAAATAGTAACGGTTTCTTCCACATCCGGCGGGTCGGCCACTACGGGCTGAAAGCGGCGTTCCAACGCAGTGTCGGCTTCAATATATTTGCGGTATTCGTCAAACGTGGTCGCGCCGATGCACTGCACTTCGCCGCGCGCCAAGGCGGGTTTTAACATATTGGAAGCGTCAATAGACCCTTCCGCCGCGCCCGCGCCGATGATGGTGTGGAGTTCGTCAATAAATACAATAGCGTCCTGGGCGGTGGCCAGTTCGTCAATAATATTTTTTAAACGCTGTTCAAATTCGCCGCGGTATTTGGTCCCGGCGATAACGGAGGCCAAATCAAGCGCCAAGAGGCGTTTGCCGCAGAGCACGTCCGAAATTTCCCCGCGGGCGATTTTTTGCGCAAGGCCTTCCACAATAGCCGTCTTACCCACGCCCGGTTCGCCAATCAGCACTGGGTTGTTTTTGGAACGGCGGGCCAAAATTTGCACCAAGCGTTCGATTTCTTCGTCGCGCCCGATGACAGGGTCCAGCTTGTTTTGGGCGGCCAGACGCGTTAAATCGCGCGTGTATTCATCCAGCGTGGGGGTTTTGCTTTTCTTTTTATCCACGGTTTCGCGCGCGCCTTTGGAAAGGGAGTTCAAATTGATTTCCTGCGGAAGCTCGCTGATATCTTCATTTAAATCGCCGGGTTCGGCGTCGCCTAAAAAGTTAAGAATGGTGTCGCGCACCAAGTCCAGGTTCAGGCCCAAATTTTCCAAAATTTTGCCGGCCATGCCTTCTTCTTCGCGGATAAGGCCCAGCAAAATATGTTCCGTGCCGATGTGTTCGGTACCCAGCATTTGGGATTCTTCCACCGAAAATTCCAGCACTTTTTTAGCACGCGGCGTAAACGGGATTTCGCCCAGCAGCATAATCGTATCGCCAATGCCCACCATTTTTTCAATTTCCTGGCGTACTTTACGAAACGTAACGCCCAAATTGGATAAAATTTTGTTGGACACCGTCCCCTCAATGGCGCTTAAGCCCAAAAGGATATGTTCCGTACCCACGTAATCGTGGTTCAGCCGTTTGGCTTCTTCCTGCGCGATAAGAATAATCTTTTGCGCGTTTTCGGTAAATCTTTTTGCCATCTCAATACCCCTGTATATAAAAAACGATTACTATTATTATATAAAAATAACTCCTGCCGCAAAGACTGGAAAATAATTATAACGCCGCAGCCCCGCCCTGCTATTTTGCTATAATGAATTGATTTTAAGGCAGGAGGACATAAAACCCCGCGTTACCCGCGCGGAACTATACAATTTAATCTGTTTTTGGAACCGTATTGGATACGGAGAGCTTTTGGGAAACCAAAGGCACTATTGACCTCCAAAAACAGTCGTTTGAAGGCGCAAAGTAAACGGACTAATTACCCGGTTGCTTTGCGCCGAGTGTCTGCCGTCTGAAAAGACGGCGGACCGCGGCTGTTATGGTTTGGGTTAGGTCAATAGGCTCAACCGTAACAGCCGTTTTTGCGGTTGGGCCCGGTAAATCAAAGGAACAAATAAATGAAAACTGGGTTCACTCTAATTGAATTATTGGTAGTAGTTTTAATTATCGGTATTTTGGCCGCCGTTGCTCTGCCGCAGTATAACCAAGCCGTTTTAAAAGCAAGATACTCGGAAATGCAAACCATTATCGCCGCATATAAAACGGCGGCGGAAGCGTATTATATGGCTAACGGGGAATATCCCAGATATTGGAACGATATGGACTTAACGCCGCCCGCCGGGTGCTCCGCCTCGGACACGGTAATGGACGGACGTTTAGGATGCTCCCGCAAAGAATTTAATATTGACTTATATGACGGCGCCAACAAAAGCCTCGCCGGGTTTTATCATCCCAACAATAAACTTAAAATCGTTTACACACAATGGCTGGACATATCGGCCCACCCGGGCCAGCGTGAATGTTGGGCCGTTGACAACAACACTTCAGCCCACAACTTTTGCCGCAGTATGGGCGGCGTTCAAAACGGAAAAGCAACCAATTCCTCCTGCACTACTAATGGAAGCTGTACCATTTACGTTTTGCCCTAGCCGCCAAACGGCCCGTTTTGAATAAACCCAATTTGCTATAATACCCATATATGGAAGAACTTATCAAACGGGCCAAAAAAATTAAGGCCATCCTAACCGACGTTGACGGCATTTTAACGGACGGAAAAGTAAATTTTTTCGTTACGCCGGATGGGAAAATAGACGAATTTAAATCTTTTAACACGCAAGACGGCATTGCTTTAATGCTCTGCCGAGGCGCGGGAATTATTTGCGGTATCATCACGGGCCGCCGCCACCCCACCACGGTGGAACGCGCGCGCAACTTGGGCTACAAATACATCTACCAGGGCTTTTTAACCAAAACCGGCCCCTTAAAAGACATCTTGGAACGCGAAAACCTCACCGCTGAAGAAGTGGCTTATATCGGCGACGACATCACCGATATGCCCCTTTTAAAACGCGTCGGCTTTGCGGCCACGGTGCCCAACGCGCTGGACTGCGTAAAAGAATGCTCCCACTACGTCACCCAACGCGCGGGAGGGGACGGCGCATACCGCGAAATTATTGATTTTATCTTAAACGCCCAGGGCAAACTGGCGCCGCAAATTGAGCAAATGGACCGCTCCGAATGGAAAGCGGGCCCCAAGCCGGAAATGGAAATTATCACGTCGCAGGAAGGAATAGCCTAATATGAAAGGAAAGTTTATCGTACTGGAAGGACCGGACCGCTGCGGCAAATCCACCCAGGCAAAACTGCTCGTCAACCATTTAATTTCCCTGGGCAAAGACGTAGTGCTCACGCGCGAACCGGGCGGCACGCCCACGGCGGAAAAAATTCGCCAAATCGTGCTGGAACCGGGGCTGGACGTACGCCCAATGGCCGAGCTTTTCTTATACGAAGCCTCCCGCGCCCAGCATACGCAGGAAAAAATTTTACCCGCCTTGGAAGAAGGCAAAATCGTTATTTGCGAACGCTACACGATGTCCACCTGCGCCTATCAAGGATACGGCCGCGGGATTGATTTAAACGTAATTGATACGCTTAACAAAATCGCCACGCTGGAAATACAGCCCGATTTAACGCTGGTGTTTTTAATGTCGGACAAGTATTTTACCGAACGAGGCGAATACCTGTTTTCCGACCGTTTGGAACAGGAAGATATGGCGTTCCGCCAAAAAATGCGCCGGGGTTATTTGGAAATGATCGAAAAAACCCCCAACGCGCATTTGATTGACGCGGATAAAAACATCGCAGAAATCCAAGCGCGCGTAACCCAGCTTTTAAAAGAAACCCATATTATAGACTAATGCCGTTTGCCGATATCCTGGGGCAGGAAAAAGCCTCCTCGTACTTGCAAAATTTGGTCCGGAACCAAAAAGTTCCGGGGGCCTTGCTGTTTTACGGGCCGGACGGCGTAGGCAAAGGCAAAACGGCCAAAGAATTTGCCAAAGCCTTAAACTGCCAGGATCCCGCCGCCCGCCAAACCGGCGACGCGTGCGGCCGCTGCCCCAGCTGCCTGGCCATTGAAAAAGGCACCCACCCGGACGTAACATTTGTGGATTTTGTCTACCAGGCCCGGCTGGAAGTAAAAAAAGATTTCACCAGCAAAGGCTACGAAGAAGAGCTGGAAAAAGAAATCGCCAAGCAGCAGCATATCAGCGTGGACACGGTGCGCGACGTAACGGCCAAGTCCCAGCAGAAGTCCGTCCAAGGCGGTTGGAAAGTGCTGATTGTGGACCACGCCCAAACGATGCAGGGCGCGGCGGCCAACGCCCTTTTAAAATTTATTGAAGAACCGCCCGCCAAAACGCTTTGGATTTTAATTACCGACAAACGCTCCGTTATGCTGCGCACCATTTTGTCGCGCTGTCAGCCGCTGGCGTTTGCACCGCTTCAACCCGAAATTATCAAACAAATTTTAACGCAGACCGGGGCTGAAACGGAAAACTTGGATTTGTGCGCCCGCTACAGCGGCGGTTCCGTTTCCGGCGCGCTCCGCGCGGACGGAGCCTTAACCCTTTTGCAGGACGCCGGGTTCGGCCCCAACGGCTGCGCCCCGCAAGGGCCCGCCGCCGTAGCCGCGGGGCTTTCGCGCACGCTTGTAACGGCGCGTAAAGAAGCGCAGGCCGCGCTGGACGTTACCATCGCCGCCCTGCACGAGGCCTGGCACAACGCGCAGGACGAAGCAAGCCGCCGCGCGCTGCAAAACGCGCTTAAACGCTTTGAAAATTATAAACGCAGTATTTCGCGCAACGTATCGCCCGCGCTCGTGTTGGAAACCGCCCTGATGGGCTTGGACGGGCTTAATATACGGATTTTTTAGGAGAAACATCAATGAAAAATAAATTTTACGCCACCACCCCTATTTATTACGTGAACTCCGCGCCGCACATCGGCCACGCGTACACGACGATTGCGCTGGACATTTTATCCCGCTATAAACGCCAAAAAGGTTTTGACGTGCGCTTTTTAACCGGAACCGACGAACACGGCGCAAAAATTGAAAAATCCGCCGAAACCAGAGGGATTTCCCCCAAAGCGCTGACGGACGAAGTGTCCGCCAAATACCGCGAAATGTGGAAAACCCTTAACATTTCGTACGATGACTTCATCCGCACCACCGACGCCAAACACGAACACGTTGTACAGGCTATTTTTGAAAAATTGTTAAAAAGCGGCGATATTTATTTAGGTTCCTACTCCGGCAAATACTGCCTGTCCTGCGAACAATACTATAACGACAGCGAAATTTTGGAAGGAGACCTCTGCCCCGTACACAAAAAACCCCTGACCGAAGTGCATGAAGAAACGTACTTCTTTAAACTTTCCCGCTACGAAAAACCGCTCCTTAAATACTACGAAGAACACCCCGAATTTTTAAGCCCCAAAACGCGCGCCAACGAAATCATCAATTTCGTAAAAGGCGGCCTGCAGGACTTATCTGTTACGCGCACCAAAGTAGCCTGGGGCGTACAGGTTCCCAGCAACCCGCAGCACACCATTTACGTTTGGTTTGACGCGCTTATCAACTATATCACCGCCGCGGGCTTCGGTACAATTTTGTGCGAAGACAAAGCCGAACACGAAGCGCAGTTAAAACAAATCCGCGCCGAAAAGTTTGAAGACCTCTGGCCCGCCGATCTGCATATGGTGGGCAAAGAAATTTTCCGCTTCCACACGGTCATTTGGCCGGCGGTGCTGATGGCTTTGGGCCTGCCGCTTCCTAAAAAAGTGTTTGCGCACGGATGGTGGACGGTGGAAGGGGAGAAAATGTCCAAAACTTTGGGCAACATTGTAGATCCCGCCGAAGTGGCCGCCAAATACGGTGTGGACCCGGTACGCGCATTCCTGTTCCGCGAAGTGCCTTTTGGGCAGGACGGGGATTTCTCTATGGAAAGCTTTAAAAACCGCTATAATTCGGACTTAGCCAACAACATAGGCAACCTGCTGTCCCGCACCTTAAATATGGCCGCCAAAAATATCGGTGAACTGCCGGCGGATATTGAGGGCGACTACAAACTGCTTGCCAAATCGGCCGAAGTGGAAGCCGCTATCGACAAAGCCTATGAAGACTTGGCCTTTGATAAAGTGCTGGAAAACATCTACGGCTTTGCGGGCGACTTAAACAAACTGGTAGACGAAAAGAAACCGTGGGAGCTTGCCAAAACGGACCCGGAAGCCGCCAAAGCGGTGCTCTTGGAACTGGTTGCGTGCTTGCGCAAAGTGGCCGTATGGCTGGAACCGTTTATGCCGACGGTAGCCAAAGAAATGCAGCACAGGCTGGAACCGGGCAAGATTGAAAAATACCCGCCGCTCTTCCCCCGCCTGGAAGCGGACAAAAAATAAATTGCTATCCAAAAAGCCCCGGTGCCAAACCGGGGCTTTTTAATTTACCCTGCCTTGCTAAAACAAGTAAAAACTCTTATACTGATAGTATGAATAAAACACTATTAACACTATTATTTACACTTGCCGTTCTGCCCGTGTTCGCCGCCCCCACCACTGACTTTTTCGCCGCCGTACGCTCCGGCGACCGCGCCCAAGTAAAAACCTTATTGCGCAAAAACCAAAAGTTGGCCCAAACAACCGATAAAAAAGGCCAAACGCCTTTTTTAGTCGCCGTTACGCAAAAAGATTTACAAATGGTTTATGTACTTGCGCCGTTTTCGGTGCTTTCCGCCGCCGGACCAAGAGGCAACGCTTTTCACATTGCGGCGCAAAACGAAGATGAACCCATGTTAAAACTGCTGATGCAAATAACCTCGGAAAGAAATAAAGCCCTGCCGCAAAAAATGCTTAACGCACCACGCAACCGGGAAGATGAAACATCCCTTACCAGCAGTGACGGAAACACTCCCCTGCATGTGGCCGCCAAAAAGTGCAATACGCGCATTTATAATTATTTTGCCAGCAACGGGGCAGACGATACCCTTGAAAACGAATACGGGCAAACCCCGCAGAAGATTTTGACCGCCTGCCAAAAACAAAAAGCCTGGGAAGCCGACTATAAAAAGAAACAAGCCGCTAAAAAAGCTAAAAATAAATAATCTGTAAAAAAGGACGCTTAAAAGCGTCCTTTTTTATATCCAATCAACTTAACTTAAATCAATTAAGTGCCAATTCTTTTCGTACAGTTCCGCCAACTTGCGTCTAAAAAGCGCGTGTTCCGGTTTTAACAGGCCGGGGTCTTGGGCTAAAAGTTCGTCGCGGTCTTCAATGGCCCAATATAAAATATCGCGGTCTTTAAAGATATCGCCCGCTTTAAATTCCAATTCGCCGCTTTGGCGCGTGCCTAAAATTTCACCCGGGCCGCGCAGCTGCATATCCCGCTCGCCGATTTTAAAACCGTCCCGCGTAGCGCAAATAATGTCCACACGTTCTTTAGCCACACTCCCGGCGCGCTGGGAAACTAAAATACAATAACTTTCGTGTTCGCCGCGGCCCACGCGTCCGCGCAGCTGGTGAAGGCTAGCCAAACCGAACCGCTCGGCATTTTCAATCACCATAACGGTGGCGTTTTTAACGTCAATACCCACCTCAATTACGGGTGTTGCCACCAAAATATCGGTTTTGTGCGCGGCGAAATCGGCCATTACGGCTTCCTTTTCCGACTGGCTCATCTGCCCGTGCAAAATAGCCAGCCGGAAACCCGGAAATACACCCTTTAATTTTTCAAACTCTTCCGTTACAGCCTTGGCAGACACTTTTTCGCTTTCCTCAATCAGCGGAAAAACAATATATGCCTGCCTGCCTTTTTGCACTTCCATGCGTACGCGATCGTACGCCAGTTTGGAAGTGGCGGCCTCGGTTTGAATGGGCTGGCGGCCGGGCGGTAATTCGGACAGGGTAGAAACTTCCAAATCCCCGTAAAACGCCAGCGCAAGCGTACGCGGGATAGGGGTGGCCGTCATGGTCAGCAAATCCAGTTTAGATGTTTTTTCTTTTAATTTACTGCGCTGTTTTACGCCAAAGCGGTGTTGTTCGTCAATCACCGCCAAACGCAGATTGGAAAATTTCACGTCGTCTTGAATGACGGAATGGGTGCCTACCAAAATATTGATTTTTCCTTCGGAAAGCTCCTTTAAAATCTTCTTTTTGGCGGCCGCTTTGGTGCTGGAAGTCAGCACCGCCACGTTTACTTTTAACCCTTTTAAAATGCGTTTAAATGTTAAAAAATGCTGTTCGGCCAAAATTTCCGTCGGGGCCATTAACGCGGCCTGATAACCGTTTTCCACCGCCAGCAGCATGGCGCACAGCGCCACCACCGTTTTGCCCGAACCTACGTCCCCCTGCAACAAGCGGTTCATTGGGCGGGGAGAGCACAAATCTTTAAAAATTTCGTTGATTACTTTTTTTTGGCTGTTCGTAAAATAAAACCCTAAATTTTCGCGGAAGGGCGTTAAAAGTGTTTTTTTGATTTCATAGGCATAATCTTTGGCTAAAATTTTAGTTTGCGTACGTTTAATGCCCCACGCCGTAGCCAAAAGTAAAAATTCTTCGTATGCCAAGCGGCGGCGCGCGCTTTCCAGCTCTGCCAGTGAATTGGGGAAATGGATGGATTTTAAGGCCTGCGGCGCGCTTAACAGTTTGCGTTTGGAAATTAAAAAAGACGGCAGAATTTCCGGCTCGCGCGCAAGAGATTCCGTCTGCAAAGCCTCGTGCACAAACAAACGAAACTGCTTGTTTGTAAGCCCTTCGGTCAGCGCGTAGACGGGCGTTAAACGCCCCGCATGAAGCTGCGTCAGCACGTCATCAGCCGGGTACTGTTCCTCGGCGGTAACCTTATTGCCAAAAAAATTATTTTTATCGTCCCGCCGGCCAATTACCCATACCTCGCTGTTCATGCAAAAATCTTTTTTAAGCTGGCCGAACGGATCAAACCGAAAACCGCGATACATACGTTTTTTAAACCACGTACACTCAATTTGCCGGCCGCGTTCGTCTTCCAAAAACGCTTTAAAAATAAGTACGCTGCGGGCCGGTATTTCCTGCGTGCGCAGTACGCGGCCTTTAAATACTACAAGCGCGTCCGAATTATACTCGTTGGGCGGCGCGCCGAGACGGCGGTCCTGGTAAGTACGGGGATAATAATGCAGCAAATCTTCCACCGTTGCAATTTCCAAACGGTCGAACAATTTGGCTTTGGCGGGGCCGATGCCTTTTAAATATTGAATTTGCGTGGAAGCCGTCATACTTATTCTTATTTTACAAATAATATATGCTACAATGAAAAAAAGGAGGACTCAACATGAATTTTGAAGCGATTTCCCACCAAGTAAGCACACATTTTTTGCAGTTGGGGCAAAGCGGGCTGAAAGTATTGGTGGCACTGCTTGCCGCGGTACTGATTTTGGTGGTTGGGCTGTATATTTCCCGCTTTGCGGGCTCGGTTGTTAAAAAGATTTTAAACAAAATTTCGTTTGACGACAAAACCTCCAAACTCGGCATTAACGAACTGTGCATGCGTTTTGGGCTCGGCAAATCCCCTACTTACATTATTTCGTTCGTGCTTTCGTGGGCGGTTATTTTCTACGCCATCGTGCTGGCGGCCGACGTATTAAAACTGTTTGTCATCCGCGATTTATTTACCCGCTTTTTGGCTTTTATTCCCACCTTGTTTGCTTCCGTACTTATCTTGTTTGCCGGCCTTCTGTTCGGCAAATTAATGAGCAATATTATTGAAAACTCCGCCCAAGCCAATAATTTAAAAGGCGGTTTTGTAATTGCGCGCGCCGTTTATGCGTTTATCGTATTTTTCTGCGCGATGCTGGCTGTGGAAAACTTGGGTTTTGCCACGCAGCTCGTAAATAATGTGGTGATTATCGTGCTGGCCTCTATGGGGCTTGCGTTTGGCATCGGCGTGGGGCTTGGCTCCAAGACCTTGGTGGAAGATTTTTTACGAGAGCTATTTAAAAAAGAAGAAAAATAATTTGGTTTACATGCAAAAGGCCGGGGCATTACGCTCCGGCCTTTTTGTTTTATAAATCGCGTCCGGCGGGGTCTTTTCCGTCTATTAACCCCTCCTGCTTTTGGTGGCCGTGTATTTCGGCCTTGTCCCGCAGCTTGCGGTGGTAAGTAACGGCAAAGCGGTGTACTTCATCGCGGATTTCCATCAGCAGGTTTAATGCGGGGTCGCCCACCGGCAGTTTAATGCTTTCTTCCGCCCCCGGCAGATAAATACCCTCGTGCGTTTCCGCCAGCGAAATAAACGGGATAAACATCCCCGCGCGTTCGTAAGCGTTTAACGCGGCCGAAATCTGGCTTTTTCCGCCGTCAAGTAAAATTAAATCCGGCGCTTGGCTGGGATCACGCTTGATTTGACGCAGCCGGCGGTAAACGCTTTCTTCCATCATGGCAAAATCGCTCCCGCCGCGCTCGGGCAGTTTGGAGCGGATTTTAAAGCGGCGGTAATGTTCGTGGTTTTTCTCGCCGTTAATGTAACAAACCATACAGCCCACGGCTTCGCGGCCGAACAGGTGGGAGTTATCAAACGCTTCAATGTGCGCAGGCAGTTTGTGCATACCGATTACTTCCGCCAAACGTTTTAATTTATCGGTATTTTCCATGGCGGTGGTGATTTTTTCGTCCTTAAACCGCCCGACAAGCACGCGCTCTTTCATATGCGAAAGCGCGTGCAAAAAATTGCGGAATACGGCGGCTTGTTCGTATTCCATTTTATCGGAATGGGCCTTCATAAGGGCCGTGATGTTTTCGGTAATGTTGCCGAAATTTCCCTCTAAAAAGTCCGCCATGCGCCGCGCCAAAGCGCGGTAATCTTCGTACGAAATTTTACCCGTACACGGGGCGGGACACTGACCTGTGTGATAATAAATACAAGTGTTTATTTTGCGTGCGTCCAACTCTTTTTCGCGCGAGAAATTCCACTTGCACGGGCGCAGGGGAGCATATTTGCTCTTCCATAAAAAACGCATCAAACTTTTAACAATGCTGGATTTGGGGTATGGCCCGAAATATAAGTCTTTCCCGCGCACGACGCGGCGCGTCATTTGCAGGCGGGGGAAATCTTCGCTCATGGACAGTTTTAAATACGGATAGCTTTTACCGTCTTTCCCCAGCGAATTAAAAAAAGGCTGGTACTGCTTAATCAATTTTTCTTCTAATACAAGCGCGTCACGTTCGCTGGCACAGGTAACGTAGTCTATTTTTGCAATTAACGGCAGCAAACTGGGCAGCTTCCACCCGCGGGAGTAGAGGTTGGATTCCTGGAAATACTGCTTCACGCGGTCGGCCAGGTTTTTGGCTTTGCCCACGTAAATAATAGTGCCCTCTTTGGCGCGCATGATGTAAACGCCGGGTTTATTTGGTAAAATAGAAAGACGCGGATCCATGCGTATATTTTAACATTTCCCGCGCGGTGCTGACCGGAACCCCAAAAACGGGTTGACCCGGCGCGCAGAATTGGTTAAAATATTAGTAACCCGATTTTTCTATAGAGGAATTATTAAATGGCAAAATTAAAAACTGGTAGACACACGAGCGCCATCAAAGCGCAGCGCCAAGCTGAAAAAAGAACTTCTGAAAACAAAGGTTTGATTAAAAAAGTTCGCTTGGCCACCAAAGCCGTGAACGCTTCCGCCAAAACGAAAGCCGCCACGCTGAAAGAAGACTTGAAAAAAGCCGATTCTTGCATCGACAAAGCCGCTAAAAAGAATGTTATCCACTGGAAAACGGCCGCCCGCAAGAAATCCCGCTTGGCCAAAGCCGCCAACAAAGCCGTTGCCGCTTAAGCAAAGGCCGACACCATTTAAAACCGCCCCGTATGGGCGGTTTTTTTGTTGCTCTATTCCACAAAAAAACGGCGCTCCGAAAGGAACGCCGTTTTTCGTTTTAAAGCAAATTTTAGTTTTCAGCCGGGTTGTGTTTGTATTTAAAGATAAACGCAAACAACACCGCTACCACTAACGAATATCCCGCAAAAACGAACCAGGATTCGCTCCAGCCCGTCATAATTTTGCTGGATACATCCGCCGGGTACACTTCGCCCGCAGGTAAAAAGCCGTGCACGGCGGTGTACGCGTTGATATGCACGTTTACCAATTTATTAATCACCCATTGGGCGCCTAAAGTGCCAATCATCGCCCCGAAACCGTTAGTCATCAGCATAAACACGCCCTGCGCGCTGGAGCGAATGGACGGATCGGTTTCTTTATCCACATACAGCGAGCCGGACACGTTAAAGAAGTCAAACGCTACGCCGTAAACAATCATGGACAGGATTAACAGTACAATCCCCACACCCGTAGACGGGTTGCCCACGCCAAAGAATCCAAAGCGCAGTACCCACGCAAACATGCTGATAAGCATTACTTTTTTAATACCAAAGCGTTTTAAGAAGAACGGAATGAGCAAAATGCACAGCGTTTCGGAAATTTGGGAAAGCGAAATCAGCGCATTGGCGTTATTGGCCCCCCAGGACCCGGCAAATCCCATAAGCGAGTTAAAACCGTTAATAAACGGATTGGCGTACGCGTTGGTAATCTGCAAAGACATACCGAGCAGCATGGAGAAGATAAAGAAAATCGCCATTTTTTTCTGCTTAAACAGCGCAAATGCTTTAAGCCCCATGGCTTCTGCCAAGGTTTGGGCTTTGGTTTGGCAAGTGGGGCAGGCAGGAAGCGTAAAGGAATAAACAGCCAAAATTACGCCCAACACGGCGGAAAAATACCACTGAACATACGAGTTTTGAAAGCCTGCAAAGTTGGTGGTCAGCATAGCGCAGATAAAACCCACCGTGCCGAACACGCGGATAGGCGGGAAGGCGGTAACCGTATCCAGGTTGGATTGGCGAAGCGCCGTGTAAGCTACGGAGTTAGAAAGCGCCAGCGTAGGCATGTAGAAAGCGACGCTGAATGTGTAAAAACCGAATACCGCCGCCAAGCTGATTTGCGGCAGAGAGCCAAAATACGCCGCAGCCGCCATACCGGCCGCCGCCAAAAAGTGGCAGACGCCCAGCATTTTTTGGGCGGGGATCCACCGGTCCGCCACGATGCCGATTACCGCCGGCATGAAAAGGGACACAAAGCCCTGCACGGCATAAAACCAGCCGATGTTTTCCGCAAGTCCAGCCCCGGCCAGAAACGCGCCCATAGACGTCAAGTACGCGCCCCACACGGCAAACTGGAGGAAGTTCATTACGGTCAAGCGAATTTTAATGTTCATAAGCTCTAGCGCGCCGGGGATTCCGGCGGAAACGAAACGAGTAACCTCCGTAGGATTAGCGCGGCACCGGCTTATGCGCCGCCGTGCGCCGCTAAAACCATTGTACAAAAAAAGCTATAATATTAGTAAATAAATCGATTTATCCCATCGGAGGTATCATAATATGGCAGATTACAGCTTTGACGTAGTGTCCAAAGTGGACTTGAACATTATTAACGAAGCCGTTACCGCGGCTAATAAAGAAATCACCAACCGCTACGATTTTAAAGGCACCAATTCGTCTATTGAACTCAATCAAAAAGACAACGAATTAAAACTCGCTTCCAGCGATGAATACAAAGTAAACACCCTGCGCGACATTATTTTTACCCGCATCGCCAAACGCGGCATTCCGCTGAAAAATATGCAGCCGCAAAAAATCGAAGCCGCTTTGGGCGGTACGGCCAAACAAACGGTAAAAATCCAGCAAGGGATCCCGTCCGATAAAGCCAAGGAAATTTCCAAAGCCATTAAAGACGCCAAACTGAAAGTTTCCGCCTCTATTCAAGGGGACCAGCTGCGCGTATCTTCCAAATCCAAAGACGAACTGCAAAGCACCATGGCCCTTTTAAGAAACGGGGACTACGGGGTGGAACTGCAATTTACCAACTACCGCTAGGATGATGACGCACATGAAAAAAGCCTTATTATTTGTATTATTTTGCCTGTTGGCCGCGCCGTATTTGCACGCGGCCGACGCTAACGCGGGGCTGGAATTTTATAAAAAAGAAATTTCCGCTTTTCCGCCCGAAACGAACCGCGATACCCGCGCCGCCGCCAAAGCCTTGGCGGACGGACTAAACACATGGGCGCTGCAAAACCCCGCTTCCCCCGCCGTTAAAGACGCTATGCTCATGCAAGCGCGGCTTTATTTGCGCGCGCAGGAAAACGGTTACGCGGCGGTTACTTTATTTAAACTGCGCAACATGTTCCCGCAAACGGACATGAACCTGCTCACCCCGCTAATGGCCGATGCGTTGCAATCCGTCCAGGCCGATAAGCGCGACGCCGCCACCAACCTGTTCATGGCCACCCGCTCCGCAGACGAAAAATCTGCCGCCGGACGGGAAGCGCAAGCACTGTATGCGCTTTCTAAACTGCAGGGACGCGGTATTTACGCACCGGGCGCGGAAGCGTTTGAATCGTTCTTTGTCCGTTACCCTTCCTATGAAGAAAATGACAAAGTGGAACTGTGGTACGGCGATTTCCACCGCGAAAACGGCAACTATCTGGCCGCCGTCTCCCAATACAAAAAAGCGGCGGAATTATACCCGAATACGCCTTATAAAGCGGCCAGCCTGCGCCTGATCGGCGACATTTACGCCGACAATCTAAAAGACACGGCTTCCGCCACCGCCGCCTACACCCGCGTTTTGCGCGAGTTTGAAGGCTCCGCCGAAACGGGCATTGTCTACAAACACATGGCTATTTTGGATGAAAACAACAAACAGTACGACGGCGCATTAATCAATTACGATAAAGCCATCGAACTTTTGGGCGCCACCCCCGCCGCATACGAAGCCTACCGGGGTAAGGCCGACGTATACGCCAAAACAAAAAACTACGCCGCCGCCTATAACACGCTGCACCAAACGGCCGCACTGTTTGGTTCGGACGAGGCCAAATCTACCGCATCTTTACGCCAAGCGGCCAAAATCGCCAAAAAGCAACTGCGCGACCACACCAAATATACGCAATCGCTGGAAAAAGCGCTTCTGGCGCATCCGTCCGGCCCGAACGCCGCGCAGCTGATGTTTGACGTAGGCCAAGCCTACGAAACCGCCGGAAAAAACGCCCAAGCCGTGGAAATGTATAAAAAGTTGATTATTAATTATCCGACAGACAAACTGTCTTCCCGTGCGCAGGGCAAATTAAATAAATTGACGAAATAAACGATTCCGTAAAAAATATCCCCCAGGTTGACTGGGGGATATTTTTTTTAGTTTGAAGAAAATTCCATACTCTTTGTACCGGGGACTGCGACAAGCCCGTTTTATACAATACAATTACAATTCGCCATCCGTCCACCGCTTACATAACCACGTACTGTTGGAATAATTGGCCGAAATACAAGTACGCGCCCCGTCAGAAACAGAAAGGCCATACTTAATCCACCCCCGGCTGTCCATTTGTACTAAAAAGATACTGCCTCCATTTGTTTCTAAACGTCCCAAAGGCCCTTCATATGTCCAATAGATTCCGTTCTTACCCTTGGCACTCCACTCAGGCCATGTTAAATCCAGTCCCTCTAAATCTTCGGAATATTCACGATTTGCCAAAAAATAAATTTTCTGGGCTTTAACTATATTGCTAAATAAAGTGGTTATGTTCGTCATCTTGGCTTTATCAACGGCCCGTTGATATTCCGGCAGCGCAACAGCTGCCAATATGCCAATAATTAATACCACCACCAACAGCTCTATAAGCGTAAATCCCGCGTTTTTTTGCATGAGATTATATCCTCCTATTTACACAAGTTGATATTCCCAATTTATCAAAAAAACAAGTCAACCCCAGCGGGCAAGCCCCTTTTTATCCGCACTTATTTGCCTGGCAAAGCCACTCTGCGCCGGATAGTCCGCCAACTTACAAACGAACAGGCATAAAAAAACAGAGGCAAGAAAAATCTCACCTCTGCTTGATAAATCAATCTGCCGGTTAAAGCGTTATTTTCCGGCTCCGCAGCATTTTTTATATTTCTTACCGCTGCCGCACGGACACGGATCATTACGGCCGATTTTCGGCCCTTCATGCTTCACCGTTTCCACTTTGGCCGGCGCGCCGGGCTGTTCAGCTCGGAGTTCGGCCTCGTGGTCTTTCATCCACTTTTTCATTTGGCGGATGCTTTTAAAATCCACGCCGTCTTTTTCCATACGTTTGGCAATATCAATAAAGCGTTTTTTGATTTCCGGATCTTTGAGTTTGCCTTTAATCATCGCCGGAAGAGAATCAAGCTCCCGCTCGATGCGTTCTTCAATAGATTCTTTTTTGCCGGGCTTACCGTTGGCGGACGGGGCGGCTTCGTCTTTCTTTTTAAAAGGATTCCAGATCATTTCAAACTCCTGTAATTATTTGGAAATTAATTTTTCCACAAAATTTTTAATAATTTCCGCTTTTTCGAAATAGTGTTTTTCACGCGGAACAACCAAACGGTTGGGGTGTTTCTCCCAAATTTTTAAAATCTTATCGTCAATTTCAAACGCCTGCTGTAAGTTTTCCGTGCGGACGTTGGTGGCTTGGTAGAAATCTTTTTCCGGCGGCGGGGATAAGTGAATCACCGCGTCGTAGCGGGCAAGTTCGGCCTCCAAAGAACTTTCCATCGCTTCAAAAAAGTTTTCCGGTCCGTGAGGCCAGTAAACGGCACCGTCAATGGAGCCGCGGTCGCAAATCATCACTTTGGCGTCGGAGGTTTTCTCGGCCAGTTCTTCCAGCTGGTGGACGGTGTAAAAGATAATGTTCTGCGCGTGCTCAATATGCACGGGGCTGTTGTCTTTACGCGGGAATCCGCCGCTGTAAATAAGCGTGGCGGCTTCCTGCACGAGGGCGATTTTGTTGCCGAAAGTTTCTTTCAAAATAGAAAGAGCCGTGGTTTTGCCGCCGCTAGGGCCGCCGGTTAAAACGATTTTTTTCATAAGTTATCCTTTAATAATTTTTTCTACAAAATTTTTAATGGCTTCCGCTTTCTCAAAAAAGTGTTCCGTACCGCTAATCACCATACGGTTGGGGTGGCGTTCCCAAATTTTTAAGATTTTGCGGTCAATTTCAAATGCTTCGTCCAAATTTTCCGTCCGCACGTGCGTGGACTGATAAAACGCCGGGTTGGACGGCGGGGACAAGTGAAGCACCGCATCGTAGCGCGCGAGTTCCGCATCTAAAGACGTACCCATATGCGCAAAAAACGCGTCCGACCCGTCCGGCCAATAAACGGCCGCGTCCACGGTTCCGCGGTCGCAGACGATTAACTCCGCGTCCGAAGATTTTTCCGCCAAACTTTCCATTTGCTTGGTGGCAAAAAAGATAATGCGCTGGGCCGCTTCGATATGCGGGCGGCTGTTGTCTTTACGCGGAAATCCGCCGCTGAAAATCAGCGTGGCGGCTTCGCGCACCAGTTCCACCTGCGGGCCGAATGTTTCTTTAAGTACGGAAAGAGCCGTCGTCTTACCGCTGTTGGGGCCGCCGGTAAGAGCGATTTTTTTATGCTTCATGGGATTCCTCCGGCGCGGCCGGCTGGGAAGGCTTTTTGGCCGCGTCCAATTCCTTTAAGTATAACACTTTTAATTCTTCAAATTCTTCCCGCTTTTCCTTCGGCACGTCGCGCACCGCGGAATTACGGTTTTTCATCTTTAAAAAATCTACAAATTTATTCTTTTCTTTAATGCGGAAGTCTAAATGCGGCCCTGTGGAAAGCCCCGTGCTGCCCACATAGCCCACCGTTTGGCCCTGTTTTACTTTGGCACCGGCTTTTACGCCTTTGCCAAAACTTTTTAAATGGCCGTACATGGTAGTATAGCCGTTGGCGTGTTTAATTTCCACAAAATTGCCGAAACCGCCTTTTTTACCTACAAATTTAACGGTGCCGTCCGCCACCGCCTGAACGGGGGTTCCCGTCGGGGCGGCGTAATCGATACCCAAATGCGGGCGGCGGATTTTTAAAATAGGGTGCATGCGCCCATACGAAAAGCGCGACGAAATACGGTAATTGCGGAAGCTGATGGGCGATTTTAAGAACATTTTTTTGCTCATTTTGCCCGTTTCGTCATAAAAATCATCTTCAAAATAAAACGCGTAAGTGGTGCCGTATACGCCTGTATAGCTGGCGGCCAGTAAATCCTGGCTGGTAATTTCGCCCGAAGCGGTATAATTTTCTTCCCACAGGGCGGTGTATTCATCGCCGTTGCGGGTGTCGGTATTAAAGTCGATAGTCCAGGAGAACGCGTCCGTAAAATCCAAAATAAGCGGCACCTGCAGCCCCTCGGCCAGCATGGAATTAAAAAGCGAACCTTTAATCTTTCCGGCCGCCGTTTTAATGCGGGTTTTGATTTCCACATCACTCACCCCCGCCACGAGTCCCCCGTCCACATTCGCCACATAATAGCGTTTAAATCCTTGCGTCAGCACCAATAGGACAAACTGTCCGTCTTCAACGGACACGGAGTAAACGTCGTTTTTTTGCAATTTACGCGTATCAACCACCGTAGACAGTTTGGATACGATTTGCGTCACGTCTTTATTGGAAAGACCCGCTTCCTGCAGCGCCACATAAACAGGCTTGCGGCCCACAGTGTATTCCATAACGGGAATTTCGCGCGTGCGCAAGTTTTCGCGCTCCAGTTCGTTTTTATGGCGCGTAATGTGCAGCGCAAAGGCGGTGGAAACCGCGATAACCGCCAACGTCAGCACGTAAAACAAAATATCGTGGTAACGGCGGTAATTTTGATTCAAAAAATTTAAAATCGCGTTTTTCATGGGACGTAACGCGGGGCGGCTTTTGGCGGCCGCCCCGGCAAGTTAATTTATTTCTGGTCTTTTAAATAAGAGCACAACGCAATGGCGTTGAGTTTTACTTTCGGGTCATCGGCGCGGGACGGCAAAATGACCGGGATTTTCGGCCCCACCAGCACTGCGGCGGCTTCCATATGGTCGCCGAAGAAAGCCAGGGCTTTGTAAAGCGGGTTTGCGGCGTCCAAATCCGGCAGCATTAAAATATCGGCGTCGCCGGCCACGGTTTTGCCCGTAATGCCTTTTTCGGCCGCTTTTTCGGCGGACAGAGAAATGTACAAATCGTACGGGCCTTCCACGGTGCAGCCGGTAATTTTGCCTTCGGCGTTCATTTGCGCGAGGGCGGCGGCATCAACAGTGGACGGGATTTTTTCGTTCACTTTTTCAACCGGGCACACACAGGCCACTTTCGGGTTTTCCAAGCCGAGTTTGTGCATGGTGTTTACCGCGTTTTGGATGATTTTGGCTTTTTGTTCCAAGGTCGGCGCGATGACGACGGCGGAATCGGTTACCGCAAACGGTTTTTTATATTTGGGCGTGCTGAACAAAACAAAGTGGGACAAAAGCGCGCCTTCCGGCACCAAGTGGGCTTCTTTATTCAAAATCGCTTTCATGTAGTATTTTGTGTCCACAAGGCCTTTAATCAAAAAGTCGCCTTTTCCGGCCAAAATTTGGTCCACGGCCAATTTGCACATGGTAGGAACGTCTTCGCAGTCGATAAATTCAAACTTGCTTTCGTTAAGGCCGGCGGCGGCAACCATTTCTTTCACGGCGGCCATGGGGCCAATCAAAATACCGTGGGAAATAAGGCCGTTTTCATCGGCCATTTTAATGGCTTCCAGGGCTTCTTTATTGTTGGCGCCCGGAACGACGACGCGGTTCGATTTGCCTTTTACCTGGTTAATCAAATCCGCAAAACTTGTGAATTTCATTGTTCTTTCTCCTTACTTCTGTAATAAAACAAAATTTTAAGCGTACTCCTGCACGATTTTCGGGTTCATGAGCGCGCGGCGCGCGGCTACGCGCAGGGCGTCTTTTTCTTCACTGCCCGGAAATACATACATCGGCGCAATCCAACCCACGTAACGGCCGATTTCCTGCGGGATATATTTACTGTACATCAGGCCGCCCGTAAGTGCGATAAAATCTACGCGCCCTTCCAGCACCACTGCCATAGAACCGATGTATTTGGAAATTTGGTAAATCATGGCGTCTTCGGCCATTTTAGCCTCTTCTTGCGTACAGGTAATTAACGAGCCGGGCCGTTTTTCCCCGGTACGGATAAATTCTTCCAAATCTTTTACGTCAGACGTACCCGTATAAGCCACCAAGCCGCCTTTGCCGCGCATTTTTAAACGCATGTCACGCAGCGTATATTTTTCCGAAAAGCACATCTGCACTAACCCCGCGCCGGGCGTACCGCCGCTTCGCTGGGGGGTCATGGGGCCGTCGCCTTCGTAGCCGTTGTTTACGTCCACCACTTTGCCTTTGCGGTGCGCGCCGACGGTAATTCCGCCGCCGCCATGGCAAACAATGCAATTTACTTCTTCATACGGCTTGCCGATATTATCGGCAATTAAGCGCGCGACGCGTTTTTGGCTTAAGGCGTGAAAAATAGAAATGCGGGGATTATCCGGCATGCCGGAATAGCGGGCAAGCGGCTGGAGTTCGTCAATTACCACCGGGTTGGCAATAAAACTGGGACATCCGGCATACTGCGCAATTTCGCGCGCCAAAATGCCGCCCAAATTACTGGGGTGGATACCGCCGTAACGGCCGGTTTCCAAATCGTGCACCATTTGGTCGTTAACGGCATAGACGCCGCCTTCCACAGAGCGAATAAACCCGCCGCGGCCGATAACCGCATCAATTTCTTTCAGCGGCACTTTATGGTCCAGCAGGTAATCTAAAATAAGTTTACGCCGAAGAGGCAGCTGTTCGGTAACATTTTTACCTTCGTAAGGCTCCAAATCGGTAAGGGAGTAGCGCACAGTTACTTCAAACACGGGTTTTTCGCCCCGGTAGTAGCCAATATCATCCGAGGTGGAACCCGGATTTATGACGAGAATGTTGTAGTCCATACGGCCCCCTTTGCGTGTTATTTACATTTTACCAAAATATCAAGCCTTTGACTGGCCGATTTACGGTAAAAGCGCGCTGATTTTTTCCGCCAGTTTTTTAAGAAAAAATAACTGGTCTTTGCTAATTGACTGCCGCGCAAGCGCATGACGCAAAAACGCTTTGCGCTGGGCAGGCGTTAAATCTGCACGCAGGGCTGTTTTTTCGCATAAAGATTCTGCGGCGGCGATAAAAATTTCCTTCTGCGCGTCCGTAGCGGCGTCCACCGGCCTGGAAACGGTGCGGACAGGCATAAAATCCGCCCGGCGGGAAAGCTCATAACACGTTAAAATAACCGCTTGCGCCAGATTAATAGACGGCTGCTTGGCAGATGTAGGGATATTTAAAACAGCCTCGCACCGGGCGATATCCTCCCCCGACAGGCCGCTTTTTTCGTTCCCAAACACCAGCGCAGTAAGCCCCCGCGGAGCCGTTTGAAGACGTTCGTTTAAATGCGGAAGCGTTACCACTTCCTGCTCCGCGCGGCGGTTTTTAAGCGCCGTAGACGCTAACGAAAAATGTGTATCGGCCAATGCCTCATCCAGCGTGTCAAATTTGCGGGCATTTTGCAAAATATCGCTTACTCCCACTGCGCTGACGGCTTCGCGCCAAACGGGCGGATACGGGTCCACTACGCGCAAATCCGTCAGGCCGAAATTACCCATGGCCCGCGCGGCGGCCCCAATGTTGTTGGGGTCGCGCGGGCGGACTAAAACAACGCAAAAACAGCTCATCTGGCTAAAGCCTCCGCAACAGATTCGGCAAATGTAGGATGGGCAAAAATGACTTCTTTTAATTGCGCCGCCGTCATTTTAGCGGCTAGCGCCACGCCAAGCACATGCACCAATTCCGACGCACACGCCCCAACCAAAGTTCCGCCCAACACCAAGCCGGAAGACGCATCACTGACGATTTCAAAAAAACCGTCCGTTTGGTCCTGCGCCACAGCGCGGCCGTTGGCAAGTAAAAAGGCTTTATGCGTTTTGACGGTTAAGCCTTTCGCTTCCGCCTGCGCTTTAGTCAGCCCCGCCGAGGCAATTTCCGGCGTCGTATATACGGCACGCGGGACGGCGTTGTTGTCGTAAACCGCCGGCGCGCCGCACAAATTGGAGGCGGCTACTTCGCCCTGGCGCGTGGCGGCGTGCGCCAGCTGACAGAGGCCGTTCACGTCGCCCGCCGCATAAATATCGTCTTTCAACTGCAAGGTTTGCGGATTGACATTTACGCCTTTGCGCGTCCATTCCACACCGATATTTTCCATATTAAGCGCACTTAAATCCACACTGCGGCCGATGGCGGCCAATACCGCTTCCGCACGTAAAACTTGCCCGTCCGACAGCGTAATAGCAAAACCGCCGTCCGTTTTTTCGGCTGACGACGCACTCAAACCCAAGTGAAATTTTACGCCGCGTTTGGTAAGCGCCTGAAAAAGCGCGCGGGAAGCGGTTTCTTCCTCCAGCGGCAAAATGCGGTTCTGCATTTCCACTACGGACACTTCCACCCCAAAAGCACTCATCAAGTCGGCAAATTCACAACCAATCACGCCTCCGCCCACAATTACCAAACTTTTGGGCAAAACGGGCATATCAAAAATGGTGGAATTATCGTAAATTTGGCCTTTAAGCGCGTCAAACGGAGGCGGCAAAAACGCTTCCGAGCCGGCGGCTAAAACAATTCCGTCCGCAGCGAAAGTCTTTTCCCCCTCCGGCGTTTGTACGCGCACGGTGTGCGCGTCCACAAACGAGGCCGTTCCCTGCACCACTTCTACACCCGCTTTTTTAAGTAAAAATCCAATCCCCTGCGTCAATTTGCGCGTAGCGGCCTGGGCGCGCGCTTTTATTTTTTGCCAATCCGGAGTACCCGCAAACGCAACTGTTCCGTCCGCACTCAGCGCGTTCACGCCGCGCGCCGTTTGTAAGCGGTGCGCAGCATCCAATAAAGATTTGGAAGGGATACACCCGCAATTAAGGCATACGCCGCCCAATTTATTTTTTTCAATTAAAACCACTTTCGCGCCTAATGACGCGGCTTTCAGCGCGGCCGGATATCCCGCCGGGCCGCCCCCGATTACTACGATATTTTTCATACTTCCCCCTTTGCCTTACGGCGTTTTGATTATACCTATTGTAGCATTAAAAACGGTATAATAAAAAAGTAGAAATATACTATGCCAAACTCAAAAAACCCTTCTTATATCGGACATCGTGAACGCATCCGGGAAAAATTTGCTTCGTCCGGCTTGGATTCGTTTTTGGATCACGAAGCCTTGGAGCTTTTGCTGACGTATTCCGTCGCCCGGAGGGACACAAAACCCATTGCCTGGGCGCTGCTCAAACGCTTCGGCTCCTTTTCGGCCATATTGGACGCAACGCCCGAAGAACTGGAAAAAGTGGAAGGCGTGGGCCGGGGCACCGCGTTATTTTTAAAGCTGATCCGCGACGTATTCAAAAAATATATGTTTGACGAAGTAAAAGAACGCGTCGCTATCCGCACGCCCAAAAATGTAATTGAGTATTGCCAAGCGTCTTTATCCGGCAAGAAAGAAGAATGTTTGGAAATTATTTATTTATCCGTACGCAACACTATTATTAATACGGAAATAATCGCCTCCGGCCTGATTGACCGGGTGGCCGTTACGCCGCGCAAGATTGTGGAATGCGCGCTCCTGGCTAAAGCCTCCGCCATTATACTGGTTCACAATCATCCGTCCGGGGACGCATCCCCTTCGCAGGACGACATTACCCTTACGCGCGAAGTTATCCGCGCGGCGGAACTTTTCGGCATTTCGGTGCATGACCATATTATCGTGGGAAAAGGCTCGCACTACAGCCTAAAAGCAAACGGGAAAATTTAGAAGAGAGCCCTAACCATGAAAACAAAAAATATACATAACGAAAGCGAAATGTTGTTTTACCCCAGCCCAATGGAAGCGTACGGGTGGCTGGCCGGCGCATTTTTATATGGCGGAATGCTGCTTTCTGTTCTGCCCAAAAATTTATACACCCGGCTTATTTTCCTTTCCGTATTTTGTGTTTTTTTGTTAATCGGACTTAAAAAATTATTTTTTCCCGCCCCCCTGTGTACGCTTACGCCACAGGGAATACGGTTTGACGTAAACGGCAAGTATATAACCTACGATAAAATCGCTTCGTTCCATCCGCGCATGGAACCTGGTTACGCTTCCTCTATCGGAGGGGCGGGCCACTTTATCAACAACTTGGGATTTTGGATTGCCGGAGAAGGGCTGTACATCTTTCCGGCGCACCGTTTAAGCGAAGAAAACCAGCGGATCCTTATCCAAAAATTAAAAGAAAAACGCTTGAAATTTACAAAAGAAAAGTTTGACCCGACTTCGTCATTTCCTTTCGCTCGGTTTTTTAAAAGCAGGAAAAAATAACTTAAACAAAGCTATCCAAAGAGAAACCGTCCGTCTATTTCATTCACGCGCAAACGTATAAGCAAATACTTTTTTGGCGCCCGCCGCTTTCAGTGCGGCGGCGCAGCCTTCCAAGGTGGCCCCGGTGGTGGCTACGTCATCCACCAGCAAAATTACTTTCCCTTTTACGGCCGACGGATTTTTACACACAAATGCACCCGTCATATTTGACAGCCGCCCCTTACGCCCCAAAGTAGTTTGGCTGACCGTATCACGCGTGCGTACAAGAGAGCAAACATCGCACGCAAGGCCTGTTTCGCAAGCCAGCGAAACTGCTAACAGTTCACTTTGGTTATACCCGCGTTTGCGGAGGCGTTTAGGAAACAGCGGCACCGGCATAACCGTTTCCGCTTCCGCCAGTTCCGGGTACGTACAAAAACGCACTGCCATTAATTTTCCCATTTCTTTAGCCAGATAATCGGCTCCGCCGTATTTTAGCGCATGCACCAAACCGCGCGAGGAAGCGTTAAAAGCAAATGCCGAACGGATAATGGAACATTTATATTCTTTTGCCTTACTCCCCCGGCAGTGGTAACAATGTGCGCCGCCCGCCTTAAGCGCCACGCCGCAACGGCGGCACACCAGCGGACCCGGGCGTTTAAGCCCTTTTTCACAAGACGGGCACAACGCGCCGGAGTTATTCCACGCCAAGTCACATCTGCAGGAAAAACACGTACGCGGAAACCAAAAATGTAAAAAACAGGCAAGCAATTTATTAAATGACGCAAACGGCATGCGGCCCCCTAGAATTGGACGGTAATGTTAGCCGCCACGTTATAGGCGGTGTAATCTTCGGTGGCCACGTAGGCGTGGTCCAAAATAGTCAGCCCGCCGGAAACGGTAAAACGCAAGTTTTGGGAAAACTCGTAATCCAGCGAAGAGCTTACGTCGTACATTTTATAGTTTTCTTTCACTTCCACGGGGGAACGCTTATTTTTGTAGCTAAAGTTAGTGTTCCAAATCACGCGGTTGGCCGTATTGTACACTTTATTGATAAACGGCAGTTTAATACCATGCGGGAGGTTAAAGTCCCACCGCAGGTTCAAGCTGGGTACAGTTTCGGTGGAGCTTTCGCTGATTTTTCCGTTGACAAGCCAGCGGTCATGCGAGTTGTAAGTAATTTTTGGCGTTACGCGCATGGAACCGATATAGAAAGAAGTCTGTGCGGAAAGGTCATTGTCACGCACGGTTTCCAGGCTGATGCGGGCGCGGAGGTCGGTTTTGTCGGAATCTTTACGGGTGTAATTGAGCACCGTATCAAAATAATTAAACAACATAAAACGCAAGTCGCCGCCGTACTGGGTAGAAAATTGCTCGTCGGAACCGATATTCGTCTGCTCCACCTGGGAGTAGCGCAGCTTTAAGTTGGACGCGCTGATCCAGCGTTCGCCGTAGAAGAATTTTTCCAAATCGGAAATAGAGAACGTCAAATCCGGCAGGGTCATGCTGGTAGAGTCGTACTCGGTGCCGGTTTGTTCGTTAGTTTGGAGCGTTTTGGAAAAGTTGTTAATAATGGAAATGGTTTTAAGAGGAGCCGCCGCGCCGTTTAATTCGTAACGGGAAAGCGGGTTCCACCGCTGGGTGGAAGAAAACGTATCGCGCAAAATTAAACTTTTGCGGTAGCCGTAATCGCCCACATCTTTTAAAGAGCGGCGCACCCACAGTTCTTTGCGGGAATCAAAACCGCTGTCCACATCCGCCCAAGAGTCCGCATCCTGGATACGGTAGCTGGAAGATACAACAAGCGTATTTAACAGCTTGCTTTTGGGGAACAGCTCGTTTCCGTTTAACGTAAGCGTAACGCCGCCGTCGGCGTTGCGGTTGACGGTTTTCACATCCCCCACGCCCACGTTTACGCGCGAACCGGAAGCCGTTATCGTTTTAGCGGTAAGATTGTTGTTTTCCACCGTGCTGATGTTATAGCTGACGGACGGAGCCAGCCATTTGGCGATTTTCCAGGTACTGTTAAACCCGGTGTTCTGCGTCATGGCTTTGGGATAGCGAAGCGAATCGGCCGTATCCGTCTGATAATGCAGGCGGTCTTCTTTACTTTTACTAAAGCTGTAGTTAGGCGTAAAGGTAAAACTGTTATTGGGCTGATACGTCAGTTTGACGTTCATTTTTTGAGTGTTTTCATCCGTATTATAATAGTTTTCGGATTCCAAATGCCGCATCCGTTCGTAATCAATGGACGAATTGGTAATATGGTACCCCGCCGAAATATTCTTAAACGAACCCGCATTGTGCGAAAGTGTCGCCCCGTAGGTGCGGGCGTCGTCTTTACGCCGCATTACGTCGTAATCCACCTGGTCCATAGTGTACTCCAGGCCGATTTTGGGCATGTTTTCTTTAATAAAATCGCCGCGGACAACCGCCGTCTGCCGCTGGACTTTGCCTTTATCAAGCAGGCTGACGGTGTTATAATCGTTACTGTCGGTAATCAGCGGCGTAACGACCGTACTGCGCGTTAAATTGGCCTGCATGGGGAACTCTTTAATCTTATCCACTTTTAAAAAGTATTCTTCTTCCGTTACTTCCTGGTTTTTAGCTACGGTAAGGGGCGTTTCAAAATTACTGTCCTGGTATTTATATTTTGCGCCCGCACTGCCCCAGCCGTCCAGTTTAAGCACCACATCTCCTTTGTACGCTTCGCCTTCCAGCGTAATAGACTCGGCCAAGTGGATTACGTTGAGCCACAATTCTCCCTCGCTGCCGGTGCCGCCTTTCGGTTTTTGCACACCGGCTAAAATTAAGCTGACTTCGCGGAAATTCAAAATGCCGGCTGGCGCGCGGCGGCTGACGACTTTTACGTTATAATCCGGATTGGATGCGTTTTGCAAGGTGTCGGAGATGCCGTCCCCGTCCGAATCCACCATTTTTAACGAAATAAGCCGCCAGCCGTCAAAATCCGCCGGGACAATTACTTTGTCAAAATTGGTGTCGGTACCCACTTTTAAGAAAAATTCCGTCCCCGCGTTGGCCGCCGTGCTGTGCAAAAGGAAGCGCAGTTCGCGGTGTTGGGAAAAATCCATACTCTTAAAGTTACGGTTTGCGTACAGTTCGCCCGCCGGGGAAACTTCAGGCTGATCATCGTCTACTTCCGGCAGAGAACGGGTATTAAATTTTAAGTTTAAAGACTGGTCCAGCGCATTGGCGGAATCGTTGGCTTTTTTAAAATTATCCACGGAACCGTATAAGTAATTGAACACTTCGCGGCCGTCGCCGGACCGGTCGGCAAAGATAGGCTCGTAGTTGGAATTGTCCACATTATTAATGCCGGACACGGCAAACTGGTCCGGGTCGGTTCCGTCCTGCACGTTCCACGCGGTACCGGACAGAGACACATTGGCAATTTTAATTTGCCCTTTCATCTTTTGCCCTTTTTTAAGCGTAATACGCAAATGACGCACCGCCGTCCACTGGGATTTATCTTGAATCAACAGCGGAGCGGTGTACGTTTTCCACGATGTATTGTTGGCCGTATAGCCGGACATAGACGTTAAGCCGTCAATATCTCTTAACAACGGGTCAGCAAACCCGAAGTTACCTTCGCGCGGGATATCTTCCGCATCGTATTTGCCGTTGCCGTTTAAATCTTGCGTATCAATGCGGCCGTTGGGTTGGGTTTCGGGGTTATACACATTGTTTACAAACGGATTATAGCGTTCTTCGGTGCCGTCCGGGTTGGTAAACAGCCAGCCGATGTCCTCGTTCGGCGCAAGGCTGTTGCGGCAATAGACGTCTTCCGTTTTCGGCACGCCCGTGCCGCACTGGGTGTCCATACCCAAAGAGCTGTCGGAATATTCGGAAATATTACCAAACGTAAAGTTTACCTGCGGGCCGCCCTCTTCACCCAGCATGGTGAGTTCGAAAGAGGTTTTATCCGACAAGTCGATACCGCTTGCGCTTAATGGATAGACGATAGAAACTTCGTCGCGCCCGTCAAAATTAATACCTTGAGTAAAATCGTAATTTAAAATAAGAACTTGCTGTTTATCGTTATAGTTGGCGATAGAGTGCGGATTAATTTCCAGAGAGGGCAGATCCTGCGTGTCCCAGTGAATGGCATTTAAAAAGGACGGTTTTCCGCCGGGGTTGGAGGCAATGACCCAATCCCTAAAAATATGAGAGCCAGACACCTGTTCGTTCGTTTCGTTCATGCTGTCTACCATGGCGTAACCGAACAAGTTTTGGTCTTTTTTACTTTTGGCCACTTCCGCGCTGAAGTCAACGGACAGCGGTTCGGCCAGTTTAATGTCTTTCCCGTTAATGTCAGCGCCGTACACTAACAATTCCTTGGAATAAGACCCTACCTGCGGGACGGTAGAGGGCTTGTCACTGCTTTCCTGCAATACGGTGGCGCCCATAACAATTTTATCAAACAATTTATAATCCAACCGGCCGCCCAAAACGGAGTTGTTGGAGCTGGAACCCGTTACGGTATCGTAGGAAATGTCGATGACGGAGTTTTCGGTAATTTCGTCGCCCTTGTAGAAGGTGATAAAGCCGGAGGTGTAGTCGATGTAATAATCGTTGTTGCGCACCAGCTCGCGGCCGTTTAGTTTGACGCTTTCGGACTGGACGACAATGTCCGACTCGATAAAATACGTCTTAACCGTAGACTCGTATTGAATTTGAAACGTACGGTTGCGCGAAGAAGTCGGCGTAACATTATACAATCCCAAATCGTCGGTCATTCGGCTTTGGAGTTCAAAAATACCCGTGTTAAAATCCACCTCAATCGTGGAAGGATAGACCTGGCGCGGGGAAGCCAATTCCCCCACTTCCTGCCCGTTGGCGTCCATCAGGCGTAAAATAAAATTGCCTTTTCCGTTATCCTGCGTAATTTTCTGCGCGCCAATGTTATAAAATGTTTTGATTTCCAACCGGCTGGCGCTTTCGCCCGCTTCGCTTCCCCACACCTTATCGTTTTCCGTTTTGATAAGTTTAATGGTGTTGGGCGTGGCGCCGGACGCGCTGAGCCACTCGCCGCGCGTATTGCGGTAATCCACCGCCAGCACGCTTTCGGCGGAAATGGAGCGTTTAAACGTGATAATGCCGCGCGAATAGTCAACCGTATAGTCCACGCCGCGGGTAAGCAGCTGCCATTGGGCGGAGTAACGCTGCGTACCCAGATAGTCGGTAGCGTCTTTGCTGACGGGAACATAATCGGAGGAGGTGGTGTTACTGTCCAAGTAAATTTCTTCCGTACCGGGAGAGATATTGGAAATGCTTGCGCGCCACGTATCATACGCGTCGATACTGTCCGACGGGTGGATATTACCGCCGAAAGTTAAATCGTAATATGTACGGCGAATATAATCCGTATCCGCCAAGGAAACAATTTCCGACACGCTGCTTCCTACGAATTGCTTCTGTTTACTGGAACCTTTGGTCTGGGAACCGATTAAATATAAATTGGCGTTTTTGTGCTGTAAGTGCATTTTCGCCCCAAACAACTGCTTTTGATAGGCGATAAATTCCGTCTGCGGCAACGACAAATTTAAATCCCCGAACTCGGCCAACTGCACCAGTTCCCCGGGTTTACCTCGGTAAGCGACGGAAATGGTTTTTTCTTCTTCACGCTGGTCGTCGTAATCGATATCCACGAAAATGCGGTCCATAATTTTACCCTGCATTTTAAGCTGCAGTTCCTGGTTCATTTCCATGGAACTTTCGTTACGGTCTTCGATATCGTTGTTCGGATCCTCTTTAAACCGCTTGGCGGCCAGTTTAAAACCCAGCACATAGCGGCCCGTAAGAGCTATGCTCGTACCGTAAAGCGGCAAAGACAACGTGGGGTTTAAAAGGGTAAGGTCGGGGATGGGTTCCGGCTCTTTATCCAGACGGTATGCGCCTTCCACCGCCGTAACGGCCTGGCGCCAGAATTCGTTGGTATAACGCAGGAGGTCCGCATCGTCCGGCGGGTCTTCCAAGGCAAGGTCTTCCTCCCTTTTAGCGGCCTGCTCTTCCTGAAAAATGGAATACTGCTCCTTATCCACCAGGCTGTACGGCAGCGTTTCCGCACCCGCCGGAGGAGCGAAAACAAACTGGAGGACTAAAAGCAGGGCAATGGGAAGCCGCAGTATTTTCATAAAGGGGAAAAATACCTCATTATTTCATTCTATAATATTTACCCCTTTGCATAACGACAAAAATGCGTTTTCCCCATACAAAAAAGGAGGCCCGGGGAAGAGCCTCCTTGGTTTAAATTTTTTGCCTGTATTTACGGCACTTTAAAAAACGCCCAGCGCGCAAAGATACGTCCCCGGTGCACTTCAAACGCGATAACATCCCCGGGGCGTAAATCCACAAAGACGCTTTCCAGTTGTTCCGCATCAAAGAAACCACGGTAAGTGGGAAAGTCGATTTCTTCCAATACGGCTCCGCTTGCAGTTCGGTGAGTGATAGTCTGGACGCTTTCACCCGGTTCCAATTCCAAAGTCGGCACTCCGCCGAATTTAAATGTATAGGGGGCAGAAAAACCCTTTTCCTCTTTATTAAGCAGCCATGAAAGCGATTTGCGCGCGTCTATAGCAAACAAAAAATCGTCCCCGCCGCCCCGGCCGCCGTAAATACCCGTTACAAGACCATTTTCATCCAATACGGGCGCACCGCACATGCCTTCCAAAAATTTTATATCTTCCGTGCGGTCAAGTACAATTTTCATCCCGTGGGATGATTTTACCTCCAGCCCCTTGGCCAGCTCAAAACCCGGCGCGTCATACGGGCGGCCCCACATAAAAAGGCGTTTTCCCGACTGCGGAGGCCGACCCGACACCCCTAACGGCCGCACAAAAGAAGCCGCTTCCGGCGGGAGCTCAATTAAAGACACGTCCGGCGCATTAATGCCAAAACTGCCCCCGGCAAAAACAGTCAGCCCTGTATAGTCTACAAAAGATCCGTTCGGCCGGAACAAACGCACGGAAATCGGCTTCCCCTCCGAACCCGCCACGTGATACGCCGCCGCGGCATACAGCCGGCCGGACGCAGAACGGATAACAAATCCGCTCCCCAACGCAAATCCTTCCGAATCCAGCGGCAGCGCAAGCGAGGGTAAAATTGTTTTTTGGTCCAACGCGCTGTGCAGCGCCCCCAACGGCTTGGCGGGTGCCAAAAAAGGAGCTTGTACCGCGGCCCCTGCCGAAAGCGGCGGCGATTTACGTAAAAAAGCCAGTTTACGCATCACGCCCTCTTCCACGCGGCGCATTAAAGAAACCGTTAGTACGCGGCCGCCCCAACGCCCCGCATTTGCCGGCAAGACAAAACCGAAACATAAAATGAAAAAAATCAAAATCCGCATACAGATATTATACCGCGCACGCCCGCGCGTTGCCAGAGCCAAAAGGCCCAGACACTCCGGCCCAAAAGACCCGGGGCCCTTTCCGCAGGCGTATTTTTTCCCGGCGGAGGCTATATTTTTGTAGAATAGAAATATGCATATAAGCATATTCACCCGCTATATCGCCAAAAGCCTGATCACTTTCTTTGCGGGAGTGGTGGGCATTTTGACGTTTGTTATCTTTATGAACTATTTTATCCGCGTGCTGGATATCGCCATGACTTACGGCACCAGCTTCGGATGGATTGTATCTTCCCTTTTACATATTTTGCCGGATATTTTTTCGTTAAGTGCGCCGATGGCGTTTCAAATCGCCATTTTACTGACACTCACCAATATGAGCGAGCAAGGCGAACTGATTGCGCTGCGCGCGGCGGGTTTTTCGTTTAAAGAAATCATCCGCCCTTTGCTGGCGTGCGCGGCCGTATTAAGCCTTCTGCTCGTTTTTATCGGAAACTGGGGCGCACCGCGCAGCTACCAGCGTTTTACCGCTTTGCGCGACCAGGCCCGCAGCAAAATTACCAAAGTAACATTGGAACCTCAAACATTTATCAACCTGGGGGAATGGGATTTATATTTAGAAAAACTGGACCCGGAAACCAACCTGGCGGGCCTTATTCATTTGATTAAAAAAAATGACGCCGGGGCGTTAAGCACCAAAGTAAACGCCAGTTCCGGCAAGGTAGTGTTAAGCGACACCGCCATCGGCCTGCAATTAAAAGACGGACAAATGCAGCGCGTGGATGATAAAGACCCGACCGCCTTCATCGCCGCCAATTTTGAAGACTATACCATGAGCATTTCCCTTTTAAAAGAACGAACCCGCAAGCTGCGCATGGGCGAAATGACCACCACCCATCTGCTGCGCCGCTTAAAAAAGGACGCTTTGGATAAAGACACCGCTAACGAATACCGCACCGGCATCAGCATGCGTAACGTGCTGGCGTTATCCCCCGTTATTATGCTGTTCCTCAGCTGTCCGATTGGCTTTTCGTTCGGCAAACGCACCAACAAGGGGTGGGGTATGCTGTTTAGCGTAATTATTATTTTTGGCTTTTATTTACTCTTAACCTTGGGATTATCCCTGGGGAAAAAATACACTTTTCTTGCCTATCCCGGCCCGTGGCTGCCGGTAATAGCGGGCATTTTAGTGGCACGCTGGTTGTGGAAAAAGAGGCTTAATATCTAATGCGCGCGCATCTTATTTACAAATATATATCTAAAAAATTCTGGGGCCCTTTTTGCTTCGCTCTGGGCGTATTTGCCGCACTGGTAATGCTGGGTGATACGTTCGAAAAAATGAAAAGCCTTAACAACGGCGTAGCAACCATTTGGGACGTGCTGACCTATTCTATGCTTACTTTCCCCAACTGGCTGACGACTATTATGCCCGTTGCGTGTTTGCTGGCTTCCATTTCCGTCATTTCTGAAATGGTTTCCAACGGAGAATGGACGGCCTGTATCGCCGGAGGATTTTCCCCCCGCCAGCTTTTCAAACCCGTAATTGCGTGTATTTTAATGGTAGTGGCGGCCACTATGCTGTTGCAGGAATTTATCGTTCCGCCCCTGTTAGCCAAAAGTGAAAACATCTACTATACGCGTTTAAAACCCACTCCAGGCTATAACCAAACACTGGAACCAAATGTTATTATCAAAGTGGCGCCTACCCAAATGCTGTTTGCAAAAATGGTGGACTTAAGCCAAGGGACCATGACAAAAGTATCGCTTGATACCTATAACAGCGAGTGGGATATTGCCGAGCAAATCGTAGCCGAACAAATGGTTTGGGACAACCAGGCGGACCACTGGCTGTTTGTCAACGGCCTTATCCGCACGTTTACAGGGCCGACCAACACGTCCGAAAAACATTTTGAAAAAGAAGCCGCCCCCTTAAGTATCCGGCCGGACCAAATGTCTGTCAGCCAAGTAGACGAAAAATTAATGAGCATACGCGATTTATCCAAGCGTATCCGCTTTCATAAACAAACGGGAATTTCTTCCTATTCCGCCGAAACGGTGCGCCAATCTAAACTGGCCACGCCGTTTGCCACGGTGATTATGTGCTTACTTGGCATGCCATTCGCCATTAGTTCCAAACGAAAAAGCAAAATCCTTAACATTATCGCCTCTATGGTGATTGCATTTGCATTTTGGTCGTTTATTTCCATGTGTACGGCTATTGGCGTAAACGGCTATGTTAATCCGTTTATAGCAGGATGGGGACCGGTGGCGTTTTTTACGCTGGTGGTTTTCTTCGAATTTAAGTGGATGAGATTATAAGATTTATGACAAAAAACCGGGCGGAGTAAACGCCCGGTTTTTTATTGCTTAAAAAGACTTACATTCCGCACACATGCCGGATTGCCGCTAACAGTTCGTCCGTATCAAACGGTTTATATAATACGCCGTCCGCACCCAAACGCTGCGCCTCGGCCAAAATGGTATCCTGCCGAAGGCCCGTTACCATTAAGGCTTTTACGCGCGGATATTTGCGCTTTATTTCGGCTAAAATGTCCAAGCCGTTCTCCGACGGGAAAAAGATGTCCAGCAAAATAAGATCCGCGCCTTTTTCTTCCATTTGGGCGCGCAACTCGGCGGATCCTCCCGCCTCAAACGCCACCACAAAGCCGGACGACTCCAATACGTTGCGAATGGCCGAACGTAAAATAACGGAATCATCCACCAGCGCGATTCTTATCATATATCCTCTATTTTAAATACGGGGCGGTTACTTTTTCCCCAAATTCCAGCAGAGCAAGCGTATCTTTTTTAGTTGCGCTTTCGGCATAAATGCGCAAGAGCGGTTCCGTGCCGGAGGGACGAAGCAAGAGCCATTCGTCATTTTCCAAAATGATTTTTAATCCGTCCAAGGTGGAAAGTTCAGCCACTTTTTTGCCGTTAATTTTTTTAGGCATTTTTTTGCGGAGTTTCTCGGTCAAGGCGGCTTTATCGGCCGGTTTGGAAAGCGGCAAATCTTTGCGCAAATAGACGGAAGCACCGTATTCCTGCGCCACCTCCGCTACCAGTTCGCTGGCTTTCTTACCCGTAGAAGCCATTACTTCCAAGAAAGCCAAAGCCACGGTCAGGCCGTCTCGGTCGGGCAAATTGCCTTTCCACGCAAAACCACCGGATTCTTCCACGCCAAAGGCAACTTCTTCAAGTGCCATGCGTTCGGCCACATGTTTAAAACCTACGCCCACTTCTTCAAACAACATTTCGTATTTGCGGGCGATGCGTTTAAGCAAGTAACCCATGGAAACCGTCTGCACGATTTTGCCTTTGAGTTTTTTGTTTTTAATTAAATAATCGCAAAGTACGGCGGCGATAATGCAAGGCGTTAAATAGGTGCCTTTTTCATCTACCAGGGCCACACGGTCACCGTCGCCGTCAAACGCAACGCCCAGTGCGGCTTTTTTCTCCACTACCGTTTTCTTTAAAACAGAAAGATTTTTTTCCACCGGCTCGGGCTGCGCGCCGCCGAAAGTGGGGTCGTGCTCGGCGCGAAGCGCGATAACTTGTTTTTCCGGCAGGAATTTTTCCATATATCCCGCAGAAGCGCCGTGCATATAATCCATCACCACTTTGCCTTTAAAAGTTTTGATTTTTTTCAAATTAACATGGGAAGATACGTATTTAAAGTAAACGTCGGAACAGTCTTTTTGTTCCGCTTTTTGCCCGTACAAAAAGAGCACGGAATTCTGGTCCAGCAAGGCTTCCACGTCTTTTGTAACACGCGCGGAGGCCGACCCGCCCGCCAATTTGATTTTAATACCGTTGTAATTGGCAGGATTATGGCTGGCGGTAACCATAATGCTCATCCAGAATTTGCTTAAACTTAAGCAGGCCGCTACCGGGGTGGAAATGGGTCTGTCCGAAAGAGTTACGTCAATTTTATTGGAACGGAAAATGCTGGCGATGTCGGCCGCAAACAAATCGGACATAAAGCGGCGGTCGAACCCTACAAAAATTTTAGGCATTTTGCCTTTTTCGTCACTGGGAGCGTTTTCATTAATATAATCGGCCAGCGCCTGTGCGACGCGGCGTACATTTTCAAAAGTAAAATTCCAAGCGATTACGCCTCTCCAACCGTCGGTGCCAAACTTGATTTCAGATGCCATACACTCTCCCGTTACAAAGAAAAAAATCCATTTCCAATTCCCGTATAAAAGATGTTGTTTATGCCGTTTACGCCGCATTAGCCCGTTTATAAAATCCGTTTTGCGCGGAACAAAAAGGCATTTTACCTGTCCGACTGTAAGGAGTTGTAAAATGCCCGCGCGAAACTGGATTTTATGGGCGAGGCGGCCAGTCTTTTTCGTTCTTTTTCTGCTGCCAGAAAAAGAACAAAAACAATTTTTTGCTTCCTATACCTTTTAACACAAAAAGTGGAGGTGGGGGGATTCGCACCCCCGTCCGAACATCCTTTCCTCCCAGGCACTACAAGTTTAGCTTCGCTTTAGTAACCGCAAACTAAGCGCGAAGCGGCACGTTTGCGGTTTGGTTCGTTGGTCTTAAGCAAAGCCGGACGAACCGCGCCCGCTTTGCAGCATTCCATGTAATAACCGCAATCCTTCAGCGCATGGAAGACGCCAAAGGCGCGGTGGGACTAAGCGTTAGCCCAAGCGACTTGATTGTCGTTAGTTATTTTTGTGGCCCTATTTTAGCCGGCCTGGCCAACCGGCACTTGCTCCCGGGCGGCAACAGATACCCGTCGAATCTATTACACCCCCGAAAATACGGAAATTGTCAAAGACCTGCTTTTTCAAATTAGCATTATATTGTATCATTTTCTTATAACAATTTTTGAGGCGCAAAGGCAAATGAACACTTACGTAAGCACCAAACCGACGGTCTATTTAATTGACGGACTGAACCTCGTACGCAGTTTTTTATATCAGTTCGCACGCACGGAAGAAGACATAACCGCCGATTTTTTGGACTTTTTAGCCGACATTTCCCTGCACGAACGCTACTCAATGCACGAATACGAAGTAATTTTTGACGGCCCGTTCCGCCCCGTCGGCCCGCTGTATCGCGGCGGCGTGCATATTTCTTTCTCCGAAGACGTTACGGCCGACCAAATTATTTACGAACGAGCGGACTATTTAAACCAAAACGGACGGCGCGTAATTGCGGTAACGGACGATCGCCTTCTGCAGGAAGATTTAAAAAAGCTCGGCGTAAAAACCCAATTTTGCCGCAAATTTTACAACGGCTTAAAACTGCCGGAAAAATAAACGCAAAAGAATGTTTGCAAAAATAGTGCAAAATGCCGCGTTTTTTGTTAAAATAAATGTAAGAGGGCTGGTGGCGGAATGGCAGACGCGACAGACTTAAAATCTGTTGACCGCAAGGTCGTGGGGGTTCAAGTCCCCCCCTGCCCACTCTTATTCTTCCTGCCATTCAATCTATCCCGCCAGTATATAACATTATGTTAGAAGACATTAACCGCACTTTCGTTAAATGTTTTGGTTGGGTTTCCACCGTTTTGCCCATGGGGCTTAAATTCTTCGCTATCGGCGCAGTCGTCGCTGCGATTCTCCTATTTTTTGGCTGGCGTTTTATTGGCGGGCTTGTGTTACTGGCCGCCTGCTTTTGCGCCTACTTCTTCCGCGATCCGCAAACAAACACCGTATTTTCCGATGACGAAATCGCCTGCCCGGCCTACGGCACCGTTTTATCCGTTAAAACGGAAGACGACCCGAACTCCGTCGTCGTGCGCATTTTCTTATCCGTGTTTGATATTCACGTCCAGCGCGCTACGGTAACCGGCAAAACGGGCGAAATTTTCTATAACAAAGGTACGTTTTTATTCGCCAACAATCCGGCGGCGGACAAAAACGAACGCAACCTCATCCAGCTTTTTAAAGACGGCGACCCGGAACGCTTTGCGCACGTGGAACAAATTACAGGCGCCATTGCCCGGCGCATTGAATGCTGGGTAAAACCCCAGCAAGACATTAAAGCCGGCGAACATTTAGGCTTGGTACGCTTTGGTTCCCAGGTGGCTGTGTATATGCCTAAAGACAAAGTGCGCGTCATGGTAAAAGAAGGCCAAAAAGTACAAGGCGGAATTACCGTCCTGGCGCTGTGGAAATAGAGGCTCCCCCATGCAAGGCGAAAAAAAGACCAATAACGTAGTAAACAAATTGAAACACACCGGGGCGGTAACGGCTCCGTCCTTGTTTACGTTAGGCAATTTGGCATGCGGATTTTTCTCCATTATTGCAGCTTCCAAAGGGCAGTTTGCCCAAGCCGGTTGGCTGATTTTGTTTGCCATGGTGTTTGACATGTTCGACGGACGCGTTGCGCGCCTGCTGGGCAGTGAAAGCAACTTTGGCGTTGAAATGGATTCGCTGGCCGATGCGGTTTCTTTCTGCACCGCCCCCGCTTTGCTGATGTACTTTTTTGTACTGCACACCCAGCCCGTATGGGGAGCACCGATTGCGTGCGTGTATGCGTGCTTTGGTGTTTTGCGCTTGGCTAAATTTAATGCTATGGCGTATGCGGGAGAAGGTTCCAAAAAATACTTTTCCGGCTTGCCTACTCCGGCGGCGGCGGCCATTTTGGCTTCGTTTGCCATTTCCTACAGCGTTATGGCCGGCAATATGGGTGGACGTAACATTCATTTACTGACCGTCTATTTGCCATACGTATACAATTTTGTATGGTTTGCCATGCTCATTTTGTCGCTTTTAATGGTATCCAACATTCCGTATGCGGCGTTTAAAGCCAAACGGGAAAAGAAACTCAGCGTATGGGTACTCTTGCTGATTGTATTTTTAGTGGTAATGCTGATTCGCTTTCCGCAGGACGTTATTTTTATCGTATTTTCGTTATACGTAATTTTCGGTTTGCTGGCGGTTTTATACCGCGCGTTCCGCGGCATAAAAGTGGAAAAATAATTTTATCAGTACACAAAAACCCGCTCTTTCGGAGCGGGTTTTTATTTATTTAAACACAAAAAAGGAGCGGTTTGCCGCTCCTTTTTCCTTATCCAAAATTAATTTACCAATTTTTGTGCCGCCAAAAGATCATTACCAGCCAAATTAAAATTAAACAAATCCCCATCAGCATCCAAAATGCGTGCGGATGTTGGGACATCGGCAGCGCCACGTTCATCCCGTACGCGCTTACCACAAACGTCGGCACCATCATCCAAATAGTAATAACATTCAACTTTTTAATAAGTAAATTTAAGTTGTTGCTGACGATGGACGCCCTCGCCCCCAACAGCTGCGCCAAAATATTGGAATAAATATCCGCCTGCGTTTTACACTGGATGTTTTCTACGATGATATCGTCCAGCATTTCTTCGTCTTTTTCTTCAAAACCGATGCGGGCGGACAAGTTGCGCATTTTTTCGAACACGAACCCGTTGGAAGTGATAGCTTCGGCGTAGTACACCAAACTTTTTTCCAAACTAAACAGATTAAGCAGATACGTATTATCCACCGATTCGGTCATTTTATCTTCAATTTCTTCCGAAATCATATAGATAATACGCAAGTGTTCCACATAGTGCGAAATAGAATTGTAAACCAGTTTCAAAAACACTTCTTTAATCGTGGAAACCGACAAGAAGCGTTTCCCCACAAAAAGCGGAATATCCTCGGCCAGCACCACGATTAACTTATCTTCAAACAAAAACATGCCCACAGACGCCACTTTAAATTCCAGCTGGTCTTTGCCGGAATAATTTTTAGGGCGTTTATAAATCATTACGATATGTTCGGGTTCAAATTCCAACCGCGGGAGTTCGTCCGGGTCCAGGGCAGACGCCAGGGTATGCTCGTCAATTTGGTACGAATCCACCAAAAAACGCTGTTCTTCCGCCGTCGGGTTGGTGTACACGTACACCTGCGCTTGGGCGGCGTCGGTTTCAAGCAGTTTTTTATTTGAGATAGCGTATTTCTTGAGCATAATTTCGCCTTATTTTTTACGGTTATATTTAAATGATACCACCTGAAGACGGGCTTGTAAAGTTTTTTCCGTCCTAGCGCACGCGAACAGCGGCCAATTCTCCCGCCAGATACTTTTTGGTTTCGTTAAACACTACGCCGCGCAGCAGCCATAACGCCAGCAAATTAGGCACACACATGACTGCAATAGCGGTATCGGCCAATTCCCATACCAGTTTGGGGCTTAAAAATCCTCCGGCGCACATCACGGCAAGCCACAGCAAATAGACGGGTCTTTCAACATTTCCGCGCACAAAAAACCGCACCGCTTCCGCCGTGTAATAACTCCATCCCACCAGCGTACTAAACGCGAATAACGTAAGCGATATTAACAGCAAAAATTTCCCGGCGGGAAGAGATGCAAACGCGTTTTGGGCCAATTCCGCCCCAAAGAATGAGCCGCTTTGCCAATCCCCGGCGATAACAACGGCCACGCCGGACAGAAAACAAATTACCAGCGTATCCCAAAAGACCGTAGTGGCCGACACCAACCCTTGGCGGACGGGATTGGGCGTTTGTGCCGCTGCGGCGGCAATCGCGCCGCTTCCGCTGCCGGCTTCGTTGGAAAGAACACCGCGCGATACGCCGTAGCGCACAGCCTCTTTTACGCTCACGCCTACGGCCCCGCCTAATACGGCGCTTCCCGTAAACGCACTTTTAAAAATGCACAGAAGAGCCCACGGAAGTTTAGACAAATGCGTCAGCACCAGCACTACGCACAACAAAATATAAATAACAGCCATAAACGGCACCAGCCACTTACATACGGCGGCAATTTTTTTAACACCGCCCAGAATTACAGCCGCCGTCAACAATACAAGCGCGCCCGTCGTCCAACCTGCGGAAAGGTGAAAAACGGAGCCATATATCGCCGCCAGGGAATTGGTTTGAATAAGCGCGTCCCCAAACCCCATAAGCGCGGTTGCCGCCGCAAAAACTATCGCCCATTTGGGCATATTTAAACCGTTTTTAAGCACATACATCGGGCCGCCGACATATTCGCCGGAAGGTGTTTTTTCGCGGTATTTTACGGCCAGTACGGCTTCTGCATATTTTACGGACATGGCAAACACGGCTGAAAGCATCATCCAAAACAACGCCCCCGGACCGCCCGTGGAAACGGCGGCCGCCACCCCTACAATGTTTCCCGTTCCCACCATAGCGGCCAACGCAAGTACCAGCGCGCCAAAACTGCTGACGGATCCCGCCGCTCGGCTCTGCTTGACGGACAGCGCTACAGAACGGAACAGGTGGCGTTGTATAAACTTTAGTTTCCATGTAAAATAGAGCCCCGCACCCACAATTAAAGCAAGCATCGGCGCGCCCCACAAAAACGCGTTTATTTTAACAACAATGTCCGTAATGGTTTGCATGATAATTCTTCCTCAATAACAGCATAAAGACAAATTTTACTAAATATCCCTCTCTTCCGCCCAATAAAAAACCCCGGCTCTAAAGACCGGGGTGTTGTTCCTTTTACAGCCCTTCACGATTAGAACGTATAGCGCACGCCCACCATTACTTCGTGGGAAGTTAAATCGTAATCGCGGTGATCTTCATCCACTCTCCAGGTAGAACCGGCTTGATAGTCGTCTTTATACAACCCGGCATAGCCGCCGAAGTGCCCCAAGTCGCTATAGCGGTAACCTAAATCAAGCGTTAAGTTTTTGGTAAGCGCAACACCAACGCCCGCACCGATGTTCCAGCTCATTTTCCAGTCGGCAAAGCGGGACTCCGGAATAGAGTATTTGCCGCTTTTGAAGTTATAATCCATAGACGCGTTTGTAACGCCGATACCCGCCCCCACGTAAGGGGTAAAAATGGTGCCGGTGTTAAAGTCGAAATACATGTTAAACAAGAAGCTGTCGGTTTCCAGCTGGCTGGCGCGGTCTTCGTTATCGTGCGCGTCGCCTTGGTCCTTTCCGCTGTAAAAATAATAGCTGGAAGAAGAAGAACCGTATTCCAGTTCCGTGCGCAGCGAACCGATTTTATTTTCCCATACCGATGCACCAACCGCCCATTTGGCTCCCATGGAAGAATCGTAGCTGAAAACATCATTTTTAACTTTGGTGTCGGCCGCTTTTAAAGACATATACGGCATTACTTCGGCCGACGCATTGACGGCGAAAAACAAGCAGAAAAGCCCCGCAAACAAGAGGGACGTTTTTTGGATAAGTTTCATTTATTTCTCCTGTGTTAAGTTCTACCCGGAATGCACAAACAGCATGCAAAAAACCAAGGCCGGGCAGCAGGAAGCAGGAGCAAGAAAGATGGGCCGAAAAGGCGTCAAAAACCAATGTTTACGGTAAAGAAACCTTTTGTTTATCCGGGCGATTTATCTAATTTATCAAAAAAAAAAAACAAGTCAACCCCAGCGGCCGGATTCCCCAATTACCCGTAACCCTCTGATTAGTTTGAAACACACTGCTGTGAATATGCCGCCAACATATAAAAAAGCGGAGCAGAAAAATCTTTCTGCTCCGCTAAAAAACCGTCCTTTACTAAATTAATAATGCGTTTCTTCCAATTCCTCTTCCAAGGGGTCAATCGCCTGCAGGCGGCTCCAAAATTCGTCAATAGACTGGATACGTTCTTTCGGGTCTTCTTTAAGAGCGTCCTCCAGCAAGCCGTCCACGGCTGGCGGAATATGCGGCGCCAGTTTAGAGGCGGGAACGATTTTCTTTTTGGCAATATCAAAGCCTTTTACCGTCCACGGCACCTGCCCAACCAGGGCCTCATACAAGCAAAGCGCCAAAGAGTACACATCCGACTGTTTGCGCATAAACCCTTTTTGCTGTTCGGGCGCCATATAAGCGGGCGTACCCGCCACCGTGCGCGCGCCGGTTTCGTGGTCGACAGATTTTTTTGCCACGCCAAAATCCATTACTTTGGCTTTATCATCCCCGTAAATCATAATGTTTCCGGGTTTTAAATCACAATGGATAATATCCTGCGAGTGAGCGTAATGGAGCCCGCGGCAGACGTATTCAAAAATTTGTTTGGCTTTAGAGAACGGAAGGCGTCCGTCAATATCCAGGCGGGTTTCCAACGTCTGACCGTCCACATATTCAAACACCAAATAAAGTGCGCTTTCGGATTCGATAACCGTATAAATTTCTACAATGCACGGGTGCCGCAAAAGCGCCACCATACGGGCCTCGGACAAGAACTGCTCCCGCACGTATGCACTGCGCACCAGTTCCGGACGAACGCGTTTAATAGCGGCTTTACGCTTAAGCACTTTATCATACGCTTCGTACACTTTGCCCATGCCGCCCTCGCCGATTTGGCGGATAAAATCGTACTGTTCTTTTACTTCCACTTCCCGGCGTGAAAAAGCGTTTTTTGGCTGGTGGAACACATCCTCATACCGCCAATAAACGTAAAGCAAAATCGCCGCGAAAACCGCCGCAAAATACAAAATAAACCAGGTGGGAGAAGATTTTTTCTGCGGTTCAGCCTCTTTTTTTACTTCGTTTTTTACAACAAAGGTTTTGGCCTCCAATTCCGCACGCAGTTTTTGCGCCAAGCCGGAAGAGGGATTTAACTTTAACGCCGTATCTAAATCCATTTGGCTGCGTTCATACTGGCCTTGCTTTAAGTAAGCTCCCGCGCGCAAAATATACGCGCGTGAATCCTGCGGGGCGACGGCAATAGCCTGCCCGGCGGTGTAAATTACATTATCGTATTCCTGCAAGCCGTCATAGGCCAAGGCCAGAATAAGATGAAAACGGTTATCCAAAAAATTACGGGAGGTAAGTTGGTTGATGCGCTGTTTTACTTCGGCGTATTGCTGATTGCGCAGCTTTGCATTTAAAGAGGCTATTTCCGCGTCGCGCGCTTTTTGGTTAAAAACCTGGGCTTTGGAAGGCGTGTTGGTCTGCGCGGAAAAACTGCCCTCCACAATAAGCGGCGAGGAAGAATCGGCCGGAGCGGAAAAACAGTTCCCGGCAAATAACAAAATGCCTGCTAATGCCAACAGTCCTTTTTTAAGCATACAGATATTCTAGCACAAAGAAAAGCTGGTTTGAAAATTTTTCCGCGCTGTGCGCTCCGGCCGATAATTACTATAATAAGGATATGAGCAAACAAGCCATCGGCGTTTTTGACTCCGGCCTGGGCGGGCTTACCATTTTAAGCGCCCTGCGCCGCCGTCTGCCCAACGAAAATTTAATCTACTTTGGCGACACGGCCAACGTGCCCTACGGTTCTAAATCCAAAGATACGGTAACGCGTTTTTCGCTTGCCATCGCACATTTTTTGGAAGAACAAAACGTAAAATTAATCGTAGTGGCCTGCAACACGGCATCCGCTCTGGCCCTTGGAGAACTGCGCAAACAAATTACCGTACCCGTTATGGGCGTTATAGAACCGGGGGCGGAAAAAGCCGTACGCACCACACAAAACGGAAAAATCGCCGTACTGGGTACGGAGGCCACCGTCAAAAGCCGCGCATATCCCAAAGCTGTTTTAAAGCGCAACAAGCATGCGCAAGTAACGCAACAGGCCTGCCCGCTGTTCGTGCCGTTAGTAGAAGAGAACTGGGCCCAAACCCCCGCCGCCCGCTTAACGGCGGAAACGTATTTGGAATCTGTCGCCAAAAGCGGCGCGGATACCGTAATTTTAGGCTGCACGCATTACCCGGTGTTAAAGCCGGTCATCGCTCAAATTTTGGGCAAAAAAGTAACACTTGTGGATTCAGCCGACACCTTGGCCGAAGCCGTACAAACCCTTTTAATCCAAAACGGACAGGCCGCCCTAAAAGGCAAAGGAAGGCTGACCGTTTTCGCCAGTGACGACCCCAAACGCTTCAAACGCTTGGCCGGTTGTTTGCTGTCTGATAAAATCGGCGCGGTGCGCCTTAAAAAACTAAACGTATGAATATATATGCGGACAACCGGATGCTTTCAGCCGGGCTTATCGGCGGGACCGTTTCCCGGCACGCGGGAGACATGCGCGACCTCGCCAACCAAAATGTCGTTTTTGAAAAATTGGGCGTAGCGCACGATAAAATTTTGCACTTTCACCAAACCCATTCGGACAGAATCATCCACATCGCCTCGGACGCGGACGCGCTTTCTTTGCAAAACCGCCCGGAAGAAGAAGCCGACGCGTGGGTATTTTCCTGTGGGGGCTGGGGCGGAGCCGTACAAACGGCCGACTGCGTACCGCTTTTTTTGTGGGATGAAACCGCCGACGTGTTTGCCCTGGCCCATTGCGGCTGGCGCGGCGTGGCGGCGCAACTTCCTTATAAAACGGCTATTGCCATGAAACAAGCCGGAGCGCAAGGCGTTATTTCCGCCTGGGCGGGGCCGCACATTCAAAGTTGTTGTTTTGAAGTGCAGGAAGACGTGGCTAAACAGTTTTCCGCGCAAAGCGTTGTGCGCAAAGAAGATAAAATTTTCATCAATTTAAATACGGAGATTATTTTACAGCTCCAGTTGGCGGGACTGACGGCGACAGACATCAAAACGCCGTACTATTGTACCTGCGGGGATAAAGAAAATTTCTTTTCCTGGCGGCGCGACCATATTCGCCAGAACCTGCTTTCATTTATCTATAAGCCCTAAAAAAGCCCGCCTGTTTGGCGGGCTTTTCGTTAAACTTGAGGAGGCGTTTGCGGCGGAATTAAGTCCGGCTTATGCCGCCCAAACATGGCGCGTCCCACCCATTTTAAACCGCCTTTTTCAATACGGAAAGACATTAAGTTGGAAAGCAGTACGCTAAAGAAAATCACCGCGTAGATAACGTCTTGGATAACCGCCCCTTCTTCCGGCAGCTGGGAAGCGATCATCGCCGCCAAAACCGCGCTGACAAGCCCGTTGGGACACATCGCCAAAATGACGGACGCGTCCCCCCGGCTGACGGTTTTGGATACGCAATAATTAACCGCCGGCGCACGGAAAACCAATTTAAAAAACGCCACCGCAAACCCGATTGCCAACAAATCTACCCGGCCGATACGCATACAAATACCCATGTAAACAAAAAACAGCGTTTTTAAAATAAATTCCACCTCGTCAAAAAACGCTTTTTCGCCGTGGTTAAGCGATAAGAGATGGCTTAAATCAAACCGGGTAAGCCACAAGCGGCGCACCAAACGCGTATTCCCCGCCACCACGCCAAACACCAAGGTGGCGATAGCACCGTCCCCGCCGATAAGCCCGCTTACGCTGTAAACAAGAAGAACAAACGCAAACGTCAGAGAAATGGCATTTTCCAACCGGCGCACCTTATTTAAAATGCCCATCCAAAATACGCCTGCCGCCAAAGCAAATACAATGCCCAACCCGAAAGACTTTACCACCTTCCACGATATTTCTACGGCCGATACATGCCCGCCGTGCGTGGCCGCGCTTAAGAGCGCAAGCGCAAGAACAATGGAGTATACCCCCGTCAAATTGGCTTCCAAAAACAAAACAGTTTTAGCGGTTTTGGAAACTTGCAGCTTGGCAAGCATTGGAGTAATGACGGCGGTGGAGTTATCGGCTACAATCGCCCCGATAATAAACGCGTACAACTGCGGAATGTTGAGCGTCCAATGCGTGATAAACGCCGTAGTAAGCGTAATAACGGCAAAACAAACGGTAGTTAGCAATAGGCCTTGCCCCACTGCTCCGCGCAAAGATAAAATGCGAAAATCCACCCCGCTTTTAAACAACACCACAATCAGCGCAACGGTGGTAAAAATCTGCCCCGCGCCGCCAAAATCCTCCGGGCCCGCCAAGTGCAATACGGGGCCCAGCAACATGCCCAGCAACATTAAAGGCAGCACATCCGGCAGGCGCGTTTTTTCAAATAAAAAAGAAAACACCTGCCCCAAAAAGAGTAAAACACCGATAAATAAAATGGTATAAGTCATTGTTTTATTATACGAAAAACGTCCCTTGCGCGAAACGGTAATATTTAATTTAATATCCGTATGGAACACAATGCAAAAATTTTATTGGCGGACGACTCCCACGCCATCCGTTTTTTAGTATCCGAAATTTTAACTAACGCGGGTTTTACCGTTATCCAAGCCGAAAACGGCCAGGAAGCCATCGATAAAACCTATAAAGAAAACCCCGACCTTTTAATTTTAGACTACGAAATGCCCCTTAAAACCGGCTTTGACGTAGTAAAAGAAGTACGCAGCCGAACGGGATATTTACACACGCCCATTATCATTTTTACCGCCGTAACCGACAAATCCACCAAGCTGGAAGGCCTGGGCCTGGATATTGACGACTATTTAACCAAACCCGCCGATGAGGACGAAATCGTCGCGCGCGTAAAACTGCTGTTAAAACGCAGCAAGCAAAAAATGGATTCCAACCCGCTTACGCGTTTGCCGGGGAACCCCTCCATTCAAGCGCGGGTGGAAGCACAAATTGCCGCAGGGGATCCGTTTGCCGTACTGTATTGCGATTTAAATAATTTTAAATCTTTCAACGACCACTACGGTTTTGAAGCCGGCGACCGCGTACTGAAAACGGAAGCCGACATTATCACCCGCGCCGCCGCCAAAGCCCCCAACGCCTTTGTGGGACATGTGGGAGGAGACGATTTTATCGTCGTCTGCCCGTTTGCAAACGCAGAAAGCGTAGCACGGGAAATCGCCGCCGAAACCGATAAAATCGCCCCGTCTTTTTACGATGAAAAAGACCGCGCCCAGGGATTTATGACCTCCACCAACCGCAAAGGCGAAGTGGAAAATTTTAAATTCTTATCTATCGGCATCGGGATTGTGCACAACACCAAGCGGCCGCTGACGTCTTTTGCCATGGTAAGCAACATCGGCAGCGAACTAAAATGCCTGGCCAAACAGCACGAAGACGGCAGTTTCTACGTAATGGACCGCCGGGCGTAATTCCCTTTCCTTTACCTAAAGCCTTTCCGTTTTTGCGGAAAGGCTTTTTTAAAGTCCGTCTAATTAAAAACCGCTACAGGAGGAGGCCCGTTTTTTCCTATAATATAAGTATGGAAAAAGAACAGGACGTTACCGTCGCAAAAAGCGCGGGGTTTTGCCCCGGTGTAAAACGCGCCATTGATAAGGTGCTTGAATTGGAAGCCGCCGGAAAAAAGCCCGTTTATACAATCGGCCCGCTGATTCACAACAAACAAGTAACCGATATGCTGGCCGCCAAACAAATTACCGCCATTGATTCCCCGCAGGATGCGGAGGATAAATCCGGCGTGCTCGTTATCCGCGCACACGGCATTACGCCCCAGTTCCAGCAAGAAATAACCTCCTGCGGCATGAACGTCGTTGACGCCACCTGCCCGCTTGTAAAACACGCGCAGAACATTATCGCCAAATTTGCCGGTCTTGGCTACCACACCGTTATTGTGGGCGACGGCGGGCACGCCGAGGTAATCGGTTTATTGGGTTATGCCCAAGGAAAGGGAACCGTCGTGGCAGGGCCGGAAGAAGCCGCCAAACTGCCGCATTTTGACAAAGTAAACGTCGTTTCCCAAACCACCCAAAAAGAAAGCGTTTTTTACGCCACGGCGGAAGAAATCAAAAAACATGCGGACGAATGCCAAATTTCCAACACCATTTGCCAGCCCACCAAAGACCGCCAAAAAGAAACCATCGAACAAGCCAAAAGGGCGGATTTAGTTATTGTAGTAGGCGGCAAACACAGTGCCAACACGGCCCGTCTGGCGTTTTTGTGCCAAGAACTCTGCCCGCACGTACAACATGTGGAAACGGAAGAAGAGCTGGACGAAACCGACGTTATCCGCTCCAAAAAGATTTTTATCACCGCCGGGGCTTCCACCCCCAACTGGGTGATTGACCGCGTAGCCGCCCGCGTGAAAGACCTGCGCAAACCGGGGGCAAAATCTATCCTCCCGGCCCTGCAAAAAGCATGGCGTTTTTTGGTTAAAAACGCTTTTTACACGGCTTCGGCCGCCGCCGCCTTTTCGTATGTCTGTATGCGGCTGGAAGGCATCCGGCCGGATGCGCATCTGGCGGCGTTTGTATGGTTTTTTGTATTTGCGGGCACTGCATTCAACCGCGCCCATGAAGCCGCTTACGCCAAGAGTAAAAAATTTCTGTACGGAGCCAGTTTCATCTGCGCGGGTACGGCGCTGGGCGTAGCCGCGGGGCTGGGGCTTAAAACCTTCGCCCTGTGCGCGGTACTGATCGCCGCCGGTTTTTTCTACCCGTTCCGCAGCGTCATTACCGCCCACTTGCCGCCGCTGCCCGGCACCAAAGATTTTGCCACCGCGCTCGGCTGGGCGTTCGCGTGCGCCTTTTTGCCTGCATACCAATATGGTTTACTCTCACGCAAAGCCACTTATTTGGCGATTGTATACTCTTTATTACTCGTATTTATGCGTACTGTTACGCTGGGCTTTTCATCCGCCAATAAAGATATGATCATCGGCCGAGAAAGTTTTTACAAAGCATTCGGCATTAAAAAAACAAAATGGGCCGTAGCGCTTATTTTGGCCGCTCTCACAGCCGCCTTGGCCACATTGTGGACTCTTACATGGAGGCCCTCCCTCGTAGCCATGCTGTTAATCGGCGACCTATACACCATTTTTATAGTAATATATTATTATGGCAGAAATTCCACCCGAAGCGTGAAGGATGAAACGCTGGTGGACGGGCAGTTCTTTGTTTTATGGGCGTTAAGCGGGCTGGCCGCGCTGCTGTAGGAGTGTTCGGAGGGGATATGAGCATTAAAAGAATTGGGATTTTGACCGCCGGGGGCGACTGCCCCGGCTTAAACGCCGTAGTGCGCGCCGTCAGCAAAAATGCGCTGCAGCACGGAGTGGAAGTATTGGGGTTTAAAAACGGCTTTGACGGTTTGGTACGAAACGAATTTATCAACATTACGTATCAAACGGTTTCCGGCATTGTAACACTGGGCGGAACCATTTTGGGCTCCAGCAACATCGCCAATCCGTTTAACTATACGCTGCCGCCTTTCGGCTCGCCCGAAACGCCGCGCGATTTATCTTCCGTCGCCATGCACAATTTTAAGGCAAACCAGCTGGACGCTTTAATCACCATCGGCGGGGACGGCACGCTTCACATGTCGCAAGAATTTGTAGATATGGGTATGCCGATTGTGGCCGTGCCCAAAACGATTGACAACGATTTGTCCGCCACCGACCAAACCTTCGGTTTCGACTCGGCTTTAGCCATCGCCACCGAAGCGATTGACCGCCTGCACACCACCGCCCAAAGCCATCACCGCGTGATGATTATCGAAACTATGGGCCGTTATGCGGGCTGGATTGCCCTGCGCTCGGCTATTGCGGGCGGCGGCGACATTGTACTGATCCCCGAAATTCCGTATAATGACGACGTCATCGTAAACGCTATTTTGGAACGCAAAGCCAAAGGTAAAAATTTCAGCTTGGTGGTAGCCGCAGAAGGCGCCCAAAACGAACAGGGCGAACAAGCCGTCGCGCGTACCGTGGCCGGCAGTACGGACGCTATCCGCCTGGGCGGCATCGCTAACAAATTAAGCCAAATGATCGAAGAAAAAACCGGCATTGAATCGCGCGCCTGCGTACTGGGGCACACCCAGCGCGGCGGCACCCCCACCGCATTTGACCGCTGGCTCTCCACTCTTTACGGGGCCAAGGCGTTTGATATGGTAATGGAACAAAAGTTCGGCTATATGGCGGCATTCCACTCGTTTAAAATGGCAGAAGTAAAAATTTCGGACGCAATTTCCAACTTAAAACGCGTCGACCCGCACGGAGAAGAAGTGCGCGCCGCCCTGGAAGTGGGCATGAGTTTCGGTTCCGCCGAAATTGGCTGATAAGGAGAATTTATGAACGACAATTTGGATATGATTTACGGGATTCACCCCGTACAGGAAGCATTAAGAAGCAAAAAACGCAATGTTACCCAGTTATACGTGTCCGACTCGAAAGCCGGGCACCGCGCGGTAGAAGATATCATCCGTATGGCTAAACGCCAAAACGTAAAAATCGACCGGATCGACAACAAAACGCTCGACCGTTTAACCCGCAACGCCAACCACCAGGGTATTATGGCTAAAATCCAGCCGGTTAAACTGATGAAACTATCCAACGCCATTTACGAAGCAGACGGCAATAAAAAAGACCTGTGGCTCGCCGTGGACGAAATGACCGACCCGCAAAACTTGGGCGCCATTATCCGCAGTGCGGCCTGTTTGGGTTTTTCCACCATTATTTTGCCTAACCGCCGCACGGTAGGCATTACGCCCGCCGTATACAAAGTGGCTTGCGGCGCAATTGAAAATATCAACATTGTGGAAGTAGCCAATCTGTCCGCCGCTCTTACGGATTTAAAAGAAGAAGGTTTTTGGATTTACGGCGCAGATATGGCCGGTAAATCCATTACCGAAATGGATTACGCCTCCCCCGCCGTGCTGGTGATCGGTTCGGAAGGGTTTGGCATCCGCGAAAAAACGGCCGAAAACTGCGACGAAGTAATTTCCATTCCGCAAAAAGGCGGCGTAGAAAGTTTGAACGCGGCTGCCGCGGCCAGTATTATCATGTACGACATGATGGCCAAAGTGCAAATTAAAAAATAAGCGTTTGAAATAAAAATCCCCGGGACGATAACGCCCGGGGATTTTTATCGTCAATTTCGCAATATCTATAAATAAATTTCTAATTTATCAAGCTCTTTACCTTTGTCGCTATACACCTTCAGCGTTAATTTACGGTCGACGATTTTACCCGCCGCATAGTGGCGCGCGGACACAAAACGCGCGGTGGACGGATCCGGGTTTTCGCGCTTGCCCGGCTGTGGGGCCGCCGTACCCAGCGTAACGTACGTTACGCCGCGCGGCTTGGCTTCCCCGCGGAACATGGGGAATGTACGCTCGTAATTGGCGTCACCGCCCTGGATAACCAAATTTACGCCGTAATCTTCAAAAATTTTGACCCAATTCAAAAACACTTCGTTGTTGGCTCCGCGCGCGCCGGACGAATACGCAGGAGCGTTTATTACCACTATTTTCCATTTTTCCCCCGCCGCGGCCAAGGTAGATTTCAGCCACTCCGTCTGTGTGGATTTTTCACCGATTTCCGGCGCCCATACGGCGCCTTCGGCTACGTTGGTATCTAAAAAGATAAAACGCGCGTTGGCGGAATCAAACGAATAATACTTGGGGGTGGCGCGGCTCCAGCTCATATCATGGTAGCGTGAATAATTGGCACGCAAGAACGCTTTGCTTTCACGGTTTTCGCGCTCCGGCCCGTACTCGTTGGGCCCTAATGCAACAAATAACGGGTTTTTGGCAAGAACATCTTTAAACGGCGCAAAAAATTCCCGGTCCGCATCCGCATTTAGGCCGCTATGGGTTATATTACCCGTATGAATTAAAAAATCGCTCTTCTCTTTTTTCATCAAGGCGGCTAAATTATCCCGCGCCTGGGCGGCGTCATCCGGCAAGGCTTCGCCGTATTCGCCCACAGGGATATCCGCTCCCGTTGCACCCAAAGCCAAAAAGTTGACCGTTTTGCGTTCGGCGGAATACAAGGTGCGGAACGAACCTTCCGCCGGTTCCTGCGCGCCGTCGCGCGCTTCGTTATAAACATACACGCGGTAACAAAAATCCTGGTTTGGCACCAACCCGTACAATACGGCTTTATGCTGGGTACCCTCGGGCACAACCGTCATAATCTGGTTACAGCGCGGGGCGGGGCCGTATTCCACCCAACCGGGGGTGGATAAGTCCGTCTGCCATTTTAAGATCATGGTAGTTTGAGTCGGATCCTCTATATAGGGCCCGCGGATAATCCGCGCCGAAAACACCTGCGGCGCACATATTAAAAGACAAATAAAAAGGGATAACTTTTTCATATTCTTTCATTCTACTAAATATCCCCGCGCAAACGCAGAAAACCCCTATAGCCAAGTGTGCTAAAAATTTGGTTAAATGAAAGAATATGAAAAAACTTCTTTTTATTCTTCTGTCCGTTTTTGCACTCTCCGCCGCCCACGCGCGGACGGTAGACGTATCCGCCGCTTATACCGGCGCCTCCCATTTCGACCAAGTGGAAGCCGGGGCCACAGTGGCCCTGTCGCTCAATGCGCTCGCGGGCGTAGACGCCAAGTATGTAAAAGACAAACACGTCCAGCCCGATGGGTTCAAAAATCCTATTTACTCCGTCTATCTGCCCGTACATCTGGATTTTGAACTGCTAAAAATTAACCTTACGCCTTTCTACTATTTCAAAAATAAAAGCGAAGATAACCCGTACCAAGACGCTTCCGCCTTCGGCCTCAAAACCTTATTTGTAATGAACTTGCAGGAAGATACGGTAAACGACTTATACACTAACGCGTTTATCGGTGCGTCTTTTGCGCGGCAAAAAGGCACTGTCTTTTTTGACGAAGGAGACGCATCCGATGAATACTATTCCCAAGCCGCCTACACACTGGGCTTTTATAAAGATTTTTTCCGCACCTTTGGATTTGAAGCCTCCGCCACCGCCTTCCATTACCCGGACGGCATCACCGGCGTAACGGGGTTAAGAAGCGTAATGAACCAACAAGATCTGGCCGACGCGCAAACGCTCGATATTACGCGCGACCTGGGTAAATATACCTTAAACGCCCGCTTAACCCGCATGTGGCCCGACCAAGGCTCTACCATTTACTTGGGTTACGCGTTCGGGGAATACCACACGGCAGATCCGCAGCATTCGTTTATGATTGGAAACTCGTTTATTTTGGCGCAGCGGCTGGCGGTAGACATGGCGTATAACCACGTCCGCACCACGCACGACGAAAACAAACGCGATATTTTTTACGTCCGGCTGGGCGTATCGTTCTAGGAGCGGTTATGCAAGAAGAAAACAAAGTAAATTTAAACGTAAGAGCTTTGTCCCTCATCTCGCATAAACTCAAAACGCCGCTCTCTATTATTAACGGATACTCCGAAGCCATTTTGTCACAAGCCGGGAAAGAAAAATTTTCCCCGTTTACTTCCAAAGCGCTGGAAGAAATCAACAAGCAGGGCAAGCGCATGTCCCAACTGGTGGACAAACTGTTTGCTTTTAATAAAGTTTCGGCCGCTACGGCAGACACGTTGGAACGCAAACCCGTCGCTTTAAAGCAACTGATTAAAGACTGCGCCGCCCACGCCATTGCCTTAAATGAAGACGCCGCCCCCGAACCCGTCCCGCAAGATGATTCCTCCGTCCGCCGCGGCACATTTGTGGAAATTGACTGCCCGGAAGGCTTAAGCGTTACCGCCAACGAAGAAATGCTGCGCATGGGCGTACAGGAACTGTTGGCGAATTCAATTAAATTTAACAATAAAATGGAAAAAATTATTAAAGTCCAATGCGCCAACCACGGAGGGAGCGTATCGCTTTCCGTACGCGATTACGGTGTAGGCATCCGCCCGCAGGACGTAAACCGTATTTTTGAACCGTTCTACCAGGTGGATGACTCTTTTACCGGCCAAGTAAACGGCTGGGGCTTGGGACTCCCCATGCTTAAAAAGATTTTGGATTTGCACGGCGGCTCTATCAGCGTCGTGTCGGACCGGGGCCTCGGTTCCATTGTTACCATTAACTTCCCGACATTATGAACCCAGAAACACTTTTAGAACAAATCTCTGCCGCGTGCGACGCTCTGCGCAGCGATACTATTACCGCTACGCGCGCGCTTTTGGAATTTAACCGCAGGCTGGAGCAAATTTTACAGCAACTGCATAAAAATATCGATGTGCGCGACACGGAATTTGCCCCCCAGTTTAACGACTTTTGCGCCCGGCTTCGCAAAGAGCAGGACGACAGAGAACCCTTTTGGACGGAAGCCCGCGCCACAGCCCGCAATTTTAAACCCGCAGACTGGACGGGAGACCTGGCGTTGCCCGCCAAAGGCCTTAACAGCCGGGCGAAAACATTATCCCGCGCGACGGACGAGTTTACCACCGCCTACGATTTATTCTGCCGCAATTATAAAAGTTTCACTGCGGCAAAACTGAATGTTTGGTTGCTTACCTCCTGCCAGAATGACTACTCCAATTTGACGGGAAAAATTCTGTTCTTGGCCCGCGAAATAGCCAAACACACTGAAAAGAACAGGGGGCCGCATGCTTTCGGATAAGCAATCCCTTTATTATCAAAAGACCACCGCCGTCTGCCTGACGATTATCGCCGCAGGCGTAGTAACCGCGTTTTTAGTGTATACGAAAGCGCTGCTCATCCCGCTCGTCATCTCTATCTTTTTCTACACCATTCTGGCGCAGATGACGCTGTATCTAAAACACAAGTTTTCCTTTCCGTCCTGGGCAGCCATGACGGTTTCCATTCTGCTTTGCGTAGCAGTATTCACCGGGATTATTTTATTTACAGTCAATTCCGTAGGGGATTTTTTAAAAGGTGGCGAAGTGTACCGCCAAAACCTAATTGCTACGGTAACGGATTTAACCTCCCGCCTGCAGCAGCACGGCATTACGCTTGACCAAAACTTTTTAGAAAATTATTTACGCGAACTGCCTATCTTTAATTGGGTAAAAAACTTTGGCGGAAAATTATTTTCACTGACCTCCAACCTTACGCTCATCATGCTGTTTATGATTTTCTTTCTGTTTGGAAGCAAAAAAACGCCGCCTATTACCAACCCGTCCATTAAAGAAATGCTGGCAAACGTATCTATTTATTTATCCGTCAAATTAATGGCGTCGCTAGCCACCGGCTTGGTGGCGGCCGCCATTTTGCTGGGGTTCCAGGTTAAACTGGCAGTCTTGTTTGCGTTATTTATGTTTTTGCTGAACTTTATCCCCAGTGTAGGCTCCATTATCGCCGTACTGCTGCCGGTACCCGTATTGTTTTTACAATACGGCTTTGGGCCCAAGTTTTTTGTAGTGCTTGGCTTGCTGACCGCGACGGAATTTATTATCGGCAACTTACTGGAACCCCGCTTTTTAGGCGAAGGCATGGATTTACATCCGGCGGCAGTGGTGGCCTCCCTTATTTTTTGGACGCTCGTATGGGGCGCGCCGGGAGCGTTTTTGTCGGTTCCGATTACAGCCTCCATTAAAATCGTTTTAAGTAAAATCAAACACACTCGTCCGTTTGCCGAAATACTGGCGGGCCGCCTGCCGCATTAACCGTTTTCTTTGAAAATCCCCGGGAAGACCCCGGGGATTTTTTACCGCTTGACTTGGAGCAAACTCCATACGTTATAATAAAATTATTTATGAGGGGGATTATGATGAAAGTACTGTTAATTAACGGCAGCCCGCGCACCAAAGGAAATACCTTTATCGCGCTGCAAGAAGCCGCCCAAGCCTTACAAAAAGAAGGTGTAGAAACGGAAATCGTATCCATTGGCGCAAAAGCGGTGCAAGGCTGTATAGCCTGCTTTAAATGTGCGGAACTGGGCCGATGCGTGTTCCAGGATGAATTGTATACGTCCCTGCGTGAAAAGCTGGATTCGGCGGACGGGATTATTATCGGCTCGCCGGTTTACTATGCGGGGCCCAACGGCTCGCTCTGCGCACTGTTGGACCGTTTATTTTTCTCCTGTAAAGACAAACTGGCCTATAAACCCGCCGCTTCTGTAGCCGTTTGCCGCCGCGGGGGCGCCAGTGCGACCTTTGACCGCTTGAACAAATACTTTACGATTAACAATATGCCGGTGGTATCTTCCCAATACTGGAACAGCGTGCACGGCCGTGCGCCGGGTGAAGCCGAACAAGATGGGGAAGGCTTGCAAACCATGCGAACTTTAGCTAGAAATATGGCGTGGCTGCTTAAAAAAATCCATAAAGACGGCCCGCAATATCCCGAAGCCGAAGCGGAACATATTTTTACGAACTTTATCAGATAGTTGGTAAAAAATTCTCACCGCAAAAAACCCCGGGCTCCCACCCGGGGTTTTTAAAGGAACCGGTCCTGTAAACAGGTTTTAAGAAATTGTTGTCCGCAAAAGCAACAACGGATAAGAAAGAGATTTTCTTATCCGTTGTGCGCAAACCGTCAGTTAACAACAGCTGTTAGTTATCTTCCTTCAGCCACTCCTCAAACGCTTCTACCGACATCGGCTTGGAAAATAAATACCCCTGTGCCACATCACAGCCCGTTTCCCGCAGAAAATCGGCCTGTTCTTGCGTTTCTACGCCTTCGGCAATTACTTTTACACCCAGGGATTTAATCATGTCCACAGCGCCTTCGATTACTTTTTTGGCATTGGCGTTTTTCTCAAACCCGTCTAAAAACTCTTTATCCATTTTAATACCGTCAAACTGCAAGTTTTTCAGCACATTAAGCGAAGAGTAGCCGGAGCCAAAATCGTCCATTGCCACGGAAAACCCTTTACGATGCAAGCCCCGGATAACATTCTGCGCGCATTCCAAGTTGTTGAAAATGACGTTTTCCGTCAGTTCCACCTCAATCAAGTTATGAGGCACGCCATATTTATCCACCAACCGGGTCATCTGCGGGATATAGCGGGAATCGTTTAAGTGCAAACGCGAAAAGTTTACCGCTATCGGCACCTGTTTTAAACCGCGCTGTTTCCACTGGGCCAGCAGGCTTACCACCTGCTCCAAAATAAACATATCCAAACGCAAAATAAAGCCGTTTTTCTCAAAAATGGGAATAAAATCGTCCGGCCGGACAAGCCCGGAGTCCCCTTTATTCCAACGCACCAAGGCTTCGGCGCCTACCATGCGCCCGGTGGAAAAATCGCACTTGGGCTGCAAGTAGACGGAAAAATCTCCCCGTTCCAGGGCTTCTTCCATGGTGCTTTCGATTTGCTTTTCGGCCACAATACGCCGCAGGTCGGCCTCATCGTAAAATTGGATTTTATCGCCCGAAATCTTTTTGGCGTTTTCCAAGGCAAGGTGCGTGCGGTCCAACATAATATAGAACGGGATATCTTCCGTAATTTCGTACACGCCAAACGCGCTGTCCACCATTAAACACGAACTGGATACCGTGCAATCACGCCGGATTTGGGTAGCCAGCAACACCAAACGGGTGCGGAATTTACGGCGGTCGTCATATGATAACAACATGATAAAATTATCGGCCGACGAACGGCAGAAAAATTCCCCCGGACGCATATTTTCGCGCAACACGTCCGCCACGCGCTGGAGGACTTTATTACCCCGTTCGTAACCGTGCAAGTCGTTAATTACTTTAAATTTAACGATATCAAACACTACTAACGCCGCCTTGCCGTTTAGCCCGGCCAAGCGGTCGGTAAACTGTTCCCCCATACTGTTAAAATTATCAGCCCCGGTTAACGGGTCAATATACGCAGTGGCAAATAAACGCCGGTTACTGGCAGAGCGCACGCGGAACAAACAGCAAATAAGCCCCACAAATATAGCCGCAATAAAGCCCACCAAACCTAACGAAGTCCACGCCAGCCGCCGCGCCTGCTGTTCAACAAACGCCGTAGGCAAAATGGAAAACATATACCAATCATTCATATGAAGCGGCATAAAATGCAAGAAACGGCGGGCATTATCCAAGCGGTAATCCGCCAAGGCATGCTCATCCCGCGTCATCGCCGAACGGATAGAAGCCACCGAGCGGCCTTTTTTAGCAAAACGGGCGCGGTCCAACAAATCAAACGCGTTCGCCCCCACCGGCACACTATTGCCAAGCACCACAGTGCCATCGCGGCGGATAATTAACGAAAACCCCATATCCCCCAAGGCCGCCAAAGAAAGCATCGGGTCAAAACGCTCCAGCGGCAAAAAAGCAAATAATGCACCGACAGGAACTCCGTCTTTATGTAACAATACAGATTCCACCAATACCTTTTCTCTGTCCACCGGGTCCCGGACGGGCTCTGCGGACAAATAGTCCCCCCGTTCCAATGTGCGCGCCAAAACACCCGCAGTAAAGGCGGAGGTCAGCTTTTTTTGGCGGGACATAAACAGCTTGCCGTCCGTAGTAATTATGCCTAAAAATTTAAATGCGTTATGTTGGGTTTGTACTTTCAGGAACTGTTCTATTTGCGAAGAATCCTGCCAAGGATAAAACACTTCCGCCGACAACCCCACCGAACGCAAGGTTTGCAAGTCAGCAAACATCAAGCGGTTAAAGTCGTCGGCGGATTCCTCTCCGGCGGCTTCTACGTGGTTTTTTAAATCCTGTTCCAGCACTTTTTCTACATGCTGCCAATATAAAGTAACCCCGGATGCGATAACAACCGCCCCCAGCAAAATCAGTACAAACAACGACCGAAAAGAAAGACGCTGAATAACCCCTCCCGGCGCGGACTGCACGGCCGCGCTTGCGTTTTTTATTTTTAATTGATATTTCCGGCAGAACCGGTTGAATTAGCGGGCGGCCCGGCCGGGCGCCGCCCGCAACAAATTAAGCGTGGCCCTTGGCAGGCGCCTGCTCTTCCTGCGTGCGGAAAAATCCGACGGTCTGCTGCGAGTAAGCGAAGAAAGGATAGAATGGATTTTCCGGCTTGCGCAAATCGGCTTCCGCCGCTTCGGCATAAAACAGTTTGTCTTTCGACACAGCAAACAACCGCACCATGCCCGGCGCGGACGGAGCGGGCAGCTCGCCCCCGGCGGGAACGGCGGTCATTTTATCCGTTAATTTGGCGGCATGCGCCAACATATGCGCCGCAGCGGTTTGCAAGGCTTCATGCCCGTGCCCGCCAATCATACCGCCCAACCCGCTTTTGCTGTTGTTTTCAAAATACAAACTGCTGTCCCCCAGCGAGTTGGTGGCTAAAAACAAATGTTTGGTTTCCGGGCCGTCTTGAAAGGCCATTTCAATCCCGGCGACGGAAATTTTATCCGCCCCGATTTCAATAACGCCTTTGCGGTTTTCTAAATTTTTGACGTCAAGCCAAAAATTACGCATATTGATATACGCTGTTTTCATAATTTCACCCCCCAGTGATATAAAAATAATAGCATTTTACCCGCCTTTTTAGTCTATAAAAAACTGATTAGACACCCTTTTTTGGGGTATAATAAAAGAAAGCACGGGGAGGTTTTTATGACGAAAAAAGGACGGGCCGTTATTTTAATGATGGATTCCTTTGGCATAGGAGGTGCGCACGACGCCGCCCAATTTGGCGATGCCGGAGCCAACACACTGGGTCACATTGCCGCCGCGCGCGGCGGGCTTAAAGTACCCAATATGGCCGCGCTGGGCCTTTTAAAAGCGGCCGAGGCCTCCACCGGTCTGCCCGTTACAGCCGGAGAGCAGGACAACCCTGCCATATTGGTACCCTCCAAATACGGATACATGAAAGAAATCAGCCTGGGCAAAGATACCTCCTCCGGCCATTGGGAAATGGCGGGTGCGCCCGTACAGTTTGAATGGGGATACTTTAAGCCGGAATATCCGTCGTTCCCGGAAGAACTTATCCAAAAAATTTGCGACGAAGCCGGTCTGCCCGGCATTTTAGGCAATAAAGCCGCTTCCGGCACCGCCATTATCGACGAACTGGGCGAAGAACATATTAAAACGGGCAAACCCATTTGTTACACATCGGCGGACAGCGTCTTCCAAATCGCCGCGCACGAAAAACACTTTGGGCTGGATAAATTGTATAAACTATGCGAAATTGCATTTAAACATGTTGCGCCCTATAATATTGCGCGCGTTATCGCCCGCCCGTTTGAAGGGGAAAAACAAGGCGAATTTAAACGCACCAAAAACCGCCACGATTACTCCGTCAAACCGCCTATGGCCACCGTATTGGACGAAATTAAAAACGCGGGAGGAGAAGTGATTTCCGTGGGTAAAATCTCGGACATTTACGCCAAACAGGGGATTACCAAAGCCGTAAAAGCCTCCGGCCTTGCCGAACTGTGGGACGTAACGCTTGCGGAAGCCAAAAACGCGCCCGACTTCAGCCTTGTGTTTACGAACTTTGTAGATTTCGACATGACCTGGGGCCACCGCCGCGATGTGGAAGGCTACGCCCAAGGACTGGAATACTTTGATACGCGCCTGCCGGATTTGATTGCGCAAATGCAAGAGGGCGACATCGCATTTATTACTGCCGACCACGGCTGTGACCCGACGTTTAAAGGCACCGACCACACCCGCGAGCACGTACCCGTTATTATGTTTGGGCCGGGTGTGCGCCCGCAATATATTGGCGCACGGGAAACATACGCCGATTTAGGCCAAACGATTGCGGATTATTTTAAACTGCCGCCTTTAAAATTCGGCCAAAGTTTTTTAAATGAGTAAAAGAAAAGCCCCGGGCCCAGCCCCGGGGCTTTTAATTGTTCATACACAACTATAAATTCATTACATACAGACTTGATTCTTTTTCAAACCCCAAGGATTTGCAAAGCTGTTCCGCCTGTTTGTGCCCCGATTGGACTTGTTCAAGCGCGCAAACAAGCCGATGATTTGCAGGCACAAGACGTATAATTAACCACCCAAAGGAATACCGGATATTACAAGCCGTATTGCCGCCACGCGTATCCACGCTGCAATATCCCCACGAATAGTTATAATGCGGATCTCCGCCGGATTCCGTACGGCTTATCCAGCCCGGCATACCAATATCCAAGTCTTCCATCGCTTTTGCATATTGCCCGTTAGCCATATAATACACTTGGTCCGCTTTGTTAATTGAAGACAGCAGGATAATGGCTTGCATGGCCCGGCTTTTATCCACGGCCCTTGAGTATTGCGGCAAAGCAACAGCCGCTAAAACACCAATGATTAACACAACCACCAACAACTCTATAAGCGTAAAACCTTTCATTACATCTCCCTCATCATGCCGAAGTATTTTAGTCCGGCATTACCCTTTTTAACGAAATAAACCATATAAGAGATACTCCGTACAGAAATACTACGGGATGACCTCACTATATCAAAAAAAAAAAACGAGTCAACCCTTCTACAAAACATAAAAAAGGAGCCGTTTCCGGCTCCTTAAATAGTCCCGCTACTTTTTCCTTACCATGTTTTAATAAGCACCAAAAGAAGGGCGGCAAAAACCAAACACATCAGTATCTTCGTCAACCCCAAATGCTTTTTGAGCCAACCGCCAAATGTTTTGGATTCATACCCCGCAAGCGCCAGCACAAATACACCCACCAGCGGAACAATAAACATCAAATTGTAGAATAACAAATATCCCATGGCACGCAAAAAGTGTCCATTGGCTTCTTTCAGCACCACTACAATCGTAGGCAGATACACCTGCCCGGTGCAAACAGCTTCCACTAAAGAAACGATAAACCCCACCGCTACCGCAGCCGCGCCCAACCGCCAAACGCTTTTACTTCTGTCTTTTAAAAACACGTGCATTACTTTATGGATAAATGTTTTATATTTTGCGGGAAGCTGTAATACCAGGCCGGAGGCGTCCTTCGTGCGGTAATAATGGATAAAGTCGTATACGCAGGCCGCAAAAAACCCGGCACACAGCAACACGGTTCCGGCTTTTACCGCCCACATCACATAATAAAAACCTTGCATAGCGTACAAAAATTTAAACGCGCCAAGCCCCAGCAACACATACGCCAAAAACACCGCCAAGCAATACGCCGTTCCAACAACAACCATTTCCCGCCGCGTATATTTATATACACTTAAAAACGAAATAAAAAACACAATCACAGCAAATGCACACGGGTTAATCCCGTCTATAAGCCCGGCCCCGGCAATCATCCAAAATGTTAATTGTTTAAATACACTCTCGTGCGACGGGACCTCCGTTTCCTGCGTTCCCGTGAAAACGGGTTCAGCCGGTTGGGCATTTGCTTCCGCCGGGGTTTTTGGCGCGCTTTTTTGAACGGCAATTTTAACGGACTTAGTTTTTTCCGCCGGGCGTTTAACAGGCAAGCCAACTTTTACCCGCGTTTTCACTCCGCTTAAAAACGCTTTTTCCACCGCTTTGTCAGCCTGGGAACCAATTTGATGAGGATATCCCATTAAAAACTCGTCCCCCACCGCCATAGCAGGCGTGCCCGGGAACTCCGCTCCGTATTCCTTTAACGCAGCCATAAAAGACAAATTATCCTGCGTTACATCCACTTTTACAAATTCCATACGGTCTTTGTTGCGTTCCAAAAAACCGTCTAAAAACTCCCGCTCAAAATGTTGGCAGTGCCCGCAATAAGGCGACCCGAAGTAAACAACCGCCACCTTTTCCACCGGCGCATTTTGGGCGAACGAAAGCCCCGCTCCGGCCAACAAAGCCAGGAGCAAAAGAATTTTTTTCATATATTCTCCTTAACAGTTTGGTGAATTTAAATCGTAGAAAGAAGGCAAGTCCGGGTGAACGGATTGCGTACATTCCTGCCGTTGGGGCAAAAGCCTGTTTTCCGCGGCAAAAGCCTCTTCCCCATAAAATGAATGTTTTTTACAGCAATATCCGGTGGAACGTCCGCCGCCTTTTACACACAGAAGGAAGTAATCCGGCGCGGGCTGAAGAGGCGCGGTTTGAACCGGCTGCGCGGGAACGCTTACCCAACGGGAAACGCCAAATCCCGCCGCAAACAAAAACACGCCGCAGGCGGCCGCAAACGTCCAGCGCCGCCAGGAAAGCGGGCGGGGAGCGGTAACACGCGCCCACACGCGGGCTTGCGAAAAACCGCGCTTATCAAAATCAACGCGGGAACAGGCTGATATAAAATGTTCTTCGTTATTCATCTTTTATCTCCTTGCGCAATTTGGAAATCGCGCGGGACAGTACCGTCCCCACATTACTTTCCGTCATTCCCGTCTGCGCGGCAATCTGGCGATTATTAAGCCCCGAATAAAATTTAAGCGCCACCAACTCTTTTTCCCGTTCATTTAAGCGCGAAACAGCGTGGAGCAAACGGGCCTCCTCTTCGCTGTGCTGCTCATATACGGGCGAAACGGAAACGGCTTCCTCCCATCCGGTAAGGGATAAAAATTTACGCACGTAATACAACCTGTGGTGCATATTGATTTCGTTGCGGGCAATGGTAAATATCCATTGCCGGAACGTCCCTTTTTCCGGTTGGAATTGGTGTTGTTTTTCGTACGCCTTGCGCCAAGCGGCGGCGCATAAATCTTCCGCCAGCGCGCGGTCCCCCACGCGGCACAATACATACGAAAACACGGGCTTAAAAAATTCCTGATATAAGGCTGTAAAGTCCATAACGTCCTTCCGTTTATACTATGCGCGAGGCACAAAAGTATCACACTTATTTTGAAGAAATAATTTTAATAGACGAGAGGCCGCTCTTCATCACCCACCGCCGCAAGGGCGGCCAGTACATAAAGGGGCATTTGAAAAGTTTTAAGAAAAGTTTTAGACGCAGAATAAATGTTTTATGCGCATAACGGCGGTGTTCATCGACCCCCGGCTGTGCGCCAAGCGAGGCGGCCAGCGCAAGCGCGCTTTTAAACGCACTGGACACGCCTTCCAAACTGCTTGAACTGATGAGTCCGGCGGCTTCGCCGATTAAAAACACTCCGTTTTCCCCCAAGCAAAACTCTTTCCACCCGGCGGGACGAAGCACCAGGCACGCTTCCGTTTTAACGGGGTCCCCAAACTGAAAGCCCAATTTGGCAAGAGCGTTTTTTTGGCGTTCAAACCGGGCCCGGCAGTCTTTTACCGGGTAAGCTCCGCCAAAAATAAAGTATCCGTCTTTGGAAACGGACCAGGAGTAACAATCGGTTTCTTTTGCGTCAAACACGCAGGAATAAAACGGGCTTTTGTGGGTTTCTTTAAACCATTGTTGAACCGCCATATACGAGCGGATTTTATGTTTGGGAAAGAATGCACGCCGGACTACCGAAGCCGCACCGTCCGCACCGATAACGCGCCGCGTGCGGACCGCCCCTGCTTTTCCGTCCCGCTCAAAACAAACGGTAAACGCGCCGTCTTCATCGCGCGAAATACGGATTACTTTTGCGCCCGAATATACGGGCACCGAAGAGGGAATAAGGGATATCAGCCAACGGTCAAATTTGGCGCGGTCCATATTCACGTAAAACCGTTGATAGTGGCGCGTAAGGCCGGAAGGCAAATCCAGTGTGCGGACGGCAAAAAGCTGCGGGTCTACCAATACGGATTTGGGAAGAGTTAAGTCAAACCGGGCTAAAATTTTTTGTGCGTCGGGAGCTAACAGTCCGCCGCACGGTTTTTCAAAACCGCCGGAGGAAACTTTTTTATCCAAACACAAAATGTTATATTTTCCCGCCAGCAGGCGCGCCAGCGTACTGCCTGCCGGGCCAAGGCCGATGATTACCGCGTCAAACATGTTTGTTTCCATACAAATTTAGGCACCCGGCAGAAACCTCCGGGAATGATAATTAAAAAATTACCGCAGATTCTCGGCTTCCGCCAGCCACACGTCAGCGGCCGCGTCGCTGGGCATACGCCAGTCCCCGCGCGGGGATAATGCGACGGAACCCACTTTGGGACCATCCGGCAGACACGAGCGTTTAAACTGCTGGGCAAAAAAGCGGCGAAAAAACACTTTCAGCCATTTTTTGATAATGGCGGAAGTGAATTTTTTACCAAATGCCTGGCGCGCCAAAAAGTAAATTTTGGCCGGGCCAAACCCGCACCGCAGGAAATAATACAAAAAGAAATCGTGCAGTTCGTACGGGCCGACCAAATCTTCCGTTTTTTGCGCGATGTTGCCTTTACCGTCAGCCGGCAACAGTTCGGGACTGATGGGCGTATCTAAAATATCGTTGAGTACGGCCTGCGTTTTTTTGCCCGTTTCATGCGCGGCGGCCCAGGCCACTAAAGAGCGCACCAATGTTTTGGGCACCCCCGCATTTACGCCGTACATAGACATATGGTCCCCGTTGTACGTCGCCCAGCCGAGGGCCAGTTCGGACAAGTCCCCCGTCCCCACCACAATACCCCCCGTTTGGTTGGCGATATCCATTAAAATTTGCGTACGTTCGCGCGCCTGGGTATTTTCGTACGTAACGTCTTTTTGCTTTTCATCGTGCCCGATGTCGGCAAAGTGCTGGCGGCAGGCTTTTTGGATGTTCACTTCCCGCATAGTTACGCCAAGGCTTTTCATCAGCGTAAGCGCGTTTTGGTAGGTACGGTCCGTCGTGCCGAAGCCGGGCATGGTTACGCCGACGATGTTTTTACGCGGCAAGTCCAGCTTATCAAACGTCTTGGCGCACACAAGGAGCGCAAGCGTGGAATCCAACCCTCCCGAAATACCGAGCGTAACCGTTTGGATATGCGCGTGCGTCAGGCGCGTAGCCAATCCGGCTACTTGAATGTTAAAAATTTCCTGGCAGTTTTCATTCAGCACACTGCCTTTGGGCACAAACGGCGTTGGAGAAATAAAACGGGAAAGCGATACCGCCGGCACGGGCGGCTGGCCGGATTCAATCAGTTCGTACGGTTCGGCGGCTTCGTACGCTGCGTCGGAACGGAAGGTGGTACTGACGGCACGGTCGTTACGCAGGCGTTCCACATCAATTTCTCCGCAAATTAGTTGGTTTTGGGTGGAAAACCGTTCCGAAAACGCGAGCGGGGTGCCGTTTTCGTAAATAAGCGCGTTTCCGCCGAAAACAACGTCGGTGGTGGATTCGCCGAACCCGCACGAAGCGTACACATACCCGCACAAGCACCGGGCCGACTGCTGGGCTACCAAATCCCGCACGTAGGCATGTTTCCCCGCCAAGGCGTTGCTGGCGGAAAGATTAAAAATCACGTCCGCTCCCTGTAAGGCGGCGCGGGAAGACGGCGGTACAACAGCCCACAAATCTTCGCACAGTTCTACGCCAAATTTCATGCCGGAGGCTTCAAACAGCAAATCCGTACCCGCCGGAACCGTTTGGCCGCAAAGTTCCACTTCGCCGCCGCCCCATTCCAAGGAAGACGTAAACCACCGCTGTTCGTAAAATTCGCGGTAGTTGGGCAAATACGTTTTGGGCACTGCGCCCAAAATCTCGCCCCGGTAGCATACGGCGGCGGCATTCAACAAAGCCGAGCCCGCACGCACCGGAAGACCTACAATAAAAACAACGTCCGTGCTTTCCGTCCGGCGTAAAAGCGCGCCGAGCACCCGCTCGGCTGCATCCGTTAACAGCGGTTTAGAAAATAAATCCCCGCAGGTATACCCCGTCAAACACAGCTCCGGAAAAACCACCGCGCGCGAGCCTTCTTCCGCCGCCCGCAAAATAAGTTCTTCCGCCTGCGCCGCGTTATAAGCGCAGTCCGCCGCTTTGACGAGCGGTACGCCCGCCGCCACTTTTACAAATCCGTAATGGTTCATGGGTAAATTTCTCCTAAATACGCTGATTACTATATTGTATCAATTCCGCACGGACGGTTTGGATTATAAAATAGACACCACTTCATAGCCCGCGTTTTGCACTGCCGTACGCAAAGCGGCTTCGTCCAGCTCTCCGGCCGCTTCCACCACGGCGGATTTGCGGCTTAAATCCACTTTTGCGCGCACGCCGGGCAGTGCGTTGAGCGCACGTTCTACATGGCTGGCGCAATGGCCGCAGACCATTCCTTCAATAATTAATGTTTTCGTCATATTTGTGTCCCCCTTTAAGTGTTTTTTGCTTAAACGCGGCGGTTTAAAAAACCGCAGACGCAAGGCGTTCGTTACCACGCAGACGGAGCTTAAACTCATCGCACCGGCGGCAAACATGGGGCTTAACTTCCAACCAAGCGGCAAGTATAAAACACCCGCCGCCAGCGGAATGCCAAGCACATTGTAAAAGAACGCCCAAAACAAATTCTGTTTAATGTTGCGCAAAACAGCCCGGCTAAGCTGTAAAGCGGTAGCTACGGCGGTTAAATCATCCCGCATGAGCACAATATCGGCCGATTCTACGGCTACATCCGTCCCTGCGCCAAGCGCCAGGCCCACATCCGCGCGCGCCAACGCGGGCGCGTCGTTAATGCCGTCCCCGGCCATGGCCACCACTTCGCCTTCGTTTTGCAAGCGGCGCACGACAGCCTCTTTCTCCTGCGGGAGCACGCCGGCGATAACATTGTCGATACCCACGTCTTTAGCTACTTTGCGGGCGGTTAATTCGTTGTCCCCCGTCAGCAAAATAACTTTTAAACGCATTTTTTTAAGCAGTTTGACCGCCGCCGCGGCGGACGGTTTTACCGTATCGGAAAATAAAATATACCCAAGCCACATTTGCCCGCGCGCAAAGAACAGCGGCGTACAGCCTTCCTCCGCCGCACGGGCAAGGATGGCCTCCCCCTCCGGAACGGATACGCCCAGTTCCTTCATCCATGTTAAATTACCGCCAACAAGCGTATCGTTCCCTTCCGTGGCGCGTACGCCGCGGCCGGGAACCAGCGCAAACTCCGCCGCTTGAAACAGCGGCGCGTTTTTTTCGTCTGCATAAGCTGTTAAAGCCCGCGCAAAAGGATGTTGGGAAAAGTGTTCCAACGAAGCCGCCTGGCTTAACAAATCGGCTTCGGCCACGCCCGGCGCGGGATATATGCCCGCCACGTGCATTTGGCCCGTGGTAACGGTTCCCGTTTTATCCAACACAACGGCCGTTACCTGATGGGCCCGTTCCAGTGCGGAGGCCGATTTAACCAAAATCCCGTTTTTAGCGGCCTGCCCGGTACCAACCATAATAGCCGTTGGCGTAGCCAGCCCCAGCGCACACGGGCAAGAAATGACCAGAACCGCAATCGCGCACGAAAGAGCAAACGCCCACCCGGCCCCCTGCGCGGCCCACGCCACACAAGTAAGCAAAGACACCGCTATCACCGCCGGAACAAATACGGCACTGACTTTATCCGCCAACCGCGCAATAGGAGCTTTACTGCCGGAGGCCTCTTCCACCAGCGTAATAATTTGCGAGAGAACGGTGTCTTTCCCTAACCGGTCTACACGAAACTCTACATATCCCCCGGCAAGCATCGTTCCGGCGGCCACTTCCGAACCGATTATTTTATCCTGCGGTACGCTTTCACCCGTTAAGGCCGATTCATCCGCCGCGCCGCCGCCGTCTGTTACCGTACCGTCTGCCGGTACACGTTCCCCAGCACGCACTATCACAGTATCGCCTAAAACCAACCCTTCTACAGGAATGCGGACCTCTTTTCCGGCACGCAGAACGGACGCTTCCGCCGGGATCAAACGCACCAGGGCGGAAATAGCGTCGGACGTTTTTACCTTGGCGCGCGCTTCCAGCCATTTGCCAAGCGTTACCAGCGTTAAAATCATAGCGGCGGATTCAAAATATAAGTTGGAAGAGGCTTCAAAGGCGCGGGTCCAATCGACTGACTCCATTAAATACACCACCCGGAACAACACCGCCGTACCGGATGCAACCGCCGCGCCGGAACCAAGGGCCACCAGGCTGTCCATATTCGGCGTACCCGCAATCAAATGATTAAATCCCCGGATAAAAAAGCCTCTGTTTAAAAATAAAACGGGCAACACCAGCACAAACTGCGCAAGCGCAAATAACCCGGGGTTATGTGTTAATACGCGGGGCAGTAACCCGGAAACCATATGCCCCATAGACACATACATCAGCGGCAGTAAAAACGCAAGTGAAAGCCAAAAACGCCGTTTAATTTGGCGCGCCGCTTCGCGCGCGGCGGACTGGACGGATTCCAGCGGTGCCGAAACGCCTTGCACCCGGGCATCGTACCCGGCGCGGCGCACGGCGGAAATAATATCCTGCACGGACAATAACGCTTCGTCATACTCGGCGGATAAAGAATTTTGCAGCAGGTTTACAGCCGCCCGTTTTACCCCGGGCAAATGGGAAACAGCCTTCTCCACATGCGCCTGGCAGGCGGAGCAAGTCATACCGGTAACGTCAAATTTTTGCTTCATACTACCCCCTATATATACCAGTATAAAATTATGGAGCGAAGTTTTCAAGACAAGTAAACATATTATTTTCTAATCCAAAACACACCCGGGCAAATGACATAAACAAAGTTATCCTATTAAAAAACAAAGGGGGTAGTATTGTTATGAAAAAACATTTACTCGCCGCCGCCACCAGCGTATGCTGTGCGTTGGCGGTGGCCGGTTCCGGCCCGGCGCAAGCCTGTACGGGGATTGCGTTTGAAGCCAAAGACGGCACGCGCATCCAAGCCCGCACCATTGAATGGAGCGGTTATGATTTAAACGCCAAACTGGCCGTATGGCCGCGCGGCGTAAAGAAAACAGCCTACACGCCGCAGGGCAAAAACGGCAAAACCTGGACCACCCGCTACGGCGTTGTGGGCGCAACCACGGTAATGGACGAATTTATTACTGAAGGGATTAACGAAAAGGGCCTTTCGGCGGGGATTTTCTTTTTCTCGCATTACGGCAGTCTGGCGCCGTACAACCCTAAAAAAGCGCATAAATCCGTCAGTGACGCGGAACTGGTGCCGTGGATGCTGACTAACTTCGCCACAGTAGACGAAGTATTAAAAAACCTGAAGAAAATTGAAATCATCCCAATCGCCGCCGCCGATGATAAAGGCACCTACAACACCGGGCACTGGCGCATTGCGGACGCTACCGGCCGCAGCGTAGTGTTGGAAATTACCAACAAAGGCGAACGCCATATTTACGAAAATGATTTAGGCGTACTGACAAACTCGCCGGATTTTCCGTGGCACAAAGCTAACTTAAACAACTATATTAACTTGCACCCAGGCACGATTGCGCCGCGTGATTTTGACGGCGTACCGATGTTCTCGTTCGGCGCGAGCTCCGCCTTACTGGGCCTGCCGGGAGATTTTACGCCGCCGTCCCGTTTTGTGCGCGCGTTTTTCTTTCTGCACAGTCTGCGGCGTCCCGCTGATAAGTACGCCGCCGTTACGCAGGCATTCCATATTTTAAACGCGTTTGATATCCCGGTAGGGGCTGAATTTGCCTTGGACCAAAAAGTGCCGGATATCCCAAGCGCCACCCAGGTTACCTGCGTAAGCGACACCACGCAGCCCGCGTTCTACTACCGTACGATGTATAATTCCGAAATCCGCAAAGTGGATTTAAGCAAACTAGACTTTGCTTCCGTACCGTACGGCACGTACGCCCTGGATGAAAAGCCGCAAGAAACATTCACAGAACGCTCGTTCTAAACGCGGACGCAGTTTACACGCCCGGCCCCGTGCCGGGCGTTTTTATGGGGACGCGCAAAATTGCTATACTGTTTATGTTCCGCCGGAACGACCCCTCACCCAGGAGAAAATATGCCGCAATTATCCATAGTCGTACCCATGTACAACGAACAGGAAATGACGGAATTGTTTTTCGAACGGGCCCTGCCGCAGGCGCAGCGCTGTACGGACGATTATGAATTTATCTTCGTAAACGACGGCAGCACGGATGAAACGCTCCCCCGGTTAAAAAACTTGGCTGCAAAAAATCCGCGCGTAAAAATCGTTTCGCTCTCGCGCAATTTTGGCAAAGAGGCGGCCGTTACCGCCGGACTGGAAGCCGCTCAAGGCGGTGCGGTTATTATCATAGACGCGGATTTGCAAGATCCGCCGGAACTTATCTTTGCATTTTGGGAAAAATTCCAACAAGGCTTTGAAAACGTATACGGCCAGCGCACCGACCGCATGGCAGATTCATTCCTTAAACGCACCACAGCGCAAATTTTTTATAAAATTTACAATTTATTTGCCGTTACGCCCCTGCCGTACAACGCGGGGGACTGCCGTCTGCTCAGCCGCCGCGCCGTCAACGCCGTTTTAAGCCTGCCCGAACGCGAACGGTTTATGAAAGGGCTGTTTAGTTGGGTAGGCTACAAAAGCGCCGCCGTACCGTTTGCCCGCGCGCCGCGTGCGGCGGGAAAAACAAAATGGGGTTATTGGCGGCTGTGGAACTTTGCGTTAAACGGGCTGACGGCTTCCACCACTATTCCGCTTAAATTATGGACGTATTTCGGCGGATTAGTATCGCTGTTTGCGTTTGCTTTTGCGGCATGGACGGCATACAAAAAAATTAGGTGGGGAAATCCGGTCAGCGGGTATACGTCCCTGATGGTGGTAATTTTATTTTTCAGCGGCGTACAGCTTATAACGCTTGGCGTAATAGGGGAGTATTTAAGCCGCATTTTTATTGAAGTAAAACGCCGCCCGGCCTACCTGGTGGACGAAAAAATTAATTTTTAACAGGACCTCTTATGACAATCATCATTATCCTTTTTATGCTTTTGTTAAACGCCCTGCTGGCCGCTTACGAAATGGCCCTGGCGTCCGTTTCGCGCACGAAACTTTCCATTTTGGCACAGGAAAAACGCTCCGGCGCGGAACAAGCCCTGTATATGAAAGACCACATGGAAGGCAGTTTGGCCGTGGTGCAAATCGGCATTACGCTTGTTGGTGCGGTGGCCGCCGCGGCGGGAGGCGCGGGAGCGGACGAAATGTTCTCACCCGTACTCCAACAATTTTTAGGTATTTCCAAACGGGCGGCAGACGCGCTGGCCGTGGCGGTGGTGGTAGTGCCGCTTAGTTTTGTAACCATCGTATTTGCAGAACTGACGCCAAAAACATTCGCCATTAAAAATAAAGAATTTGTGGTGCTTAAATTTTCACCCGTTATGCGCGTTTTATATTCCATTTTGTCGCCGATTGTAAAAATTATGGAAGCGCTTGTGCGCACTTTTACCAAAAAATCGTTCACCAAAACGCCGGACCCAAAAGAAGCGCAAAAAGCCGCTATGGCTGATTTGCGCACGGCGGCGGCGATTGCATCATCCTCCCGCCTGTTCGGCAAAGCGGAAGAAAAAATCGTACTTTCCAGTGCGATGTTCTGCGTGCGCAAAATACGCGAAATTCAAGTACCGCTCGACCAAGTGTACATACTGGATGCGGACGATTCTATCGCCGACACATTTGTAAAAGCGCACCTGGACATGCACACCCGCTTCCCCGTGCGAGCAACACCGGAAAACTCGCAGGATATCATCGGCTACCTTAACTTTAAAGACATCTTTTTATCCACCAAAACTTCCGGCGGGACTCCCGCGTCCGCACGCAATATCGTCCGCCCGATTTTGCGCCTGGAGGCCGACACCATTATTTCCGCCGCACTGGAAAAAATGATGAAAAACAAACAGCACATCTGCCTGGTTACCGAAGGCGATACGATTACCGGGATTTTGACGTTGGAAGATATTTTTGAAGAAATGGTGGGTGAGATTGAAGACGAATACGATTTTTTCCCCGCTTACATCCGCCCGTTTGGCGCGGGCGTGGTGGCCAGCGCAAGCGCAAAAATGGCAGACGTATTACAGCGGCTTGATTTGCCTCTGCCCGCCGATTTGCCAAGCGGCGAAACGGTACAACAGTGGGTGGATAAAAAATTGGACCATTCCCCCACTAAAAACGAAAAAATCCGCGCAGGCGGCATTTTATTGGAAACGCGCAAGTTCCGCCGACATAAATTAATGGAAGCGTTTATTTGTAAAGGATAATGAAACTCCCCGGGTTCAAGCCCGGGGTATTGTGATTATCTCTAATAAAAAAGCCCCGGGTTTCCGGGGCTTTTTGTATTACGGCAAATTGTAAACGCGCCAAGTGGAAATCATAGAATCATACGTTCCGCCAAACATCTTTTCACAAAAATCACCGGCAGGGGAAAAGCGGTGCGCGCCTTCCCAACAATAAAGTTTATTTTCGGCGGCGGAATATTTAGCCTTGTCGTTCACAAAAACAAACCCGGTACACTTATAAGGTCCGTCCGTAAAGACAACGGAAGAAAGCATAAAACTTCCGGTTACATTATTAACCACCACTTCAAAATCTCTTCCAAAACGACGGGCGTCAGAAGAAGAAACGGATAAAGCACACGGGTCAGAGCCGGAGGAAGAAAGGGAATTAAAATCTAAATCCAAGTCCGAAAATTGAGCAGGATAACTGCCGTTTGCCATGGCAAAAGCCTCCTGCGCCGTCCCCAAAGAACGGGCCAGCGTAAACAGCTGCGCCGCGCGGGACTTCCAAACCGCTTTCTGGTACTGCGGCACCGCCACCGCCGCTAAAACACCGATAATTAAGATGACGACTAACAGTTCTATTAAGGTAAAACCTCTTTTATTAAACAGACTGGATCCCGGCTCCGGCGGCCTGCAAGATGCCGGGCTGACGGCACAAACTAAAAAATCTTTCATTTTAATAACTCCTATAATTAACAACAGATCCCCAACTACGACCCTCGGAGATGACGGTTGTGTAACAGGCCGCCCACTCTCGGGAACAACCGCTTTTGTCCATGTTATCAAAAAAAAAAA